>Ga0307507_10005845_pt1 | contig 19646 bp, 10 predicted proteins | sample 7_EM_MG_FD_207223 | JGI IMG/M metagenome (GOLD analysis project Ga0307507, IMG submission 207223) | Populus trichocarpa ectomycorrhiza microbial communities from riparian zone in the Pacific Northwest, United States - 7_EM | ecosystem: Host-associated > Plants > Roots > Unclassified | place...
CTGCCGCTGCCGGTCAACGATCGGCAGCTGCGCGTCATCGCGCAGGTCGACGCGAAGGCCCAGACCCTCGTCCAAGGCCCACCGGGAACGGGCAAGACCCACACTGTCGCCGCCCTGCTGTCCCACCTCCTCGCGCAGGGCAAGCGGGTGCTCGTCACCGCACACACCGATCGCGCCCTGAAGGAGGTGCGGGCGAAGCTGCCCGAGTCCATCGCGCCGCTGGCCGTCTCGGTCGTGGGCTCCTCGCGTTCGGACATGGCGGACCTCAAGGTCGCCGTGGAGCGGATCAGCCACGTGGCGGGTGAGTACGACGCCGACGTCGCGCGCCGGGCTGTTGAGGACCACCTCACGGCGATCGAAGAACTCCGCCGACGTCGTGCAGGGCTCTACCGGCGACTGCTTGACGCGCGCGGCGAAGAGGTGGCCCAGCACGAGGTCGGCGACTACTGCGGCACGCTCGCGGCTATCGCGCAGCGTGTGGAAGTCGAGCGGGAGCGCTTCGGCTGGGTGTCCGATCTGACTGTCGTGACCGGTGTCGTCCCGTCCCCGGTCGCTGCGGGCGACATCGTCGACTGGCACCAAAGCATGGTGGACGACGCGCTGAACACCGACGAGCCCGAGTCGCGGTTCAGGCTGCTTGCCCTTGCCGACGTGCCCGCACCCGAGGTGTTCGCCGCGCTCGTGACCGCTGAACGGCTGGCCATCTCCGCTGAGGAGGGGCACGGCAGCCTTACACGGCACACGGCGTTCGCCGCCGTTCGCCGCCTGGACCAGCCCACCCGGACCGTGCTGCGGCAGCGGCTCAACGACTTCGCGCGGGAGGCCGAGGATCTGTCGCGGCGGCGTGAGGACTGGATGAACGACGCCCTGTCCGACGTGCTTGCCGGCCGCGCGACCATCTGGCGGTCGCGCGGACACCAGATCGCCCAGCTCGTCGGGCGCGTCGGCCCCCTGGTCGACCGGCTCGGCCCGCTCACCGAGGTGGAGGTCGGCGACGTCCTGCTGGGCACGCTCGTCGCCCTGGCCGGTTCACTCCGTGCGCACGTCGGGGACGGCGGCAGGCTCAAGACCAACCCGGACGGTTCGCCCAAGACGAGTGCTTTCGCGTCCAAGGCCGTGAAGCAGGCCCAGGTCCTGTTCCAGGCGGTGCGGGTCAACGGCGTTCCGCCCACTGCGGCCTACCAGCTCGACGTGTTCCTGATCTGGGCCGACGCCACCAAGACGCTGGGCGCGCTGGACAAGGCATGGCCGGAGTCGGTGCGCATCCCCGCCGAGGACACAGTGAGTGAACGGCTCCAATGGCACGTGACCGAGCTGGAGCAGCTGCGCCGTGTGCTGGCCCTGGGCGAAGCCCTCGAAGCGGAGGAACGCGGCCTGGCGGGACTCGGTCTCCCGCGTCCGAACTGGACGGACCTCGAGGCCGTTCAGACCTATGCCCGGCTCGTCGACGTGGCCACCGCTTCCGACGCGCGCACCGCCGCCACCGTGCCGCTGCTGGAGGTCGTGAGGACCATCGCCGACGTGGCGCGGTGGGTGGACGCCGCGCCGTGCGTGAAGCAGCTGGAGCAAGCCGTCCAGGAGCGTGACTACGAGTCGTACGCGGCCGCGCACCACAGGCTGGTGCGGCTGATCGATGTCGTTGCGCTGGCGCGGCGTCGCGACAAGATCGCGGCGGCTCTGGCCAGTGTGCTCCCCGGCGTGCACGGGGCCGTGTCGGCGGACCCGCGCGACCCCGTGTGGGTGGAGAAGCTGGCCGACTGGGATGCGGCGTGGGCGTGGGCTGTGGCGCGGGCATGGGTTCTGGTGCGCGGTGACGAGGACGTCAACGCCCTGCAGGCCGAGGTGCTGCGGGCCGAGGAGGAGGTGCGTGGCCGGGTCGAGCGGCTCGCCGCCGAACGGGCGTGGGGGCACGCCGTGTCGCCGGAGCGGCTCCCCGGCAAGGCCCGCGCCGACCTGCTCCAGTACGCCCAACTGGTCAAGCTGCTCGGCAAGGGCACCGGTGGCTACGCCGACAAGCGCAGGGCCGACATCAAAGCGGCCATGGACCGCTGTCGCCCGGCGGTGCCGGTGTGGATCATGCCCGTCTACCGGATCGCCGAGCAGTTCCGCGTCCAGCCGGACATGTTCGACGTCGTGATCGTCGACGAGGCGTCGCAGGCGGGCCTGGAAGCGACGTTCCTGCAGTACCTCGCGCCCAAGATCGTGGTGATCGGCGACGACAAGCAGGTCTCGCCTACCGCCGTGGGCACCGACCTGCAGCAGTTGCGCGACCTCGCCGACCTGTACCTGTGGGACGACACGTATCGCGCGTCGTGGCAGGAGCCGAAGCGCAGCCTGTTCGACGAGGCGAAGATGCGCTTCGAGGGCATGACTACGCTCGTCGAGCACCGGCGCTGCGTGCCCGAGATCATCGGCTTCTCGAACCGGATTGCCTACGAGCCCGACGGCATCCGGCTGGTGCCCGTGCGCCAGTACGGCGCGGACCGCCTGGAGCCGATCAAGCCGGTGTTCCTCGACGACGGGTACGAGCGCGGCGTGACCTACAAGGTCAACCCGGTGGAAGCGGACGCTATTGTCGACCGGATCGAGAAGTGCATCGCCGACCCTCGGTACGACGGACTGACATTCGGTGTCGTGTCGCTGCTCGGGCGTGCCCAGGCGAAGTCGATCGAGAAGCGCTTGCTCGAGCGCATCCCGCCGGAGGAGTGGAAGGCGCGCGAGCTGCGGTGCGGCGACGCGGCGGACTTCCAGGGCTCCGAGCGCAACGTGATGTTCCTGTCCATGGTCAAGGCCGCAGAGCCAGGAAAGCGGATCGGTGCGCTGACTCAGGACTTGTACGTCCAACGCTTCAACGTCGCCGGATCGCGCGCCAAGGACCAGATGTGGGTGTTCCACTCCCTGCGCTTGTCCGACCTGGGCAACCCCGAGGACATGCGCTTCCAGTTGCTGGATTACTGCTACGCGGTGTCCGGGCGCGTGGAGGGTGTGGACGATGCCAGGCACACGGTTGTGTCCGAGGACCGGAGGGTGGAGCCGTTCGACTCGTTGTTCGAGCAGCGGGTGTTCAACCGGCTCGTCGACCGCGGGTACAGCGTCGTGCCGCAGTTCCCGGCGGAGGGCTACCGGCTGGACCTGGTGGTCGTGGGCGGCAAGTCCAGGCTTGCGGTCGAGTGCGACGGTGACGCGTGGCATGGTCCCGAGGCGTACGAGCGCGATCTCGCTCGGCAGCGCGATTTGGAGCGGTGTGGCTGGCGGTTCTTCCGAATCCGCGAATCGGAGTTCTACGCGGACCGGCCTGCGGTGCTGGCCCGGCTGTGGGCGACGTTGCAGGAGTTGGACATCCACCCCTCGGGGTGGGCATCGGACGGCCACGACCCGTCGGCCGGGATGCCGAGCCCGCCGGTGACGGTCGTCGAGCCCGTGCCTCCCGCACCGATGATGGTCGCGTCCGAACCGGTGATCGCCAAACCGATGGTGTCAGAGCCGGGGGTGCACAAGCTGGTGGTGTCCGAGCCCGTTGTTGTGGTCGAGCCCGTGGCGTCCGTGCCGGATGCTCCGGGGCTGTCTGTGCCGGTGGTCGTGGAGCACGAAGGCGAGTCGCCGTCCTCGATCGTTGACGGGTGGGTGTCACCGGCCACGGATCCGGTGCTCGCGGCGTATGGGCAGTTCGACGGGCAGGTGGTCCAGGTCGCCGGGGCGTCCCGGCGTGAGCTGTGCGACGGCCTGGTGCACCTCGTCCAGGCAGAGGGGCCCGTGCTGGGCAACCGGCTGCACACCGCCTACGTCAGGGCTTCGGGCGCGATCAGGGTGACGAAACAGATCGCGGGCGAGTTGAACAAGGCGATCGAGCAGGCCGTCCGGGAGCGGAGGCTCGTCGAGGACAATCCGCTTGGTGAGAGCGGAGTCGAGCTGCGGACGTATCGGCTGCCGGACCAGCCTGAGGTGCGGACGCGCCAGCTGGGACCGCGGTCATTCGAGGAAGTGCCGCCGAGAGAGTTGGCGGAACTGCTCGACCACGTTGCCGGACGGGACGGGAACACCGGCGAGGAGGCGTTGCAGCGCGCCGTGCTGGAGTTGCTCGGCTTGAAGCGGCTCACCGACAACGTCAAGAACCGGTTCGCCGCAGTCCAGGCCCTCCGGTCCTGATGGGGCGAGGCGTTCGGTTCGGCAGGTGCCCATCAGGCGGTCCATGATCGAGTCTATTCGGGGGACAAAGGATTCTGGTCTTGGCGATCGTGATCCGCTGCTGGTGATGCGACGAGGATCGGCGAGGTCAACGATCAAGGCGCATCGGCGGAATGGGCAACGCGTCCGCCGTTGCCGCAAGCCCAAGTCGCCCGAGATCACGAACGGACTCCGTTCAAGATCACAATGAGACATGCTCATGTTGCGGTCGGTGTCGCAGCGGTTACCGTGCGATGACCAGGCAAGTCGTCGTAGAGCGGTACGAAGGTCGATGGTCGTCATGGGCGGGCGCACAGCTGCTCGAGAGCCACGGAAGGCCACACACACGGAATTGCTCGACATGCGCGAGCAATTGTGGTCGTCCCGAATACGTGGATGCTCGCTCGTCGCAGAGCTGGAAGTGAAGGAGAGACACGGGCGGCAAGTCGCCGAAGCGCTTGGCCGGGTATACGACAAGTGGGCCGCGCTCGGCCGCGCGGAAGGTGTTTTCACCCGGTGGCCTGCTTGCGTGGCAGTCGCACTCACCGGTATTGCCGCACGGGAGTATCGGCAGGGCGAGCTGTGGCCCGAGCTGTGGCGAGGTCTCGGCTACGAGGGCGAACAGCATGACCGGGTTGCCTGGGGCCGCGGATTCCTCACCGCTGTCCACGGATTGGGGCTGCCAGAGTTCGCGGAGATGCCGCTGCCGTACGTCGGTCCGATCCTGATGCACACCGGCATCCCCGACTACTGCCTGGACGACTACTTCCTGCTCGTCTCGCAGCGCCGGACCGCCGATCCGGAGCTGGATCCGGAAGGATTCCTCGACTGGGCAACCGCGCGGCCGAATCGGCTCAACACGCTCGACGTACCCGCCCGCCGGTTCCTGGAATACGGCACCGACTACGCGCTCGACTTCCTCGACCGCACCTTCGACCTGCTGGACCGGCTGCGTGACCCGACACCCGACTTCGACGGTGTGGGCCTACCCGAACGGGTGATGCTCCGAGCACAGGAACTTGTTTCCAGCGGCAGCCTGAGCCCGCGTCCTCGACGCACCGGCGTATCGGACCGCGGTCACGCCGAACGGCCACGGATCAGCCTCGACCCGTTCGGCCGCGGCATCGAGGTGGTCGTGCCCGCAGCCGGCGAGACCTCCGCCGGAATTGCCCGATGGACCGTGACCGCGGACGGCAGCACGACGACGATTCGCAGCCAGGCGCACTGGCCGGGTGCGGCTGAATCGGCCCCGCCGACCGCCTTTACCCTGCTCCAGCCGGTACGCACCGTGGTCGTATCGAGGGACGACTGGACTCACCAAACCGAGTTGACGGTCGTTGATGCGAATGCCCCGCTTCTGGTCTTCGCCGACGACGGCAGGCGACTGGCAGCGAACATGCCCCTGCCTCCTGATGACGTCTGGGTGGCCTACCCCGACGAGCACGAACTGATCGTGGACGGAGAGTTCGAGGTCACCATCGAGGGGCAACTCCCGCTCGGCTGGATCGGTTGGCGGTTGAGGCGGATTCGCCTCGCCGGAGCCCGATCGTTGGAGCTGGCGGGCTGTGCGGCCACCCGTCGGTTCGTTCGCGGTCATGCCCGGCCGCGCATCGACTCAGGTCGTCCGATTCCCGGTGTGACATCGCCGTTCGGCACCCCCGTCCACGCGGAGGTCCCCACGATCTGGCTGCCAGGCCAAGCAGGTGCTCAGACGAAGTGGACGGTCGAGATCCGACAAAACGGCGGTGACACGGCGATCGTGTCGGACACCTACACGATCGAGGAACCGCAGACCGTCACTGCGCTGTGGGACGCTCTTCCGTCGCCGGTGCTCGGCTCGTTCGACATCATAGTCCGCGGACCTCTGGGCCGCGGACTGACCCGGACGCTGTACGTCGCCGAAGGGCTCAGCACCCGATTTCTGCCGCCGGTTCGGGTCTTCGACGGAACCCATCTGGTGCGCGGCCGGGCGGAACTGACGGTCCGGGTAGGCGCCCAGGTCGAACCGCGGGACCTCGATTTCGGCCAGGGCGTCCGTGCGAGTGTCGTGGAGTACCGGACCCAGACCGAGACCGAGCCGCTGATCATCACCCCGCCACACCTGCAAGTGATGCACGAACGGGTCGACCTGCCGCTGGTCTGGTCGGCCGGGCTGCTGCGGATCTCGGCCGAGGTGTTCGCCGACGACCCTGGCGTGTTGCTGGTCCAAGTACCGGAGGCCACCGAACTCCCGCCGCTGCAGGTGGTCGTGCGGGACCGGATCCTGCAGACTGTGCCGCCGAGCGGCCGGGCGCAGGCAGGCACTGCACGCTACGCCCTGACCCGGATCGCCGACACCGTCGCCGAGTACCACGGCGTCGAACTGGTGCTGGAGACCGGTGGCGTTCCGGTCCGGCTGGCCACCGTCCGACCCCGCAGGCTGGCCAAGGGCGTCGAACGGGAAGGCGATCACCTCCGACTGGTCGAGCACGCGCCGATCGAAGGCCTGACCGCCGGGATCTACGCCACGACCGCGCCTTGGCGCGGGCCGGAGGTGGCGCCGGTCGCCGCGGACGGGACCGTCGCGTTGCCCTCCGAGTTGCGTCACGCGGGACCTCTGCTGGTGTTGTTGCGAGTGGAGGACCCATGGGTGCCCGCAGACTGGCCGAGTTGGCCAAAGGGGTCCATCCTGGTGACCGGGGATGGCCACTTCACCGGTGACGATCCCGAAGAGGCGGCACTGTCCCGATTTGTCGCCGGCGTCGGCGAGTTTCCCGCCCAGGTCGACGACCTTCGCCGGGTCTGGACATTGGTCCACCTGGCACCGCAGACACGTAGCGCGCGTGAGGCGCGGGGCTTCCAGGAAGCCTGCGCCCATCCCTTGCGGTGCTGCACCATCGACGCGATAAAGGCGTTGGCCGATCTCGGTCTGACACCAAGTCAGACCGTGGTCGCCGTGATCTCTGCGGGACTGACGGCGACGTCCGTACCGGGCCGGACGCACGCCGACACGGCACGGCGACTGTGGCCGATTGCGCCGCTGCTGGGCGGGTTGGTCGGCGCATTGGCCGACCTCGACTGCCGCGACACGGCCACCCGTCAGTGCGGTGACACCGTCGATGCGATCATCGACACCGGTACCGATCCGCACGCCCACGTCGGCAGGTTCGGGCGCGAGACGGTCATGATGATCGACATGTCGCCCCAGCAGATCGAGGGCCTCTGGCGGGCGGCCCAGATCGTGCCTCACGCACTGCTGGACGCGGATAGCAGGGCCGTCGCCGCCCGGCGACTGTTCGACCGGCGCGACAAGAGCTACGTCAAGAACGCCGGCCGATCGGCGGCACCCTGGGTACAGAGCCTGCTGCGGTTGGTGGCGGATCGGCCGGTGCTGCGCTCCCAGATCGAGGCACGCAGGCCGCCGCCCGGCTTGGACGGTCTGTGGGCCATTCCGGCCGCGTCCGCCGCGTTCGCCATCGTCGCGCGGCTGGCCGCCAGAGGTGACCAAGCCTGCCAGGACGTGGAGCGCGGGTTCCGCGCCACCTGGGCGTTGCTGGCCGAAGGCGCACCCGATTTGGTCGTCATCGACCTCGTCCTGGCCGAGCTACTGATCACCCACGAAGAGACGGCAACGCCATGAGCAACACCCTGGACGCACTGGCAACCAGCGAACTCATCATCGAGAGCTACCGCCGATACCTGCGTTCCCTGATGCCCGTCCGGGAGACGGGAATCGCAAGCGCGCTCGCCGAGGAGATCACCCGAAGCCAGATGTTGACGAAGGGGCCGTTGCTGGAGGCCACCCCGCCTTACGACACCGGTGCGACACTTCGCGACTTGATCGGCGAGGGTGTCCTCGCCCCGTCCTTCGCCACCCTGGCGAGCGAGGATCTGCTCCTCGACCGCCCGTTGTACCGACATCAGGAGCAGGCGCTGCGCAAGACGACGCAGCGCCGCAACGTGGTGGTGGCAACTGGCACCGGGTCCGGCAAGACCGAGTGCTTCCTCCTGCCCATCCTGAACTCGCTGGCCGCTGAACACGCGCGAGGCGAGCTCGGCCCAGGGGTGCGCGCATTGCTGCTGTATCCGATGAACGCGCTCGCGAATGACCAACTCAAGCGGCTCCGCGGCCTGCTGGCAGGCAGCCCGCACATCACCTTCGGCCGATACACGGGCGACACACCGACCAGCGCCCGCGAAGGCACCGGTTCGTTCGAGGCACTCAACCCTGGACAATCCCGGCTCCCGAACGAGTTGCTCAGCCGCGACGAGATGCGCGCACAGCCGCCACACGTGCTGCTGACCAACTACGCGATGCTGGAATACCTGCTGCTCCGGCCTGCGGACCTCGAGCTGTTCGAAGGCCAGAACTGGCGATACGTCGTTTTGGACGAGGCCCACGTCTACGACGGAGCCAAAGCCGCCGAGGTCGCGATGCTGTTGCGCAGGCTGCGCGACCGGGTGGCCCCCGACAACGCCCTGCAATGCATCGCGACCAGCGCGACCGTCGGCGACGACCCGAAGACAGTCATGGGTTTCGCCACCAAGCTGTTCGACGCCCCCTTCGACTGGGTGGAAGGCGACCCCGCACGACAGGACCTGGTGCGAGCGACGCGGACGGCGATGCCGCCCGGACCGTTCTGGGGACCGCTTTCCGGCGCGTCCTATGCGGATCTCACCCAGGCGACGGAACCGGCGGTGGAGATCCTGCGGCTGGCCAAGGCGCAGGGATTCGCCGCCGGTGACGCCGCTGCGGCGCTCGCCCACGAGAAGGGCATGGCCGAACTGCGCGGCAGGCTGGCCGGAGGGCCCTGTGTGCTCGACGAACTCGCCAAGCACCTGTTCCCGTCCGACGAGCGTTTTCGGGAAAGCCTGGCGGCGATGGTCGCCGTGGGCAGCAAGGTCCACGGCGGTGGCTCGCCGGTCCTGTCCGCTCGCTATCACCTGTTCGCTCGAGCCACCGAGGGGGCGTTCACCTGCCTGACCTCGTCGGGACCGCACGTATCACTCGGCAGGCACGAGGTGTGCCCATCTTGTCAGGGGGCGATGTTCGAGTTCGGCGCGTGCAAGCGGTGCGGTGCGGTCCACCTCAGCGGCACGGTCCTCAACGATGATCGGTTCGCGCCGAGGGTCGTCGGTGAGGGCAAGCGGGGATGGCTGTTGCTCGGCGACGCGCCCAATGTGGTCGACGAGGACGACGACGTGCTGGAGGACACCCGACAACTCGACGGTCAGGATCGGTTCCTCTGCGCCGAGTGCGGCGCGCTGCACACCGCCACGCGGACCGCGTGCGGTAGGGCGGACTGCGCGGGCGCCACGCTCTGGCCAGTCCGGCTGCTCGACACCCACGAGGACTCCCCGAGCGGATGCGCCTCATGCGGCGCGAGGGGCCGGTCGGGCATGGTGCGACTGTTCGAGAGTGGAAACGACGCGGCGGTGGCCGTGTTGACCACGGCGCTCTACCAGGCGCAACCGCCGTCGGCCGAGGATGCTCTCGCGGACCAACCCGGTGAGGGCCGCAAGCTGCTGACTTTCAGCGACAGCAGGCAGGCGGCCGCTTTCTTCGCGCCCTACCTCCAGACGAGCTATGCGGGCATCCAGCACCGCGCACTCCTGCTGGAAGGACTGGCCGCCGGTACCCGCGATGGCGAATCGATCAGTGTGGCGGACCTGGCCTTCCACGTGGCGAAGGCGGCCGACCACGCGAAGGTCTTCCCTCGCAGGGTCTCCCGCCAGGAGCGGGAACGAGAGGCCATGCTGTGGATCATGCAGGAACTGGTCGCCATCGACGACCGGCAGTCCCTGGAAGGCCTCGGTTTGCTGCGGGTCGACATGGACCGACAGCCGAACTGGAGGATTCCGTCCCCCTTCCAAGGCTTGGGTCTCACCGACGACGAGACCTGGGCGTTGCTGGAGGAACTGTTGCGCAGCCTGCGTCAGCAGGGCGTGCTCGACATGCCTGATGGCGTCGATCCGAAGGACGAGGCATTCGATCCGCGCCGAGGGCCCATCTACGTCCGGGAAGACGGCTCGGAGTCCAAACGGAAGGTGTTGAGTTGGCTGCCCACCCGCGGGGTGAACCGCCGACTCGACTACGCGGGACGTGTCCTGCGAGCTCTGGACTCCGACATGGATCCAACGGTGCTGCTGCGCGGATGCTGGAAGATCATCGCCGGCCAGCAGGACGGGTGGCTTGTCACCGACACCGTCCGCACACTCGGCACCGTTCGCCAAATCGACCACACGTGGCTCAAGCTGGCCCCGGTAACCCGGCCCGTTCACCGCTGCGACCGGTGCAGGCGGATGACGTCGGTCTCCGTCCGAGCCGTGTGTCCGACCCTGGGTTGCCACGGCACACTGCAACGGTTCGCCGTCCCACCAGTCGCCGAGGACGACAACCACTACCGAGTCCTGTACGCATCGATGACCCCCGTGCCGATGTGCGCGATGGAGCACACCGCGCAATGGACCAGTCAGGAAGCCGCCAAGATCCAGCAACAGTTCATTCGCGGCCAAGTCAACGTGCTGTCCTGCTCGACCACCTTCGAACTCGGTGTCGATGTCGGCGAGTTGCAGTCCGTCGTCCTGCGGAACATGCCACCGACGACCGCGAACTACGTGCAGCGCGCGGGCCGTGCCGGGCGGCGCACCGAGTCGGCCGCGCTCGTGGTCACCTATGCGCAGCGCCGGTCCCACGACCTGACTCGTTACGCCGACCCGACCTCGATGATCGCGGGCCAGACACGGGCACCCTTTGTGCCGCTCGGAAACGAACGAATCGATCGACGCCATGCCCACTCGATCGCCCTGGCGGCGTTCTTCCGGCACACCAAGCAGACCGTGGGCGAGACCTGGTCGAAAGCGGGCGAGTTCTTCGTCGGCGACCACGCCCCGTCCAGGAGAGTGAGCGCGTTCCTCTCACCGGTTCCTCCCGACGTGCACCGATCGCTGATGCGGGTGTTGCCTCCGGAGGTGCAGAAGAAGATCGGCGTCGACACCGGCGAGTGGGTGAAGCAACTCGACAAGCTGCTGGAGGAGATCCGGGCTCAACTCGCCCAGGACGTCGAGGTCTTCGAGGAACGCAGGCAGCAGGCCTACGCCGACCGCAAAGACCAGCTCGTCCAACGCTTTGGAATGGCGATCAACACGCTGACGAAGCGAGATCTGCTCGGATTCCTCGCCAACCGCAACGTGCTGCCCAAGTACGGGTTCCCGGTCGATACCGTCGAGTTGCGCACGACCTACTCCAGTTCGTCGATCGGCGGCAAGCTGGAGCTCTCCCGCGACCTGTCCGCGGCGATCTACGAGTACGCCCCAGGAGGTGAGGTCGTCGCGGGCGGACACCTGTGGCGTTCCGGCGGCGTCTATCGACTTCCCGATCGTGAGTTGATCGGGAAGCGCTACTTCGTCTGCGAATACTGCAAACACTATTGGGAGGGCGAGGAGGACATCGATCCGACCTGTCCGTCGTGCTTGGTCGCCGCGAGGGGTGCGCCGAGGCAGTACTTCGTGCCCGAGTTCGGTTTCGTCGCCGAATCGGAACCTCGCCGGACCACCACGACACCACCGAAGCGGAGTTGGAACGGCACCACCCATGTCCGCGCGCTCGCCGCCGAGACGATCCAGGAAACCACCTGGCATGTACCGGATGGCGCGACCCTGCACGTTCGATCGGGATCCCGTGGCAGGCTGATCGCGATCTCCGAGGGGCCCAACCGGGCCGGATACCTCATCTGCGACTGGTGTGGCGCGGGGTGCGCGTTGACCGGAGGCAAGCCGAAGAAGGCCCACGACCATCTGCTTCGTGGTACCCCATGCACCGGCCCGATGCGGCATCGCTCACTCGCCCACCCCTACGAGACCGACCTGATGGACATCACCTTCGGCCCACTCGCCGGGCCTGTGACACCGAGCGAGGCAACGTGGCGGTCCGCGCTCTATGCCCTGCTGGAAGGCGCGGCCGAACAACTGGAGCTCAGCCGAGACGACATCGACGGCACGCTCCACCCACATCCAGGCGGCGGCACCGGAATCGTCCTGTTCGACACCGTCCCCGGTGGCGCAGGCGGAGTACTGGCTATTGCCGAGGCCCTGGACAAGGTCGTCGAGACAGCACGGGACAGGGTCAACCAATGCGATTGCGGCGAGGAGACCTCCTGCTACGGATGCCTGCGCGGCTACCGCAACCAACGTTTCCACGAGGAACTGAGCCGAAGGGCCGCACTCGACGTGCTACAACCGCTGGTCGGCATGTCCCCCGAGGGGAAGCCGCGATGTTGAGTCTTTCCGACCTCATCTGGAGGTGGAGGTGAGGACGGCCTTGATCAGATCTTTCATCCGCGTAGTACACGACAGCTGACCAGCTCCGACCCATCACCGGCCAGCATGCAGGGAGGCCGAACGCCGGCCGACGGCACCCAGCTCGGCGCTGCGCACGGACAACCGCCTCACCGTGGCTGTCTGGATGCGCTCGACCGCCGCCGGAAGAGATTCGGCCCCGACAAGCCACGACCGCTTGCTCGCCAGCAGCTTCTACCTCGGCTACGACAAGGACCCGCACAGGTGATGGTTCATCAGGGCGGCGAGGACCGCGCGGCCGCCTGGGGTCAATCGTGTCTTGTCGATCTGGTGCTGCAGGATGGCGAGTTGGTGGTATCCCAGACCATCCGACACCTTCTATCCATGTGGCGCGCCAAACCCTGCAGAGAGTCCGATAACCAGCAGGAACACTAGGACCGCTACGCACAGCAACATACCTATGATAGCCAGCACTCTTATGCTCTGGGCCATTACCCATTCAGTGCGATTGTTCATCAAGTATTCCTTTCCTGGTCTCGCATGACAGGCGCAGTACGAGGATCTCGATACCTTGTCGTTGCTGTTCAGCGGCAGCAGCCTGGGGCAGGTGACCATTCCGGTGAGGGCGAGATAGGACGGCCGAAGGAGCACGGTTCGCGATGACGCCCTCCGGGATGATCTGGGGCGGTGAACAACCCTTCGTACTGATGCGGAGCGTCCGTACAGGCCCTCGCTCTGACCGGACCGCCGATGGTTGCTTGCGGGGCAAGGCCAGGCTATAAGTCTGAATTGCGTCCCGCCCGCCCAGTTCGGTCTTCGGTGAAGAAGAACTCCCGCCATGACATGACGTACTCATGGCGGCTGATTTTGCCGTCCCCGTCCGTGTCGAGCGTGCTGAACACGTCTATCGCGTCGGGGGCGGTGATGTCCCAAACTTCCAGGAACCGCTTGAACTCGGCCTTGCTGATCACTTCGTCCTCGTTGGTGTCGATGAGGTCGAAAACGGCGTTGGGTAGGCTCTCGACTACGTTGAACCTGCTTGTGTCGACGACCATCGCGCGAATCGCCGTCATGAACTCCTCTTTTGACAAGCATTCCTTGCCGTCAGCGCGCCTGCGGACCTCTGTCCAGAACATCTCTTGCGTTACCTTGAACGCTTGGCCCTTGAGTGAATCCTTGTCGACTTTGAACCCTGACAGGTAATAGTCGACAAGTCGCTGGTAATCAGACCAGTCGACCTGGCCGTCGCCATTCGTGTCCGTCGCGTCGAACAGCCTGTCTAGTTTCATTGCGTTTCCCGTGGCGTGGAGGTGGCTGTGCTCATGTTCTCATCCTGTCAAGACATAGCTCGGATCGCCTGACTCGGCTGGTTCAGTAGGTCAGGCCGCAGTTGCGACGGCGAGTGCACTTTCACGGCAATTTGGTTGCAATCCTATGGGTGTCGACTGGCAACCCAGGTCGAACTCAGGTCCGGCTTCGCCGTGTAGGTCTGAGGCCGCCAGTTTCTTCACTACTTACCCTCCATTTCTAGGAAATCAATATGAGTGGCCTAATATATTTGAGAAATACGGATAGTCCACGTGCAACTGGATTGTGTGCTGATCTCAAAATGACCTCTTGTAGAACTAGGAGTCAAATACTGAACGCTATTGCCTGATGAGCCGGTCATCGTGATGTAGTCGAAACCATGTGGATCTCCATTCCAGGAGACTGTCAAAAACGGAGATGACGAGGCGCAAGAGTACGAATAAGCTGCATTCATTTGTGCGTGGCTACCGTGTTCAATATTAGGCCCTGTATAGTCACCAGTCATGCTACGGTTAAACAACTCATGCTCAATAGGGACATGATCCGGACCTTTCGGTCCCGGAGCGCCTACGGTTCCTTTAATTCCGATAGGACCTTGTGCCCCTGTTGCTGTTGCTGCGAGACCTTCAGGGCCCTTTGGTCCTTGCGAGCCGATGACTCCAATGTCTCCTTGAGGAAGAACACCGGTAATATGAACTATCGCCACACCGGACGCCAGCCCCCAACCAACCATTCCGATAATAAGCCAGGTGTTAGTCTTCACTTTGCAACCCCTTCGGGGCCTTGTGGCCCCGTATCACCCTTCGGACCCGCAGGCCCTTGCGAGCCAGGGCCTGGCTGCCCTGAAGGCCCTTGGACTCCTACCGGGCCCAGAGGTCCTTGTGGCCCGATATCTCCTTTCGCGCCTACTCCATCAACCACGGCCGCAGCAACGGCAAGAGCCAACAGCCACCCAGTAGCTGCGAACGCAATCACTACTTTCTTGCTGCTAGGCAACCGCGCTTTTTTCAAAAACCTCTTGTTTAGATTTGGAACAACTCTCCCCACCTCGAACAAGGAGCCGTCGGTGTGGCGATAATTGCCAGGGCTAAGCACTTCGCCAACGTATGTACCATCTTGATTCCGACTAATTATGTTTACTGTAAACCACTGGTTTTTGAAGGACCATTTAGCTGCGCTGTCGATCATTCTTAACTCCCAGGACGTGAGAAGCAAAAACTGCTAGGCGGGGGATTCGCCTGTCGGGTCCATTGAGTAGCTAGTCTGCTGATGTACTGTGTTGCGAAGCACCAGTGAAATCAACAGCATGGTCAACGATACAAGGGAAGAAGCAATAAATACTGCCAACCCCAGATAGAACATGAAACCATTGAATGAAAGATAACCGATTTTATCTGCGTGGTGCACAAACTCGTCGGGAATAGACCAGGCAGAAATTATCAACACACCACCCATGACGCCTGTGAATGCATACGGAATATGGTTTTTCATTTAATTTTCCTTTGGGTTGCTATTAGTCTGTTTGGCTATTATCTCTTCGAGTCTTCGAAGAGTTTCGATAGGTAGAACACGGCTGAAGGGTGTGGGCGTCCGGGTCGTGGCGTGGGTGCAGTTCGAGGAGCGACTCGTAGACGCTGCCCAGTTCTTTCGGCCTCGCGACGGCGAGCGCCCGCCACATCCCGCGCCTTTTTGGTGGCGGACTGGTCGAGCACGATGCGGTTCTGGGCTTTCTGTTCGGCCAGCGCCGCCCGGTACAGGCTGCGCCACCGCTCGCAGGCCGCGTCGAACGCCTCGGGTGCGCCGGTGACGATCTGGGCGATCCACCCGTCGGGCCACCACGAACTCACGGTGAGGTCCGTGGTGATCCCGGCGAGCACCTGGCGGGCGCGGTCGTCCCGCGCGCTGCGCGCGCGTGGGGGCGAAGGTCTGGGCGATCTCCGGCAGCAGTGCCAGCGTCGGTTCCTCGCCGCTCACGTCGAGCAGTTCCGACAGCGAGCTGCGCAGGCTCTGGCCGATTTCGGCCAGCCACAAAGCGTGCAGGTGCGACCGCAGCAGATCCTCGTTGGTCAGGTCCAGGCGCGGCGCCGCCACCGATCCGGCGACCATGTCCTGGCTGCGGCGGAAGTAGTACTGGTCGTGGGCGTTGCCGGTCGCGCAGTAGGTGACCACCAGCGCGGGGTGTCCGGCGCGGCCAGCGCGGCCGCTGGGCTGGGCGTAGTTGGCGGGGGTGGGTGGGATGTTGTGCAGGCCGACCGCGTTGAGGCTGGCGATGTCGACACCCAGTTCCATGGTGGGCGAGCAGAACAGCAGCGGCAGCGCCGCGGAGCTGAAGTCCTTCTCCCGCCGTTCGCGGTCGGGGTCGGGAACCTGGGCGGTGTGTTCGTGGGCGTGCATCCCGGACAGGGTGGCGGCCATGTCGCGGTACAGATCGAGGAGTTCCCTGCGATGTCCGGCGGTGTCCTCACACAGGGCGTGGTGGGTTTTCGCCCAGCTGTCCTGGTCCTCGGCCAACTCGGTCAGGTCGATGTAGTCGACGCGGAGGAGACCGGTCTGTTCCAGGTTGGGCATGGTGATCCGCCAGCCCCGCTGCAGATCGACGTAGAGTCGGTAGCCGACGACTTCCCGCAGTGCCCGCCACACGGAGTTCTTGGCGCTGAACTTGGCGTCCGGGCTCTGGGCGAAATCGGGCAGGTCGAGGCCCAGTGCCCCGGTGACATGCTGGGCGACGATCTCCTGGGTGAGCCCCCGTGGGGTGGCGGTGACCGCCCGGTGCACCGCTTCGATGGCCTCACGCTGATGCTGGTAGGACCGCAGCCCGGTCGTGACGGGGTCGGCCGGGCGCTCCTTGACCCGGAAGACGCGCGCACACTCCGGGTGCTGCAGCCTCGCCGCGACGAGTTCCTCGTCCGTTCCGCCCGCGGCGAAGTTGGGATTGAGCGAGACCCACGGATCTGGCCACTGCGCGCCGGAATCAAGCCGCTCCGCGACGTGCGCTGCCAGCCGCCGGTCACGGATATCGACAAATCCGGACGTGAAGGCCCGATAGTCGCCGATCAACTGCTCGTGAACCGAAATCGCATCCATGTGCACCAGTCCTGGTAGGACTCTCGGTACGTGCGGACTCCAGTCATCGTCCTCCGTTGGTCGCCGTACAGGAATGTTTCCTCGCGCGCCGAAGCGACACGAACCACAGGCCGCCGCTCAGAGGAGCCGCCGGCCGCACAATTTCGGGTAGTGGCCGTAGTCCCCGTCCAGGGGGTGAACGCATGCACGACGTCCGCTTTCGGCACCAGTTCGCTAGACAGTGCATCTTCCCGGATTGCCGCAACGGCGATGAGACCGGCAAACTCGTGTTGTCGCTCTCAATGCGACAGGGACCAGCGTATGTCGCGGCGACGTCGCGGCCTGATAGTTCACTCAGACGAGCAACGGCGACACGGATCGGCTTCTCCGGAAACTCCCCGACCAAGAGGCTCATCACCTCCCATGCCGACGGCGGTGCCGGACACGCGGGCCAACGTCAAGTAGCAGGTGACGGGATCCGCGTTGCCCTTGATCGTTTCTTGCGGCACGGTCGGCGGTGTGCGAGTCGACGAGGTGACCGATTCAGCCGCGACCTTCCCGGCGTACGCGCGTCTGAGGTCTTCAGCGCCGCACTGGCAAAGACGCCAGCTACTGGGTCATCACCGCAGATGCCACCGAAATGCGTCTGTGCGATCTGCGCGCCCATCGCCCGCTTCATCCACTGTGGACAAACGCAGAGGCGTGCTGCCATCCTCCTATTTGGCCCCTCGCCTGCAACGGCACTAACAGCGTGCTCGTCGCTCCCACGAGGAGTAGCACCGTGTGCACTTGTCCGACATCGGTTCTTGCGCCATTGGGTACGCGTTGTGAGGGGTCAGCAGCCGAACTTTGGCCCATCGTTCGACGCATCCGCCGTGCTGAACTCGGCCATGCGCGCCACTAGGCGGCGAAGCTCGTTCGCACGTGCCTTGTCGGCACGGCCCTCGTTCGCGTGTGTCGCGAAGGTGGCGACGAGACTTTCGTACCACCACAACTGATCATGGGCGCCTGCGTTGAAGCGGTCCCAGACACCGTGCCCCTCCGCCTCCAGATCGTTCACGGTGCATCGGGCGTTGTGCACTTTGTCGGCCAGTGACACGCGAATGGCGCCGTCGTCGAGCTGCGCGGCGAGATTGTTGAGGTAGACCTGTTTGCGGGTCCGGTAGTCGGCCATGCCCTCGTCCTCCGCCTTGGGCCCCGAACACGCCTGGACCAGCCGTAGTACCTCTGGCCCGAACTCGCTTTTGATCTCGGCGGCCCGGACGTGCTGCGGGTCCTGGTCCTCGAGCACGTCGTGCAGCAGTCCGGCGATGGCCTCCTCGGTGGTCCCGTGATCCTCGATGACGAGGCCGGCCACGGCGAACAGGTGACTGACGTAGGGGATCCCAGGCCGGTCGTCGCTCGGGCTGCGCTTGCGAATCTGATCGGCATGTGCGCGCGCCGCGTACCGGACTGCTTCGGGAAGGGAATCGGAGAGGTTCTTGCCGTGGGTGGTCACGTGTGTACCTTCGTCCGTTCAAGCACCGGGAGGGCGACGTTCGTTGTGCGGCGGGGGACGAGACCGAGAATCCGCGGCCGGTGGCGACGTCCACGATGATCGCGTCGCGTCGTGGTTCGACAGGTCGGGGTGTTCGGGGTCGGGAACCGCGCCCAGGCCCCCGTCGCAGAGGACGCACACGATGCCCATCGGCCCGTCGAGCAGGTGGTACTGCTCGTGCACCCGCACCGGGTCCCCCACACGCACTTCGGCGGACAGGTCGTGGTGATGCCAGCACCGCACGGTTCCCGCTGCGAAGGTGTACTCGATCCGCAGGTGTAGGTGGCTGATCGACGTGACCACACCGTCACGCCACCCCCACGGCGATTCGCCGGCCAGACGGGCCTGGATGAAGTGGACCGCGTGCCCGGCGGAGTACCGCTGACATCCGACGCACTCATCGTCGGTGTCACCGGTATCTGACGGTGCCTGGTCGACCGGGTCGTGACCGCCTGAGATGTAACACGCCAGGTCAATCGTCTTCCAGCGCCCGCAGTTCGTGGAACGCCGCCAGTTGCCGTTGCCGGCGGGCCTGCTGTTCCTCCAGCACGTCAGCTGTCCGCAGCCGAGTGTGCGAACCGACCTTGTGCGAGGGGATCTCGCCGGCATTGACCTTGCGCATCAACGTGGGACGTGACACGCCCAGCAGTTGGGCGGCCGCGGTGGTGGTCAGTTCCGTCGGCATCGCGTTCACCGTGACAGCGTGACCCCGCGCCACGGCTTGGACCACTTGGGCGATGATCTCTGACAGCTCGTTCGGCACCGGGACGACAGAGCCTCCCTCGCCCGCCTCGGCGGTGAAGCGCGCGCCAATCGAGGGCAGTCGGCTCATCAGTGCCTTCGCCTGCTGCTGGTCGAGTTCGTCCGCCAGCAGGACGTCGCGATCGGTCGTGGTCACCAGCGTCGACACTGCCATCACTCCCACTCCGAGACGCTTACACGTACAACTGTACGTGCGTGCATCTGTATGTGAAACCACGCCCAGTGGGCTGTATCCGGTTGAGCAGATGCAACCTCAACACAAACGCGTCCCACGACATCCGTAGGAGGATCCATCAACATCTGCTTCGGCAAGAGGTGCTCCGAGATGGTTGGCCTTCGGCTGCGTCGAGCGCGTCGAACTGACGGACCGGGTGTTGGGCCAGCCCTTAACGGACTTGGTCATCTTCCTGTGGGGTGACGATGGTGCGGTGGCCTGGTGTGGTGGTGACAAGGTGGTCGTGGGCGAGTCGGGTGATGGCTCGGTGGGCCGTGCTGGGTGCGACGTGGTAGATCGCGGCGAGTTCGGCTGTGGACG
>Ga0307507_10005846_pt1 | contig 19643 bp, 8 predicted proteins | sample 7_EM_MG_FD_207223 | JGI IMG/M metagenome (GOLD analysis project Ga0307507, IMG submission 207223) | Populus trichocarpa ectomycorrhiza microbial communities from riparian zone in the Pacific Northwest, United States - 7_EM | ecosystem: Host-associated > Plants > Roots > Unclassified | place...
TGCCCTTTCTTTATGAAAAGTTGGAGATTAGAGTATTGGAATTGGAAAAAGAAGCATTGAAAGTGGGCTCTTTCATGATTTATCTCTCACTTGAGAATTTCTTGGTCCACAAATGACTTTTTCAGTGGGTGTGTGTTCTTAGTTGGTGGGATTTACCTTTGAATCATGCACTAAATAAGGAGCCTGAGTGTACTTTTTTTTGTGTTTCTTGGAGGGGGAGAGATGACTGGCACTGCTTCTAGTTAGTTCTAATAATTTTCAAGTACACTAACATCTCTAAAAGATTAGCCGATTCGAAGCCTTGAGCCAACCAAAGTAGTAGGTGGTGAGTTAAATCTACTATACCTATCGAGCGTTGAGGTCTGGATTCAATTTCTTGGAAATGACAGTTTTGATTTTGCTTTTTTACTAGAATTGCGACCAGAGGTTTACAGTTCGTATCAATTCAATTTACCACAAAAAAAAACTCAATACTTTAGTTAACGGGGCTGGATAAATATTTTAAAATATAAAAAAAATATTAACATCGTGAGAAAAATTTTAACTATTTTTAAATCTAGTTTAATTGTTCAATTTTGAAATCTCGCAATCTATTTCTTTACGTAACTCGAGTTTTAAACTAAATTGTGTGGAAGTTTATCAAAATTAAATTGATTAATTTCATAAATTAAAATACAATCTTGATGATTGATAAAAATATACACTGACTTTCAACAAAACTTAAAAAATAATAATTTTTTCATAAAAACTATTGAGATAATGATATATTATATCAATCACGGTTCCCAGGCAAACTATGTCATGGACTCCGTTGAGTTTAGTAGTTTGGTTTTTATAAAATATTTTTTTTAACTATATGATAAAAATATATAGTCACAAAATTGAGTACCAATCTAAAAATAAAGTTTGGTATCAGAATTGAATTTTATAAAACTCAAGGGACCAATTACCTAGTAGCTAAAAAAAACGGGGACTCAAATGAATTTTTGACCAAAATTTGTAATCCGTCACTTATATTACCTGTTTTTTTCATTTTAGTTTTTTTCTTTTCAATTCAACCTTTCTTTACAAAAACACATGTAATTAAACTATATTTTGGTTTTAAAATAGCTCGATTATGCAAAAACAAATTGATGATTAAAATAAAAAATTTCAAAAATTATACTATTGTAATTCACATTAAAATGTGAGGGAGTGAGCTGTGTTTTTTGTGAATAGTAAAAATGCTACACGTTTTGGTTTAAGGTATAATAATAATAATATAATATGTAATATCCAAAGGTTTTCAATTTATACAAATGAATCGCATTAGCTTTAGAGAGATTTGTTATTGGATCAGGAAGATAACTCATTACTTGTATTATAAAACCATGGGAATCAAGAAGCTTCTTTGTTCATATTGTTAGTTAAGTTATTTACTATTTTCAATTAAGCCCCTATTCTTTTATTCTAGTTTCACTATTTTTTTTTTTTAAAAATTCATCTTTGTACTCTTTTTTAACAACTATCCAGATTATTTTTGAACCAATCAAGTTAATTCAATTATTTTGATACAACTCGTATATTGTGTAATTTTAAACTTGATATAAATAAAAAATCAGATCAAAATGTTATTTTATATCAATTTTATTCTTATAATTTTTTCCTGATCGGTTAAGTTGTTTTTTGACCGGTTAAATTGATTAAATTATATTAAAATAATTTTTATATAATTTAATTTTAAATGCTAATCAGATAAAAAAATAAATCGTAATTTTATCATGTTAAAAAAAATAAATCGTAATTTTTTTTATCTTAGCGTAGCAAAAGCATGGAAACCATTCCAATCTAAAAAAAATAATTAATTTATGTTCCTTCATTGACTTTGAAAAAATAAAATATCTATATTCGACCAGCTTTACACGCATAAATAGTTTAAATTTTGGTTACACCATAAATGCGGTGGAAGGTATTTTCAAATATGTGAACAAAAGACATAATGTCCCTTGCCTTGATCGTAATGAACCTATTTATAATCCTTTTTTTTATATATAAAAAAGAAAATAAATAATATTTATCAAAAGCATTTAATTCTGCTGTAACGTGTTAACAATAGCATGTCTTGAGAATCCATAATCCATCCCAGGAAGCTCTAAATTATGAGAACTAAAACATATTTTACAGTGTTTGAAAGTACAATAGTTTTTTTTAATATATTTTAAAAATGTATTTTGTTTGAAAAAATATTAAATTAATATTTTTTTTAAAATATGATTTTTATCAACTGATATAAAAAATAAAAAATATTTTAATATCAAGTAAAAAAGTAATTTAAAAAAAATATTCTACTCATGATATTAAACAGACAGTCGGTAGGCATGAGTGGACTATTTTCAATCCCTGACAGAGATGCAGTCAACAACACCGTGGCCCGTTATAAAAAAGTGAGCATCAACTACCCCCACACAAGACTTCTCAGTTAACTGAGTGGCTGCCTTCCGAGTCAATTTTTTAACTCCAAGTTTTCTTCTCAAGCTTTCCAGGCCCATTGCCAGAGAAGAAGCCAAGTCCTGTATTTGAGCTTGGAAACTCGTGCAACAGAATATTTGTTTTGAAAAACAAAATTAATTTTTTTATTATTTTAAATTAATATTTTTTAGTGTTATTAAATTATTTTGATGTAATAATATCAAAAATAATTTTAAAAAATATAAAAAAATAATTTTAATACATTTTTAAATAAAAAATATTTAAAAAAACAATTATTACCACACTATTAAACATCATTCTATTAATTCTAAGTTTCCTTCTTAACTGTCCAGCCCCATTGCCAGATAAAAAACCAGTATTTGAGTTTGGAAACTCGTGAAATAAAATATTTGTTTTTTAAAAAATTTAAAATTTAAAATTTATTTTTATTTTTAAAAAAGTATTTTTAGTGTTATTAAATTAATTTAATTTAATAATATTTAAAATAATTTTTTTAAAAAATAATTTTTTATTATATTTTTAAATAAAAAATATTTTAAAAAATCATCACTACCACACTATTTAATATCATTTTATTAATTCCAAGTTTCCTTCTCAACTGTCCAGGCCCATTGCCAGAGAAGAAGCCAAGTCCTGTGTTTGACAGTTTTTACTGTTTATCATCTCACAATTCAATATTAATTATAATAGTGTTTTTTATTTTTATTTTGATTTCCAAACCTTGATTAAGCCAGCATGTTTTTTTGAAATGAAAGAATGACATGTCAAATGAATAGGCCTAGAGAAAGCCCAAACATGCATGGGCTCAACTCCAGGCCCATATTAGTTTTCTTTTTTTAATTACATCTTTATCTACCTGTTATTTCTTGAAAAACAATTGCTTTACAGAAATTCCTCCATTGAATCCCTCATTTATAATTTTATTACTCTTATATGTCTTATAAACTGGACCATGAATATTTGTATTTCCAGCCAATTTATTTTTATATGACTTCACTTACATGAAATTTATTATGCTGTTTTTAGTTTAAAAATTTATATTGTTTTGAAGAGAATGAAATATTTATACTGAAATAATAAAATATGCATGATTTACAAATAAAATATTTTCCCTTTTAAATTTAATGAAGATAAGAAAATGCAAGAACGACGATATACTTGTATTACTTCAAACTATATATTTTTTTCCTTTTACTAGATAAAAAAAACATTTTTACCAAAAAACCAATATAAAAATATGAAAAGGCCCTCGAACCCAGTTTAGCAAATATTAATTTTAAAATTAATTTAATGATTTCCCTTTTGATTGTAGATCCAAAAATTAGGGTTGAGTTTTTCCTTTGACTAGAATCACTTTTCATTGATCAATTTTCTTAAAATTAAATAAATATAAGAAAGTTTGAAAAATAATTTATATAAAATATATTTTATAAAACAAACACCCCCTTGAAAATACTTAATACAACCAAGAAATACAAAAAATATATACTTTCACATTCAGTTTTGTTTCATTCCTTACACCATGCAAATAATACAGGAACAAAATTTGTTCTCTGTCCATCATACCAAATACATATCAATCTTATTTCAATAATCTCGTTTCATATTTCTTTTGTCTTGTATACCATTCATGTGCTGCCACTTGTTCGTATAAAATACCATCCTTCACAGTCATTCGCATAGTTATCCAGATTAACCCAGAAACATTTAAAAAAAATATTGTAAATGGATGCATTTAAAAATCGAAAGCAAATCTGGACTTGATTACTAGCTGTAAATTCGATGTTTCTTCTTCCTCAAAACGCCAGCGTTTTAGAAGTTCTCACACGTGTCAACATCTCCTTTGCCTTGGAAATCCATCTGTTCACTTCCCCAGGCATGATCCCAACATCTCCTTTGCCATGGAAATCCATCTGCTTTCCTTGTGTGTGAGAGAGAGACGCTCCTGCTTCACCTAATTTCATAGTTGTTACAAAGTGTATCTGTTGTTCTGGTCAATGAAAATTCTGACCACAAAGAAAAGGAAAAACAAAACGATGAGGCTCTAAAGCCTTTTGTTTTTTCTAGCGATGCCAAATGCAAGTAAGGGGTATGATTCTAGCATCTCCAACCACTTCATCACCCTTTGTCTACCAACCACTCCAACTTCATTTCTTCTTCTAGCACTAGCAGTAGAATAAATATGCTATAAAAAAACTAAAAAAAATATAAATGAATCAAATATTAAATTTTTTAGCCTGTTGTAAAAATATTTATCAAAAAAAAAGTTTTTTACCGTGTTTCACATGTCCATTTGAGTCACGGGTTAATCTAAAAAATCATATGAAATTTACTAAACTAATTACAAGACCGACTTTAAACTTTTTCAGACCTGGCCAGGATCCCTGATCACCCAGTTCCTGGGTTAAACTACTAGGTCGTGCTTGTTCTAATAACTATAATCATTGATAGCTCTTACCTTTTGTTCAATTAAAATACCATCTTTAACATAGAGTGTATATTTGGTAAATGATGTTTTTTACAAATATTTTTTAATTTAAAATATATTAAAATAATATATTTTACATATTTTTAAAATTAACCCATTAAAATAATAAAAAATTATATAAAAAATATCAATTTAATATATTTTTTCAATGTATTATAGAGAAGATTAATACATGGTTCTATATTGAAAATATATAATTCATAATTTTTTTCAATGTTAATGTTAATATAGCGAACAAGTATTTTTTTTAATTCCCAATAAATTTTTTTGTCAAAAAGTCTACAAATTGGATTTTGCTATCCACACACAAAGGTTCTGATTGTTTTTAGAAAATATTTTTGTAAATATTTAAATTTATTTTACAAATTATTTTTTATGGTATCTTTAAGATCATTTTAATATATTAATATTAAAAATAAAATTTAAAAAATATATAAAAATAAAATTTTAATTAAAAAATATTTTAAAAAAATCTTTTAGATTTTTCTTCTACAACATGACCCGTCGCCCTCAATCCACCCGAAACGGTACCGGATCACATAATGACGTGTCGTTCACAAATCAAACCACCACGTCTTAAACGCGTAAACTTCCCAAACCAGGACCGACATCGATTAGCAACAAACACAGAGTACCGACTTAAACGGACGGCAACGTCTACCAATTTCTGTCCGTTATCCTAAAAAACGGAAACGAACAGCACTTAACCACCTCGCCAGTAGTCAATCCACGATCGCTTTCCAGTCCAATTTCACCATTTCCTTTCGAATACAAAAACCCTAGATCGATCTCCCTCTCCCTGCCTCCCTCTCGTTCTCTGCCATGGCAGCAGTTGCATCCGCAAGCGGAGGAGAGAGGCCTGACACGTCGCCAGCGATGGATGTTCTCTCTTCAAAATCAGCAACAGACGCCGCGTCTGACTCTTCGTGTTCTTCTTTCGCTACCGAGACGCCTGATCTCAATGATCACTCAAATATTTCTGCTAGTCCTAGCCGTGAAGTCGATCCTCACGTATTTCTCCTTCAATTTCACACCTGTACTTGATCAAGCGGCTCTTTTTTTTTTTGGATTTTACTGTTTACTGTTTTTTTCTTTTTTACAGTCACAGGCTTCAGCGAGGAGTGAAGAGTATAGGCAACTGTTTCGTCTTCCAACGGAGGAAGTAAGTCACTCTATACTATGGATGATCATGTCTTTTAAATTTCTTTTTCTTTCGTTCGAATGATTCCTAAGCTGAAAAAAAAGAGAATTAAGTACTCATTTGGTATCTCTTAGGGGTTTTTTTATGCTAAATCTTCATTTGCTCTTCGTTATTCGTAGTTGTTTTGGTTTCGTTAAATTATATCACTGCTAAATTTGAGGTTAATATCATCGAGAATTTTTATCAAGACGAAAACCTGTTAATTCTATGGGAGTTGGGATCCGATAATTTGTAACATTTCAGAAATTCTCTTTGAGTGGGGATCTAAGAAGGTTTGGAGGTTCACAACATGTCATTGTATTTTTATTCTTTTGTGGTGACAGCTGGACCCAGTCTAGGGTGATTAATCGTAACTTTAAGTTAATAGGATTCTAAAGCTTACCAATGTATCAAATAGAAGTTAGAACACAAATTTCAAAAATAATGAGGTGAAAATTGATGGAAGTGCTGTGGAATGTGCCAAGAAGCTGACGAAAAGTATTCTGTTGAGTGTCATTTTCAAACTGTCGAACATATTGTAGGTATGGGACAGTTCAAAATGCTTAGTTTTTCTTGCACTTGTAATTGTCTGCCAGTTAAGCATGCGCGCGCTCATGTTTGTACCTTGATCTTATCCTATATGGTTTGAGATTTTCTGGAATGGTTCTTATTGTTAAAACTTATGATATTGCCCCCCTCTCTCTCACACACACAGCAGAGGATATCTTAACAGTTCTAAAGGACCTCTGTTTTATTCGAAGATGCATCTAAAATTTTCATCTTTTGTCCCCACCCAATAGGTGCTCATACAAGACTTTAATTGTGCATTCCAGGAGAGTATTCTTCTTCAGGTAATCTTGATACTGACTTGTATTATTTTCTTGGAGATGCATGCATTAAACATTAATTGCTATAGTATGCTGCATTTCATCTTTTTGACTTGGAATTTCATTAGGTAAATGATATCACAGATGAGTTACGTGATAATTTTTGTTTATACAAGTTTTTTTTTTTAAAACTTATCTGGGGGTAAGATTATGTTTTCCTAAATTACTCACGCATTGTTTACTGTTTACATGTTGCAGGGGCATATGTACCTTTTTGTACATTACATTTGCTTTTATTCCAACATATTTGGATTTGAGACAAAGGTAATGTTTGAACATCAGCTTTATTTTTGTTACTGTGGTCTCTGTCTTTCATGGTTCCTTTTCTCATTCTTGACTGTTTCCTGACATGTTTGATGTGTTTTTATCCAGAAAATAATCCCCTTCTATGAAATTACGGATGTAAAAAGAGCGAAGACAGCTGGGATCTTCCCTAATGCTATAGAAATTTGTGCTGGAGGAAAGAAGGTAGTGCTAGATATGGAGTATTGATCCTCTCCTATTATGTTTTGGCATTTCTTGAAATTGTTGCTCTGATAGTGCTCTTTTACCTCCAATTTTTAGTAACAACTGCGACATCTAAATCCAATTATTAGTGTGGCAGTACTTCTTTGCATCATTCCTTTCTCGCGATGAAGCTTTGAAGCTCATCATTGATGGATGGTTACAACACGGTAATGGTTCCAATTTGATCACAGAACAACAGGTATTTTAAAGCATTGGAAACTCGTTGAATGAATTTTTATTACTTCATTGTGAATTATAAAATGGTAAAAAACTCCGTTGGTCTGTTTGTTTCATTGTCGCCTTCTTATGTGCTGATTTTACCTCAGGATTCAATTTCTGTAACCAGTAACCTAGATAATGGACTTGTTGTAACTGAAAAGGTGAATAACTTCAAGCAAGTCAGTGAATTAGATTCCCCTGACAGGTATTTTCACAAGCCATATAGAGTTTATATGAATTTGTCTCTGGTTCATGTTTTGGAGGATCGATCAGAAATTGCCTGTATGTATGTTAATACAGGCAAATGGCTACTGCCCCTTCACCTGATTATAAGATTTCAGCATCCGATGAAAATGGCACTGTCTCAATAACACAGATACAAGTAGCTGATGAAGTGGAACAGGATGTTGAGCTAGTTAGAAATACCGACTCTTTATCTTCAACAACTTTGGCATGGAATGTGGAAAATTTTGAAGCACCTCAGAGTTAGTTATATCTTGTGAATTATTTTAATTGTGGTTTTGTTTTGTATATAACATGCAATGAACGAGCTCATTTTCCAGTTAGCTACATTATCTTCCTAATAATCAAGATTGTAAGGCATATGGTTCTTCTCCACCTTCTAGTTAAATATAGAGTCTTTTATTTAGAGACTGAAAAGATTTTGTCAATTCTAAATCAAGCAATTGGGAATTCGATATTAAATCTATCAGAGGAATTATTTGGTAATTCCCAGCAAGACATGGCCTGAAGAGGATTGAATCCTTTGGATGTGGGTCATGGAGCTTTTTTCTACTCAAAAAATAATGTTGTGATTGTGGTTATTTTCCATCGGTAAAATTTTGGGATGATGTTTGGTGTGGATTTACTATTTTTTTTGTTGCTCTCTGTTAATTGAACTGTTTCTGATATGCAGGACGTGAATCTTTTAAAGAAGTTGGAGAGACGAAGTTTCTGGTAGTGTTCTATCTTTTATTGACTTGTATTTTCTTTTGAATTTGCTCCTTCATTGTCTTGCTACTTGTAGAATTCAATAAATATTGCCACATTAAAGAGTTTTTCTCTGATCTTCTTTTATTTTAAGGAATGCAGATAAAGGTAGAGGAGTTCTTTAATTTGTTCTTTTCAGATGAAGCTGCTAGCTTTGTTGAATCTTTCCATAGTAGATGTGGAGATAAAGGTAATTTGCTTTGAATTCCCATGGAACCTTACTCAAGTAAAACATCCCTAGTTTCTCGATGTGATTAAGTTTGATGAATATGTTGGATGATATAATTCTTCCCTTGATCTTTGGTTGGTTAATTCTTGTGCTTTTCAGAATTCAGGTGCTCTTTATGGTACCCAAATGAGGAATTTGGGCATGCCCGTGATGTGTCTTTTCAGCATCCTATAAAAATATATTTTGGTATGGAGGTGCATTATTTGTTTATCTATTTGGTTTGTGTGGTGATTTCAGCAAAGTTGTCACTCTTTCTACCCATTAATATTAGTTTTAAATTTTTGTGCTTTTATACAGGTGCGAAATTTGGCAGCTGCCAGGAGGTCCAGAAATTTCGAGTCTACAGAAACAGGTTCTTGTAGTCTGTAATTTGTGAGATACTTTAGATGCACTGTTACAGTTTTGAAGATGACTTGGTGATGAGTTCAGTAAGATGGAATAATAATTCACTATCCATCATCCTCTATTTTACAGCACCAAAAAAAAAATAAAAAAGTATGTATTTATTAGATGGAAGAAAACGCCTTTTTGGAAATGAAAGGAAGGTTTTTGAGGATTTTTAAAGCAGTACACGGTGGGCATTTTTGTAGCATAGTGCTGCTGGTGGTATGCTGGCGCACTATATCTGGACATTTTTGTTATGATTAGGTTAGTTTTAAAGGTAAGTAAGAGTTAGGTTTTGATGGATCAGCACAATTTCACACTCTGCCCCTGACTATGTTCAAGGAGTTTGATCTTTGAACCTATCCTTTTTGTGCATCTTTTCTTTATTAATAAAGTGATTAGAGGCATTGGTGCACGCATTCAAGTATATGCTTAAATTGGGACCATACACAACTCATTTAAACTTTCTACTTCACTAGTTTGGGTCCATTACTGTTCTGCTATGTTTAGAGTGAAAACTTTGCACGCTTTTTTACTGCCAAACCACCTTTCATTATCTGAATCCATGATCTTTTTGGTCTCTCACTCTCTCTCTTCTTTGTTCCTACCACTTCAATCCATTTTATCTTCTATATGATGTCCATATGTTTGTTTTCTACGAGGCCAGACTATTTCAGACAAGTCACACTCACATATCCTCAAATGGTAAACTTTCTTGCAAGTGGACTCATTTCTTATCCGGTCTTTGCTCAAATCATTTTAGTTTTTCTTGGGATGTAAAATAAATTTGTAGCAAAATCTGTGGAAATTACATATAAAGCTCTTGATCAATAATGTTCTTAATGGAGACTATGCACGGATTAAATTTATTTAGCTGTTTATTTGCCATACAATTCCTCTCCTTTTTTGGTTGTGGAGCGTGTAATTGATTTGACCAATTGTTTGTTCTTCCTCGTGATTTTACTTTTGCTTTTACCAGCAATCTGGTTATCGAGACATCACAACAGATCAGTGACGTCCCTTTTGGAGATTGTTTTTGCGTTGAGGTACAAGCTGTTTCTGAGCCATTGCTGATATGATGGATAAATGTTTTAAATTTATTCCTTTTCATATATTTAGTAGGGCGTGCACTCAGTTTTTTAAGAAATAGATTGTATAATGGCATTTTATATTGAATGTTAATCAACCATCATGAAGTCAGAAACTGGTGCCCTTATATAGCAGGTGCAACTTTTGTGGTCTGATTCTTTTCTTGAATTACATGAAGTTATTGAACCATTTCAGGAGCTTAGGAATTGTCACGTTATTTCCTTTCAAGCATATGCTATCATGGATGCATCTTTAAAATGCATGTATCAAATGGTTCTGGTTGCTCTTGGATAGATTCATCTGATATTAGGTGATCCTCCTTATGTTTTCACCCTCCTGGACTTTAACATTCTCTCACCATTCTCTGTCACATGTTTCCTTTTCTTCCAGATTGGGAGTGAATTGTATAGGGCATGTTAGACATATAGGGCATGTATCCCATAAGCAGCTGTGATTGTCAGGCTTGGGTCAGCAGTTTACTCCTAATACATCATTAATATGTTGGAAACAAACAATAAGAGAGGATACAGCCATTCTACCCCTAGGTTTGGAATTGACTTTAGAAAAGAAGATGGAATGATGTAGGGAATTCTTATTAATTGAAGGAGAGATAATAAGTTGGATGATCTTTTGCCCATTAAAAACCTTTTGACACTGAACAGGAAAATGGAATTTTATTTATTTGTTTATAATTTAAATAATCTCTTAGAAATTAACTATCATCTAAGAAGTTTCTGGGTTTAACAATATTTCGTTTTGATTCTCTTCTTTGGATTTAAGTTACTAGGATTTTCTTACTGTCTTCGGAAGCATAAACTCTATGTATTTTGGGGCACATCATGGTAAATTAAAACAGAGATATGAGAGTTTTTTCAATCTCCAGCCTCCTACAAGGTTGTCCTCTCTTATTTAATGTATTCCTTCCTCTCCTATTGGGAATTCTTCAGTTCTTTGTCTTCATGGGTACCCTTGTACGACACTTTTACCAATAAGTCAACTAGATTGTCTAGGAAAGTACCTACTATGTAAGAAAAGTTATTGGAGGGAGATTGCAGGAGTAAAAAGGAAGAAATTTGGGAAGAGAGTGGAAAGGGAGAAAAAACAACTAATTGAATGGTCACATCATGGTGAATTAAAACAGAGATATGAGAATTTTTTCATTCTCCAGCCTCCTACAAGGTTGTGCTCTCTTATTTAATTTATTCCTTCCTCTCCTATTGGTAATTCTTCAGTTCTTTGTCTTCATGGGTACCCTTGTACTACACTTTTACTAATAAGTCAACTAGAATGTCTAGGAGAAGTACCTACTATGTAAGACAAGTGATTGGAGGGAGATTGCAGGAGTAAAAAGGAAGAAATTTGGGAAGAGAGTAGAAAGGGAGAAAAAAAAACTAATTGAATGGTCATGATCCTCAGGATTCAATTAACAATTTCACACGACAGATTAATGTAGAAGAGATAATAAACAAAAAACGAGTAATTCATGAAATAAAAAATGAAATGTGTGGATAGAGATCAGTGTAATGGTTATGTTAATGATTTGTCAACTTGTGTAAAGAAAAAACAAGTCTATAACAGAATGGATACTTTTAAATACCAGTGGCAGCAAGTATTCAAAATAGTTCATGGCATGAGCTTCCATCTTTCTTAAGCCCATCTCTACTATTTAAACCTACCTGATGCCCCTCTTCTCTTCATGGGTACAATGTCAGGGACTATGGGATGTGACTAGAGATGGCGATGGATCAAATGAAGGCTGCATTTTGCGGATATATGTGGATGTTGTATTCAGCAAGAAAATTATTTTTAAAGGTTTGCGTTTGCCATTGCGTACATTTATTACATGCTTCATGTTGCATTATTTTTTTCCCATAATCTATCTTGATTTCACCATCATGTTCTTAATTTTTTGGTATCCTTTGGCACCAAAATCTGAAAGAAAAACTAACTAGCCTCTACCAACTCTGCTAGCGTAATACCATAAGAAACAGCTTACAGACATGGCATAAACCAGAGGGAGGATCATTGAAATGCACTTTCCTTTGGCTGTGTGAAATACCCTCGATCAATCTGCAGATGGATTGCATCTCTGAACCTGTGGAAAATCCTGACCACCCAACTCTTCTCGAACAGGATTCACTAATAATGATCTTTATCGAACGGGATTCTCTTGGTGCACTACCTTTGAGATTATTTTATATGCAAATACTTGCATAAAATAATACGTATGGAGATTGGAGTATGAACTGGGAAGGTTCCCTTGTAATCACAACTCTTCTCGAACAGTAATCAAGAAAGACTAATCTGAATGAACAGGGATTTTGTTAAAGAATATAAAATGATCTTTCTTCTTTTATATGTGAAATAGGAATAAAATGAGCTACAAGTCCTGATATGCTTTCCCTCATGCTATCGCTATAAATACTTCTTAGAACAGGGGTTATGGTTCAATAATTGCTTGAAATCAAGTCTCAGGAGTCAGGATGTGCCCCACAAGCTTTTATGACTTGTATTTTTATTCATTTCTGTAATTTACATTTCATGGATGCTTTTATTATTGCGAAAACAGCTTTGCAATACATGTTTTCATAATGATGTGTGCTAGATTTTTCATGCCTAATGACTTGCAATATTACAGGTAAGATAGTGCACTCTACTGTGGAAGAATGTCGAGAAGCTTATGCAATATGGATAAACATGGTAATATATTCATTCTTTTTAGACATGAGTTATCAAATCAATGGTGTATATTGGATGGAGGGTTTATTGACTGCATGTTCACTAATTTTTCAGGCACATGAATTGTTGAAGCAGAAGAACCTTGAAAAACAAGGTTAATCATCATATCATCATAAGACTTCACACCAGCTCCTCCTCTGCATGATGTGCTCTGCTTTTTGTGATATTGCCAGGAAATTGAATCACTAACTTCATTCTATCATTTCCTATTTTCTTAAAGCAGAGGCAGGGCCGACTCTCAGCATGATTCATGAGGAAGAAGTTCATTCTGAAAGAGAAGTGGAGACTGGAGAAGCTTCAGAAAACTCTTACAAGCCAAGAGGGCATGTGAGGATGCAGCAGGTGTCTAGTTCTGTGGCTGTTAGTCAACAGGCCGATGATCTTGTGCAGGGAAATTTTACAAATGCTACATCCATTGCATCTTCGCTAGGAGAATATGTGACAAAGCTCTTTTCGTTTTTTAAAAGCCAGAGCCAAATTTCCCTAGTCTTAGTTATTGCATTTATTGTGATCATCCTGATGCAGGTATGCAAATTCCCCGAATTTCTTCTGGTGACATGCATAATTCAATCTAGTTATTTTGCTCAATTAACTCCAACACTGGCATGATGTTTTAATTTTGTGGCTTTAATGTTTAGTCTTCAATTTTTCACGCATCTTGTGCATGTTAGACTGTTGTCACCGTGTTTTTGTAACCACCGTTGCTGTTTTTGGTGGTAAATGATGCCATGGAATAACTACTGGATAAGTAATTTAAATCTATTTGTTTTTTCTATTCCTTTTTTCAGTCTCCATTTTCCCTAGTCATTGGGATCCTTGCATTGGGTTAAGAATAAATGACCTTGGTTTGTTGGAAAGAACCCAAAAATAAATAAAAATAAAACCTAAGGAACTGAAAACATATCTCAGTTGAAGTTTAGTATTCACAAAATGGCTGAAAAGGAAGTTTTTTTTTTTTTTTTTTTTTGACTTTGGGTTAACTGTGTTGCCACCTCAAAACATTAGGGTTAGTTGCAAGGTGCCCCCACAAAATTTAGCATTGCTCGGCAGCACCCTTCTGTAACATTTTTTTTTACTACATATGCTTATGTGCCTAGGCTCCATGTATTGCTGCTTGTTTATTTTTTATCCACTTTGTCCTAGATCCCCGGTCTCATGGGTTTTTGTAGTGGCTAGAGCATAACATTAGCCTTTCATTTACGCAGTACCATTGTCATCTGGATCGATAGGTACCACATGGACATAACCTTCCTACACTCTCACTGCCTTTTTGACCCTTTTTAACTGCAGGTGAGCATCCTCGTGCTATTGAACAGACCACAAACTGTCCACGTGGCTTCTCCAGAATACTACATGGGTGGCCTGCGAGCTGGGGCTGGTGAAAAATCAGCTGAAGCTGTGGCTTGGTTGGAGAGGCGGACGCACCACCTTAAAGATGAGATGTTTATGGTTGAGGCTAAGCTAGAGAGGTTGCAGCAGGAGCACTCATGGTTGAAATCACAGTTGAAAAACCTTGATAATCTTGAAAAACATAAATAACCTAAAATTTTATAGTGAAAAAGAAAGTATTTTTTTTCCCACGCTCTGCTCTTTTCTTTTAAATATATGGCAAGAAACCTAGTTGATTGACCCCAGGATTTAAGTTTCTGGGCCGAAGACCTTTTGATAGCTGCTGTGTTGCTGCTAATGAACAGGCAATTTATATGATGCCTCGGAGAAGCAATGATACTTAGATTTTATGTCTTTGTAACTATTCTCCGGCCATTGTCTGGTTGGAGGAAATAGAGGGGATAGGAATCTCATTTCATATAAATGCTTGGATATACAATTTGAAGAAAGAACCTGAATCCCATGCCTTGAATGAGCTATTCAATTCCTCTTTCCCTTGAAGCAAAGGTATTAAACTTGGCTCGGCCATTACTTGATTTAAGGCTTGAGATGAGGGAGTCAATTTAAAATGATATTTCTTAAGATTTTTTTTTATAAATAAAAATGTTTTGATTTAGAAAAAAATTAAATTAAGTTTTGATTGATTGCAAGTTAACTTATAAGATTACTTGAGTTTAGAGAGTAAATTCTCAACCACCTCGGTTTAATCTTGATCCTGAATCAATAATCTCATATTTAATAGCACAATCTTGGAGTAGCTATTCCATCCAAGTTGAAAGCATTCTTATTAAACTTGGTTGGTCAATATCGTGTCAAGTCTTGAATTGCTTGAATCGATTTTAGTTGAAAATTATAAGAGTTAATTTGGTGTGATCTTGAACTTGATTGATTTAATCAAAAAATTTTGAATTTTTTAATATATTTTTTTAAATAATATTATTTTAGTTTTTTTTTTTTTAAAGTATAGATTTACCAATTTGATTTATATCCCGAATATTGAGTCACGTCAGGTTAATAACTATGGTAGAGAGCTAGGGCGGTACGTAATATGTGCTTTAGCAGCTTGTGGTTATGGTGTGTGATTAAGCGCTACCATGATCAGTTCGAAACTGCTATTTTAGTTTGGTGTACACATTGCGGCTTAATTCAGTTGGAAGCTAGCTAGTCATTTCTATGAGTTGTTGCTATCATGTGGAGGTCAAAGCATAAAAATACATTTTTTTCTACAGCTAGAGTTGACTGCATCTTCTTCTGTTTTTTTCCCAGTAAACAGTCAACAACTAGTGTGTATATAAACGTTTAAAAGCCTAAAATGTATTATAATTTTCACAATTTTAATTAGCACCAAAAATACTAAAATGAACCACCGACTACTTTCTTTCGAACCACTCGATCCTCGAAAAAAAACTAGGTATATCAGTGAGTGCTATATGACTTTTTTTTCTTAGATTTACTCCATTATCTGCATTATTCTCTGAAGATTCTTGACAATGACTGTGAGGAGGGAAAGAAAATAGTGGGACAATGGGTAAAAAGGAAAGTCTGTACGCTCACTCTCTCGACCTTTATGGCCATAAACTAAACCCTCGTCGAGGCATGTTCCACATGGATTATATTATTTTTTGTTGCTGCTAGCGATTGCGTTCCAAACGCGTGAAAAATAAAACGGTACAAGAAAAATGCAAGGTCAAAAGTGATGACCGTTTTCTCATTTTTGCTTTGCTCTTTTCGGTAGGACGCGGGCCGTTTCTTGAGGTCCGTGCGCTCTACTACCTACCGGCCAAACCGCTGACCGCCACTGCTGTGGACAGGCTGAAAGTCAAACACGATCCCTGCGATTTTTGTACTTGGCTCAAATCTCTCCGAATCAAAGGTGATTTTAGTCACTTCATCTGATTTTGCTCATTTATTATGATGCAATTCGATATAGGGCTCTGAGAGTGCCTTTAATCAGAAGCAAGGGATGGATTGGACCCAATTTAAATACTTACACTTGTCTTAGGAAAGTGGATCGGTAACATTTACACACTTTGTATTTTGTTTTTCAAAGAGGAATATCGTCGTGTCAGATTTTTCGTGTGAAAATGATGTATGATGTACCTTTATTCGTCATCACATGGAGTAAATGGTCACTTTTGTTATATTTCATAATTTTTTTGATATAGATATTGACAGTGGCCCAAATAAAAAATACGGTTAGATTGTTGTTGGTCACTACACCCTGTCGTTTAGGGCCTCATCTATCCTTTAGACCCCCCCACCCCCCTCAACAAATCGTATTTGGGACCACATCCCAATCCCACGCAAATTTTCAGGGAGCTCGTGCTGGTATACAGAACGATGTCGTTGTACAACCATGTTAGTGTATGCCACCCCATTGCTCATTTTAGAAAATATCACAGTTTATAAAGTTTTATCCCACTTTTATTGGTTTTCATAACATTTAGAGAAATATTCTGCTAGATTTCTATTATACTCTAAGCAAGCAAATCTTGTTATTGGTTGATCTACGCCGTCAATTATTATTTTCAATGACCAAGAAAATAGTTTCCAACAATAAGCCAACTTCCTGTCATGATTTCTTCTACGAGGACGCGGTTTCACTAGCATGTTGCATAAATGTCTAGGACCACTCATACAATCGATATTTAAAATATGCTTTTTATTTTAAATTTATTTTTTAAATTTGTTATTTATTTTAATTATATTAATTTAAATATCAGAGTCTCTAAAAAAGAAATTTGTTTGAGAAATTAATCCTCATTTTTCTCGACCATGAAAGCCGAATACCTTAGTCCATTTTAGAGTTGAGAGAAGTCAAAACCCATTAGGAATTTCAACAATTTCTTCAGAGGCTTACGCCAGCAGTTAGGTAGCTTATGGATAAATATTTATTAATATTTGATAGTTAGCGGATTGAACAGTCGTATTACTACGATAGAAACCAAATTAGCCGTTACTATAAACCTGAAAGGTTATTCTAGTCTTTTTGTTCTTTATAACAGAGGATCTTCGAGCTCGAAATCTATAGAGCGGCGGGTCGAATCCTTGAAATTCTGCAAGCGCAAGCGACGTCCTTTGCAATATTTTCTTAATTTGATCATGACGTGGGATACAAATCTTATTATTGTAAGCTAAATTATTTTATTATAATATTTATTTAATTAAGAAGATTTTCTTAGGATTTATTTGTTTTATTTAAATAGAGAAAATATTTATCAGGATATTCAGTATTATTAAAATTTATGTATAGATGGTGATAAAACGAAACAATTATAAGGCCTGGGCCCTTGAGCATGACTGGCGAATCCGAAACGATATTAGTGAGCTAAATGTAGACAATTAAAGGGTGATCTGATTAGATACAGTGTGTGCTAGTCGTTTTCTAGGAAGACCACCGACTGACTGTTAATTTTGCATGGTCTCTGTTCTGTATGGACTATAAGCCGCCGAGGGCTCGAGAGCTCGAGAATTGCATGGTACCCCTACCACTAGGATCAAAACCGAGTAGTAGTTTCAGCAAGAGAGGGCGGAAAGTGCTTGTCTTGCCGTTGCAATGATGGAGAGAGCTGGCCACAGAGGTACGTGTGGAATAGTGCGACTTCCACTGTCCCATCAAAGCTTGGAATATATATATCAAGTCCATGACACGATAGACCCCGTCGGGCCTTTTGTTGCTGTACCAGATGGTGTTTTCCACGTTATATAGTTTCTGTCAAATATCAAGCTGCATCGATCCTTGATGGTCAGAGGGGTGGCTTGTCTCTAATGTTACAACATCGACCATGCATACAGATCAAAGAATCAAAATACCAGAATCACCAAGTGTTTGGTTGATGAGCAAGATTGGGATTCTCTGTGATCTCTCTTTTTTTCTAAAAAAAAAAAACATGGTGATCATTTATGTTTGATCAACTTGAATGGACGGAAGCAGATCAATAATTGCATTTCGTCGTTTAATTAAGAAATTATTCTTCATGTATAAAAAGATTGTAATCGTGTATATATATATATATATACTCTCTATGTTTTGTATGTATAGGAAATCGTATCGTTGACTTGATTGTTTTAGTTTGAACTTCATAGATATATAAAGATTATTGAACTTGATAATTAATTAATATATACACAAATTGTTATGTTTTTAGATTCAAATCTTATAAAAAAATCATGATTAATAATTTTTAATAGCTTGAAAATAGTCTCATCATTGAACTATTTTGGAATAGGACTTGCTCTCGTGATTTAACCCCAACTTTGTGATTGGATTGAGTAAAAGAAGATTTAAAATCTTTGAGTAGTGTTGCCACTCATGTGCAATTGGGTGTTGATTTCCTTTTAATTACTTTGGGATACAAAAAATGGTTTCAAATCTATATCTCTACAAAAATAGTAACCCACACTTTGATTTTGGAGAACACTATGTGCAATTTACAATTTCTCCATTTACATTTTCTTAGCTACTAAGTTTCTCATCTCGTCTGCCTTCAAAGTTCTCTATATGATGCCGATTCAGAACCTTCTTTGCCGTTGCTCTAAAAGGACATGTTGAGCTCACAAACCGGTTGATCAAGTGTAAATAAGTGCTCAGATCATGACACGTGGCAACATCCCTTTTACTGAGGTACGGTGATTCCTTGCTGCTCAGTCTTAGCTCCCGCCCCACCTCGGCATATACCCACTGTGTGTCCTCCACGCGCTGCCGCAACCAGCATGGAAGTCCTGCCACGTGGACTGCCCGGTTCCTTGCCATGTCATTGTTGTCAATCACAAATCCAGGCACTTTTGTGATGAGATCATCAGAGTTTACTATACGTAATATCCTGGTCCCACTTTTCTCCAGCTGGCACCTAAAGCTTCTATTCCCTACACGTGGCCCACCAAAGGACATTACTGTCACAATTGGTGCATTTTTAAAGGTAGAGTTTATATCATATGCAGTCAAAGTAGCGAGAGCGGCACCGAGGCTGTGACCCGTGATTGTGAAGCTGAGTGGCTCATCACCGTACATTTCCATGACCCTGGCAATTTCCTCCCTCACCATGTCCTGCAAACTCGGACACGTGGCAGTCT
>Ga0307507_10005847_pt1 | contig 19640 bp, 11 predicted proteins | sample 7_EM_MG_FD_207223 | JGI IMG/M metagenome (GOLD analysis project Ga0307507, IMG submission 207223) | Populus trichocarpa ectomycorrhiza microbial communities from riparian zone in the Pacific Northwest, United States - 7_EM | ecosystem: Host-associated > Plants > Roots > Unclassified | place...
TACAAATTGTGCTATATTCTGGTACTTACTCAACGTTTAATGTTCATGTAGTGCTTACATTTGGACGTCTTGCGGAGATGTATCAGTATGAGTGCTGATGCCGTTACGATGCCGAGGCTCGGAAATTGCCGCTGTCAAACTCTCGTGACAGATCTGACGTCCAGCATCGGTGGATCTGCCACCTCTTGCTTACAGTTACCCCTGGTCGACACACATGACTTGTGTTTGGAAAGCCACACCGTAGACAGCAAACAAGCTTCGTCTTCCAAAGTTCCATCTCAAGTTCCATCTCTTCTACGATGTCAAAGCAACCCAAAGATTCTTCATTGAAACCGCTGTCTAGTCTCAAGCAAGTAAGATTGCGCTCGCCGAGACCTCGATCCGCGAACGATAGTACTGGTGCAGCCCTCTCCAGGTTTGCCCCGCCCATGATGAGGACTCCATCCTCAGCCATCCACGCGGTGGATGCAGGAATGGCTGTCGCTGGTGAGATACCTGACAACCCCTTTGCGCATCAAGTCAATATTGATCCTCATCTAATTGAACATTGTAGGTGACCAGGCTGGACACACTTCACATGAGACTGTCCAGCCCTTGCAACAGCCTTTCCCCAGTCTGTTCTGCTTAAAATTCTGCTTTTCCAAATTACTGATGACTGACATAGATCATCTGAACTCTGACTCAGGCACTGCGACTGCACCTCCATCCAACATTCCCGTTGCGGATCCAGGGTTAAAGCCATCCAATAAATTCTTCAATAATTCTTGTGGTTTATATCAGAAGCAAGCTCATCATACAGATCATATGACTAACACTGAAGTTGGTGTTATGAATAATTTTGAGGGGGCTCAGAATGTAATTACTGGCTGCAACCAAGGTAGGTTAATTTGGACAATCTCATGTTTAAAACATTCACCTGCATTTCAACAGGTGTTATCAATCAGCAAGTCATTAATCAAGGTGTGTAATAAACACAAGATGCTATTGACATCAATAAGTATTTTGTTCAATAGTTGTGGATTTGGGGATTCAAATTACTCTTCAGACAATTGAGGATAAACAACTTGGTAGATATATATGCCAGTTCTAGTTGTGTCATTCTAACTAACCTATCTGATCACTTCAGTCAGAGATATTTGTGCATGGCTTTCCCCACCTGACAATTCTAGAAATTATCATGCAGCATACACAATTTTAAAGAGTCAGCCACACTCCTGCTTATGGTTTCTTAATGGGAGAAGCTTTTCTAAGTGGCTGGCAGAGGCTGGGTTTCTCTGGATTAAAGGAAAATGTAAGTTATCTGTTGATGAATACATTTTTAGGCTGTGAATTTACCAATTGTCAAGCTGGATGTGGTAAAACCATTCTAAGGTAAATACATTACCTGCTTTATTGCATTAAGATGGAGCTAATCAAACTTTTTATTAGCTCTTCCATTATTAATCATCTCTCCAAAGCACAATCATCTCTTGCAACTGCTTATTTCTTTTTTGATGGCAGAGATTCTCAAAAGGAACTACAGCTGCATGATAAACTGATTCGATCACTTATTTGGCAATTCTCACTAAAATGTGGGAATGGTGTACCAAAGGTTTTGGCAGACTTGTATTCTCACTGTGGCAATGGCTATCAGCAGCCATCTCTTGATGATCTTCATAATGTCCTCCAAAAGGTTCTTGGTGGCTTTAACTCTGCATATATTATTCTGGATGCTCTTGATGAATGCTCTGAAAGAGATAAGGTGCTTGACTGGGTTCAGACTATTATCTTGCATAAGAATGGAAATCTTAGGCTGCACTTGATTACTACTAGCAGGCCAGAAAAAGAGATCAATGATAAGTTTAATTCTTACCATTGTGTTGATCTGGTTAAAGCATCTGAAAACCATGATATTGAGGTCTATCTTGACCATCAATTTCAAACTGGCTGGAAGAAATGGCCCACAAATATTCAGAAAGAAATAAAGTCAACTTTGAGAAAGCAAGCAGATGGAATGTATGTTTTTGAACTTGTAATTAAATGACAGAATGATTATTGAAGTCAAATCTAGGTTTCGATGGGTGGCATTGCAGCTAATGGAGCTTAAGAAATGCGCAAGTGAGAAAGATATCAGAGAACAGCTAAACAATCTACCTGAAGGTCTATATGAGACATATGATCGAACCTTGCTGGGCATTGATAAAAAACACTTGGGCTATACAAAAGCATTTTTGCTGTGGTTATGTTTTGCTGTTCGTCCAATGACACTGAAAGAACTTGCTGAAACTGTAACTGTTGATCTTGCAGCTCAGAATGGACCACAATTTGAATGTGGAAATAAATTTCAAGATATCTCAGATGTTTTAAAAATGTGCTCCAGTTTTGTTATTGAATCAGAATGTATGTTTTGATATTTCACCAGATTGAAGTAAATACTAAACATAAAACAGATCAAATTAAGCTTGCACACTTTTCTATCAAGGAATATCTCTTGTCTAAGTATGTTAAAGGACATCATAACAAGAAAATGAAAGCTTTCAGTTTAAGCCAAGAGCTCTCTCACTCTATGATATCTCAGACATGTCTTGTGTACCTTCTGCAATTTGAATCAACAAAGCCAGTAAATTATGCAGATTTTTCTCTTCTAGAGTATGCAGCAAGAAACTGGATATTCCATGTACAATCTAGTAATGATGATGAATCTCAAGATTATTCTCTATCAGAATTAATAACAAAGCTTCTGACACCTGACAATCCTGCTTTTGTTAATTGGGTTGAGGTTTATGATCCACAGAATGCTTCTAAACACTTGCCACCACTGTATTATGCATGCAGAGCTGGTCTGATCAAGGTTACACTTAGTCTGCTGAAAAATGGAGCAGATGTGAATACAGGGATGAAGGGAAACTATGGGAGTGTGCTGCAGGTGGCATCATCTAAAGGTCATGTAGCAATTGCAAAGCTTTTGATAGAGAATGGGGCAGATGTGAATGAACAAGGAGGATACTATGGAAATGCACTTCAGGAAGCATCATCTCATGGTCATGAGGCAACTCCAAAGCTTTTGATAGAGCATGGGGCAGATGTGAATGCACAAGGAGGATATTATGGAAGTGCACTTCAGGCAGCATCATATAAAGGTTATGAGGCAACTGCAAAGCTTTTGATAGAGAATGGGGCAGATGTGAACGCACAAGGAGGATGCTATGGAAATGCACTTCAGGCAGCATTATATCTGGGTCATGAGGCAATTGCAAGGCTTTTGATAGAGCATGGGGCAGATGTGAATGCACAAGAAGGATATTATGGAAGTGCACTTCAGGCAGCATCATATAAAGGTTATGAGGCAACTGCAAAGGTTTTGATAGAGAATGGGGCAGATGTGAATGCAAAAGGAGGATACTATGGAAATGCACTTCAGGCAGCATCATATAAAGGTTATGAGGCAATTGCAAAGGTTTTAATAGAGAATGGGGCAGATGTGAATGCACAAGAGGGAGAATATGGAAATGCACTTCAGGCAGCATTATTTTGGGATCATGAGGCAATTGCAAAGGTTTTGATAGAGAATGGGGCAGATGTGAATGCACAAGGGGGAGAATATGGAAATGCACTTCAGGCAGCATCATATAAAGGTTATGAGGCAATTGCAAAGCTTTTGATAGAGAATGGGGCAGATGTGAATGCACAAGGGGGAGAATATGGAAATGCACTTCAGGCAGCATTATTTTGGGATCATGAGGCCATTGCAAAGCTTTTGATAGAGAATGGGGCAGATGTGAATGCACAAGGAGGGGAGTATGGAAATGCACTTCAGGTAGCATTATCTCTGGGTCATGAGGCAATTGCAAGGCTTTTGATAGAGAATGGGGCAGACATGAATGAACAAGGAGGACACTATGGAAATGCACTTCAGCAAGCATCATATGAAGGTTATGAGGCAATTGTAAAGCTTTTGATAGAGAATGGGGCAGATGTGAATGAACAAGGAGGACACTATGGAAATGCACTTCAGCAAGCATCATATGAAGGTTATGAGGCAATTGCAAAGCTTTTGATAGAGAATGGGGCAGATGTGAATGCACAAGGAGGATGCCATGGAAATGCACTTCAGGCAGCATTATATAAAGGTTATAAGGCAATTGCAAAGCTTTTGATCAAGAATGGAGCAGATGTAAATGCACAAGGAGGGCAGTATGGAAATGCACTTCAGGCAGCATCATATAAAGGTTATGAGGCAATTGCAAAGCTTTTGATAAAGAATGGGGCGGATGTGAATGCACAAGGGGGAGAATATGGAAATGCACTTCAGGCAGCATCATATAAAGGTTATGAGGCAATTGTAAAGCTTTTGATAGAGAATGGGGCAGATGTGAATGCACAAGGAGGGCAGTATGGAAATGCACTTCACATAGCATTATCTCTGGGTCATGATACAATTGAAAAGATTTTGATAGAGCATGGGGCAGATGTGAATGCACAAGGAGGGGAGTATGGAAATGCACTCCAGGAAGCATCATCTCATGATTATGAGGCAACTGCAAAGCTTTTGATAGAGATGATAAAGAATGGGGCAGATGTGAATGCACAAGGAGGGGAGTATGGAAATGCACTTCAGGCAGCATTATTACTGGGTCATGAGGCAATTGCAAAGATTTTGATAGAGAATGGAGCAGATGTGAATGAACAAGGAGGACACTATGGAAATGCACTTCAGGCAGCATCTTATAAAGGTTATGAGGCAATTGCAAAGCTTTTGATAGAGAATGGGGCAGATGTGAATGCACAAGGGGGAGAATATGAAAATGCACTTCAGGCAGCATTATTTTGGGATCATGAGGCAATTGCAAAGCTCTTGATAGAGAATGGGGCAGATGTGAATGCACAAGGAGGATGCTATGGAAATGCACTTCAGGCAGCATTATATAAAGGTTACAAGGCAATTGCAAAGCTTTTGGTCAAGAATGGGGCAGATGTGAATGCACAAGGAGAGGAGTATGGAAATGCACTTCAGGTAGCATCATATAAAGGTTATGAGGCAATTGTAAAGCTTTTGATAAAGAACGGGGCAGATGTCAATGCACAAGGAGGGGAGTATGGAAATGCACTTCAGGCAGCATCATATAAAGGTTATGAGGCAATTGCAAAGCTTTTGATAGAGAATGGGGCAGATGTGAATGCACAAGGAGGGCAGTATGGAAATGCACTTCAGGTAGCATCATATAAAGGTTATGAGGCAACTGCAAAGCTTTTGATAGAAAATGGGGCAGATGTGAATGCACAAGGAGGACGCTATGGAAATGTACTTCAGGCAGCATTATATCTGGGTCATGAGGTAATTGCAAAGCTTTTGATAGAGAATGGGGTAGATGTGAATGCACAAGGAGAGCATGGAAATGCACTCCAGGCAGCATTATTTTGGGATCATGAGGCAATTGCAAAGCTTTTGATAGAGAATGGGGCAGATGTGAATGCACAAGGAGGATGCTATGGAAATGCACTTCAGGCAGCATTATGTAAAGGTTACAAGGCAATTGCAAAGCTTTTGATAGAGAATGGGGCAGATGTGAATGCACAAGGAGGACACTGTGGAAATCCACTTCAGGAAGCATCATCTCATGGTTATAAGGCAACTGCAAAGCTTTTGATAGAGCATGGAGCAGATGTGAATGCACAAGGAGGATATTATGGAAGTGCACTTCAGGCAGCATCATATAAGGGTTATGAGGCCACTGCAAAGCTTTTGATAGAGAATGGGGCAGATGTGAATGCACAAGGAGGAGAGGATGGAAATGCACTCCAGGCAGCATCATTATTGGGTCATGAGGCAATCACAAGGCTTTTGATAGAGCATGGTGCAAATGTGAATGCGCAAGGAGGAGAACATGGAAATGCACTCTGGGCAGCATCAATTTGGGGTCATGAGGCAATTGTAAAGCTTTTGATAGAGAATGGGGCAGATGTGAATGTGCAAGGAGGAGAGCATGGAAATGCACTCCAGGCAGCCTCATTTTGGGGTCATGAGGCAATTGCAAAGCTTTTGAGACAGAATGGGGCACATGTAAATGTATAAGGATAACAGTATGAAAATGTATTCTGGGCAGCATCATTAAAAGATCATAGCAAATGGGGCAGTAGTAGAGGAACAGGCAGAATAAATATAAGATCAAATCTTTCCTTAAACTCAGTTGTAATAATAACTAAGGAAGTTCACTATATAAGCATTAAAAATACTGATTTAAAGTAAGCAAATACAATGCTAACAAATAAAATGGATATGCAAGACCTGTGGGTGTTAGGGCTCATTTTGCATAGCTGGTTTGTTGCATCTGTATTCTTTTTAGACATTTGAATAATAATTTGGCTGTCTCCAGAGTGTTGGTACCTTGTAACACATATATATTGTCTGTGACCACAATAGTTGCCACTGAAGTAGGAATGCCAAGATGGCCAAAGTCATGTTAATGGAACCTAGTCTTCTTTTTGAAAATGAATGCTACAGAGAAAAGAACTAAGGTAACATGCAATAAGACATCCAAGATGTGTAAATGACTCTGATATGAAAGTTTGGACAGTCTTGCTCTTATGCTGTTTCATAATATGATTGAAAATTCCACATAGGTTTGAGGTAGTGATGGGCATGGGTAACCCATGGGTATCTTCATTCTGACCTATACCCTTACCCTTCAAAAACCCCAATCCTCACCAAGGGTCAGGGTTTTTCGTGGGTAAGGGTAAGGGTAGGTAGAGGTTTTGAGGGTAAGAAACCATTCAGGGGTCAGCACCAAGGGTTGTTGATTTCATTGTTTATAAATTGAAATATTTGTACAGCAATGTTTTGAAATTAAAATCCAAGCTGACCATGAAACAAACTAGATTTATTTGATGTAAATTAGCATGTAGTAAGCCGTTATAGATGCAATTTTGTTTTTTTTTAATGATAGAAAGCTGGTTATTGCTAGTCTCCACTATTCTTGTCAATTCTTCTGTGCAAAATATATAATGTAAACATTTAATGAGACAGCCTTTGAGCAAAAATTAACCTGTTGAGTACAGTCATCTACTGGCTAATGATACACCAAAACTGACAAATTGCATTCAACAATTTGAAGCACAACATTCAGCTATAAAAACTATATTAATATTTGAGATAAATTCCATTCCATGGCCCTACCAAATTTCTAATGCAGGCTAAAATTTATTTTACAAAAATTGATGTAGTATTGAATTAACAGTTACATGAGTGTCCCTTAGCTGACAATGGGTACTTCTGTCAAAAACATCCTTGACCTTGTTGTGATCAGGTTTGTAATTATGGCAATAGAGCATAGTTTTGGTGATCTCGGCATTCTTGAACAATGCAAGAAGTTGCAGTATGAGTGGGATGTACATGAACTGTCAGTGTGGGTGACCATCTGGCTTAAAACAAGCCTCCTTGCAATATGGACAGGTTTGCTCTTTGTTATGAGGTCCAACGAAGCAGCAGCATGAATTGATGCAGCAGTTGTAGTGTACTGGTTTGAATGCAGTGAGAAACTCAATGTGTGATTTCACTGCCTTGAAGGAACCAATGTTTGAATTTGGAAATGCATGTCAGAGTCCCTTGAAAGTCCTATCTGTTAAGTGGTCTTCAATTTTCAGAGTAAAGGCCCACAGCAAGTCAAGATCATCATCAGAAAACTTTTCCACTAGGGGTGTGGGTTTTAGCATATAGAGATCTAGATGAATATAAAACTCCACATACTGAATTCAGCAAGTTCCTGTTCCCCATATGATCTTCTTCTGTCAACCTGTCCTTGTCTGCTTCATCTGAATCTTCATCCTCCCCATAAATTTCATCAGTGTCGCACTTGCTCTCAGAATCAACATCATGATGATCAAATTGATCATCATCCTCATCCTCAACTTCCTCCACTGTAACACAATACCATCCTCTGCCTGACCATGCTGTTTATTGTACACCTGTGACTTTCTCACCAACACTAACAGCCTCCTCTGCATTTTCTTCAACTACAGCAGGGCCAGGAGCTGGTTCAAAAGTGTTGTCTGTCATCAAGGTATCATCTGGCTGATTGTTGAGAGATGGGGAATCACGGTGAGCATGGTCTTTGAGTCTGAGAGCTTTTTTCAATGTCTTGACCCCTTTTTGTGATCCCAATCCAGATGCTTCTCCTCTCTCAATACATCTGTTCCTCATTTTTGCTAGATCTGTGCTTTCTCTGTGACCAATGCTTGCACCCAGAGTCGAAGTGGCAAATGTAGGCATTGACAGTGGCAACGCTCTGTTGATGTGCTAACCATTGCCTTGCAACAGTCACACCAGCAAGTTGGCTCCCTTGGGTTCAATGGCATCTATAGCTAGTTGAATTCACATAATCAGTCCCACATCTCAGGAATGCATGAAAACAGCATACAGTTTCCAGCTAAACTTGCATGGACATAGGTTATCTGTGACAACATCGACTAAAGAAGACCTCACAAAGAGAGATGTTGAGGAAAGTGATCATGCTCAGGAAAAAGTGTGGAAAAATATTTTATTTTGTATATAGGAGAGGTGTTCACATGTGGATAGGTGCTGACAGCATTTCAAATATGAGTAACTATGAAATAATTCATGATCAGCTGAAAGAATATATAAGAGAAGAGCTGAACAGGATCAAACCACTTTTTCACCCATGTTGACAACCTTCCTACCCCCCCATCTCTGCTTGCCTAGCACTCCCTCATGGGTCCTCCTCTGAAAGACAGATCCAAGTCATTTGTGACTACAACCCTGAAGTCCAATACACCAGTGAAGCCAGCCAAGGCATCTACTACTGCATCTGCTGGGCCTGCAATTGTCAATACATCAGGCAAAAAGAAGTCAGGGGGGGGGTCAGCCATGCAAGGACAAGGAAAACTTAACATTTACCCCAGATCATAACAATGTCACTTCCACATCAGGAGCCAGCAATCAGGCTTTGCCAAAGAGAATTGGATTCTGAGAGAGAAGCTCACACTTACAGCTGAAGTGAGCCAGTTGAAGGCAAAGAAGGTTGCAGAGCCTGAGCAAGAGATTTCAGCAGCCCTACCATGTCCCAAAGGTGAAGCTGGTGACCAAAAGCAAGGCTTTATCCTGATTGAGGTGATGGAGTTGAACAAGGGACTCAAGAACCAAACCCTTTACAACTCCATTTTGGTAAGACACATTGTCACATCACATTTACCAGTATTCTGACCCATTGTTAGGACACCATTTGCAAGAACATCACTTGTGCTAACTTAGATCTCAACGTTGACTTTTGGCATCAAGATGTTGAAAAGCTTAGCCAGGTTTTTTGCATGGTGCATAATACTTTTTCGCTTCTCTCCATTAGTCTTTGCTTATACAACTACCTAAAGATGCACAAAAAGCAGCCATATATGGACTGCAAAAGGTTTCTGGCAGACTGGGCTACTGCTGAAATCATCAAGCAGTATCTATGCAGTCAACATAAGATGAAGAAATGCAAGCACCAAGTTCCATCAGACAACGACCAGAACAATGAAGATATTGACAACAAAGATGATGACAGTGAGGGAGTGTGCACAGATGATGAGAGAGTGGGTGTGGGTGCAGACAATGTTGATGAGGAACAGGGTTTGCCCCCCCCAAGTGTTGCCATGTTGAGGTGGCCTCAGATTAGCAGGTAATATAACTTGTTTTCCATATCATAAATTCCATTCAATCCTCAAAGTATACTGGTTATTTTGTTCAATGCAACCATGGTCAATTTACCCCAATGTAATCCTCAGTGAAAAAGCAAAAATCCCCCAGGTAAGAAGTTGAAATCCTGTTTATAACAACCCAAATTACAGGTTTTTCTACAGGTACATTATTACTTGTTCAAACCATACAAATAACCTGGAGGATGAGACACAAATACCAAGTAATTCCATCATAATACATATAATCTTACCCAGGTAAGAACTTGTTATGAAGTACTAGGAAAGTAAGTGACAGTCTTGGTTACCTAGTGATTCCACCTTGTATCTCAGGCTAATTATTTCAGTCTTCCAGGTTACTCAACTGGGAAAATTAACCCAGCATGGGGACCATAGTTTATTTTTTCTCCCCTTCATCTACAAAATTTTCTTTCTTTTGAGTTCTCAAAGCTATACTTGAACATGCAGAATGGCTAGTGATGTCATCAAGATGGATGACCCTTGACTTTTTTGAGAATCAGAATGGATTGGCATTGACAAACAGTATCCAAACAGTTTGAGTGCTTGTAAACAGGTTATGAAGACTTTTTGAAAATGTAATGCTGATTAATTAGAGGTGCATCACCCCTTTGGGCTGCAAGTTGTTTGTACTTGTTGTCTTACTGCTACTGTGATACTTGGTCACCCTGGAAAGCTGGCCATTGATTTTCTACAGAGTCGAGACATAGACAATTAGTGATAAAATTTGTATTTCTAGGTAGCAGTGGATATTATCTACCCAACTGCACTGTTAAATTTTGAGAACAGCGAAGTGCAGAAAGCTTGTGGAAGAGTAGTTGGTCAGCCATCAGGGTCCATTTCTTAAAATAGAACAGGTTGCAGCAAGATATCTCTTGCACTGGGGTGACAAAACTTATACCAATCATGAAACAAAAGCACTGAGCTCATTAATACCCTTTTAAATTATGAATTCATTTGTGTACAAAGCAACAGGGTGCATTGGCCTGAAGATATTCAATAATATATACTGCCCTGTTAGAAAATATTTTAGGTTTGGGAGTGTGAGCTGGGTTACTTGTGCTTAGTTCACCAAACTTATGTAGATGTAAATTTTTTGTGTCAAAAAGTTTTTTCCAATGATGCTGCATCCTATTGGGTATCTTTTGGATTTTTTTTTCAATTCCTATCTCCCAGCAGGTTGCCATTTCAGCATCAAGGACCCAAAATGCAGGCATGTCAGGAAGAGATTTTATAATTTTAAGGATATAAAAATCTCATATTTAAAGGTCACACAAATTTTCTATGGAACCTCCTTTGAAACCTCCAAAAGATTTTGTGTAAATCGGAATAGAACTGACTGAGTTACAGACAGATGACTCTTGAGCACCTCAAAATGGCACATTTCCTATTACAGGCTGTAATCCTAAAATGTAATGAACCAAACAGAATTATTACAAATTTGTATCAGTTCAAGGTGGCTGACTGCCTGATAGGCCAGCCAGCTCTCAAGTCTCAAAAAACAAATATTTGTACAGAATAATGAGACACTCAAAAATTCCCAAATTTTGCTTAGGTGTTGTTGATATCCAAGAAAGCATATTCCCAAAACTTTAGATTTTTTTATAGAGTTTTACACTGGTAATGGATAAAATGGTCTTAGGTGGCTGAGTACCCAATTATGTACAGTAATTTCTTGAGTTTCATGGAAAATCACCTTTTTTAGTGCATTTATTTGGGTCAGATTTATGGCCAGGTCAAATAAAATATCAATTCCACATGAGGTCTTCAGATGTGGGACTAGGAATTTGATTGAAAAGTGTGGTGTAGAAAACAAAATTTAAAAAAGTAGTCTGAAGACCCCCTGCAGCAATTCTAGATAAGAAATATTACAGGTTTATTTTCAGGCAAATGTGAGGGAGGAAAGAGAAAAGCTGTAATAATTGCTGATTGGCCACAAGCCAATTAAAGGATTACATAATATATGTCAAGGAAATGTCAAAAGCATGCAAAATCATGTCCCATAACACCTAATATTGTGTGGCACCTCCTATACCTGCAGGAGAGGTTACCTTCTTATGTCCAATGGCCTGAAATCTGAAAACATAAAACAAAAGGTCCTTGACACAATGAAAATCCTGCATTGCTACATTATAAAAGGTCAATAATCCATGTCAACCTCTTTGAGAATACACAAACACAGTCTGTGCCTGGTTGCATACCAAAATCCTCCCAACAGGTACTTTCTGGGAAGGACACCAACATGCAAACTGGAGAAGACAACTTATATGACTCATGGGCCAGACAACAACAATTTATAGACTGAATTTTTTTATATTGTATGTTACATGTTTCTAATCACAACTCTATGGGACAGAATGCCTGAAATACCTCAGTTTCATTTTGGAGTTGATGCCAGCATGATTTGCCAGTGTTGAAGTGGCTGTGCAGTGACTAAGCAGCCAAAATCATTTATGGATGGTGTGCCTATCCATAAAATGTTGTAGTAGGTGTATCTGGGTATGTCATTTACTACTGCACCAAGTCTTTGTGCTATATTTTTTTCATCTCCTTTTCTTTGCAGCAGCTGTTTGAAGACCTCCTAACAATGCCAGAAGCAACCAAAAGCTGAAAAAATACTGTCTGAATGAAAATTGAGTGTTTTTGAGGCCAAGTCCACTAGTCTGGACAATTTATGGAAATTTTGGGCAGGTTGGGGCTGATCCAGACAGATTTTTTGATTGTGGACCCAACCTTTGAGCCATATGTCAGGGGTCCTATCAAACCTCATCCAAACAATGGTTGAACAGGGAAATGATCCACATGTGTCAGTCAAATTTCCTAGGTAGTGCATCAAGTTTGCATTGAAATGGATGATGCATGGGATAAGATAAGATGATCTGATCAGTTTCTTCCATCACTGTATGTGACTAGTGGCTCATAACCTGTAGAAATATGATCTAGATAACATGATAAGGGGTAATCTGAGTCTTGGTATAACAGACTAATATTAGAATGATGTGTACCTAGATGACATGATAAGGGTTAATCTAGGTAGAGTAAGTTATAGTATTGTACTTGATAAATATAGTGGCTCACCTCCGTCTTGGTATAATGGATTGAGGTGTGTGGTATCTACAGTAGCTATATATATACTATCTGAAATAAAGAATGTGTCATATATAAGGAAGAGAAAAAGAAAGAAAGAAAGAGTCCATGAATAAACACATGTTCATGGTGTCTTGATAATCACAACATTGGATAATGTTGTCATGTACATATCAGCAAACTAGGGTTTAAATGCAGTCCATTAAGAGAACAGAGAGAAATATGGAGCTGCTCACTGAAGTTGAAAGGCAGTGTTTTCATGTACCAGAAAGGACAAGGTTGGTACAATCATGGTGAGTGATGAGCTGAGCACCAAGTGCTGTGGGAATTTTCAGTTGAAGTTAAAAATGCTGCACAGTGAAAATAGCCAGACATCAGACACCAGAAATTCCAAATCTGAGATTTTCTGCTCAGTTCAGCCTGGTTAATTCCAGAGAATCTCAGATTTGGAAAGGCTGGCTGTCTGGGGTTTTCTGTCACTGCAGGCTATCAGTCCATGAGCCTTTTGTTGATTCATCACACTGTATTCCTTCACCACCATCAATGTTCAACAATGCTGCCTAAAGGTATGTTCCACTGCTCTTCAGGTAAGTCATATACAAGGGGGTGGCAGGACATGGATCCTGAACCTAGGCTGGGAGGGGGGGGTGGTTCCAGCCAAAGGCTGAACAAAAAATAGTGACCTTCTTGATTTTTGTTGCAAATTGGGTTGCAGAAAATCTTCTAATGATTCTGCAATAGTTCAGAATGTGTTGCAGTTTCAAAAAAAAGGTGAGTGTTATTATATTTTCCACATTCTGCCACCCCCTTGGTCATATACATATATTTCATCTACCTTCATTATTGCTGCTAAGAATCATCCTCTCAAGCCTCTGCTTATATTTACCAAATCTTCTCTTCACAAACCTTACTATCGCTACCCCCACATTTTTTTAAAATGTAGCTTGACTCTACACTGTCCAATGTCAAGGTTAGCTTGTCAGCACACCTGTCACTCTTCTATTTGCTAGATATGGATCCTTTGGATGATATAACCTGCCAATGTGGTCAATTTGTCCCTTACAAGCTGTGTTAAAGTGATGCCAACAGTAATAAAGGTTTTTCCATTGCCATAGTAAGTTTGGTGATATTACATCTCATTCACAACATGAATGATAAAAAATTAATTCCAAGGCTTTAATTCTGAAGGTGGGAGGTGCAGCACATTTCACTGGGGGAAGGGGTATTTGAAAACACTGATCCTTCACTGCCAGCAGCTGCATCACAGGCCATCAGAGGAAGTGTATTCATGACTACCACCCCTACAGGAAAACCCCTCTGCCCAATAAATGGATAGGGGAGTCACATATTGTGATTGATTGTGGGCATCATTTTTGTCACAAGTGCTGTATCGCTGATACATGTTGCACAGGGATGATCGTGAAAGTGTGCAAGATGCGAAACAAGGATCAAGTGCCTCAGGAAAAACCCTAAACACCTAACACTCACTTACTAACAGACACACACACTATCAAAATCCTGGTACAAGAGTTCAGGGACTTTGATATTGAAAAATATCACTTGTGTTCTCAAAAGTCTCAATAGTATTGTTTTAATACAAGTTTTAATGTATTTAATCATAAATCATAGTCCTGAGACTTTGAAAATGATTTAACACAAAGGGTGTGGTATAGGATAATTTGATAGAATGAAGTTATGACTTTTCTGGGGCTCTGGACTTTCAAATTCCAAGTCTTTTCAAAACTCTTAATTCAAAATGTCTTCAAGCAAGTTGACTCCCAAGCACTGGCTTTGTTCACACTGTACTATCTGACCACAAATTAACCTCCTTATTGTATACAATTGCCTACCTCCTAAGTCTCTACTTGGAGTGCAGCTAACTGGTCAATGCAGGATGATTCCTTGCATATTTGACCTAGCTGCACACTAGTGCTTGGAAGTCCAGTCCCAAGACTGGAAAAAGACCAAGACTGGACTGGACCAAGACTGCTGAAGACCAGAAATTCCTAGGACCATCAAAGACTGCAACCACGGTCTAATCTTTAATCTCTAATGATCTGAAATTTTTAAGAGACTGGTCTAACCAGTCTCAACTGGTTCTCATAACCAAACACAAACAAAACTCATAATTACATAAATACAAACACAACTTTCCTCCTCCTACCACCACCTTCCCCACCACCATCACCACCCTTTTGTGACTACTGCTTCGCATCATGAGCACCCACGATGGGCTAAACAACATACACATTGACTGCCACCTCATGTGCTGGAACCTCAGCAACAACATCCACATGGCCATAGTGTGCCATGTCCTCCATGACGATACCCCCCACCACTCTCTCAACATTGCCTATGGCCACCTCCCACTACTGTCATCAACCACTCACACCCACCTTGGCCCATGCACACACACCAACCACGGCAGCAACAATGAGCACCTGCTTGGTCGATGGCACATGGAGATGATGATGGCAGCACACATAGGGCAGGTGAGTAGATTGTATGCCCTACCACCCTTTTTCTCCTATCTAATAGCCACAATGCCCAGCAGCCTTTGTAACACCTGCCAACCACTGCCACGTCGCCTCGCCCTCTGCCACCTTTGGCATTGACAACACGCGATGATGATGGAGACAGGTGGACGACGATGACGTGACATGGCAGTGATGATGGATGACCACAATGATGATCATGACTGAGGACAATGTGAAGAATGAGACAGGCAACAACAGACAACCATAAGGACATGCGAGTGCTCCCCCCCCTCCTCCTACCCCCCCTCATTTGCCCTCATGTAGCACTAGCCTAACACAGTATAATTAGTCATTTACATACATGTTTTACCCAACTCAGTAGCTACAAGACTGGTCCTCAACCAGTCCTCAACCAGTTGAGACTGAGACTGGTTGAGACCAGTCTTTCAACTGTAGAAAACTGACCAAAACTGCACTGAACTGATTGACACCAGTTCAGTCCAGTTTTTCGAGGTTCTTCAACTTGCAAGGACCAGTCCAGGTCCCAGTCTTGTCAAATTTTGACAAAAGACCGGACTGGACCAGACTTATAAGCACTACCACACACTCCTTAAATACAAAATTCCTTACTATGTGTTTTACATGTGTTTCTTTGAGGTACAAATGTGAAAGCCAAATAACCAAATTATTTTACTAGGGTATCATAATATTTTGTAGTCTTTCTCAAGTGACACTACAGTTTTTGTAGTGTATTTGTGGAATGCATCAGTATTGATGTGTACATGGTAATAGCTGGTGTAGCTATTTTTATCTTTCTTTGATCTCTTGTGTTTATCTTCTGTATAGCTTTGGTTACTATTTTGACATATTGCGTCCAAGTTTTGATAGGCATGTTGATGCACTGATCCATGTTGCCATCAACCTCTGGCTCATGATTCTCTTGGTAGATTTGCAATAGAAAATCCTTATCTCTCCATCAGAGGATGATAGATCTCTCTAAAATATTGTATCATATGTTTTCCATATGGAATAAAGACATCCCATTGCTTGAGATGCAACCGGAATGGTTTTCTTTCTATATTTGTGTATTCTCATGGTTGTGGCTGACAATGCATCACTTTTGATGTGCACACAGGAATTGCTGTACATGACATTCTTTGGCCACAAACCATACACTTAGTGGTTTCTTTTAGTGTAGTGTGTTGTAGGACATAACACAAAGTGTCTACCATGTTTCTCCTTTGTAGAACTAGTATTTTATCACAAGTTTCAATTTTAAAACTCTAGCTTTCATCATGTAAAATCCTGTATTCCTTCCTAAGCCCATGATAATTAATGCAATTTTATTTCTGCATTGGGGTGTCTACTCTAGAGCACTTTTTATACTCTATTTCATGGTGGGTGAATCCTAGATAGGCTCCAAGTATAATGTCATGATGCATGAGCACTGCTGCCAGTTCCAAGGCCTTCATCCTATTTCAGATTCTATGCATTTGCACTTTTAGTCTACTGAACAGGGCATGTCCAAAGACTCTTAAAATCATTGCAATTCATAACTAGTGTTTACAGAGGTATATGATATTAAAATTGCAAAAATCAGATTTTATAAAGTTGACTTGATTTAACCTGTATCATCGCCAAGGGTGACTGCAGTTCCAAGACTCACACCAGTGCCCTTTCTTCATCTGCACCCACACACCCAAATCCCACTTCTGTTTGAGAGTAGGTCTTCTTCTTTTTGTCTCAGGCCTCTTTTCTGGCCATGTGATGACTTGGCAACTCACACCAGATATGCAGTCATCATTCATTCTCACTTGAATGTTAGGCAAACCTGTTTTACTCCCTAGTTTAATGGACCATCCTCCTCAACTGGTGGCTCTCCATCGCTTGCCCAACCCCTACCCCTGACCCTCAGAGCCTCAATGCTTGACCAAATCCACACTCCAACTCCCATATGCCCCCCATCTTCACAGCACAATGGAAGCTGAAGCTCCTCTTAAATAGGGATATTCAGAGTGCTCACTTTTGACATGCTTTTGACTTGATTTCACTGTGCTTTCAAATTTGATTTTGGAGTGGTAAACCCTGAAAGCACTGTCCATACCAAGCTATACCATCACAAGTGACCCAAATTAGAAACACCAAGCATGTCTGAGTTTGAAATTCAACATATGAAGTTGTTGACATTGCACAAGTTTGCCCAAGAGAAGAAGACACACCTCAAAACAGAGAGGAATGGTGACACTTATGCTATCAAGTAAACAGTACATCCATTTATTTTAGCAGGGCCCTGCTGCTTGTTGTCTCTCTAGACATATTGAACATATGATTTGTGATAATTAGTATGTCCTGGGCCCCAGCCGTAACACCCTTGGCAGAAGTAATCGGAGCAGTTCCTGTGGAAGTGTCCATTTTTCTTGCACTTCAAGCAATGATAATGGGGAGGGGAAGTCGAAGAGTTGGAGGAAGAGGGGCAGTGTTTTGGGTATGGCTGATAAGTAGGGCACTTGCCCCATGTCCCATAACTGTGAATATGTGCATTAAATTTCTTGAAGTAGTTGATGATGCCTCGTCCTGCAAAGCGGGTATGGATGAAGTCAGGGACGAAGAACTTTTTGGAGTCCCTGATGACATCTAAGATGCCATGTCAAATGGCAGTGGCGATGGAAGTGGTGACAATGGTATGGAGGTTGAGGGTGGCATCATTACCACATCCCAGGCTGTCCTCAAGTATCTTCTCTGTTTCAATGGCCTCCAAGATGACGTGGAGGTCGAGGGAGAGGGTGGGGTCATCATGGCAGAGGTCAATGAGGTTGAAGACATTGTCTTCCTTTTGGAGGAGGCGTTCGATGAAAGTGAGGGCATACTGGAAGGAGGCAGAGTTGAAGAGGGTGGAAGAAATTTGTAAGAGGGTTTGGTTTTGAAGAAAGCTGGTTGGCTTGGTTGTGAGTGTTAGACGACTGTCTGAGGAACTACTGCAAGTCCTTCCTTCTTTTATAGCTTTGAAGAATCTTGGAGGCATTCTTCAGATTGCTTTCTGATTCCCATGTTTCGTCTGAGTATCCCTTCCATACTACCAAATATTGATAGCCTCTGCCTCGCTTTCTGTGATCTCTGATAGATTCTACTTTGTATTCTTCTTCTCCATTGATAAGATCTGGTGGAGGTTCAGGGGAGTTCTTTCTGTGAATGTCGGTTTCACGATATGGAGTAAGAAGTCTTCCATGAAATACATTGTGTATGTTCCATTGAATTGGAAGTTGCAGTTTGTATGTCACCGGTCCTAGAACTTCTGAAATTTCAAAGGGTCCTTCTTGTAAGGAATCCATCTTTGGAAATTTGTGTCCTCTGTTAAGGTGTCACCCATCTAACCATACTCAGTCTCCTTTACTAAATGGAGGAGAGTTCTTCTTGGATCGTTTAATTTGAGCTTGTCATGCTAGCTCATGAGCACCTCGAGCATCGTCTCTTATCTTTAAGAGTTCTGATAGTCGTTGTTCTACTGCAGGGACATTTGTCTTTCAGAATGCTGGTGGAACTCCAGTGGGTTCACATCCATACATGAGGTAGAATGGGGTTCGCTTCATAACTGAATGGGGTCATCCATTGTACGTGAATTCAGCGATAGAGAGATGTTTGTCCCAATCTTCTGGAATTCGTTTGCAGAAGATTCAGAGGTATACTTTGAGTTCTCTATTGACTCGTTCTGTTTCTCCATCAGTTTCCAGGTGGTATGCAGTACTGACTTGTTGATTGATTCCGCAAAGTTTCATTAAACCTCTATAGGTTTTTGAGACAAAAAGAGGGTCTCTGTCAGATATGATGATTTCTGGTACTCCAAATCATTTGAACGTATGATTGAAATGGAGTTCGGCAGCTTCAAGTGCAGTTAATTCTTTACTGCAAGGGATGAAAATTACCCCCTTCATAAGGCCATGGTCTACCACGACCATAATGTGGTCATGGCCCCTCTTTGTCTTAGGTAATCCAGATATAAAATCTTGTGTTATCATCTGGAATGGTCTTGTCGCTGTAGACTTAATTGGCTGAGTCGGCGGTTGGGTAGGATGCGTGTTAATCTTATTTTGTTGACAGGTGGCGCAACCTGCAACATATTTGTATATGAAGTGGTGCAATCTTGGCCACCAGTAGTGTCTTTGCACCATTTCTAGGGTGGTGTCTCTTCCTGGGTGTCCTGTCATTGGTGATTGGTGTATTTCCTGTACAATGGCTTTTCATACAGCCTTATTGTCAGGGATGTAGCATCAATCTTGATAGAACAGCATTCTGTCACTCCAGTCACCCATAGGTAACAGACTATTAGTCATGTAAACTCCAGGTATATTACATGACTAAAAGTTGTGGTGTATATTTATATTATATATATATTTGGCC
>Ga0307507_10005848_pt1 | contig 19637 bp, 1 predicted proteins | sample 7_EM_MG_FD_207223 | JGI IMG/M metagenome (GOLD analysis project Ga0307507, IMG submission 207223) | Populus trichocarpa ectomycorrhiza microbial communities from riparian zone in the Pacific Northwest, United States - 7_EM | ecosystem: Host-associated > Plants > Roots > Unclassified | place...
TGTGGTGGCGGACGGGCAGGTCAGCCCGGCGGCGGTGAGCGCGTTTGCTGCGGAGCGTTTGCCGGGGTACATGGTGCCGTCGGCGGTGGTGGTGCTGGACGCGATCCCGTTGACGGTCAACGGGAAGCTGGATCGCACGGCGCTGCCCGCCCCCGAGTACACGAGCGGTGCCGGTCGTGGTCCGGCGAATGCCCGTGAGGAGATTCTGTGCCAGGCGTTCGCCGAGGTCCTGGGGCTGGAGACGGTCGGCGTCGAGGACGACTTCTTCACCCACGGCGGACATTCACTGCTCGCCGTACGCCTGGTCTCGCGTATTCGCACGCTGCTTAACATCGAACTTCCGCTGCGCACCCTCTTCGAGAGCCCAACCGTCGCGGCGCTCGGGTCTCGGCTTCCTGGGGCGCCGGAGGCCCGTGCGGCAATAGTCCGGCGGGTGCGACCGGATCGGGTGCCGTTGTCGTTCGAACAGCGCCGGTTGTGGTTCCTCAGCCAGCTCGATGGGCCGAGCGCGACCTACAACATCCCGATGGTGCTGCGCCTGTCCGGCCCCTTGGACCGCACGGCCTTGGACGCGGCGCTGCGAGACGTCCTGCACCGGCACGAGGTGCTGCGCACAGTATTCGCGGTAGCTGACGGCGAGCCGTACCAACGCGTTCTGGACCTGGACGAATCAGCGTGGGAGCTCGAGACTGGCGAGCTCACCGAGGAGCAGTTGCCGCACGTCATCGCGGAGGCCTCTCGCCGCCCCTTCGATCTCTCGGTCGAACCGCCGGTGCACGCCACCCTCCTCGCGCTCGGTCCGGACGAGCACGTCCTCATCGCAGTGGTGCACCATGTCGCCTTCGACGGTTGGTCGACCGGTCCGCTGGTCCGTGGCCTGACCGTCGCTTATGCGGCGCGCTGCCAGGGCCGTGGTCCCGACTGGGAGCCGTTGGCGGTGCAATACGCGGACTATGCGCTCTGGCAGCGCGACGTGCTTGGATCCGAGGACGATCTCGACAGCGTGATCTCCCGGCAGGTGGCCTACTGGCACGACGCCCTGGCCGGAGCACCAACCGAACTTGCGCTGCCGACTGATCGCCCGCGCCCCGCGGTCGCTACGCACCGCGGCCACACTGCGCCGTTCGAGGTATCGGCCGACCTGCACGCTCGGATGCTCGAAATCGCGCGCACCCGTGGCGTGACGTTGTTCATGGTGGTGCAGTCGGCGCTGGTGGTGCTGCTGTCGAAGCTGGGTGCGGGTACTGACGTTCCGATCGGCGCAGCCACTGCCGGACGCACCGACTCGGCGTTGGAGGAGCTGGTCGGCTTCTTCATCAACACTCTGGTGTTGCGCACCGACCTGTCCGGCAATCCGAGCTTCGCCGAAGTGCTGGACCGGGTCCGAGAAAGGACCCTGTCCGGCTTCGACCACCAGGACGTGCCCTTCGAGCGTCTCGTGGAACGGATGGCCCCGGAACGCTCTTTGGCTCGGCATCCGCTGTTCCAGATCATCCTCACCATGCAGGACGCCGGCGTGGATCCGGCACTGCCCGGCCTGCGCGTCAGCACACTGTTTCTCGACCGGCCCACGGCGAAGTTCGACCTCGATGTCCTGCTGTCAGAGACCTTCGAGGCCGACGGCGCTCCCGCCGGCTTGCGCGGCGTGATCACGGCTGCGGCAGATCTGTTCGACGAGCCCTTCGCCGGGCAGTTCGCGAGCCGGCTCGCGCGAGTGCTCGACGTGATGACGACCGACCTGGACTTGCCGCTCAGCGCGGTCGACATCCTCGACGAGGCTGAGCGTCGCCGGGTCCTGACAGAGTGGAACGACGCCGAGGTCCCGGGACCGGGTCAGGGCTCGGTCCCGCTCCCGGTTTCGCTCCTACTCCCCACCTTTCCGAAGCTCTTCGCCGCACAGGCGGCCCGGACGCCCGATGCCGTCGCCGTGGTGAGCTCCAGCGGCGAGTTGACCTACGCCGACCTCGAATCCCGGGCCAACCGCCTGGCCCAGCACCTGACCGGGCTCGGCGTCGGGCCGGAGAGCGTGGTGGGTCTGTGCCTTCCGCGCGGCCTGGAGACGCTGAGCGCGATCCTTGCCGTCTGGAAGGCCGGAGCGGCGTATCTGCCCATTGACCTGGCTTACCCGGCCGAACGCATCGCCTACATGTTCGCCGACAGCCGCGTGGTCGTCGTGATCGGTACCGCCGACATCCTGGACGACCTGCCTGCCGGCCGGGCGCTGACCGTCGCGCTGGATGATCCCGCGACCGCTGCCGCCCTGGCCGCACGACCCGCAGTCGCGCCGGTGATCAGGGGGCAGTGCGACAACCTGGCCTACATCATCTACACGTCGGGATCCACCGGTCGGCCGAAGGGTGTCGGGATCACTCAAGCCGGGCTCGCGAACTACCTCGCTGCCGTGCCGCGCCGGCTGGGATTCGCCGAGAGCGGTGGCCGATACGCGCTGCTCCAGGCGCAGGCCACTGACTTGGGAAACACAGTGCTTTTCGCAAGCCTCGCCTTCGGCGGTGTCCTGCACCTGCTCGACGAAGAAGCGGCGACCGATCCGCAGGCCGTGGCGGGTTACCTGGCAGACCACGGAATCGACTATCTCAAGGTCGTGCCATCGCACCTGGCGGCTCTGGCTAGCGCGCAGGGCCCGGGGCCCCTGATCCCGGCGCGGGCGCTGGTTCTCGGCGGGGAAGCGACGCCTGCTGATCTCGCGGAGCGGCTACTCGCGGCAGCCGGCGACCGTTGGGTGGCCAACCACTACGGACCGACTGAAGCCACTATCGGCGTGCTGGCCGGGCGGTTGGACGCGCGGACGATCGTCGCCGGGCGCGTTCCCGCAGGCACGCCCGTCGCCAACATGCGGGTCTTCGTGCTCGACGACTCTGTGGGTCCGGTGCCGCCCGGCGTCGTCGGCGAACTGTACGTCGCCGGCGTTCAGCTGGCGCGCGGCTATGTCGGACGACCGGGGCTGAGCGCCCAGCGGTTCGTCGCTTGCCCGTTCGCCGGACCGGGCGAGCGGATGTACCGCACGGGGGATCGGGCGCGGTGGCTTGCCGACGGCCGGGTGGAAATCCTCGGACGCGCTGACGATCAGGTGAAGATCCGCGGGTTCCGAGTGGAGCCGGGTGAGATCGTGGCCGTGCTCACCGCGCACCCGAGCGTCGCGCAGGCCGCTGTGATCGCGCGCGATGACGTTCTGGTCGCTTACGTAGTGCCTAGCGGTGTCGAAGGCGATGGCGATGCCTACGCCGAAGACGACGGCGAACTCGCCGACTCGCTGGCTGCCTTTGCCGCGCGCCAGCTTCCCGAGCACATGGTGCCATCGGCGGTCGTGGTGCTCGCCGCCCTGCCGTTGACGGCGAACGGAAAGCTGGATCGCAACGCTCTGCCGGCCCCTGATCGCGCTTCGCTCCGAGAAGTAGGGCGACGGGCCGCGACGGTGCGTGAGGAGTTGCTGTGCGCGGCGTTCGGTGACGTGCTGGGCCGGGACTCGGTCGATGTGGACGACGACTTCTTCGTGCTCGGCGGCCATTCGCTGCTGGCCGTACGGCTGGTGTCTCGGATCCGAGCCGTCCTCGGTATCGAGGTCGGTATCAGGACTCTGTTTCAATTCCCGACGGTCGCGGGACTGGCGGCGCAGTTGGCACAGCCCGGGTCGGCCCGGGTCGCCTTGACGGCGCTTGAGCGTCCGGAGCGTGTGCCGTTGTCGTTCGCGCAGCGCCGGTTGTGGTTCTTGGGGCAGCTGGACGGGCCGAGCCAGACCTACAACATTCCGATGTTGACCAGATTGTCGGGCGAGCTCGACCGTGCGGCACTGGCGGCGGCGCTGAGCGATGTATTGGGGCGACACGAGGTGCTCCGCACCGTATTCGAGGTCGCCGACGGTGAGCCGTATCAGCGTGTACTGGACGTAGATGCCGCCGGTTGGGGCCTGGAGGTCGCGGAGGTCGGCGAGTCAGAGTTGGAATCGGCGGTCGACGCGGTAGCTGGATACGAGTCCGATCTCTCGGTCGAGCTTCCGGTGCGCGCGGTGTTGTTCGTGCTCGGCCCGCAGGAGCACATGTTGGCCGTCGTCGTGCATCACATCGCCTCGGACGGCTGGTCCTCGGCGGTGTTGGCGCGCGACGTCGGCCGAGCGTACGCGGCACGTTGCGGGGGCGCCGTTCCCGGCTGGGATCCGTTGCCGGTGCAGTATGCGGACTTTGCGCTCTGGCAGCGGGAGATGCTGGGAGCTGAGGACGATCCAGGCAGTGTGCTGTCGCGGCAGTTGGAGTACTGGCGCGGCGCGTTGGCCGGTGCTCCGGAGGAACTAGCGCTGCCGGTGGATCGCGCTCGTCCGGTGGTGGCCAGCCATCGAGGTAGCGGCGTGCCGCTCGACGTTCCGGCCGAGCTACATGCCCAGCTTGCCCGGCTGGCGCGTGAGCAGGGTGTGACGCTGTTCATGGTGTTGCAGGCAACGATGGCGGTGTTGTTGTCGAAGCTGGGTGCGGGCACGGACATCCCGATCGGTACGGCGGTTGCTGGCCGAACCGATGAGGCTCTGGACGATCTCGTCGGGTTCTTTGTCAATACTCTGGTTCTGCGTACGGATCTGTCGGGGGATCCGAGCTTTGTAGAGGTTCTGGGTCGGGTTCGGGAGGTCGGCCTTTCGGCTCTGGAGCATCAGGATGTTCCGTTTGAGCGGTTGGTGGAGGAGTTGGCTCCGGTCCGTTCGTTGTCGCGGCATCCGTTGTTCCAGGTGATGCTGACCGTTCAGAACAACGCCGAGGCAGTGTTGGATCTGCCGGGCGTCGGGGTGCAGGGCATTGCTGGCGAGGTGACGGCGGCGAAGTTCGACCTGGAAGTCACGCTAGCGGAGGCGTTCGACGCAGCGGGGACCCCGTCGGGGCTGCGTGGGGAGTTGACGTTCGCGGCCGATCTGTTCGATGCCGGGACTGTCGAGTCGATCGTGCAGCGATGGGTGCGGGTGCTGGAGGCGGTGTGTGCGGAGCCTGATTGTCTGTTGAGCTCTGTCGATGTTCTGAGTGGGGCGGAGCGTCGGCGGGTTGTGTCTGAGTGGAATGGCACGGGGGTCGATGTCGCCAATCTCAGCGTTCTGGATCGTTTCTTGGCGCAGGTCGCATCCTCGCCGCGTGCGGTGGCGGTCGTGTGTGACGGGGCGGAGGTCAGCTACGCAGAGTTGGACGCGCGTGCGGATCGGGTGGCGCGGTATTTGAGCAGTGTCGGGGTGGGTCCGGAGTCGGTGGTGGGTTTGTGTCTGCCGCGTGGGGTGGACATGGTGGTCGGGATCCTGGGGGTGTGGAAGGCCAGGGGTGCGTATCTGCCGCTTGATCTGAAGCTGCCGGCTGATCGGGTGGCGTTCATGGTCGAGGACAGTGGTGCAGCGCTGGTGTTGGACAGCGTCGAGGTGCCGGATGTAGCCGGTCCGACTCCCAGGCCATGGTCGTTCGGTGATGCGGTCGCGTATGTGATTTACACCTCGGGTTCGACGGGGCGTCCTAAGGGTGTTGCGGTCACGCAGGCGAGTCTGGCGAACTATGTGTCCTGCGTTCCTGGACGGGTCGGGTTCGGGGTTGCGGGTGCTCGGTATGGGTTGCTACAGGCTCAGGTGACGGACTTGGGCAACACGGTGTTGTTCGCGAGCCTGGCCACGGGCGGTGTGCTGCATGTTCTGGCGGAGGAGGCTGTCACCAACCCGGTAGCGGTTGCGGCCTATCTGCGCGAGCACGCGATCGAGTTCGTGAAGGTGGTGCCCTCGCACCTTGCGGCGTTGGGGGCTTCAGGTCTGGCGGCTGTCTTGCCGTCAAAGGCGTTGGTGCTTGGTGGCGAGGCAGCGTCGCCTGGGTTTGTGCGGGAACTACTGCAGGCTGCGGATGGCCGGTGTGCGGTGTTCAATCACTACGGTCCGACGGAGACCACGATCGGTGTGGTTACAGGCGCGGTAGCGTCGGCGGCGGGGGTGCTCGGTTCTCCGGTGGGCAACACGCAGGTGTTCGTGCTCGATGCGGCGCTGTCTCCGGTGCCGTCGGGCGTGGCGGGGGAGTTGTACGTCGCGGGGGCGCAGGTCGCGCGCGGCTACGTCGGGCGTGCGGGTCTGACCGGGGAGCGGTTCGTGGCGTGTCCGTTTGCGGCCGGGGAGCGGATGTATCGCACGGGGGATCTGGCGCGCTGGACTTCCGATGGCGAGCTGGTGTTTCTGGGACGTGCGGATGTGCAAGTCAAGATCCGGGGCTTCCGCGTGGAGCCGGGCGAGGTGCAGGCCGTCATAGCCGCACACCCAGACATCACGCAGGCCGTGGTGGTCGCTCGGCAGGACAGTCCTGGTGACACGCGGCTGGTTGCCTACGTGGTCCCGGACTCGGTAGACGCATCGGATACCGCTGATCTGGCGCAGTCGGTTCGGGCGTTTACGGCGCAACGGCTACCGGATTACTTGGTGCCGTCCGCGGTGGTCGTGCTTGAGGCGATTCCGCTGACGGCCAACGGGAAGTTCGATCGCAAAGCACTGCCGGCCCCGGAAAGTGCCTCTGGCGTTGGCCGTGGGCCGGCCAATGCCCGTGAGGAAATCCTGTGTCAGGCCTTTGCCGAGGTCCTGGGCCTGGACAGCGTCGGGGTTGACGACGACTTCTTCACTCTCGGCGGTCACTCCCTTCTCGCAGTGCGCCTGATCGAGTGGCTCCGCGTACGCGGCGTCGCCGTTTCGGTCCGGGCGCTGTTCATGAACCCGACCGTGGCTGGTCTGGCCGCCGCGACCGGCCCGGTGAGGGTAGATGTTCCGCCGAACTTGATCCCGGCTGACGCCGACCACATCACTCCAGCGATGCTGCCGCTGGTCGATCTCCTGCCGGAAGACATCGAGCGCATCGTGGCAGGCGTCGACGGCGGCGCGGCCAACATCGCCGATGTCTACCCGCTGGCCCCGCTGCAGGAAGGCATCTTCTTCCACCACCTGCTCGCCGACGGTGGTGCGGACGCGTATGTCACGCCGACGGTGATCGAGTTCGACTCCCGGGCGCGCGTTTCAGAGTTCATCGATGCCCTGCGGAAGGTCATTGAGCGACACGACGTGTTCCGCACCTCCTTCGTGTGGGAAGACCTGCGCGAACCGGTTCAGGTGGTGTGGCGTTCGGTGACGCTGCCGGTGACCGAGCTGACGCTGGCGCCTGATGACACTGACCCGGTGGCCGCCGCGTTGGCAGCAGTCGGCCTGTCGATGGATATTGGCCGCGCACCACTGATGGACTTTCACATTGCGACACGTCCCGATGCGGACCAGTGCTGGGGTGTGCTGCGCTCGCACCACTTGATCCGTGACCACTTCGCGCTGGAGGTCGTCCTCGAGGAAGTACAGGCTCTGTTGGAGGGCCGTGCTTCCGATCTGCCTCGTCCGTTCCCGTTCCGGGACTTCGTTGCCCAGTCGCGGGGCGGCATTCGGGCCGACGAGCATGAGCGCTACTTTGCCGAACTGCTCAGCGATGTCGAGGAGCCGACTGCGCCGTTCGGACTGGTGGACGTGCGGGGTGTGGGTTCCGGGGCGCAGCGGGGTGCTTTGTCTCTGGACGCAGAGGTCTCGGCTCGGCTCCGAGCAGTGTCGCGAGCGCTCGGTGCGAGTCCTGCGACGGTATTTCACGTGGCCTGGGCGCGGGTGCTGGCGGTGGTCAGCGGCCGGAGCGATGTGGTGTTCGGGACGGTCCTGTTCGGACGGATGAATGCCGGCGCGGGCGCGGATCGGGTGCCCGGGTTGTTCATCAACACCCTGCCGGTTCGGGTGCGGACGGACGGCCTGAGGGCTGGTGCGGCAGTGGGTGCCGTACGCGGGCAGCTTGCCGGGCTGCTGGAGCACGAGCATGCACCGTTGGCGTTGGCCCAGCGAGCAAGCGGTGTGCCGGGGAATGTGCCGATCTTCACCTCACTGTTCAACTATCGGCACAACGCGGGTCCCGGGCGCGACGAGGGGCCAGGTCTGGACGGGATACGGGCGGTGCTAACTCGGACGCGGACGAACTATCCCTTGGCAGTCGCGGTAGACGATGACGGGGATTCGTTCGGTGTCACAGTCGACGCGGTGGCCACTGTGGATCCGTTCGCAGTGTGCGAGATGGTGCGCACGGCTGTGGTGAACCTGGTGACTGTCTTGGAACAGGAGCCTGATCGTCTGTTGAGTTCCGTCGATGTGCTGGGTGAGGCAGAGCGTCGGCGGGTTGTAGCTGAGTGGGACGATACGGGCGTTGAGGTGTCGGATCTCAGTGTTCTGGATCGGTTTGTGGCGCAGGTGGCGTTGTCGCCGGGTGCGGTGGCGGTGGTGTGTGGCGGGGCTGAGTTCAGCTACGGGGAGTTGGATGCGCGTGCGGATCGGGTGGCACGGTATCTGAGCAGTGTCGGGGTGGGGCCGGAGTCGGTGGTGGGTCTGTGTCTGCCGCGTGGGGTGGACATGGTGGTTGGGATCTTGGGGGTGTGGAAGGCCGGTGGTGCGTATCTGCCGCTTGATCTGAAGCTGCCGGCGGATCGGTTGGCGTTCATGGTCGAGGACAGCGGTGCGGCACTGGTGTTGGACAGCATCGAGGTGCCGGACGTAACCGCACCGGCTCCCGCGCCACGGCCATTCGGGGATGCGGTCGCGTATGTGATTTACACCTCGGGTTCGACGGGGCGTCCTAAGGGCGTTGCGGTCACGCACGCGGGGTTGGCGAACTACGTGTCCTGCGTTCCTGGACGGGTCGGGTTCGGGGTTGCGGGTGCTCGGTATGGGTTGTTGCAGGCTCAGGTGACGGATCTGGGTAACACGGTGTTGTTCGCGAGTCTGGCGACCGGGGGTGTGCTGCATGTTCTCGATGAGGATGTGGTCACTGATCCGGTGGCGGTGGCGGACTATCTGCGGGATCACGCGATTGAGTTTGTGAAGGTGGTTCCGTCGCATCTCGCGGCTCTCGGTGCGGAGGGCTTGGAGCGGGTGTTGCCGTCGAAGGCGGTGGTGCTCGGTGGCGAGGCGGCGTCTGCGTCGTGGGTGCGGGAGCTGCTGGGCGTGGCCGGGGATCGTGCGGTGTTCAATCACTACGGTCCGACGGAGGCGACGATCGGTGTGGCCACGGTTGAGTTGACGGCGGGTCTGGTGGGCTCAGGTGTGGTGCCGATTGGTCGGCCGGTGGGCAATACCCGGGTGTTCGTGCTCGATGACGCGCTGTCTCCGGTGCCGGTGGGTGTGGCCGGTGAGCTGTACATCGCCGGGGCGCAGGTGGCCCGGGGCTACGTGGGGCGTCCGGCCTTGAGTGCGGAGCGATTTGTGGCGTGTCCGTTCGGTACGGCAGAGCGGATGTACCGCACCGGGGACCTGGCGCGGTGGACAGTCGACGGCGAGTTGGTGTTTCTGGGGCGTGCGGATGAGCAGGTGAAGATCCGCGGGTTCCGGGTGGAGCCGGGTGAGGTGCAGGCCGTCGTAGCCGCGCACCCGCAGGTGGGTCAGGCGGTGGTGGTCGCCCGGCGGGACAGTCCGGGTGATACGCGGCTGGTTGCCTACGTCGTTCCGGACACGCCGGACTCGGTAGACGCATCGGGTGCCGGTAATCTGGCTCAGTCGGTGCGGGGGTTCGTGGCGAAGCGTCTGCCGGACTACCTGGTCCCGTCTGCGGTGGTGGTACTTGAGGCGATTCCGCTCACGGCCAACGGGAAGCTCGATCGCAAGGCTCTGCCAGCTCCTGAGATGAGCATCGGCGTCGGCCGTGAACCGTCCAGCGATCGCGAAAAGCTCTTGTGTCAGGCATTTGCCGAGGTCTTGAGCCTGGACAGCGTCGGGGTCGACGACGACTTCTTTGCCCTCGGCGGCCACTCCCTCCTCGCAGTGCGTCTAGTCAGCCGAGTCAGGACGCTGCTTAACGTCGATATCAAGATCAGGGCGTTGTTTGATGCGCCGACGGTGGCTGGGCTTGCTGGTCGCCTTGGTGCGGGGCGTAGTTCGCGGCCGGTGTTGCGGCCGATGCGTGATCAGGAGGGTTTGTGATGATCCCGTTGTCGTTTGCGCAGCGTCGTTTGTGGTTTGTCGGGCAGCTTGAGGGGCCCAGTGCGGTCTACAACGTGCCGGTGGTGTTGCGCCTGTCCGGTGAGGTGGATCGTGTGGCGTTGGAGGCGGCGCTGCGGGACGTGATCGTGCGGCATGAGGTGTTGCGCACGGTGTTTCCGGTGGTGGACGGCGAGCCGTATCAGCGCATCCTGGCGCCCGGGGATCTGGATTGGTCGTTGACGCTGGAGCAGGTCAGCGCCGAGGATCTGCCGGCTGCGGTGGCGGCTGCGCAGGGACACGTCTTCGAGCTTTCGACGCAGGTCCCGATTCGGGCGTGGCTGTTCACCAGTGCTCCGGGTGAGCAGGTGCTGGTGGTGACGATGCATCACATCGCCAGTGACGGTTGGTCGAAGGCGCCGCTGGCCCGTGACCTGTCGAGGGCGTACGAGGCGCGGCTCGCCGGGCAGGCTCCGGCGTGGGATCCGCTGCCGGTGCAGTACGCGGATTACGCGCTGTGGCAGCGCGAACTGCTGGGCTCCGAAGACGACCCAGACAGCGTGCTGTCACAGCAACTGGAGTATTGGCGTGGAGCATTGGTCGGCGCCCCGGACGAGTTGGCGCTGCCGACCGATCGGGCGCGTCCAGCGGTGGCCAGTCATCGGGGTGGCAGCGTGCCGGTGGAGATTCCGGCCACTTTGCACGCGCGGTTGGCCGCGTTGGCACACGAGCACGGCGTGACACTGTTCATGGTGTTGCAGGCGGCGTTGGCGATGCTGTTCGCCAAGCTGGGTGCGGGAAATGACATTCCGATCGGGTCGGCCACCGCCGGCCGCACCGATGACGCTTTGGACGATCTGGTCGGCTTCTTTGTCAACACCGTTGTATTGCGCACGGACCTCTCCGGGAATCCGACCTTCGCCGAGGTACTGGGCCGGGTGCGTGAGGCGAGTCTGTCGGCGCTGGATCATCAGGACGTCCCATTTGAGCGCCTGGCCGAAGCGCTGGCTCCGGTCCGGTCGATGTCGAGGCATCCGCTGGTCCAGGTGATGCTGACCGTGCAGAACAACGCCGAGGCGGTGCTGAAGCTGCCCGGTTTGCATGCCGAAGCGATGACATCAGATGTCCGGTCCGCGAAGCTCGATCTGGCGGTAACCCTGACCGAGTCCTTTGACGGTTCGGGCGCAGCAGCAGGGATGCAGGGCACGGTGACCTTCGCGGTCGATCTGTTTGACGCGGGGTCTGTGGAGGTGGTTGTTCGCCGGTGGATTCGTGTGTTGGAGGCGGGGACTGCGGATCCGGGTGTGCGGTTGGGTGCGGTGGATGTGTGGGGGTCGGGTGAGCGTGGTCGGGTTCTGAGGGAGTGGAACGCCACGGATGTTGAGCTGCCGGTGGTTACGGCGGTGGAGTTGTTTGCGCGGTCGGTGGTGCGTGCTGCGGGTGCGGTGGCGGTGGTGTCCGGTGGTGTTGAGCTGAGTTATGGGCAGTTGGATGTGGCGTCGAATCGACTGGCCAGATACCTGATTGGTCGGGGTGTGGGTCCGGAGTCGGTGGTGGGTTTGTGTCTGCCGCGGGGTGTGGATCTGGTGGTGGCGTTGTTGGCGGTGGTGAAGGCTGGTGGTGCGTATACGGTGATTGATCCGTCATATCGCTCGGCGCGGGTGGGTTTGGTGCTGGCGGACGCGGGGCCGGTAGTGGTGTTGGCGGCGGATGTGTGTCGTTCGGTGGTGCCGTCGGGTGTGCCGGTGGTGGTGTTGGACGGTTTGGACGTGTCGGGGTTTTCGGATGGCCCGGTGACTGACGCGGACCGGGTGTCGAAGTTGTTGCCGGGTCATCCGGTGTGGGTGGTGTACACCTCGGGTTCGACGGGTGTGCCGAAGGGTGTGGTGGTCTCGCACGCGGGTCTGGCCAGTTTCGCGGCTGGTCACGCGAGCCTCATCGGGGTGGGTGCGGATGATCGTGTGGGGCAGTTTGCGTCGGCGGGGTTTGACACGTTCGGGTGGGAGTGGTGCATGGCCCTGTTGCAGGGCGCTGCGCTGGTAGTGGTGCCCGATGATCGGCGGTTGGGATCCGCGTTGGCGGGGTTCTTGACGGAGCAGCGGGTCTCGGTGGTGACGTTGCCGCCGGTGGTGTTGGCGGGGGTGGATCCGGGCTCGGTGCCTGCCGACGTGACGGTGATCGCCGCTGGTGAGGCGTTGGATGCGGGCGTGATGGCGTCCTGGTCGGCAGGCCGGGCGATGTTCAACTCGTACGGTCCCACCGAGACGACGGTGGATGCGACGTTGTGGCGCTGCGATCCCTTGGCCGGTCGGGTGCTGGTCGGGTCGCCGGTGGTCAATATGCGGGTGTTCGTGCTCGATGATGCTTTGGCGCCGGTGTTGCCGGGTGTGGTCGGTGAGTTGTATGTGGCCGGGATCGGGCTGGCTCGTGGCTATCTGGGTCGTGCCGCGTTGACGTCGGAGCGGTTCGTGGCGTGTCCGTTCGGGGCCGGGGTGCGGTTGTATCGCACGGGGGATCTGGCGCGGTGGACGTCTGACGGTTTGTTGGAGTTCGCGGGCCGTGCGGATGAGCAGGTCAAGGTGCGTGGGATCCGGGTGGAGCCGGGTGAGGTGCAGGCGGTGGTCGCCGGAGCGCCGGGTGTGGGGCAGGTCGTGGTGGTTGCCCGTGAGGATGTGCCGGGTGATACGCGTCTGGTGGCGTATGTGGTGGCGGACGGGCAGGTCAGCCCGGCGGCGGTGAGCGCGTTTGCTGCGGAGCGTTTGCCGGGGTACATGGTGCCGTCGGCGGTGGTGGTGCTGGAGGCGATCCCGTTGACGGTCAACGGGAAGCTGGATCGCACGGCTCTTCCCGCCCCCGAGTACACGAGCGGTGCTGGTCGTGGTCCGGCGAATGCTCGTGAGGAGATTCTGTGCCAGGCGTTCGCCGAGGTGCTGGGGTTGGAGACGGTCGGTGTCGAGGACGACTTCTTCACCCACGGCGGACATTCACTGCTCGCCGTACGCCTGGTCTCGCGTATTCGCACGCTGCTTAACATCGAGCTGCCACTGCGCACCCTCTTCGAGAGCCCAACCGTCGCGAGCCTCGCCGTGCGGTTGTCGAGTGCCGCCGGTGCACGCCTGGCTCTGTCGCGTGGGCCACGACCCGAGCGCGTTCCGCTGTCCTTTGCACAGCGACGGCTGTGGTTCATCGACCTGGTGGAGGGCGCGAGCGCGACTTACAACATGCCGGTCGCGATGAACCTGTCCGGCGACGTCGACACGGTCGCGTTGACTGGCGCGCTGCGGGATGTGATCGAACGGCACGAGGTGCTGCGCACTGTGTTGCCTGTGGTGGAAGGTGAGCCGTACCAGCACATCCTCGATGTCGACGATCTTCACTGGGACCTCGTCCGGGCCACGATCACTGCCGACGAGCTCGAATCCGCCATCGCGCAGGCCGCTTCGTACGCCTTCGACCTCGCGACCGAGACTCCGATACGGGCCTGTCTGTTCCAGACCACGACGGAGCAGGTCCTTGTGATCGTCGTTCATCACATCGCCGGTGACGGCTGGTCGATGGGGCCGCTGGCGCGTGATGTGTCGGCGGCGTATGCCGCACGTCGGGAAGGGCGTGCCCCGGAGTGGTCGCCGTTGCCGGTGCAGTATGCGGATTACGCGCTGTGGCAGCGCGAACTGCTGGGCTCGGAAGACGATCCGGACAGTGTGCTGTCACGGCAGCTGGAGTATTGGCGCGGCGCGTTGGCCGGCGCTCCAGAGGAACTGGCGCTGCCTTTCGACCGGCCGCGTCCTCCTTCTGCCAGTTACCAGGGTGCCGCTGTCCCGGTGGAGGTTCCGGCCGGTTTGCACGCGCGGTTGGCCGGGTTGGCGCGCGAGCAGGGCGTGACGCTGTTCATGGTGCTGCAGTCCGCGCTGGCGGTACTGCTGTCCAAGCTGGGTGCGGGCACTGATATCCCGATCGGTTCGGCCAGCGCCGGGCGTACCGATGAGGCCTTGGACGATCTGGTCGGGTCCTTCGTCAACACTCTGGTGTTGCGCACCGACCTGTCCGGCAATCCGAGCTTCGCCGAGGTGCTGGGCCGGGTACGTGAGGCTGGCTTGTCGGCGCTGGAGTATCAGGATGTTCCGTTCGAGCGGCTGGTAGAGGAACTGGCGCCGGAACGCTCGCTGTCGCGGCATCCGCTGTTCCAGGTGATGCTGACACTGCAGAACAACGCTGAGACGGCGCTGGAGCTGCCTGGTGTCGGTGTCACCGGTCGGCCCGGCGGGGTGTCGGCGGCGAAGTTCGACCTGTCGGTGACGTTGGCGGAAACCTTTGACGCGACCGGTGTGCCGGCCGGTCTGCGCGGGGCCGTGACGTTCGCGACGGAGCTGTTCGACGCCGAGACGGTACGGGTGTTGGTACGCCGACTGTCAGCAGTCTTGGAGTGCGTGTCCTCGGAGCCTGATACGTCGGTGGGCTCGGTGGACATGTGGCAGCCGGGCGAGCGTGGCGCAGTACTCGCGGACGGGACGGGTCCGGTGGTTGAGGTGCCGGCCGCCACCGTGACCGAGCTGTTCGCGCAGCAGTTGGCCAGGACCCCGGATGAGCTCGCGGTGATCAGTGACGCGGGTCGGCTGTCCTATGCCGAGCTTCATGCTCGGGCGAACCGGCTGGCTCGGCACCTGCTGAGCTTGGGCGTCGGCCCGGACTCCGTCGTGGCGATCTGCCACGAACGCGGGCTGGACCTGGTGGTGGCGATGCTGGCGGTGCTCAAGGCCGGTGCTGCCTACCTGCCCATCGACCCGGAGTACCCGGCCGCGCGTATCGCGTTCACGCTCGCCGACGCGCGTGCGCTGTGCGTCCTGACCTCCGCGAGGTCCCTGCCGGACGACGTGCCCGACGCGACCGCGGTCGTGATCCTGGACGATCCCGGCCTGCTTCGGCGACTCGCAGAGCTCGACGACGCGGAGCCGACCGCCGCCGACGGCCTGCGTGCGGTGCTGCCGACGCATCTCGCCTATGCCGTCTACACCTCGGGCTCGACCGGCACCCCGAAGGGCGTCGCCGTGACGCACGGCGGCGCCGTGAACCTGGCGGGGCCGGGAGCCCGCGGCTTCGCGCTCGCGGTCGGCAGCCGGTTCCTACAGTTCGCGTCCGTCGGCTTCGACGTCGCGTCCCTGGAGTTCCTGATGGCTCTGGGCAGCGGGGCGGCCCTGGTGGTGGCCCTGGCGGAGGAGCTGACGCCCGGGGCTGGTCTGGCGCAGGTAGTCGCCCGACACGGCGTGACGCACACGACCCTGCCACCGGCCGTCCTCAGCGTGATGACCCCGGAGCAATTGGCTCCGGTCTCGACCCTGGTCGCCGGCGGCGAGGCCCTGACCGCGGATCTGGTGGCCCGCTGGGCGCCGGGACGCCGATTCCTGAACGCCTACGGCCCGACTGAGATCACGGTGGCCGCGACCATGTCCGGCGTACTGGATCCCGACGACGCCCCGGTCATCGGAACGCCACTGGCCAATACCCGCGCATTCGTGCTCGATGACACCCTGTCGCCCGTCCCGTCCCGGGTCGCCGGCGAGTTGTACATCGCCGGCGTCGGAGTAAGCCGCGGTTACCTGCACCGGCCCGGCTTGTCCGCGCAGCGGTTCGTGCCTTGCCCGTTCGGCGAGCCGGGTGAGCGGATGTACCGGACCGGTGACCTGGCCCAGTGGACGCCGGAGGGCCGGCTGGACTATCTCGGGCGTGCGGATGAGCAGGTGAAGATCCGTGGCTTCCGGATCGAGCCGGGCGAGGTGCAGGCCGTCATCGCCGCGCATCCGCAGGTGTCGCAGGCCGCGGTGATCGTGCGCGAGGACGTTCCCGGCGACAAGCGCCTGGTCGCCTATGCGCTCACGACAGAGTCCTGCGACCAGGCCGCGATCCTCGCCTTCGCCGCTGCACGTCTGCCGCAGCACATGGTGCCCGCGGCCGTGGTCGTGCTGGACACGATCCCGTTGACGGTGAACGGGAAGGTTGATCGCAGGGCCCTACCGGTTCCCGAGGTCATCGTCGGGGCGGGACGTGGTCCGGCCGACGCCCGGGAAGAGCTGTTGTGCCAGGCCTTCGCCGAGTTGCTGGGGCTGGACGCAGTCGGGGTCGATGACGACTTCTTCGCCCTCGGCGGGCACAGCCTGTTGGCGGTGCGGCTGGTGGAGTGGCTCCGGGTGCGGGGCGTGTCGGTCTCGGTACGGGCGCTGTTCCTGGCCCCCACGGTGGCCGGGCTGGCTGCGGCGCCCGGATCGGTGTCCGTGCAGGTGCCCCCGAACCTGATCCCGGATGGAACGGAACACCTCACCCCGCAGCTGCTGCCGCTGGTGGATCTGACCCAGGACGAGATCGACCACCTCGCGGCCACGGTCGACGGCGGCGCGGCCAACATCGCCGACGTCTACCCGCTCGCCCCGCTGCAGGAAGGCCTTCTCTTCCACCACCTGCTCGCCGACGGTGGCCAGGACGCGTACGTGACGCGCATAGTCCTCGAGTTCGATTCCCGAGCCCGCCTGGACGGCTTCATCGACGCCTTACAGCAGGTCGTCGACCGGCATGACGCGTTCCGTACCTCAATCGTCTGGGACGGGCTGCGCGATCCGGTGCAGGTGGTGTGGCGCAACGCGAAGCTGCCGGTGATCGAGCTGAAGCCGGACCCTGATGTCGCGGATCCCACCGTCGCCCTCGCTGACGCAGCGGGCCTCGCCATGGACCTCGGCCACGCCCCGCAGCTCGATCTGCACACGACAGAGCTGCCGGATTCCGCCTCCAGCCTGGCTCTGCTCCGTATGCACCACGTGATCTCGGACCACAAGACGATGGACGCAGTTCTCGCAGAGGTCCAAGCCATCCTTGGCGGACGTCCAGACCTGCTTCCCGTCCCGCTCCCGTTCCGGGACTTCGTCGTCCAGGCCCGCAACGGGGCTCCGCCGGAAGAGCACGAGCGCTTTTTCGCCGAGCTGCTGGGCGACGTCGACGAGCCGACCGCGCCGTTCGGCCTGCTGGACGCCCGCCGGGACGGGGCCGACTCCGTCCGGGCCCGGGTCGACCTCGACCCGGAACTCACGCATCGTCTGCGGGCACTCTCCCGACGGCTCGGCGCGAGCCCGGCGACGATCATGCACGTCGCCTGGTCCAGGGTTCTGGCCGCGATCAGCGGGCGCACGGACGTCGTCTTCGGCACGGTCCTGGTCGGCCGGATGAACTCCGGAGCCGGGTCCGACCGCGTCGTGGGCCCGTTCATGAACATGCTCCCGGTCCGGGCCGGGTCCGACGCGGGCTTCGGCGTACTCGAGGCGGTGGCGAGCATGCGTGCCCAGCTGGCGCGCCTGCTCGAACACGAACACGCGCCGCTCGTGGTGGCGCAGCGGGCGAGCGGTGTGGCCACCGACGTCCCGCTGTTCACGTCGCTCTTCAACTATCGACACAACGTCGGCGTTCAGGGGGTGGCGGGCAGCGGCGACGGACCGGATCAGGACGGTGACGCGCCCGGCACGGACGGCCCGCTGGCCGGTATCCACCGCAGGTTCTCCCAAGCGCGCAACAACTACCCCCTGACGACGTTCGTCGACGACAACGGAACCGGCATCGGCCTCACGGTCGACGCGGCCGCCTCGGTCGAGCCGGCGGCGGTCTGCGGATATCTGCACACGGCGGTCCAGGGACTCGTGTCGGCGATCGAGCAGGCGCTGGATGGCGGCACGGAGGTGTCCCTGAGCTCCGTGCAGGTGCTCGGCGAGGCCGAGCGTCGCAGGGTTTTGACGGAGTGGAACGACACCGGGGTGGAGGTGTCCGGAGCGTCGGTGGCGGAGCGGTTTGTCGCACAGGCCGCGGTGTCGCCGGAGGCGGTGGCGTTGGTGTGTGAGGGGATTGAGGTCAGCTACGGGGAGTTGGATGCGCGCTCGAACAGGCTGGCACGATATCTGACGGGCCTTGGCGTGGGCGTTGAGTCGGTGGTGGGTCTGTGTCTGCCGCGTGGGGTGGACCTGGTGACGGCAATTCTGGGCGTGTGGAAGGCCGGGGCTGCGTACCTGCCGGTGGATCCGACGGCTCCGGCCGAGCGGGTGGCCTTCACGTTGTCGGACAGCAGGGCGGTAGTGCTGCTGGGCACCGAAGAAGTGCTTGAGGAGATGCCGGCAGGCCGGATTCGCACGGTGGCGATCGACGATCCGGCGGTGGCGGAAGCGATTCTGGCTCTGCCTGACGAGCCCGTTCCGGTGCGGGTGCCGGGGGATGCGGTCGCGTACGTGATTTATACGTCAGGCTCGACGGGGCGTCCTAAGGGCGTTGCGGTGACGCAGGCGGGTCTGGCGAACTACGTGTCCTGCGTTCCAGGCCGGGTGGGATTCGGGGATCCGGGCGGCCGGTATGGGTTGTTGCAGGCTCAGGTGACGGATCTGGGCAACACGGTGTTGTTCGCGAGCTTGGCCACGGGCGGCGAGTTGCATGTTCTGGCGGAGGACGCGGTCACCGACCCGGTGAAGGTCGCGGACTATCTACGGGATCACGCGATTGAGTTCGTGAAGGTGGTGCCCTCGCATTTGGCGGCGCTTGGCGCGGAGGGCTTGGAGTGGGTGCTGCCGTCGAGGGCGTTGGTGCTGGGCGGTGAGGCGGCTCCGCCGGGGTGGGTGCGGGAGTTGTTGGCGGCCGCTGACGGCCGGTGTGCGGTGTTCAATCACTACGGTCCGACCGAGGCGACGATCGGTGTGGTCACTGCGGCGTTGGGTGTGGGTGCTGCGGGGTCGCTGGGTTCGCCGGTGGGCAATACGCGGGTGTTCGTGCTCGATGGTGCGCTGTCTCCGGTGCCGGTGGGTGTGGCCGGTGAGTTGTACGTCGCCGGAGCGCAGATCGCGCGCGGGTACGTGGGGCGTGCGGGACTGACCGGTGAGCGGTTCGTGGCCTGCCCGTTCACCGAGACAGGTGAGCGGATGTACCGCACCGGCGATCTGGCGCGGTGGACGCCGGAAGGTCAACTGGACTTTCTGGGGCGTGCGGATGAGCAGGTGAAGATCCGTGGGTTCCGGGTTGAGCCGGGCGAGGTGCAGGCCGTCGTAGTTGCGCACCCGCAGGTGGGTCAGGCGGTGGTGGTTGCCCGGCAGGACAGTCCGGGTGACATGCGTTTGGTCGCCTACGTGGTGCCGGATACGCCGGGCGCGGTAGATGCGGCTGGTGCCGAGGAATTGGCTCAGTCAGTGCGGGCGTTCGCGGCGCAGCGTCTGCCGGACTATCTCGTGCCGTCTGCGGTAGTGGTGCTTGAGGCGATCCCGCTGACTGCCAACGGGAAGCTTGATCGCAAGGCCCTGCCAGCGCCCGACCTCGCAGCGAAGATCGGACCGCGCCGCGGCCCGTCCAATGCTCGCGAAGAAGTTCTGTGTCAGGCCTACGCCGACATTCTCGGCTTGGAGTCGCAGAGCGTGGGCATCGACGACGACTTCTTCGACCTCGGAGGCCACAGTCTGCTTGCCGTCCGCCTGCTCAGCCGGGTCAGGACGCTGCTCGACGTCGAAATAGATATCAGGACGTTGTTTGATGCGCCGACGGTGGCTGGGCTTGCTGGTCGCCTTGGTGCGGGGCGTAGTTCGCGGCCGGTGTTGCGGCCGATGCGTGATCAGGAGGGTTTGTGATGATCCCGTTGTCGTTTGCGCAG
>Ga0307507_10005849_pt1 | contig 19634 bp, 15 predicted proteins | sample 7_EM_MG_FD_207223 | JGI IMG/M metagenome (GOLD analysis project Ga0307507, IMG submission 207223) | Populus trichocarpa ectomycorrhiza microbial communities from riparian zone in the Pacific Northwest, United States - 7_EM | ecosystem: Host-associated > Plants > Roots > Unclassified | place...
TAATGAAAGAGAGAAACATAAATAAACAAGGAAAGGAAATGAAAAGCATAAGCAAGAGATTAATATAAGCAAAACTTAAGCATTACAAAATATAAAGAGAGAGCAAGAGCATGATCTTGATCTGAAACCAAGATGCCTAAATACATGGCAAATGCCTCCTTTTATAGGCCAAAAATCAAAACTATTGATTTGTTAACTAATTGTTGAGTGGGTGGCCACATCTTGACTTGGTAACAATCCTTATCTTTTTGTCTGCCAAAAACGTCATTGATAACGTCATAATTTGAACAGACTTAAATCATGAAAGTTCTAGTAAATTGTCTCAGCTTTCCAGGGTAAAAACATTGAGGTCATTTGGACTTCTAGAACTCGAGATATGGGCTGAACACTGAATAGTGTCTGGGCTGCAGGACAGATTCAGACTTCTCTGTTGTTGCTATAATTTGGACTCGAAAACGGCCTTTTTAAATCTTAGACTCCTCATGAAATTTTTAGGCCTATGTCTTAGCTTTCCATCCATATAAGGCAGACCTAAATCAAAGATCTACAACTCCAAATATGACCCAATGACTGAACAGTGTTTCAGTTTGGACTGAACCAGCATCTATTTTCTAAGTTTGGCCCTCTCTTTGTCCTTTCAATTTCCGTACTTAAACTCATCAATCAATCCTTTCATTTATATGACAGGCCTGCATTTAAGATGAACATTTACCATAAATTAAAGGTATCTTATGGTATCAGACTTGTTATTATAAAACATGCTTTAGTTAAAGAGTTATTGATACTTTAAGTGCAAAATGATGATATAAAACCTTGATAAAAATGCACTTTTAAGTACTAATCAGTCTTATTGCCTATTGATCGGCAATGCCTCCCTATTTAGTCAAAACACATAACGTGTTTCATGTGTCATTTCTATGGAAAGCAGAGCTAGATCCTTCTAGAATCCTTTCACATGTTTCCATAGAAATTCGAGAGGATTTAACTGTAAACATGAAGCCAATAAGGATCCTCGAACACAACATAAGAGAACTAAGGAATAAGAAGTTTCCTTTAGTGAGAGTGTTATGGAAGAACTCTAAAATAGATGAAAAGATTTGGGAAAGAGAGTCAGAGATGATGAAAAGGTACTCAAGCTTGTTTTCGGGGATGAAATTTATTTAAGAGGGAAGAATGGAAGCCTCTGAAAGTTGAAAATTTATAATAAATAATAAATAAAACAAGGAAACACATGAAAAAGTTTTAATGTAAACCCAAATGAAACTAATAATGTTACCGTGGGATGGTAATAAACTTGTATATGAAATAAAGGATAAAAATGCAACATGGATATATGTGGAATGATAAAATATTCCCTAGGACTTAGTTGAAAAATTAATATGGTTCATGTAAGGATGACATGAGAAAATTGGATTTTTTTTTTAAATCACTTACTAACTAGGTTTATGCTAATAAGCATAAGTTCCAATCTAATCATCGGATTAGACTGAAATTTTACGATAAGTCTCCTAAAATATTTTTTTATCTTTGGGTAAAATTTTTAGACGATCAGACTTCAGGAAGGCCATAAGAAACTATCGAAAGTTGGATAGAAAAGTAAAATAGAAACTCATTAATAACATTTTTGTAAATAAAAGGAAACAATTGAAAAATTCATTTATTTTTCCTTTATATATTTCCTGCAAGAATTTGTAAAGAGAGGGAGGAGGAGAAAAGAAAATTAGAGAGTCCCACACCAAAAACCTTAGGAGGATTCATGATTTAAGGCTTTAATTAAAAAGGGAGTAGGGGTTTAAGTACATTAACTACCAAAATAAGAGAGAATCAAGAAAGAGAAAAGGTAAACTAACTCATTTTATTATCAAGTAAGGGGTTTTAAACCTAACTCTACAAGCTCAATTAAAAAGGAAAAGGATAGATGCCAGATTTGTGAATTTTAGCCTAGGGTTCATGATAAGAATTTGGGGAAAATGTAAAATTTGTTATGATGATAGAGATTGGAGTAGAATAGATTATAATGGAAGGGAAATTAGAAAGAAATCATGAAGAAAAAATCATATGGTTCAATAGAATTGTGTTAGATTAATGCATAAATTTGCTTGGAAGATGATTATAAATAAATTTAGTTTTGTATTAAATGATTGAATTTTTTTGTAGTTACAAATTATAATTCTTGAGGAAGAATATTGAATGTAAAGCTAAAATTGTTGTATTGTGCTTGATTTCGCATGTAAAGGAATATTTTGATTAAGAATTGAAAATGGGTCATGGTATTAAAAGAGGTTGTGGTGCCGGCCATTAAGGGTAAGAAAATGGAAAATATGAGATTTTATGAATTTCTTAATGATTGCCTGAAATTGTTATGTAAGGAATTATTGGTGATGATTCAAAATTTTAGTGAAATTCTTGTGTTAGTTTATGATGTTGTAAATTTATGGTACAGGAGAGGCCACAAGATCTGTTCAACATCAAGGGACTATAACTAAATCACAGACATCAGGTAAGTGTTCTACACTTGAACACTTTAGGAATTTATAGATTTATTTACTATAATTTCATTAAATGTGTATCATTTCTTATTAATGTAAATTATGCAAAAAGAGCAAAAAAAATTATTTTAGACTAGCTATGGCTAATGGTGTTTGTGTTCATGCGACAAGGATATTATATTTAGACTAGTTGAGGCTAGTGGAGTTTGTGTTCAGTCGACTAGTATATTAGATTAGACTAGCTAAAGCTAGTGGCATCTATTTGACAGATGACCGGAACATTAAATCTTTATATGCTTTTGAGAATAGGTATGTGATTTGTAAAATTTTCGAAGTTGGTTTTGAAATTAAATAATGAATTTTATTCTAATTTATTCAAGTTGTTGTTTAAATTTTATAATGTAATGAATGATTTAAATTGTCAGGTCCTTCACATACCCAAGTAGAGCAATAGATATACCTAGTGTCCTTTTTGTCTATATTAAAGGAATGTTTTGTAATATATCTTATTATTGTGTTTTAATTGTATTTAGGATGATACTTGTATAAATTGAAGAATTTAAGATGCAATATAATCTCACCCTTATTTGATTAAGATGAAAGTTTAAACATATTAGCAAGTCTTTAGTTATTACGTGTATTTCCTTTATTTACTTCATTTCTTTAAATTACATGATGGTGTATGATAGTCTAATATAATTCAAATTCTACAATTCTATTATATTGTCTTTTAATTATGGTGATGTGAATGAAAAGAATATGTGATTGATTTGGTTGAATAAAAAGGATAAGGTCCAAAAAGATTGAGTTGTGCTTGAGAATTTTGAGTATTATATTACAAATTATAATGTCAACAACTTGGTATTTTGAATTTATAGGGGAAACTCTGCCGAGATTTCAGTAGAAAATACATTTTAGAAAATAATTACCTCATTTTTGACATTATTGAAAAGGGAATTAATCAAAAATTGTATCAAAAAGATTGAGAATAATGGTGTTCAGTTTTTAGAATTGTGTTCTTAAACATCAAAAACTAATTATTAATATGAGAATTGTGGACAATTTGAAGAAAATCGTGTTCCTCCTTTAGTGTAAAGTTTTGGCCTAGGGGTCAATGTGGAGAATTAATTTGGTTTGATTAATTGTTATGTGAAAGTCCTATTTATATTCCTTATATGTTAAGAAGAAATTTGCTAACACTTAGCAAACATTGATCAATAACCAAATAAATTTAAGTGTTAAAAACTTAAATTTGCTAACACTTATTCATTTATGTTAAAAACTTAAATGAATAAGTTATTTGGTTACAAAGAGAAAATCTTTTGAAGAACTTTTCAAAACCAATGATAAACAACTTTTACTAGTTTAGAATATTACAAGAGGATTATTTTCAACTACAAATCCTCATTTCTTGTCAAGACAAACACTCTGTTTTGTCTTCTACAGCAGTAGCTTACCAGAACACTTAATGATCTTCAAACTTTTAGCATCCTAACTGAAACATCCAGATGCTCATAATTAATACAGGAACTCCCCTAGGAGTTTGTAAGCTCTCTAACTCTTCAGCGAACAATTCTTCTTGACAATTTTCTTCACACTTCACTCGTGTGTCAAGAGTATATGTTGAAAAACTCTGTGTAACTCTTTAGTTGGTTAGACACTTTTGCTTCGCTGCAAGTGCTACACTACCAAATGCTTTTGATTGTCTTTCCTTGTATACATATTTATGTGATAAGGATAAGAATATTTGATAAACATTATTTACAAGCTTCTTAGTCTGTTTCGTTCTTAACAGACTACTAACATGTTTCGCAAAAACACTTCTTAGATATTTATCTTCAAATAACTTGTATTTATCTTTTTTTTATAAAACTTATCTAAACTTTCTATATAATTTATCAAAACAAACTAGATAATTACATAAATAATCACACTATATCCTGTAAGATAAACTTGACTAATCTTTTTTCTAATTTGGATAAACTACCAATCTAAATAAATTCATCTTCATCAACGCAAATAATTCTTTACTAGTCAAAGTTGATCATTTTAACATTTACAATCTCCTCCTTTACCTTATTTGTGGCAAAACACAATAAAGTTGAATTAGCATGCAAGTAGTTTTGATAGTTCAATCATAAATAGATACTTCATTAAAGTATACATGTAAGCACAATTGAAACTGTGTTATGCAACATGAGAACAATTAATAATATTTTTGCAACAACATCCTAATAGTTCCTACATGTTTCATGCAAATAGTTCATAACATATTCAAAGAATACTTTATGTAGCATATTACATCCTAATAGTTCATAATATGTTCAAAAATTATCATGCATCAAATATTGTTATGCAAATACTACATGCATCAAGTCCAAAATGTATCAAGCATTCAACATAGAGGTTCCTATGCTTAAAAAAAATATATCCTAGTTATTATAGACTAGAATAATCAATATTAAATAGTAAATATTCATTACTAATTAAAACTCGATAAAATTCTAGAAAAGCAAAAAAAAAAATATGACATCTAGTTGGTTGTTTGCTTTATCCTTGTCTTTCTTTACATCTCTTTCATACATCCTTGTCTCCCCCTTGGTTTGACATTAATCATAGTCCTCATCTTCACCAACAATAGACTAATATACTTCTTGGACATCCAAGCCGAGTTGAACAAGTCTGTAATTAACCTACACAATATCTTATTGCATATCTATTAACATCTTGTCAACAACATCAATCTTTTATTCCCACTTACCCTAGTCAAATTATCAAACTTGTTTGATAGTACTTGCAATTATTCAATTGACAACAGACCACAACTTTAGAGACAAAGACCATAATTATCAAAGAGGGAGTAAGGGGCTGGTTTGAGGAGTTTTGGGCTAAGATGAGGTAGACTTTTCAGGATGTGACATTTTTTTATAAATCATAACTTTAGATTTAACAATATTTATGGCTAAGAGTTTTCCATAAATCTTGATTGTTGGCTCAATGTCACACAAGAGTACTTTGGCCATGATTGGTACCCTAGATATTAACCCACCAAAAGGTAGACTCACTTATTTCTTAGTTGTAGCTTTTTATATGACATCAATAAAGTGAGTGGCTAGGTCGATAAGAACATCAGTAGCAATAGCATACATGAACTGAGTTTTCTCAAATATCAGCTTAGTATGTCTTCTAACATGCTAGAGATTTGTTAATATAATTTTTGCTAATAATCGGTAAAGAGGTGGTATAATGTATATAGGAAGTTTATGTGCTTTGGCAAACTATTTTAGTCCTTTAGGGCCAACAAATAGGTTACTCATCTCAATCTTTGTTGGAGCTCATATTCCTTTATACAGAAAGCTAGTATTTGTGACTTCAGGTAGCTCATATAACTTCTTAATGACAGTAAAAGACAACTCAAGAGTTTAACCTCTAACAATGAAAGTAATAGAGTGGTCATCAAGATTGAAAGACTCATAATTGGCATAAAACTCCTTAACTACTTCAACACATGAAACATATGCTTTTTCAGTCAGTTTACCCCCATTGTCTTTTCTTAAAGATGTCTTTTATGAATGTAAATATAAGGTCAGAAAGATCACTTACTGAAGCTTCTCTTTCACCTAGTACGATACTCTTGGAGGAGTTATTTTTTGCCATCTATGTATTAGGAGAAATGGAGCAATTAGGTTTTCCAGATTGTGCTATAGATTTAGAGGAACCAGTCACTGTTTTGCCCTTTTCTTCTATCCTTTGAATCTTAGAGGGTTGGACTGAAGTCTTTTCTGGAGATGAGGTCTCTTTTTCTTCCTCATCGAAAGAGTTTGAAATAAAGGGTTTCAGGTTTCTTCTTAGCTTTTACTTTATAATGTCCCTTCAATAGGAAAATGCATTAGCCATTTTTTTAAAAAAAAAAGTGTTATGCAAATGTGTCTTTATTCTTTTTAATAATCTTTTTAAGAAATTTCAAATCAAGATAGAATATCCTTACCATTTTTGCAGAAAGGTGAAATGCAAGATAGAATGGATGAGCAAATGTTTTATCTCAGAAGTTGTTTTTGTATTTATCAAAAGATGTTAAGTAAAGATGAAGATATTTTCTTGGAAACTTTCATGGTGAGTGCCTTAAAAAAAAAAAAACAAAGAGATAGAGAGAGAGATAATGATGATTGCATATTTTGATAAACAAAACCATTAATTCAGCTTTGAAAAAATTGTTTTTCTCTTATTCTCGCTCACACAAGCTTTGTGATATGCACCTATAATCTTTCTTAAGATGACACGTTAGTGTGATGAAAAAGATTTTGACTCCTTAGACTAACCATTTCTCTTTTTGTTTCATAAATCAATTAGGCCACGTCATTTTCATATGTTTTTTCTCACAAGTGTATCTAATTGTACACTTTGGAAGAGATATGAACCTACATAAAGTAACTCAATACTGTAACGACTCGGCTTTTTCAATGCCAAAATCAATGGAATTATTTTTTTGGGGTCCGGTTCTTGATGTTTTTCACCGTATCAATCTACAGATTTATAATTGCATTCCATTCAATAACAAGGCATAATCCACGTAGGATCACGTAAATCAACATTCCCATAAAACGGATTCGCAATACACATGCCCATAATATTATATCTCCATACTCATAGTCTTACATTACATCATATTGACATACTCATAAATTCACATTCCTATTGTAGTCTCGTTATCATCACGAGTTCATACAAAAGTGCTAAATGACAAGATACACAACTAGTACTTTCATTACCTTGACCTCATGTAATTTGACAGCATAACATCCTTATAAGAAGAATAACATATACGTATATTCATACACATCATATCTACATGTTCGCACATACACATCCGTGTTCCATTTCAATTTTTCGTTGCAAGTCTTTACAAATGAGGTGAACGAGTAGTATAAAATTATAATGAAGTTAATCAATTACTCGAAGAGTTTGCAAGTTCAACCAAGAACTTAGTATGAGAATCACTCAACCACATAAATAATAATAATAATAATAATAATAATAATGATTTCTTTATTAAAAATAGTCTAACCTCTAAAAAGTCTTTACAAAAGAGTATTTATATTAGAAAGAATCCTAATTCTAATAGGATATCCCTAATGGATATGAAACAATCTAATAATAATAATAATTTAATGAACTTAAATTTAGATAAAGGCCCTAATATCTCTAAAAGACTTATAATAACTAAAAGATAAATAAAGCAATAGTCCAACTAATTTAAATAAGACTAAAGTTGTTTTTGTAATTTGCTGGTAGAATCAAAGACCAACTTTAAATGCATGGTTCTCTCTCGTTTTAATGCATTAGAAGGTGTATCATATATCAATGGAAATGTATGAATGTCTTCTTTACAATGCAACTAAAATAACATTAAAATGCCTTTTATAGCTCTCATTATGACATAACAGTAGCAAAAGGTCAAAATTGGTATATTTGAGTCTTCTTATTCCAATCTTTTTTGTAATGTCTGAATGCCCACCAACAAGTCCTTATTGAACATGAATTAAATTCATCAAGACTTGTTCTTTATTATTTAATATCTTCTTAAAGTCCACTTTAGCCCATGTGTCTTGAAGAAGTCCATTAAAAGTCTTTTTGAACCTCTTAGCCTTAAGTCTTGTCTCTAAACCAACTGGAACTTCTAACAAATCTCTTGGTGTTGCTTGGATTGCATCATTCCCTCTCTCCTTAAAAGAATTCATTTTTAAATCATCACCTACATCAAATAAAGAAAGATCAGAAACATTGAATGTAGCACTAACACTATACTCACTTGGTAAATCCATTTTGTAGATATTGTCATTAATCATCTCCTTGAGACATGAATTTTGATCTTCTTTGTTCAAGAAATCTTTCCTTCCTCATATGCATCCAAACTCAATATCCTGGTTCGAACCTTACTAATTTGTGTCCTCTATTAGCCTTGAATGCATGTTGTTTATTCTTTTTCTCTATTTGTTGTTGTAACTTTACATGTAAGTCTTTCACCACCTATGTATTTTTATTACCATCAAGACTAACCCTTTCATCAACAGGTAAATGAATCAAGTCTAATGGTGTTAAATAATTAAAATAATAAACAATCTCAAATAGTGAATAATCAGTGGTAGAATGCACACTATGATTATATGCAAATTCAATAAATGACAAACAATCTTTCTAATTTTTAAGATTTTTTTGAATGATACTCTTAATAATTGAGTAAAATATTTATTTACTACTTTAGTTTGACCATCTATTTGTGGATAACAAATAGTAGAGAGAGAAAATTTAGCTCTTAAATTACCCCACATAACCTTCTAAAAGTAATTCAAAAACTTAACATCTCGATCAGGCACAATACTCCTTGGAACACCATGTAACCGAACTACGTCTTTAAAGAATAGATTCGTTATATTCATTGCATCATCAGTTTTATGGCAAGATATGAAATGTTCCATCTTAGAAAATATATCTACAACAACAAATATGAATTCTCTTCCTTTCAATGACCTAAGTACACCCAAAATAAAGTTCATAGAAATATCAACTCAATGCTCCTTAAGAATAGGTAAAGGTGTATATAACCCAATAAAAATCACTTTAGACTTAGCTTATTTATATGTTATGCACCTGTCACAAATTCTTTACACATCTCTTTTCATGTTAGGCCAATAAAAATGTTAATGTAAAACTTTTAAAGTCTTAGTAATCCTAAAGTGTCCCATTAATATGCCACCATAAACTTCCCTTATAAGCAATATACGCATTAAACAATGAAGCGCATACAATCTTTTATCTTTAAATAAAAATCTAGGATGCCTAAAAAATCCATTAGTTGTCACAAGTTCATATTGGAAATAAATTTCATCGAAATCAATATCGTTAGGATATAATTCTTTCAAATACTTAAATCTTAAAAGTCTAGTATTCAAAGTATTAAGAAGAACATACCTTCATAATAATGCATCTATAGCTATATTTTCCTTACATTGCTTGTATTTGATGACATATGGGAATGTCTCAATAAATTCTACCCACTTGGCATGTCTACAATTCAACTTACCTTGACTTTTCAGGTGTCTCAAAGATTGGTGATCGGTATGAATCACAAACTCCTCAGACTAAAGGTAATGTTATCAAGTTTTCAACTAATGCATATAATTTTTTTTTATCATATATTGGATAGTTTAAAGTTGCACCAATAAGCTTTTCATTGAAATAGACTATGGTCTTTTATCCTATATTAAAACAACTTCAATACATATATACCTGAAGCATCACATTCAATCTCGATAGTTTTTGTAAAGTTAGGAAAAACAAGTAATAGGGCCGAAATAAGCTTTTCTTTTAACAAATTAAAAGCATTCTCTTGTTGAATTTCTTATTTAAAACTTATTGTCTTCTTTACAATTTTAGTTAATGGAGCAATTGTTGGACTAAAATCTTTCACAAATCTTCTATAGAAACTACCCAATCTATGAAAACTTCTTACCTAGCTTATCGTCTTAGGTGTAGGCCACTCTTTTATAGTATTAACCTTAGCCTCATCCATCTTAATACTTTTTGCACTAACAACATATCCAAGAAAAATTAATATTTTCCATGCAAAACTCATATTTCTTTAGATTAGCATATAAACTTTCCTTTCTAAGCACATTAAGTACATGTCTTAAATTATCTATATGCTTATATAATCATTTACTATAAATCAATATATCATCAAAATAAATAACTATGAACCTACCAATTAATGTATACAATATATAGTACATCAATCTCATAAAAGTACTAGGTGCATTAGTAAGTACAAAAGACATGACTAACCACTCATACAAACTATATTTATTTTTAAAAGCAATTTTTCATTCATCACTTTCTTTCATTCTAATATGATGATATCCACTTTTAATATTAGTTTTTAAAAACAAACAAGATTCGTGCAATTCATCAAGCATATCATTTAATCTAGGGATAAGATGTCTATACTTATCGTTGTGTTATTTATTGCTCTACAATCAACAAACATTCTCTAAGTACCATCTTTCTTAGGTACTAAAAGTGGGAACAATATATGTACTCATGCTCTCTTGAATGTACACCTTTGACATTAACTCCTTTATTTACCTTTGAAGCTCCTTTGTTTCCTCAAAATTACTTCTATAGGTTGGTCTATTAAGAATAGCCAAACCTGGTACTAGGCCATTCTGATGTTAGCCTGTGACCTTGCAAATAGTTGGACATCTATTAATTCATTCCTATTATTCACATGCCTCTCTTTTTTATGCTCTTTTCTGTAAATAACTAAGATTATTAATGATATTAGACATACCGTCTAAGATTGGCATTGTGCACTCAAAACCCCCACATGTCTTACAAAGAGGTTAACTTCGCATTTCGCTTCCATATACATATCTAGCACGATATTCATGATATACATTATATAACAAAATATTATTATGGATGAAAATAAAGGTAAATACTTAGAGATGAAAGATGGTTACATGAACTACAGAGATTAAGTTCATTCAATCAAGTTTAAACATTAATTATACAAATGAAGTTATATAAACATTTTCATGTTTACAAAATATAAGGGTATACCCCCTATAACCTAAATTACAAGAAGGGAAACATAAGCTAGGATCTACTTCTGTCGTGCATGTGATGTTCCTGAAACAAAATACATATTATTGAAAGGTGACTATCACATAAAAAAAAATAACAACACGAATATCAAGCAATTTTAAAAGGGTAACATGCATTCATATTTTGTTCCCTTCTCCTTTTTGGTTTTCATTATAATCTCTTCCTTATTCAAACTATTAATAACTGTTCCCTCTTCCACTATTAACCTCCATTCCAGACTTTATAAGATCAAACATGATTATCTTCATTTAACCCATTTTCGATACCCCTTTCACTAGTATCATCATCATCATCCCATATGAGTCGATGCAGGGTGATCCCCTTACCCGGGATCCTAACATACACTGAATGTATGCTAGCCAAAACATGGCGATCCCCTTACCCAGGATCCTAATATACACTGAATGTATGCTAGTCCAACCATGGTGATCCCCTTACCCGGCATCCTAACATACACTAAATGTATGCTAGTCCAACCATGGCAATCCCCTAACCCGGGATCCTAACATACACTAAATGTATGCTAGTTTACGCCTCAAATCACACTTCTTATATTTCATTTGTTAGTGATAATTTCATCACTTAGCAATTCGCACAACAACCTTTCCCCTTGAGTAGACATACATTCGGTAATTCACATTTCACATCAGTAATATATATTAAAACATGGAATTTATGTAGAAGGTAAAGGTGTGATTCACCTACCTGCAATAGAAGCTCTACTCGTGCTCCCCTGCTGCTGCTGTTGCACCACGCCTGTGGTCCCTCCTGCAAATCACAGGTTTATCTCATAAATTTTCCTCACTCAAGGATATGTTTTATAATAACCATATCAACAACCAATAAGTCTTTCTTTCAGTCATTTCTTAGTACTTTATGTTTTTCTCATTTCACTCATTATTATTGTCGTTCTTTGTCCAATCCTAGTTATCATTCCTTTCTTTATATTTGGACTGTTACTGTCCAACTGTTACTGCCTCATTTTTGAACTGTTACTGTCTGACCTCTCCTCAGATTTTTAACTATATCTGGAGTTATAAAACTCCGATTCAAGCGAAATTTATGTCATTGAAAAGCTAAGACATGAGGCTACAAGTTCTATGATTTAAGGAGAACCCAGTTCTGCCTCTAAGATAATCAAAATCGCTCATCAACAAACACTTGGACTGTTACTGTCCGTTTTTGAACTGTTACTGTCTGACCTCTCCTCAGATTTTTAAGTATATCTGGAGTTATAGAACTCAAATCTATAATTTAACATCCAGGCATCAATTCATAATCGACTTTAAAACAACTCAAAAGACCATGTTTAGAATATCTTACCCGATACGAATCAAGGTCTCGATCCCTCCTTTTCTTTCTAATGACAGCCGACCCTCCCCTCTTCTCTTCTTATTCAATTTTTTTCTTGTTAATCCCTTGCCTACCATTGTTTATTTTTACCTATAACCCTTAATCTTGGATGGGTTCTTGAAATTTGGTGTTTCTCTCTTGATTTGTAAAAATAGATACCAAAACTCCCTCTCTTCTTTCTTCATGATAGTTGCAGATCTGTTTTTGGTAAGAAGAGTAGTATTTATGCTCTATAATTATTCTTATTTGCATTTAGACCCTATTTTTTTAAATGTATTCGTTTTGCCCCCACTTCCTTTTAGTTTAGTTTATTTTCTTTAATTTAATTCAGCCTTGATTATCTCGGGATTTACACTTAGAGCCCGTTTGGTACAGTGGAGTGATTGCTTTTTCAAAGTGTTTTTTGTTTAGAAATGTATCAAAATAATATTTTTTTAGTTTTTTAAAATTTATATTTAACATCAATACATCAAAATGATGTAAAAATACCATAAAAAATAATTTGAAACAAAAGAATAAAAAATAAAAAATAAAAAATTTTAAAAATATTTTTAAAATATAAAAACAACGGACTTTTACATATTATTTTTATAGTTAAAACCCTTTTAATGAAAACTATAACCGAGACAACATATGTAATATTTAGTATGACATTTTAATAGATCATAAAATGTAATGTCTTTTTACTTGCTAGTGTCTATAATAGGTTAAAAGTAAAAATAAATCACAACATGGGTTGAAAGCCATAATTTAGCAGGGTGGAAAGTTTGTAAAATAGGCTTTAAAAGATCTATAATAAGGTGTTATTGATGCCACCTTAAAAGTTAAAATAGAATGACATTTTTTGTTATACTTAACTATTAATATTGGATATTACAAACCACATTAGATGAGGAACTGACAATTACAAACCATCACAAAAATATTAGTAATTTAGTTATAATCGGTTAGTGTTTAGAGAGCAAGTGAAAAAAAAAACAACGGTTAAATAAAAATAAAAGGTTTATAATTTAATTGCCAAATACTCCATAAACAAAGTCGTATTAGGTTTGTTTTGTTATACATATGCACATATTGTTTTATAATTAAGTTGTTTTTAAAATTTACAAACTTAAAAAGTGTAAAACAAACTTGATAAATAACAACAATTAGGAGTGAAACTAAAACTGAAGCTTATTTAAATTGTAATAACCCAAAAAAAAAATTTAGCCCAATTGCATAAATTGGTTAGACCATAACTTGTATGCTACAAATTTGAGACAACCACTCTCAACCTTTACCTACAGCAAAGCACGGGTATAAAGGCTTGTAGCATTTATGTGAAGAAGTATGTAACAAAGAATAAATAACACTCTTTAAAATCTAGTTGCTACAGCTCTCTCCTATTGGTTTCAAGCTGCCAGTTGTTGTGCTAGAGCAAATGGGTTGCCTTTGTGTATGGTCTCTGGTTCCCTTGTTGGATTCTGGTTTGATATCTCCTTCCTACTGTATTGAATTAGCTATTGGTGAAATGAGGCTATTCCTTGGATTGGTGATTGATGTCCCTATTAAGGTTGTTAAAATCGCGATTTATACATTTTACGAGTCAATATATGCTTAATATGTTAAATCGGCTTGAAAACTTGAAAAGCCATAAAATCGTAGTAAAATCGTATGAAAACGCTGAAATCGGTTGAAATCGTGTAAAATCATGATTTTGCACCCTGTTTTATGTGTTTAAAAGAAATATATATACTGTTTACTACACTGCAGTAACTGCACCAAAAGGTAAAAACCTAGCTTCCTAGCGCCAGCCGCCTCTCTTTCTCAAAGTCCTTCCAGTTCTAGTGTTCCAAACTTCCAATTTTCAAATTCAAAACAAACCATCTCTGCAACATTTAAGTAACTTACCATCCAGATCCAGTGTTCCATCTCTCCAATTTCCATCTCTCCGTAACTTACCATTTACCAATTTCCAGATTCCACTTTTGTACAATCTACCTACTGGTAAGTGATCTGCAACCTTAAGGTTTTTTTTTTTTTGTATATGGAGCTTTTGAATTAGTTTTCTTGGTTGGGAAACTAATTAAGGGGGAGCCGGGGAGTCATGCAATTCATGCCCATTATACCAATTTTGTTACTTTTTCTCAGTTTCCAGTGAGAATTTTTTCTTCCTTTTATGGGTATATTTCTAAATCATGCGATTCATGCCCATAATACCAAAAAGTGCCAGACCATTTTGATTCTTTTACGCAACACCTGTTTTTTTTTTTTTTGTTCCTGGGATCCATTGGTATCTTATATTTTGAGGTTTCAAAAGTAAGTAATTGGTTTTTCTTTTGCCATTGTTGCTTGATATATGATTGATTCTCATCAATGTTTATGCATACAGCAACACAGATGAAAATCTTGTTGCAGAAATTTGCTCTCAACTTGGTGATAAAAAAAAAGGGCAGAGGTAGTTTTATTCAAATTGGTTCCTTTTGTTTTGGCTTAGCTGTTCTGATTGTTTGTGTTTTTCATGTTTGCACCATTTTCTTTTTAAGAAGTATCTACACAGACTTACTATGTATTGCTCTTAATACCTTGTGTGATGAATGTTTTTGAAATGTATATCAATGTACCAAGTTTTGAAACCTCAATCAAGAAATTACTTGCCCCTTGCTCTTCAATTTTAAAATTTATATCATATGTGCAATCATTTTGTACTCTTAAGAATTGATGGCTGATGTGGCTACAGGATTATGGTATTGATTTTGATGATACTGATCAACCTGTGGAGGTATTCCCATGCCGATGTGGCAGTAAGTTCTGCAGGAACATGAAACGTTCAAATAGTAAGTTTATTCTAAATCTTTATAAGGCATGGGGTTGAGCAACTTGGAAATTTTGCCCATTTACTTTTCAATGACATAAAGATTCAATTTGTGTATGATGCCTACAAAACTTCCTTAAATGCTGTAGAGTTTGCTAGGTTTAAGATCCAAAACCTATGGTTTGCATTGGAGATTTTCTAGGGATATATTTGAATGATATTCAACAGGATGGGATATCACTTTTATATTAGAATTTTATTTTTCCAATTCAAAAGATGCCTTTATCCTCCATTTCTATTTATGTATTTTGCTTTATCAAGTTTTATTATATTTTCTAACCTAAACTTATTTTTAAAGTGGCTATTGTTTCTTTGGCTTTTCATATATCCTGTAGTCAATTAATGAACACGTGGATTAAAGTTATCAAAAGGAAATCATTGTTGTGTTGAACTCTGATGTTGCAGCTCTTTATTTGTATTTGATAGCCTTTGGTGCTCCTCTAAATTATATTTCAGAGTTGCTCTTAACTAATTGTTTTTCATTGTCTTAATGATATATGCGCTTAACATACCAAGCAAGACACCATATTCTAACTTTTAAAATCAAAATGCCCCTGTCATATTCATATCTACTAGTGTAAGATTTTTTAATGTTGCTATGCTGTTGTGATCTCTACTCATGTCCCCAAAAGAGTAGTATGGATGCATGCTTCTGTTGCCATATTCTTATTTATTATATAATCTTATCATCGTATTGCTTTAGCTTTGCGAGTTCTTCATGCATGCTTATGGATTATAAGAATTGTTATGTATAACACATGTATTATGGTACTTCTTTTTTAACAAAAATTTATGATAATAACATTGATGAATGTCTTAGGAATAGTGAGGCAATGTAGTTAATTTTAGTCTACATGACACACCAGCAGATTGTTTGTTTTAAGTTTGTTTTAAGTTTGTTAATTGTTAATTAATGAAAAGTTACTTAAATTATGTATGAATTTTTATTTGGACCATGTATTTTAAGATACTTGAACTATGTATGGATCTTTATTTGAATCATGTATTTTAAGGTGCTTAAACTATGTATGAAAAAAAAAATTACTTATGATTTTACGATCCGAGTTTATTTTACATTTTCCGTGTCATGTTAAAAATACGTTTTTAACAACCTTGGTCCCTATTACTTAGGGGTCTTTCCCCCTCTGCATTTTCCCCTATTGTTGGATATGCAGATTACAGCTACTTATATTCGTCTGTTTGCTACTTCATCTTATTGTTGGAATGGTCTTGGTTTGACAAGGGCTTCATACCCTCTGAATTAACATAAGGCTTTCAACCTCATGTTGTTTGGTTGCTTAATGTTGCTGCTTGCTGTGGTGTCGGGTTAGTGTTATTGCCTATTGTGGTTACTATCTGTCTCGCAAGTTAATCGTCTGAGTTAGGGTTAGCTTGTGTTTGTTGTCTGTGTTGGTTGTATTTAGCTTGTGTTTGTTGTCTGTGTTGGTTGTATTTTAGAGCTAAATGCTCTATGGTTTTCTTCCTGTTAGGATGTTGTGGTTTCTTCATCCTACAATGTGCTTAACTGTTATCTTGCGTTTTAGGGTCGGCTTGGTGAGTCTCTACTAGGTTGGTCAATTCTACAAGTTGGCTTCTGCTTTGTTGGGTACCTTTTGTTATGTTGCTCAACTACTAAAGGAAGCTTATACAGTTTGAGTTCATGCGTCCAGAGCTGCTGGCTAGGCTACTATGTTCCTACTGCTGGTTATCTGTTGTGTTGCAGGTAGCATTTTTCCTCGTGGCTGATTGCTTTTCAGTGGAGGGGTGCTCAATGGAGCTTGTCCTGTGGTGCCTTGGTCTCTTGGGCTTTATACTGCTGCTCTTTGCAGTTTAGTTTGCTATGCTTCTTGAAAACTGGTTGCTGGACTCTCAAGTTGTTCTGACTGTCATGCTTGGTATGCTGGAGTTAAAAGACTTCATGCTTGTTTGCTACTACCTTGTTCTGCTGGTTTGTTGTGGAATGTTGGTTTGCTGGTGTTATTTGGCTTATTGCACTGTATTGCCTTTGGTTGTTGTGTTGGTTTGTTGAAGAATGGTTGATGTTTATTGCAGCGTTGGTATGTTGGAGTTTTTGTTGTTGGTTTGTCCATTTCTGCAGGTCTATTATAGATTGTGAATCTATTATTTGAGGGCCCCTTAGGGCTGGCCATAGCTACTGGAGTGGGCTTCCCTCTTTAGCTTTAGGTTGATGTTGTTTATAGCTTTAGTTGTGAACTGTTTGATTGGTTTGTTGCTGAATGCATTGTTGGTTTTTAAATTAATGGCTTTTTGGCACCTGTTTGCTGATTTTGTACAGCTTGTTGGTTTTGTTATCTTTGTTTAGGGAGCTTGTTTCCTTTTTAGCGCTTATTCAAGGGAGCATGTTCTCTTTGTTCGCTTGTATGTACATGCATGTATATTTTGACTTGCTGGTTTCCAGCTTTGTTTCACTTTTGATCTATACAATTTTTTACATTTGATAAAAAAAAAATAGATAAGTGGCCTGCATTTTTTTTTTCAACGTAAAAAAAAATGCTAAGACAATTTAAATATTTCTAAAAATGCAAAAACAAATTGAGATTCGGGTTTGACTTGATTGATTTTAATAAGATTGATTTATTTAATAAAATGAATAAAAAAATACAATGATGGTAAATAAACTAAAAAAAATGACAGCGAAAAAAGGCAAAAAAAATCTAACCCAAGCCCATCTAGGTTAGCACGTCAAATATGCAACTTGGTTGTGACACTAGGGTAACTCTGTCAAAAGCAAATTGAATAAAATCATAAAGCTCAATTATCAAACAACTCAATGTTGAATGACAAATTTAAATTAGGCTTATTTTAACACTAACGACCTTGATTCTATTATTCCTATTGTGATTGTTTCTTTGTTGCAGGAGTTTGATGATGTATTTCTGAAGACATCCCTAGTGGATCACCACCATTAAGGGGAAATGAACATCGGATTGACCTTGTACTTAAAGCTTCCATTCCTAACCATCCAGCCTATAGAAGCAACCCCGAAGAGACGAATGAGCTTCAAAGGCAAGTAGATGAGTTGATGATGAAGGGGTACATTCGTGAAAGTATGAGCCCTTATGTCGTGCTAGTATTACTTGTGCCTAAAAAGGATGGAACATGGAGGATATGTGCTAACTATCGTGTCGTCAACAACATAACAGTAAAGTATCGACATCTTATTCCCAGGCTTGATGACATGCTAGATGAGTTACATGGATCATGTATTTTCTCTAAATTGACTTGAAGAGTGGGTACCATCAAATTAGGATTAAAAAAGGTGATGAGTGAAAAACTGCATTTAAGACTAAGCATGGTTTGTATGAATGGTTAGTCATGTTGTTTGGACTTACAAATGTGCCTAGTACATTTATGTGTTTAATGAATCATGTATTGCGTGTGTTTATAGGTAAGTTTGTTGTTGTGTATTTTGATGACATTTTGATCTATAACAATAACTTAAATGAGCATCTTGATCATTTGCGTAATGTACTTAGTGTATTGCGTAGTGAGCAATTGTATGCTAATCTTAAAAAGTGTACCTTTTACATAGAGAAAATTGTGTTTCTTAGCTATGTCGTAATTACATGGGTATTGAGATGGATGGGGAGAAAGTTAAGGCCATTCGAGATTGGCCTACACCAAAATTGGTAAGTGAGGTAAGGAGTTTTCATGGACTTGCTAGTTTTTATATTGCTAGTTTTTATAGAAGGTTTGTGAAGGATTTTAGTACTATTGCTTTACCTTTAACTAAAATTGTGAAAAAGTCTGTTGGATTTAAATGGAATGATGAACAAGATAAGGCTTTTAATTTGTTGAAAAATAAACTTTGTTTGACGCCTGTTTTAGCTTTGCCATACTTTACGAGAGCTTTTGAAGTTGAATGTGATGCTTCAGGTATAAGTATAGGAGTTGTGTTAATGCAAGATATGAGGCTTATTGTGTAAACTTAATGGGGTAGCCGTGAATTACCCTACATATAACTTAATGGGGTAGCCGCGAAAAACTTTATTATTTTTTTTAATAATAAAAAGAATGATGACCAAATCTGACACGTGAAAAAATTAAAGGAGGATGAAATTGAAAAAATTCCAATTTTATAAATTATTTCATATAAAACAAATAGTAATTAAAAGAATATAGATAAAATTTGAAGAAAAAACAAATTGAAGGATTGCTATGAGAATTTGGAGGGCTAGGTATGAAAATCAAGGATGAGATAGAAAAAAAAAGAAAAAGGAAAAGAGGTTGTTGACACCAAACTAAAATTTAAT
>Ga0307507_10005850_pt1 | contig 19623 bp, 13 predicted proteins | sample 7_EM_MG_FD_207223 | JGI IMG/M metagenome (GOLD analysis project Ga0307507, IMG submission 207223) | Populus trichocarpa ectomycorrhiza microbial communities from riparian zone in the Pacific Northwest, United States - 7_EM | ecosystem: Host-associated > Plants > Roots > Unclassified | place...
TTTAATATTGGGGGTTGCATCGCAAGTATAAGTATATTAAGGTGATTTTGCCAAGACTATCCGGAGACTATCCGGATAGTCTCCGGATACTATCAGCTGATAGGTCTATTATCCGAGAGGCCTATCCGGCCTATCCTCCGCAACTCTGACATTAACTTCCTAGCGTCAAGCAGTAAATAGATAACTTTATCAACTAATTACACCACCAAGGTGGTCCGCAATTACATTTCCAATGATATAGATCGACTCAACACTAAAGGGTAAAGCTCTATATATAATAATATACGAAATTTGACATATTCGCGGCCTCATCTAAGAGACCTCAGTGATCTGGCAGAACGATTGATCGCCTGCGTACGGATTATGCAGCTTACTGATTGGTGCGCACGGAGCACAGCTCTCAGGACGTTAATATCAATGCAGGATAACTCTCTTAGAAAGAAATCCGTACAACCCAGTACCCAGAACCATCTGCCACACCTACACCCATTATAAGCCTTACCCTATTCCGGCCAGGCAAACACAATGCGTTCTCCATAAAGATGATGTTGGAGCTGGAGGAGCCTTTCGGCATGTTTGATGTTGATGACCGTGTTAAGTGCATTATTGTGACTGGACATGGTAGAATATTCTGTGCGGACGTAGATTTAGAACAAGGATTTGTGGAAGGCCAGGAACTGATTCATGAACATTGGGATGGGCGGGTGCATCAGAAGTTCCAACAAATCCAAGCAACCAGTCCATTCTTAGCCGTCAATTATAGCACCAATTACATTTCTATATATGTATGTCTGACTTTTCTCCACTCTACAGAGGGGTTGAGTAACCCTCGCGATCAACTCCTGCCGCAAGCCCGCAAGCCCACCATCGGCACCCTCCAGGCTCGGCTGTCGGTGTTGGTATCACCATGACCCTACCCATGAATATAAGAGTCGCCTATCGATCCGCAAAAATAGGCTTCGTGTTCGCTCGTCGTGGTTTAGTCATGGAAGCCTGCTCCTTTTTCTTCCTACTGCGCTTAATTGGGCACTTGCGCGCTATGTATCTTGTCACCACCGGAGCTACATATAGGGCAGATGACAAACTATTCGGGACCCTGTTCAGTGAGTTGTGTGACAAGCTGAAGGATGTATTACTCGCGTAAGTTAGCCCAAATGCTATTTCGTTCAATGTAAATTTAGTAGTTGATCTCTTGGCAAAGACAAAAAGGAGGGCGTTAAGTCGTTCTTGGAGAAGAGACTGGCACAATTTGGCGGCACAATGGAGAACAGCGCTCTAGCAGCATATCCATGGTGGATGCCAATTGACGTTGTCGGAAGGCAAAGGCTGATAAAAGTGGCGCGAAGCCTAAGCTTTGAAGGGCTTGGCTGGGCAAGTAAGGTGACTGTTGGGTGGATACATACCAGTGACATATAAATCGAAAATTCGATTGCATCATCATAAAATTCTTTCAAGCGAAGTATTCGTAGGGCTTTTCATTTATTCCTAATATACTTCCATTCGTCTTGAAGCAATGCCGAAAATACCCCAGTATGCCAGTCCATCCTTCACAATCCACTGTGCCAACAAGGAAAAACACGCTTCAATAGAAAGTCGAGGGCCTGTGTGCGGAGAAGATCTTCTTGCTGGTGCTCCGACCAACGCGGTGAGGAAGAGGAAATTTCAGGTTCTTGGTGAGGAGTTGCTTGATGTATGGGCGGCGGATGTCATCGGTCTTCTCAATCTCAATGACCTTGAGGATCTGTAACAAAAAGTCAGTGACGTTGAAAATCTCTTGCAACATCAGCCTATAGCATACGTGAATCGACCTGAAACGAGCACGGTGCCTGGCAGCCATATCTTGGTAGAGAGCCTCAACAGCATCCGTTCGTGACATCTCGCGGTACTCTTTGTACATATTGTGTGTGCCGGAGCGCGAATCATAGCGGATCCAGATACCGAAATTCTTGACCTTCTGGGGGCGCTTTTCGTGGATCTAAGTCAGTAATCATGTTAGTATTGCTATTAGCTTGAAGTAATAAATGCCATGCATCCATCAAAAACAAAAGTTGGTTTATGAAGCGTACCTGGTTGAGTGAGACAATCTCGCCATTCGCCTTCTTGATCTTTCGCAGCTTTCCGAGGAAATACCAGAATCGTGACTTGGCGACGACATCATTGGGAGCAAAGATGCGCATCCGGTAGAGCTTGGGGGTAGGGTTGGGCTCGCTGGGCAGATGGCGCCCGATGACCTGGTATTCCTGGAGACGACCTGATACTCAAACGTCAGTATTGTATACTTTTCCCATTAAAATTATTTTAATCTCCTCTGGCAGCAATTGTGGCTAGTGATATTGGTGACAGAATCTGAGTCGGTATGATATGATGATAATTCCAATGTGGTTAACGTTGTGGTGTTGGCATTGTGTCGCATGAGCGTCCGTTGCGAGATGTCCGATCGGTGAATCCCTCCTTCAATCAAACTCTAGTATCTAAAGCCATTGCTCCCCAGGTACCCTGAAGTTCCCAGAATATGTGGTGCTATTATTGAGTTGTTGGGCGTCTGAAATTGCGGGATTGCTGGAATATGTCACAGGTCCTGGCGCGCAATCGCCATGTCTACTTCTCTCCGGGTCGAAAGAAATGAAATGCTTACCCATCTATTCAAGGTTAGTATTATTTCTAATATTTGAGGAAGAGGCTGTCGTACCTTGATTGTTGCTGGTGGTCGAACGGGGTCGGTAGTCTGCTTCAATGTTGTCGTCCAAACTTTTGCAGACGAATGTTGAGTGCGCAACGCCAAGTACTTAGCCGAGAGGGCTCTGCAAACCAATTAAACCTGCCGAGATGTCTTTTTTTTGATCTCTGCGGGAAGGCCGAACATTCCATTGTCAGGAAAAATGTCTTGAATTCACTGGAGTATTGCCTCATGGCGATTCTGAATACTCAAGTATACATCTATATCTTGCCGGTCGCCATTCAACATTAATCGCCCACCGAAATGGAGGAAGTATTCGCAGATTTCCGTCGTGCCATCACCGAAGGCAACGGATATGCTCTGGCAGCAACAATAAGCCCAATCGCCCCGGAACACGATGCCGGCCGTCTTTATGCTTTCTACCGCAGCTCGAAAGCACATCAGATTGATGGAGATATCCGCTATGCTATAAAATATAACGACACCCTTAGATTGCCCCGCACAGAAAGCTCTGCTTGGAATGATGTCTTTGTCAACTACTGGAAAGCAGTGGGCGAGATATTGGCTGCAGAAGAGGCTACAAATCAAGGCAGAATAAGAGATGCGCAGTGGAGCAGAGTGTATGATGCCTGGAAAGACGTTGCCAATACCCTCATTAAATACCATATTTCGGGCGTTTTTCCGGCATGGACAATTCCTTGTCTCTACCTTGCTGGTAAATACTTACGGACATTCGCGATCAAGGCGGACGAGCAATCTGCTAGGGTCAAGGGAAACGTGACATTCAACGCAGGGTATCAGGACGACGTTGTTAGTTCAATAGGCAAGAATGAGAAGCTAGAAGATGCCGCAAGACAGTTGAACAGGATGTTCGCTCTATGTTTGGGAGACAGGTGTGTTCAGCGAGAGTGCGTAGTATTGGTGTAGCGATCAGGTGCTGAGTTTCATAATAGGGCCCCTATTGAAGATTCTCGAAAATGGGGTACCTACTATACCGCCAACTTACTCTTCAAGACCCATTTCAAGGCGAGTCTCCTAGGGAAGACGCTGAGGACTATGAATGCTGATTCTCATACCCTAGCTCAACTCCATCAACCTTTCCAAGAATATCATTCGGTCGATACAGGCCCAAGTGGATATGCCACCCCTTGAAGCCTTCCCAAAGTCCCATCAAGTGACCTTCAAATATTACGTAGGAGTCGTTGCCTTCCTTCAGGAGGACTATGTCCAGGTATGCCTCTCATCTATTTCTATTAAGGCGTCGAGAGCTGACTCACCACCCCTGGGTTTCAGGCAGAAAAAAATTTGACTGAAGCATGGGAGTTGTGTCACAAGAATGCGCAAAAGAACCAAGAGTAAATTATACCACACCACGTGGCTATTTTCAACGTAGGCAACAGTCTTACTAACCCTTGACTAAAAGACTAATTCTCACCTACTTGATCCCCTGTCGCCTCATTACGAAACACACCCTCCCAACGACCGCCCTTTTATCACCCTACCCTCGCCTCCAAGTACTCTTTAGCCCTGTTGCAGCTTGCATTAAGCGCGGCGATCTTGCTGGCTTTGATGCTGCTCTTATAGCTGGCGAAGACGAATTTGTCAAGCGGCGCATCTACCTCACCCTAGAACGTGGGCGAGACGTTACGCTACGAAACTTGCTAAGAAAAGTCTTTCTTGCTGGAGGCTACGAGCCGCTGAAAGAAGGCCAGACTGGCGCTGAGCGGATCAGGAGGACTAGGATCCCTATTAGCGAGTTTGCGGCTGCTTTAAAGTTGGGCATGGGAGTTGATGGGCAGGTTCTGGAGGATGATGAGGTGGAATGCATGATCGCGAATATGATTTACAAGGTCTGTCCTTTCTCACTTGCATTAATTCTCCAACTGCCTATAGCACCCCTGGAATCCGCGTGCACCAATTTACATTTATTCAACGCCGTGGCTTCACTCGAGTACTTCCTAGTGTGGATGCTTTGCAGGCGGCATACGAAGTCACCTCGCTTACGCACGCTTGCCACCTGCACGCCAACGAAGCCTCGCTCTCATTCTGTAGTCAAATATACGTCAGCTAACACACGATTTGTTGCAGAACCTGATGAAAGGGTACATTTCCCGTGAACGCGCTATGGTAGTGCTCAGTAAAAACGCCGGCATGGCATTTCCAGGAACAGGTGTCTGATTCCTAAGTGCTACTCGACTAGTCTGAGGCGCCAGTCGCACGATATGACTGGCTGAGATCGGCACATGGGGGCTGCATGCCATTTTCATTATAGACACTGGGCTATATATTACCGAGATGCAATATACCTCACTCGGCCTTGACTGCGCCTACAGCTATTATGATCCCTCACCAACGAAAAGAGTCTTTCCCATCCATACCACACACCGGTCTATACCAGTCACATCCGCCCCGCCCATTGCCACCACACCATCCCACACCCCACGCCGCTCCAACCGCCTAAAACATCCACTTAGAGCAAGTCCACAGCCCTCTGCACCCCATCCTCCCTGCAAACGGCACCTGCAAACGGCACTAAATTAGCCTCCCGCATCTGCATTTCAGCACCCATGCATGCATCCCTCTTCATGAGTCACACCTGCCCCGGACACTCCGCCCTACTGGCCTGCGACCCGGTGGCGTGGGACCCTCGCTGCAGCTGAGTCGTTAGCCCCAACGTTAATTGTGCAACTTACTTGTGATTTTGTCGGAGGCCAGCGCACGGCTTTGGTAGGTTATCCAGCTCTTTGTGAGGGCGCGCTGGGGCTGGTTGGTAAGCTCTTCGCAGCCGGGGCTGCAGGCGGGATTCGCTCACTATCGGGCAATCTCTTACCGTTCATGCCGCAGGAATAGCAGCAGTATGCGAACCTCATTCCTCACATACGCGTTCCATATTACTCGCTGGACTGTGCTGCAATTACACAATCTGCCCATCAGATTTACAGCACGACAGATTTCCGCGGAAGTGATCAAATCAAATCAAATCAAACTTCTCTTTCAGTGGTAGTTAGAATAGTTCATTCTAGATCGCGTGAAGAGCTGGCTTTCTAGCTATTCGTCCAAATTTCCAGCCGTTGTCTTGCCCAAGCCCCAAAATCCCTCCACAGAATCAATGTCGTAATCTTCCCTCCCCGAATCACCCAATACGGAAAACATGGTACACAATCAATGCCTTGTCCTGCAGCAAGTCGTTGCCGAGAGAAAGAAGCAAAATCGCCAGGAATCCCGCAAGAACCGCACAAAATGAGGAAGAAAAACATGATATGAAGAGAGAAGTTTTTTTCGGAGTTTCATGATAATATCTCCGCTATAACCGCAAAAACATTCAAAACAAGAGGGCGACAGTTCCGGTCGAGGCAATTTTAACGCTCCCTCTCCGCTGTAGCAAAAACACATGACTGTATAAGAGGGATATAGATGAAAAACAAGAGTCATAACGCAGCGGGTACTTTTACCACTTCGCTGCTTAAGATGAAAACATAACCACGACAAAAACACAGTAAGCGATATGGTACAAGATGGCAGAAAGAATGCCAGAATCGAAATCACAACGCCGGGTATAAAGCCATAGTCTTGCTCAGAAGTAGGGTAAAGTATAATACAAGAATATTAGATCCGGGTTCAGTTTTCGCGGGATTCGTTGCTAGAAATTCGGGAAGGGATTTTGAAAGCAGGAGAGCGAGATCCAGTGAGCGAATGTATCGAAGCAGATAGATGGAATTAGCAGCACGCAGACTTAGTGTAGGCGTGCAGGTGGGAAACCAAGGGGAGATGAAATGATATTGAGGTTGGCGGAATTGAGCAGAGGTGCATGAGGAATCTACGCTGGTTACGAGTGCGTGTAATTTGCCTACTTTGCCGCGTTGGCAACATCATCCTGTATGCCGCGTTAACGGATCATTTGTCCTGTTTTGAGTGAGAGTAATGAGGCTATCGTTAGAAACTTACCATGTGGTTTACCATCGCCACAAATAAGTCGAAGAAAAGCTTCCCACCATTTTCCATCTCGTTTTGCATCGTTCCACTACGCTTGAATGTGTGGCGGCTACGAATGATGAGGGCAAGATAATGCGCACGTAGCTTTGAGTCGTTGTCGGGAGTGTTAGCATAAGCGTAGCGAGCGCTGCTAAGAATCGTGCTACATTGGATTCCGGACTGAAGACCCTGTTTGCGAAGGGCAAGGCGTTTGAGCTCTTCCAGTCCGTACTTTTCTGCAGCACACTGCGTTGAGACGTTAGGTCATTAACGGTTATGTGACGAGGAAGTGAGAGTCGCAACTTACGTAGATGACCGTATCTTTCAGAATCGGTCCATTCACGGCACTATGGAATATGGTTGATTCGGCTGTACCCCGTCCATTGCCTGCATCTTCCAAATGCCAACTGTTCCGGCGTTTGTCAAACTCAAGTCGTGGGTAGTAGTCGCCCTTGTAAAGATATTCTAGGATGGACGAGAAGATCTCCGGTTCTTCGTCCGGCAGATCGATACGCTTGGAGGTGGACTGAAAGAACTGATCGCGACAAGCCGTCTGAAAGAAAGGCGAATGACAAAGAACGTCTTCGTGAGCAGCGAAAAGACGTTGCTCACGACCGATGCAGAGAGTGATGATTGCGCTGGTTAATGTACTAGACGTGTAAGCAATCTGGACTTCATAATCGATGGCGGAGGAATTTCTCACCTTCCTACAGTCGGACTTGTTTGTGCTGATTTGGGTGATGCTTGTTGTGCAAGTTTCTCGACCTTCTTCGTCGAAGCAGAGTCTCTGAACGAGCGATTTTTCTTACTTGTCGACTTGCTCGCACGATGTTTGGAGAAGCTTTCAGACTGGTATCTGGCTCTGTTTGATCCGAACATGTTGGCCGGGGTATCGGGAATCCGCGAGGCTACGTGGAATGCGGGTTTAATGATGGGAATGGTTGAGTATTTATAAATGTTTGTTCATAGGCAACAGTTGACGACGACGGCAACGCAAACGTAGGAACCTCAGGCAGCAACTGGAACAAGGCGAGAGAGAAGGCAATGATAGGATTTGCAGAGTGAAGAGTCAGGGGAATATATATGCAGCAGCTGGGAGGCCAGCTATCGCGGCCAGTCCACTGAGCAACCGGGGTGGGGAAATAGTGTGGTGGTTGATTGGAACGCGTCCAGTGGGCTCCGACACGCCAACGCGATATCATGTGCCATTTACCCCTTCGAGTCAAGGCAGCCCTTGACTCTTTGTGCGGGCACAGCGGCCCGGGAACTAGGTCACGGAGATGGCATGTTTGAAAAGGGCTAGGAGACAAGGGTCAAGGGTTTCACACGATTCCGACCTGATGCTAAAGAGGATAGGCTGTCTCTGATGAGCATTGGTGGCGAGTGGGCGTGCGACAGCACCATGGCTTATCGTCGCGAAAAGCTAACATTACGGCTCAACAACCCGTGATGTAAGAGAAAGTGACATTTGCCTGCCGCATCTGCCAATACTCGGACGACTTCTGTGGTTGCTGCAACGAGGCTGTGAACTAGGAGGCGGACTCACAAAGGAAATGAAGCTGTGAGTCCTCTACCCTCCCTTGGCTTGACTAAAGCTCCCTAGTCCACCCCTCGGCTGGAGCTTCTGCACAGACCAGCTCTGGGTCAGGAACCAAAGTCAAAAGTAAGTTGTGGAACAGCTAAACCGCCCCTCCACCATATCGCTCGGCGAATCATTGAAGGGATCATCGACGAGGGAGCTGGATTCCGTATAAATGGTGATGGACTTCCCCTGCGCAAGAGGCCAAAAGCCAAGAGCCGATTGTGAAGCCCTTCATAACTTCCGCTTTCCCCGACGCCTATCCCCTAACCAGCCCGTGTCTTGCCCGTGCCACGGCAGGTTTTCGTGACACTTGAATGAGCGTCTTTCGTTTTTCATCTTCCGTCTTTCATCAGTCAGCCTGGTGAGAATGGACCTTCAAAAAGGAAATTTGCTAATATAAGCTGTGCACCCTGTACAGGGCGATGTACAACATGTGATCGGAGCTACCAGATGAGGCTTGTCACCGGGTAAAGTTGGAGAGGGAATTATTGAGTGCATGCTTAAAGGTTGAGATGAGTCGCCAGTATCAATGCTTGAAGTATGAGCATGAGAACACTCAGACTCTCGTCCAGAGGGATTAGGGACGCATATTCCAGTTTACCGTATGTGCTTACATCACTGCAATCACAGTCTTCATGTGGGAATGGGGATGGTTCGGCAGAGAATTTGTTGTGAGATTTACACATGCGAGTTGTTACAAAGGTGCCTTCACGCAGATATTACCATACTATTATTCTCCAAATCTGCCCAAGGTCTAGCTAACTCACGTACCAGTCATCTGGAAGTCTTGTGGAGCTAAGCCTAGTTCACCGCATTCAGCTCGAGTAAAGAACCACTTCTTGCACCTTCTTCACGTCTACAAAGGTTTAGGGCTCTATTCTACCTCGTTATTGGCTTTTCCTTTCCTACATTTTATTTTAGAATTTCAATTTTCACAAACTTCCCTCCGTAACTTATTTCACGTTCTTGGCATTTAAGTGTGGTGTAAATAAGGACATATGTACTGTACATGTTTCACAAGGGGGCGAATCAGTCTGAACACCCTTTTCATATCCACTAATTTCTAAGCTTCCATTCTGTTGCTTCTTGTATGTTTTTCTTTTTAACCCTCCATATTTTGAAGATTCTAGGGTTTTGGTTTTCACGAGGGGCAGCACTTGTCGCGCCAGCAATCGTTCTTGCATAACTCAAGCACGAGAAAACTAGAAACGTAGTCTACAGAAATTTAAACCCGGTCTTTCCGTTTCGGGGTTGAAATCGCTATAGGAAACTTTCTGCTAGACGTACATCTAACGCGCTACTTCCTTGGCACGTCCAAGCACGATCTACTTACACCACTGTCACCTCCGTAAGGAATTCAACATCTCCGTCGAAAGTAATTAGTGCGAAAGTAGTCAAGTTGCAGGACATTGACGGTTCATCAAGCCGCAAAATAATCCATAGGCAACCATTGCTGCTGGTGGGGCTGCCATCCAATCATCAATCCTTGATCCTCCAGTGTCATTCTTGCAATGGAGTATTGGCCATTTAATGCTAAAGAGAAACGAGATACGCATACTAATATTACTCTCAACGATACAGCATGGGTTATAAAGCCCCGGTGACGCCGTCCATTCAGCTCCCGATATCGTTCGCTGCACATTCGAACACGTCTAATGGTTTGTTGTAAGCGTGCACCGCTCCTCCCTCTTCCACCCCGTAAAGCAGATAAAAGAACCCAACAATGGCTCCAAAGACGCGGGCGATGACTGCAGAGGGGAAGAAAGGGAAAAGAAAGAAAAGGGTCTCTTTTACAGACAACCTAAATCCCTGCTCTCCGCTATTACAGCTTCTTTATAGCCTTTATACTCTCGTTCTCTAACTCTAACTCTACGCTCGCCTGAATTACCGCTCCCGCCATGCCTAGCTGTATCTCCTCCACTAATACCTTCGCCTTCACCATTAACCCTAGCCTCTAGCTTTAAAACGATATCCTCCCGTGTAAGCTCGTATACTAGCACCAACTGGCCCCATCAGCGTCTATCCCCGACGAAACTCGCCGCCGCCGGGTTCTACCATCTGGCCTCAGGTAACGAAGAGGATATTGTAGAATGCGCTTTCTGTGGTACGCAGGTGTACGACTAGGACGATAGGGACTACCTCATATAGAAGTTAATGGTAGACTATAAGGGCGACTGCTTATAGCTAGAACTTAGGGTATAAACACAAAACTCATGGATCGAAATGGGAAACAACGACAGATCTCCTTAACCCTGAGGACATCCCATTTGCTCAAATTGCTTAGAAAGATTTGTATTTAGCAGAGGAAGGAGAAGGTGCGCATCGTTGATGAGTTCCTCCTGAGTGGGAATGTGTGCAACAGCGATGCTAGGACAGGAATCCTCACTCCAGCTGTTATCAGAGAGGCGTGGAATTTGAGTTTCAGCAGGCACCAATCTCGCTCGCCTGGTTTCCACTCATCTATCACAACCTATAGTGTATCATTTTAGGTACAGTCTAGACCTGTCCAACTACATTTGGATTCAGGAGCTCAACGTTAAATGAGGGATCCCGAAAGGCGGGAGATGTCGGAGAGACGAGTGCTTTGAACTTGATGAAAGCTCTGGAAGCGCAAAGGTAAATGACTGAATATGTGCTTGGGAAGGCATACAACTAGTACCACCTTGAGCCGCCCCACCTACCCCCGCTCTCTCGATTGTACTCTCGTTGGTTGTAGCTATTCCACTCGTCTTTCATGCTTCGCGCATCTCGCTCGCTCCTAGTCTGATCTCCACTAACCCTTCGACCTTGGAACATGGCTTCTCCATAACAGTTGATCATTCCGCCAATCACGCCATTGCCTAAGAACTCGATCCAGCCGACATTGTTGTCACCAAAGGACATTTCGCCTTCGCTATTCTCTCGTCCACGCCACCTGAACTCGTAGCGCTCGTCGGATGCCGTGTATGGACGTCGAGGCAAGTGGAGAATACCGCTATGCATGCCGAAGTCGTAGGCGCCCCAGAGCGAGTTTCCTTCCAAGGTGAGGATCAACGAGAAGGAATAGCCGTCATACATATCCCATTGCTCGAGATCGGGACAATCAATCTCGTATCGGCCGTTGAGGAGGCCCAGAGGCGAACTGTTCTGAGAGCTGGGGTGGCCAGAGTCCCGTATAACGCTCTCATAGTCCGGGGGAGTTTCACTGGTGGCGCTGTCATCGGCTTGATCCGAGCTATAATCACCGGAGTAGAAGTCGTCGAAGAATGGGAGGTTGGCTCGACTTGGAGCACTTTTGCGTGCCGTTTGTTTTGTTCGAGGCGGGCTGGACGGCGGAGCCGAGCTCTGCGCTGTAGTGAGCTTGCCATTCTTAGCTGCGGCTTTGGGCGCAGAGGACTTTGCCGTGCTGGCCTTTGACTTCGGTCTCGTCGACTCGGTCGCTGCCGATTCCTCCGGCGGCGTCTTTTTCTTGGTTGCGGGCTTAGGCTTGTTTGCAGCGGCCTTGACGGAACTAGCGACGGACTGAGGACCTTTTGGCTTGGCCGTTGTTGGCTTGGATTTCTTTGCCGGCGCGGATGGAGCCGCATTTCCATCAGACTCGGTCTTCCTCTTCTTACCTGCCGTGGTGGAGGATGTAGCAGTTGTGGTTGTTTTGGTCGATGTTCCGCTCTTCGATTTCTTCAGCTCGGCTTTTGCCTCTCTCTCCTTCTTCGACCATTGCTTTTTCATCTCCGCTTCCAATTTGGCGATATGGTCCGGCACTGCCAGAGTCCCTTTGTTCAGCGCGTCGAGCAATCGGGTCTTCGCAACGGCCTTTGTTTTCGAGGGCTTGAGTCCGTAATGAAGCAATTGCGCTTCCCACCAATGACCGACGGGATCTTCGAACTTGTGATCGGCGGTATTGGAAGGGCGCAGGATCGCGCGCAGTTCTGGTACGTTTGCGCGGCGGTGACGGCTCATGTTGCTAACCTCGACGAAGAGGGAGTCGCCGGCGAAGGAGAAGCCGTCCCTGACAATAGGCGCGGCGAGCGCCATGGCCGAAATTTTGGATCTTTATCGAGTCTGGGGAAAATCGGAGTTCTGTGGACGGTGAGTAGAATTGAATTAGTGGACTTGAGGAAGTCGATTCCATGATGGTCCAAAGAACCTGAAGTCTCCCAATAGCGCGTCACGGGCCTTGACGACAAGCACGGTACGTGCACTACGCGCACGTGCTGGCATACTGCTCCTTATCACCCAACGAATTTTCTACCGAAGGTCTAAGGGCTTAGGGGTTGTTCGGTTGCAATATGGAGGCTTCATAATCTATTAATTCGGAGTGATTTTGTCTGCACAGCCTCAAAAATTTGTTATTATTGGCGCCCGCACAAATCCCTGCCACTCAGCCACTAGACTTGAGATGCGCTAATCCACGGACCTTGATAATAACACTTTCTTGGGCTGCTGGGGTTTGTAATCTCATTAACAGTTAAACTAGTTGTTATAGATATCTAAGGAATTATAATAAAAAGAAAGATCCGGTCGTGATATAGGTCGTTCATAGTTTTGTGCACAGCTTTGGGAGGAAGCAGGTTCGCGCCAAGCCTGCAGTTCGCCGTATACGGCTTAAAGGCTTGCAGCTCTCCAAAACCTGGCCTTTCTGATTAGAGTCGCTCCAGCTGAGAGATGCATCCAGCCTGTCATGGCAGGCGCTGAAGATCCGTCCTGCTCGACCTTTCTTCTATTCCTCTAACACACTTGCTCTGCCTAGTCAGATAATATCGCTATGGAGCAAGCATTGGCTACGCAACTCGGCGGAGAGCCTGACCCTCTTAACCAAACGGGTCTCTGCCTATTGTCCCTTGATGGTGGCGGGGTTCGAGGACTCTCGACCATCTACATTCTTAAGGGTTTTATGACGCGACTGAACGACGAACGCCAAGCAGCAAATCTTCCATTAGTTAAGCCATGCGAAGTATTCGACCTCATCGGTGGCACAAGCACGGGCGGGTACGTAGACTAGCTAGTTACTTCCAAGCTTGGCTAACATGATCAGGCTTATCGCCATTATGCTAGGTAGGCTCTAGATGGACGTAGATGAATGTATTTCGGCATATAGCGAGCTTATGAAGGCTGTCTTTGGCGACAAGTCGAGTTGGCTCCCGTTTAGCTGGACGGGGAATATCAGGGCCCAATTTGACTCGGGTAGGCTTAAGAACGCAGTTAAGGAGGTGATCACCAGCCGCGGTCTGTCTCCTGCAGATCTCTTTAATGATGGTACCGCGCGCGGATGTAGAGTGTGAATGGCTTCTGAACGCGCTATTACGACTGCTTACAAAGATTAGCTTTGTATGCACTACGGCCAAAGAAACTGCTGGTATCACACGCCTAAGGAGTTATAGTCTCCCCGACGAGCTCGACATCCCTACTACAATCTGCGACGCTGCTCTTGCGACTTCGGCGGCGACCGGGTTCTTCGATCCCATGTCTATTGGGGTACGCCAGTTTGTAGACGGTGCGCTCGGCGCAAATAATCCAGTGGACGAGGTTGAAGGAGAGGCTTCAAATATATGGTGCCCTGAAACGGGCGATCTGAAGCCTCTAGTGAAGTGCTTTATTTCAATTGGGACAGGAAACCCTGGCAAAAAAGCGATTGAGGATAATACGATCAAGTTCCTTTCAAAGACATCGGTGGGTATTGCGACTGAGACAGAAAAAACGGCGGACAGGTTTATTGCCCGTTACCGACAGCATTTTGATAAAGGCCGTTACTTTCGTTTCAATGTTCATCAAGGACTACAGGAAATCGGCTTAGCGGAGCATAAGGAACAGGGCGCTATTGAGGCAGCAACGTATGAGTACCTTAGTCACCAAGAGCAGAGATTCCGGATGCGAGATTGTGTCTTGAATTTAAGGCAGAAGCAGAGTGTGTATATTGAAAATTTTACATAGACCACTGTTCTTAGCTAATCTCCTATAGATAGAACAGAGACTAATTTTGCTTCCCTAGTTGATGTAAGAGATACTACTTAATTTAAGTATTAACAAACTGCTTATAAAAGGACAGGAATTTACCACACGGCGCACTATGATGCTTCAAACTGGTAAACTGCCTCTTACCCCCGGGGCTTTCTAGTACTAAATACTGCCTAGCCTTACGTAAAACATGCTTCTTTGTACCTCTCGGAAGGAATTTACGGTTTACTGGCCGTAAATTCCAGCTTAATAAGCTCGAAAAGGACCTTCTTACAGAGAGCCGATACCAAAAGGTCGCAATTTTCGGCCTCGGAGGTGTAGGCAAGACTCAGGTCGCGCTTGAGTTCGCGTACCAAATGAGGGAGAAGTACCCGGAATGCTCTATCTTCTGGGTGCCGTCAACCAACATTGAGAGCGTTCAGCAGGCGTACCAAGAAATATGCCGCGAGCTACGGATAGCAAGCTCGAAAGATGAGCAAGTAGACGTAAAATCACTCGTACAACGTCACTTGAGCCAAGAGAGCGCCGGCCGGTGGCTACTCATATTTGACAACGCTGATGATCTTGAGATGTGGATCCACAAGGATGCCGGCACTGCAGAGTCGCCTTGCCTAATTGACTACCTACCAAGGAGCAGCCGGGGCTCGATCATCTTCACAACGCGGAGCCGGAAGACCGCCCTTCAGCTCCCGCAGCAAAGCGTAATTGAAGTCGCTGAGCTGGACGAAGAGGCAGCGACTCAGGTGCTGAGCAAATCACTAATCTGCCAGGAGGTCTTAAACGACCATCAGACCATGCTCGAGCTGCTAAAGCAACTTACATTTCTTCCGCTTGCTATCGTGCAAGCAGCTGCGTATATCAACAAAAACAGAATACCACTCACAGAGTACCTGTCACTTCTGGAGGACACGGAGGGAAATGTTATTGAACTTCTAAGCGAAGAGTTTGAGGACGAAGGGAGATATCGGGATATCAAGAACCCGGTTGCCACTACTTGGCTAATTTCATTCGAGCAAATCCAGAAACACGATCCTCTTGCGGCCGAATACTTATCGTTTATGTCCTGCCTCGACCCGAAAAATATTCCACAATCACTTCTACCACCTGCACAATCGAGGAAGAAGGTTGTTGATGCAATTGGGACTCTAAGCGCCTACTCATTCGTTACTAGGCGAACCGGGGATCAGTCTCTAGACCTCCATCGGCTGGTGCATCTTGCCACTCGAAACTGGTTAAGAAAGGAGGATTCATTCGCGAAGTGGACGGGAAAGGCTCTTGCGCGATTAGACGATGTTTTCCCGACTAGTAACTATAGGAATAGACGTGTGTGGAGAGCCTACTTACCCCATGCGCATTATGTGTTGGAGACTGATATTGTCCACGACGAACCTAAAAGGAGACTGCAATTGCTTAAGAAGTATGGCCAATGTCTGCTTAGTGATGGAAGGTATGACGAAGCCGAAAAGCCATTTTTAGAAGTAATGGAGACGAGCTCGAGGGTGCTTGGGGCGGAGCATCCTTCCACGCTAACCAGCATAGCCAACCTAGCGTCGACGTTTTGGAATCAAGGGCGGTGGAAGGAGGCCGAAGAGCTGGAGGTGCAAGTAACGGAGACAAAAAAGAGGGTGCTTGGGGCGGAGCATCCTTCCACGCTAACTAGCATGGCTGACCTGGCGTCAACGTACAGGAATCAAGGGCGGTGGAAGGAGGCCGAAGAGCTGGAGGTGCAAGTAATAGAGACGAGCTCAAGGGTGCTTGGGGCGGAGCATCCTTCCACGCTAACCAGCATGGCCAACCTGGCGTCGACGTACAGGAATCAAGGGCGGTGGAAGGAGGCCCAAGAGCTGCGGGTAAAAGAGTTAGAGATTTGCTCGAGGGTGCTTGGGACGGAGCATCCAGACACGCTAACCAGCATGGCTAACCTGGCGTCGACGTACGGTAATCAAGGGCGGTGGAAGGAGGCCGAAGAGCTAGAGGTGCAAGTAGTGGAGACGAGAAAGAGGGCACTTGGGGCGGAGCATCCTTCCACACTAATCAGCATGGCCAACCTAGCGTTGACGTTTTGGAATCAAGGGCGGTGGAAGGAGGCCGAAGAGCTGGAGGTGCAAGTGACGGAGACAAAAAAGAGGGTGCTTGGGGCAGAGCATCCTTCCACGCTAACCAGCATGGCTAACCTGGCGTCAACGTACAGGAATCAAGGGCGGTGGAAGGAGGCCGAAGAGCTAGAGGTGCAAGTGATAGAGACGAGAAAGAGGGTGCTTGGGGCGGAGCATCCTTCCACGCTGACTAGCATGGCCAACCTCGCATTTACGTTTAAGTTCCAAGGCCGCAATGGCGAGGCTATCTTATTGTTGAAAACATGCCTTCAGCTACGGAAGCAGATCCTTGGCCCCCAGCATCCGAATACAGCGTCGTCACTTCAAGCTCTAAATGAGTGGCAGATAGAGGACATGGTGATGGGACCTTGAAACGACTTTATTTAGTAGGTTATATGCTCGTAGCTCTCTTTTAGTAAATAGGGCTAGCCAAGGCCCCAGAAATGCTGTTGTTCTTATATCTAGAGCGACAGGTTTAGACTATAAAACTAGTGCAATGTGGGGCTGGTTAAGCTACGTAAGCGTACTTACGAGTAATATCTAGGTAGAGAGTAGTAAATGGGGGGGGAGATAGAAAGCAGTAGGGGGTAGAATTTAAAATTTAATGGGGTGGTATATAAGGGAATTAGGTGACCTAAATAATTTTTTTAATAAATTAAAACCCGCTAAGACCCTAATAATAGTTCTATATAGATTAATCTAGTAGAACTTGGCAGGCATCGCTTAAGCTAGTAAAATTTAGTTAAAGCGTTAGAATTTATCTATTAAGTGTTTTACTAAGACGTTCCTACTATAATTAGACTAGTCCCATTACAAGACAGTTTATTATAAAATCGTACTATAAGACCTTAAATAGTAAGTGTCACAGTACGTGCAGAGGGACAAGGTACGAGGTACTGTGTATTATTGACAAACGATGTCGTGTGAGGATCTATGTAGGAGGTGAGGTGGTATATATACACGTCGCTTAGGGGTCAGGTCCGTGCTTGTGTTATAACAACACTGAATCATAACAACGTGTTAGGTTAGTGCCGTGATAGTACATCCCTCCCAATAAGGCGAGCTCCTGTGAGCCAAGTAACGGCAGTAAAAACATGGAAGTAAAAAAATAGACTACACATCCTCATCCTTCCAGTCCTTAAAGGTCTTCGTCCCTTTAGTCCTCAGACCTCCTATATATCTACTATATCCCTCTCCGCTAGCACTCGTCTCGAGTGCTAAATGCAACGTAGGAGTAAAACCAATATAGAGAACAACGGAGAATTTTTTATTATAGGTTTATCCGCAGGGCGTAGGGCGGATATTGACACTTAAAAGGCTCGAAGTTGCAGAGATCGAGGTTAAGGTATAGACTCGACAGGCTCGGGGTTGCGGAGATTAAGGTTAAGGTATAGGCTCGAAAGGCTCGGAGTACGGAGATCGAGGTTAAGGCGTAGACTCGAAAGGCTCGGAGGTTACGGAGATTGAGGTTGAAGTATAGGCTCGAAAGGCTCGGGGTGTGGAGATCGAGGTTAAAACGTAGATTCTTGTCGCGGTAAACTTGAAGTACTATCTGTGCGGATTCGAAGACGGAGAGACGGAGAGATTAAGATTGGTAACCTATAGTCTTACACTGTAATCAAGACACGAGGACATAGCCCGTAGGGTGTCTCCCTGCAGCCGGCTTTAGAAACTTGGGACGTGAAGCAGAAGCATGGCTAGATACGGAGACTCGGAGACTAAGAAGAGGAACCATAGCCCGCAGGGTGTCTCCCTGCTGCCGGCCTAGGAAACTCAGAGACTGAGAAGAGAAACTATAGCCCGTAGGGTGTCTCCCTGCTGCCAGCTTAGAAACTTGAAGAGGAGACGGAGAGATTGGTAACCCATAGTCTTACACTGTAATTAGGACACAAGGAACATAGCCCGCAGGGTATCTCCCTGCAGCCGGCTTAGAAACTTGGGACGTGAAGCAGTAGCATGGCTAGAAACAGACTTGGAGGACACTACAGTCAAAACACGAGAAACATAGCCCGCAGGGTGTCTCCCTGCAGCCGGCTTGGAAACTCGGGACGTGTAGATACAGGGAGGAGGATATTGGCTTGGGAACTCGAATGGATTCGACAGAGATTTTACTGGGTCAGTGTTGACGTGGAACTAGGGTAAGAATCCCGCCCGGGGTAGGGTCGTAGCTTTGGCTTTGGAACGGTGGAAACAAAGCCCTACCGGGGGCGTAAGAGATGACACGACATACTGTCACAGTACGTGCAGAGGGACAAGGTACGAGGTACTGTGTATCATTGACAAACGATGTTGTGTGAGGATCTATGTAGGAGGTGAGGTGGTATATATACACGTCGCTTAGGGGTCAGGTCCGTGCTTGTGTCATGACAACACTGAATTATAACAACGTGTTAGGTCAGTGCCGTGATAGTAAGTACCAGACCTAATAGTTTCTAGTAAGGTTAAACTAGTTATTTTAGAGGCGATAATACTAGTACTAAGGCGTATATCTTTATAAATAGCTAAACGGCTATTAAAAGATTATAGCTTAATTCTCTTATAGAAGAGAAAGATCTAATTTTTAGAATTATGTAAAACTATTTCTACTTAGCTAGTAAGAATATCTCTATTAATTTCTATAGGGTTCTTAGCTGCTTAAAAATTTATAAAAATAAAATAGTAGGTAAATATTACGGATTAACTAAGTAGTCATAAATAAGTTTAATTATTAGCTATTAATTGTACTAAGTATATTAATATATAATAATTTAAGACGTTTAATAAAGAAAATAGAACAGGGTTTTAAAAAAACGTAGTTAAGATATAGGGGCTATTATAGTGTTATAGGACATCCCTATAACACCTTATATACACCTACCAGTTTTTACCAACTTAGTAATTAGAGACTAACCGTAAGATATTAATCTAACGGCAATCTATAGGATTCTGCTATATCCTACCAAGTCTATTAAATCTTACCAAGTTCTGCTAGAACTGTTACGGACGCTTTAAGTACGATGTTACGACTACTTGGAGAAGAGTTGGCGGAAGCTAGTTGGTTGATATAGGCACGGTCTAGGATGGATCCGGTGGAACTATGTGACGAGGAATGGTAACATCGGCAAAATATGGTACCCTACCAATGGCCTCAATGGTTGGTGGTTGACGCAATTGGCGCGCAGTTGAGGGCATTTGGCAACTCGACCGACTAGCCTATATCGTGTTTTTTTGACACGCAGCCTGCGCGCAGCCTGCGAGTAATCTACGCATTTGGCAACCACAATTATATTTACCTCTTTTATACTAATAGCATATTTTAAATAAATAAAAGCTACTTTAAGGCTATTTATAAGGCTAGCAAAATAAATATTATTATTTTAGAT
>Ga0307507_10005851_pt1 | contig 19619 bp, 25 predicted proteins | sample 7_EM_MG_FD_207223 | JGI IMG/M metagenome (GOLD analysis project Ga0307507, IMG submission 207223) | Populus trichocarpa ectomycorrhiza microbial communities from riparian zone in the Pacific Northwest, United States - 7_EM | ecosystem: Host-associated > Plants > Roots > Unclassified | place...
GGCCGTCCGTCCCGGGCATAGATCAGGACGGACTGCAAATGGGCGTCCGTCCCGTCCAAAGGTCTCAAACTTGGCGTCCGTCCCGTCCTAGGCGAAAGACGGACGGACTGGACGCTTGGGAACACTGGCCACAGAAGGTGCCTGGCTGGTCGAGATTGACCTCTTCTTGTTCTAAGAGCATCTTTACGATCCCCTCATACCCGCAGCCAGCCGCCCACAAGAGTGGCGTTAGGCCATAGTCAGTTTCTACCTGGTTGGGATTGACCTCTTGTTCCAAAAGCATATTTATTACCCCCTCATGCCCGTTCTCAGCTGCCCACAAGAGTGGCGTTCGGCCATAGGTGTCTACATGGTTGGGACTGACGTCCTCTGGTTCCAAAAGCATCTTTACTACCCTCTCATGTCTGCTCTTCGCTGCCCACGAGAGTGGTGTTCGGCCATATTTAGTGTCTGGCTGATCGGGATTGACTTCCTCCCGTTCCAAAAGCATCTTTACTACCCCATCCTTCCCGTTCCCTGCTGCCCATGAGAGTGGCGTTCGGCCATAGTGGGTGTCTAGCTGGTCGAGATTCACTCTTCGTTCCAAAAGCATTTTGACCATCCCCTCATGCCCCTTCATCGCCGCCAACACGAGTGGCGTTTGGCCTAATCTGTCCCTATGGCCAGGATTGACCTCCTCTCGTTCCAAAAGCATCTTTACTATCCCGGCATGGCCTCTCTCTGCCGCCCACAAGAGTGGCGTTCTGCTATAGTAGGTGTCTGCCTGGTCGGGATCGACGTCCTCATGCTCTAAAAGCATATTTACCACCTCCTCGCACCCTTTTATAGCTGCCCACGTGAGAGCAGTATTCCCCATACAATCCGCTGCATTAACATCGCATTCCTTCATCTCCAATACCGCAGCAACTATCTCCACTATCCCGAAAAATGCTACTCCATGGAGCCCTGTAAATCCTATTGGTCCCCCAGTTACAATTAAGGGTCCAGTGTTCAGATCTAATATAGCGCAACACCAGTAGTTGAGCAGATATATGCTCATCAAATCCGTCCAGAAGCCTAAGTGCAAGCATTTTGACAGTTTTTGTCATCCCCATTTTCGCGTGCTCCCCCCAGTAAATAGAAGCATATTCTAGAAGCGGCGTTGCTAGGGGAGCTAATTTGAGAGGTGGCGAAAGATCCCTGATACATTCAAAATTGAGGTATGTCAAGCAAGCCTCGGCAATTGTTGAGTGGGGACTAGGGATTAGGGTCGGGTCTGCTCCTGTAGCGTGAAATGCACAAGTCGGACTGTGGATGAAGAAGCCTCGACCGTGACAAGACCCAGACAAGATGATAGGAGTGTTCGCAATGCAGGGATATTTTTCGAATCCAGATCGGGAGATCCGATCCCAACCGCCAAGGCATAGCAGAGCTCATCGGTCGATAACGGCCGTTCCGAATACAACACCCACTTTAGCACTTTCAATCCGATTACCGTACTGATTTATTCCCTTTCGGCCCCTTCATCCGAGTCAAAGTAGCAGTGTAGGCATCGCTTAGTCCATTTCCTCGCGTCATCTCTTCAAGTTTATTCCTTCTCAGACCAATTGTCACTTCTCCTAAAATAGCCTCAATGTTTAGCGAAACGAGGAGGAATCTTCACATAATACCTTTGTAAGTATACATCATCGATAGGATGGAAGGGCCATGCTCCTACTCACATATCGGACATCTTGCCTAGAATAACTTTCACAATATCCTCTCGTAAATCGCTGTCCATCGCCTCTGGCTCGTCATCCCTGTCTAACTTCATCTTCAGGTAATTCCTGATATCATTGGTGTTAGGACTGATAGGTATTACGATCGCCTTGGTGAAATATCTCTGAATAGCTCCTCCAACATGGGGCCTCCCGGTGAGGAATATTCTCGTCGTAGGCGACTCCTGAACAATATCTCTCAGTGATTCAAGAAACTCGGGCAGGTTCTTCGGTAGGCATTCATCAAGCGCATCAATGCAGATGAAAATTTGGGGCAATAAAGCAATTGCCGTCCTCAACATTCGCATCAAATCGGCAAGTAGGAGCCCTCTGCCACCAATCTCTTTTTGCCCTTTTTGAAACGCTTCACGTAGGTAAATCGGAATGTCGCTCCTACCTACCAGCTGCTTCAGAATAGCTCCCATCATGCTGGTGATTGTCTGCTCTTGCTGAGCAAGGAAGTCACAGTACATGCATGCAACGGTGATATCTTCCTCCCCTGCCTGATCGCATAGGTTGTCGATTATGAGGGAACTAGTATATCTCCCCCGTCAATCGCATTCCTTCCCTCCAAAGAATCTCGCCACTTACCTCAGATAGGTCTTGCCCACTCCCGGATTCCCAGAGCAAAACAAGACAGCCTTATCGGCTCCACCCTCACCCTCCCCCCATTCCTGAAACTCCCTCGCTCCCAAAAGCCAATCCCCGACACCCCCGAATCGGTCGATGCGCACACTCTGATGTCCGTTATTTGGCTCTAGTGGCGAGAGCCAACGCATAATCTCTGCATCCTTGTTGGATTTATAGACGGTGGTGTTGAAACTATCTGTTATAATGCCGCAGTTGGCATTGCTGTCGCCGAATTTGATGGAGTGCGTATTTGTAGTGTGGGCCATGATACTCTGTCCAAAATGTTTGTTGAAAGTAGAAATGGTAGGGAAATCTTTAAGGGTATCGGGGTAGTCGATAAAGTTTCTACGAGCCGAGGTGAAGAAATCGGGGTGATGTGGCTTGTGGTTTAACAATGCTTGAGTAGGCTCCAGCCACCTCCACGCTGGGAGAATCCATTACTAATATGGGACATGGAGGAATTTCCCATTGACGTCGTAGTTCCTCTTCCCTAAGCATGCGATTATATACTCGATCACAGGTTGGCATGCTTTTGATTGCGGCGAAAAGAACTAGAAAACTATTGAAGCTAGTAGAATCATGAGAGGTTAGTTAGTCAACTCACTAACTACGCTTTCGCAATTTCGGAACTCGAATATTTATTTAGGTTGTCGGGCTCTTTTCCTTTTCAATAGCACGACCTACCGATGTATTGCATCCAGACTCTATCAATCTGAGTTTTGAGAGCGAATCAGCTGATATGCCTCACTCCTAGCATATTGATCAATACGATAGATATATACATCGTTTACCCTACCAAGTTTGCCACCGACGCCAGTAATTTAACATCATTATAAAGCTCCTATGACCTGGGTGACCCTCTAACTTAGAGTTAAGCGATGAGTTGAACTCAACCCGACTTTATCCACCCAACTTATGATTTTCTCCCATTCCGAACCTAAAGTCCCACCAAGACCCCATCCCTCTCTCCCACAGAATATTCCCCTCAACACTTCTCAAACATTTGTAATTATTACCCTACCCCTAGATAATTGCCCATGCGACAGGGCGGTTCCCTGGGGAAGTGCAAAAGAAAGGAAGTACTCTATGAGGCCGATGAGATATAAACTGCGAGATTTTGCGAAAAAACAAAAAAATCATTCAGCTTAAAGGCCTTTCTTTGCCGTACTACACTAAAAATATCTTCACTCTCCCATAGGCGGAGAAACACCGACCAGCGCTTGCCGTGTTCGCCGGATCTTTGTAGCGCGTTTTCGGCATAATGGATTCTTGATATAATAATATGGGAGTATTTAGAAATTCTAATGATGTAGGAGAAGGGTTAAATGGTTGGTGTAGTATCGTATATATAGTTACCGCGCTTTCCATATATATAAAGTGGTTTTCTATGAGAGCTTGTTTTCAATAAAATTGGGGCTGTTATTGATAAGGTAGCGGGCACGAGCCCTCCCTCGCCTTGAAGGAGATAAGTTATCCGTGGTTTTTATTCACCGGATTTGGTGCAAAATCTAGTGTGGACTGATCCTATTTTTGGTTTTTTTAGTACTGGGGGAGATAATTGGGTTTGCAGGTTACCGATATTTCGTTGATATGTATCGGAATTTGTATTTCATAATATTATGTCGTCATATCGTAAAGTTAGTTAATAGCATTTTTTTTATAGGGTTTGATCAGGTGACAATCGTCGGGAGTCTTCATGGGAGGAAAAAGTATTCAGAGGGCGGTTTTCCTCTACCGACCTCTTGTGAGGATGAGAGGTGATGACGAAGACGAACATGACACCGAAATCCTCCCCCATGAGAAGAAGTAGCCGAGAAATACGGCCAGTTGGATTATATTTCGGCCCTTAGCCGTGCTCATAGCGGGATGACGAGCCGGATGACGCCTATGGAAATAGCCGCGACCACACACAAGGCATGACTTCTCGACCATCGTTCTTTACGGAAGAAATGAAAAAAACGAAAAAGGGAAAAAAATGATCTGATGCATGAAGCACACAAACACGAAAGAAATCTCCCAGTCGCTGAGTTTCCGCTTCCGGGATAAATGTAAGAGTGTAATCGCAAACCAAACCATCAATTAGGATGACAAAAAACAAGGGCTATCATAATAAAACACATCGCACTATTTGGAGAGGGTGGTTACAAATTTTTAGCACAGTTCCCTTGTATGATATTAGTGTCTACTCGTACTCACCCGAGAAAAGGCATCAAGAAAAAATGAAAGGAGAAGAATTTATTTTCCTATTCCTCCGTCTTCGGTCAAAAATAAGCTCTACAGAAACACATACCCCCCCTGATAACCCATGCCGGTACTACAAGAATGGAAGAAGAGAGTCCTGTACTCGAGTACAGTAACGGATTAAAAACTATCAACGCCACTGCGCGTGCATGGCGTGCTTCCGTAACGGGTCACTTACTCCCCGCTTTTTTGTGCTCTAGTAATCAAATTGAATACAGCTTTTTTTCCTTCTTCGTTTGATACTTTACTTTACTCTTTCTGCTTAGGTGCTTATAGACTACACTGCCCAGACCTGATCTGCCCCTGCCCTCCTGTTGAATGATATAATGCCACCTTGGCCATTCCCGGTGTCAAAAAAGAGCGGCCACTGTGGGCGAGTGTTAGGGTTTTATATCAACACCAATTTGGTACGGCAGAGCTCGGGCGCAAAGTGGGTACCAGTATCATACTCGGAGTTTGCGCAAGACCGCCACTTACCAACAACCCTACTATTATATTATTAACAAGTGAACAATAGATATATTATAATACTCAGGTTCTTTGTAGAAAAAAATTAATGATAAAAAACATTTATTTAATAAGATCATGCATACTTAATAAACTAAAAAGACCTTCTCTGAAATTCTTGCACCTCACACTTTCCCTAATTCTACAAGCTGCCTTTGGTTGGACTGTTCTAAACCTGTTTTACATACTCGAGTAGTGGGATGTATCGCGTTGCTTCATCCTTTTTCAACTCGAAAAACCTGCATAATCGTTTTTCGACCCCGGGGCTGAATGCCTCTATTGCTTACTTAACGATAAGAGAGTCCGCCCTATGCCAACCCTACTAGTACTACTTGCACAGTACGAGTAGGAAGGCTTGAATAAAAGAGTTGGAAGATTTCTGTTAAAACGGCAAATTCTTATATTGAGAGTCTTCCGGGCGATTGAGAAATTGTTAACAGAAACATGGTGGGAATTTTTTTGTTTCATGGCTAACTTTTTCTAACATTCTTTTTAGTTTATTATTAAGCAAGCATGATCTTATTAAAATAAATATTTTTATTTTTCTACAAAGAACTTGTAGTATAATAATATCTATTATTCGCTTGTTATGATAGTAGGGTGGTTCGTTGACAAGGAGCGGCCGGCAAGTGTCCCGCAAAATTCGAGTATTTAATTTGCGCTTGAGTTGCGTGCTAAATTGGTGATATACTGTTCGGTATAAACTCATAACCCTCGCCCACTGCAGCCGCTCTTTTTTGGGTGCCGGGATACATCAAGGTGGTATTATATACTAAGAAATATAAGTGCGAACATGTTTGACCCTGAAATCCTCCCAAGTAAATTCCAAACTATGTGTTTGAAACTATAAGGGTGTGATGTGAATATTAGAAATATCATGACCAACAATGGTGCATAAGAGAAGCATGAAATCCTGAACACCTGATAAGAAAGCACATGTTAAAATCCGGAGATATTATCCTGAAATAACCAATAAAACACCATAATATATATCTTAGCTGTAGTAATGTAAGCGGTGTACAGGCGAAGCCGAAACACAAACTAAGCAAAAGAATACACGGTAGTGTCATGAAATATACATAGGAAATATAACGAGAATTTCAACATTACCGACTGTTTACCTTATATTATGGGGAAATTAGCTTGGATTAATAGCGCGCACGTCCACAGACAACAAAGCTAGACAAAGTCCCCCCTAGATAAAATCAATCATTCCTCCCGCAAACCCATCCTCTACATTCACACACAGACCCTACCTCATCTTAAGCTCTATCACACCCTCTGGATCCGCCACACACGCCATGCCAAAAAGCTTGTTCTTCGGCCTCCCCTCTGGACACCGAACCTCGAACCGCTCAATTATATAACTCAACAAAATTTTCTCCACGGTCGTGGCAAAGAAGCGTCCGGGGCACGCATACTTCCCGTGCCCCCAAACCAGATGGTCGAATGATGTGGTAACCGCAGAGTACTTGCCCGATTTGCCGGAGATCTGGTTTTCCACCCCCATGCGTTCCCAGCGGAAGCCATCGAAGACAGTGGGGTTCGGGATGAAGTTTGATTTCTGAATTTCTGCCGCGGGAGCACCCATCCAGGCCCCAGCCGGAAGATGGGTGCCATCAGAGAAGGTGTGGGGGACCATAGCTTTGCGCACCATTGTTACTAGAAGGAAGGGCTGTTAGTCGGCGATTTTTTTGCGAGGGTGGGAGGGGGAGAACCTGTTGTGATGGGGCTTAATCGTTGGCTCTCACGGATTACGCTGTCTAGTTTCTTCATCTTTGTGAGTGATTGCTTGGACATGCCGTCCTTGCTTAGTATTTCGGTGATTTCAGCGTGGAGGGGTGGTTGGAGCTCTGGATGTGCGCCGATGTCGTAGAGGGTCTGGAGTATAGCCTATTCTCCCCATACACTTATCAGTCTCTCCATCCTATCATACTGTTTGCCCGATGGAGAGGTGTCATATCGTACCTCACTGGTAGTATTTATAGAAACAAAGTTCATCATAAGTAGTCTGGCAATCAATTCCTCCTCTGAGCTGGCCTTTTCGTCTACGGCAAAGTCGAGAACCCACTGAATTAGGTCGTCTGGACGGTCTTTCCATTCCTCGCCGAGCTCTCGCATCTTCTCCTTGCGCTCGCGGAGGATGTGACCCACGTGTTTGCGCATTATGGCATAGTGGTGGGATTTCTTCATCAGGGGGTTTGTGAAGAAGCTAAAAGGATTAGTTAGCCCAAGAGGGAGAGGAGGGGGTAGGGGGTAGGCACCCTCTGAATATCCTTGGGATGCTATCGAGTATCGATCCTATCTCTATAACCTTGCCGGCATACTGGATGACGTTATCGAGGTATTCTTGATTTCGGCATAACGGGACACCGACTGCCATATAATACCGCCGTTACAGGTATTTAGTCTCATCCTTAAGGGCTATGCAACACAGGAGTATCCTTTACGAACCGAACATCCGGTTTGTTGTTCGAGCCACAATCTGCAGCATCATGTCCGATATCCGGACCTTTGTCCACTCATTGCCAACATTGGCGTTCTCCTCCCACGCAAGTACCAGCTCATCCATGATTTCAGGTAAGATGGTGGTGAGGCGCTGGGAAAGCTTGGTCTGGATGAGCTTTACATGAGATCTATCGTGCTTGATGCATGGATGGATTGTCCATTCGATGGCTAGTTTCTGTGATGCATTGTCATTAAAACTCACGACAATTCAGGTGGTGGGAGGTGGTGACGAGGGGAATACATCGGTCATCGCTTCATTAAATGATAAGATATTTTCTGCCTCAGCCATCATTTCCTCAAGGATTTTTGGTGAGGTTGGAAGGATCATATAGCGTGCTACACTAGGGATTTTGAACCATTTGCCGGTGGGGGAGAACTACACCACTATGGTTAGGTAACTTGCTCGTCATGACTGAGTAGGGATTTGTGGAGAAAAAGGACTTTCTTGTAACCTTCAGCGATCCAATCGTTCCCGCGAGGAAAGAACTCGAACATTGCCCTCCAGCCCCCGAACGGGCCCGGAGAAACTCCTACTGCATCGACTTTCACCTAGGTAGACACGAAGCCGACAAACGGACTTAGCCCGGCCCCCCCCCGGCACAAAGAAATCAATAGTCAAAGTGCCATGCTCACCCTCAAAGAATAACTCTTCCAAGCCACCCACACAAACATCCAAAGCACTAAGCCCCCTATCGCAACCGCGGGGTTAACTCGCCTCTTCAACAAAACCTCTTCAACAGCCATCCTCAACCCGCCATATCGAAGACTCGTATCGTTATCTATAACAGCGTCCATAGGTCGTTTATTCCAAATAAGAATTGTCCTGTAAAGAGGAAGGGGGGAATGGAATTTCCAACGCCATACCAGCAGCAGCCTCAGGACACATATATATCTGCCACCACCACCACCACCACCACCAAACAAGGTGACACAGGGTCCCCCCGCCTATAGGAAATAAGGGTGTACTTTCAACATACCTTGCCTCGGGATGAGATCCTGACGTCAGAGACCATCTATTTCCCCATGCTGCCTGTCAGCTTATGGCTAAATGGTCATGGGTGGATCAAGGTCCTGTCGGTTGCTAGATAGGTGGTAGGCTCTTGGTTAACAAGTGCGCCGAGAAGCTGAGATGGATAAGGGTAGAGGATATAATGATGGTACAGTGCGTGCTAGTAATTACTATTTTAGTATGATACAATTGCAGTAACTTGAGGGTATTCAGAGTTAAGAACGAGAATTTTCAGTGAAAGGAAGGGCTGGATCTTGCATTAGGATACTTTACAGAATTAGCCAATAGTGTTGAGTGAAAATGTAATATAATTGAGGGGTGCGTGTTGATAACTTTACTGGCATGGCTGGAACCCGACCGGTGTATCCCAGAAATCGGATCTGCGATATTAATTGGTGTATGGGGCAGACGACTGGTACTGGATAGGGTTTCAGGGAGCGATAAGGAAGCGAGAACGAAAATCTCTCTCGGAGAATAGACCGCACTCGACTTGAATGAAACACCCTCGCTGACCCGCGGGATCCGATGGCTCTGGCTGCCCTATCATTCTTGGCATGCTATTAGTCTACCAGGTATCCCATTCGGTGGATCTACAGTGCCTTGTACTAGGACTTGGGTGTGTGGGTAAGTGATCGGAAAAAAAGTGGTTGGTTGCAACCAGATTTTTTTCCGATCACTTTTTGCTCCAGGCTAGTACAGTACTGTGCTAATATGCCGAGCACGGCATAATGGGAGTGAAATCAACAAGAGGCGCAATTCAACACAATCCCATTATCAAGCGAGGGCAAATTCCGGTCCCTAGCCACTCCTACTCAAGTATGTCGCCACTTTTCACCCAGAATCTATATTATTGTATTCACCTGCGTTCTGCCTATTTCTCGACTACTTCTCATCGGGGAGGATGTCAGTGACTCAGTGTCATGTTCGTCTTTGTCATCACCTCTCATCCTCACAAGAGGTCGGTAGAGGAAAACTGCCCTCTGAATACTTTTTCCTCCCATGAAGACTCCCAACGACTATCACCCGATCTAACCCTACAAAAGATTTCAACTATGATAACCATATGATGACATATGAAGTTCAAATTCCGGTGAAATAGTATGGGAGAATTTGGAAGTTCTAGTGATGTAGGAGAAGGGTTAAATGGGTAATGCAGGATCGTATATATAGTTGCCGCGCTTGTTATATATATCCCACTTGCGCTTTTTGGAGTGTTAAGCAGTTTTCAGAAAATTGGGGCTGTTATCGATAAAGTAGAGGGCACGAGCCGTTCCCTTGAAGGGGATATCCGGGGTATTTATACACCGGCTTTGGTGTAATAGCCAGTGTGGGCTGAACCATTTTTGCTTTTTTGGGTACTGGGGGGAGAGAATTGGGTTTACGGGTTACTTCGTTGATATGCACTAGAATTTGGACTTCATAAAATTATGTCGTCATACCGTTAATTGGAATTTTTTAATAGGGTTTGTTCAGGTGACAGTTGTTCGGGAGTCTTCATGGGAGGAAAAAGTATTCTGAGGGCAGTTTTCCTCTACCGACCTTTTGAGAGGTGAAGGAGAAGTGACGACGAAGACAACACCAACATCCTCTCCGATGAGAAGGGACCGAAAAATAAGGCAAGTTGAATTTCAACAGCACCCGTAGAATAGGTATAAGAGTAACTTATGCCCCGTTCTTCACTCGGCTGAGAGAGGTGCTAGCGCCACCGCTAGCATTCTCGGCACTTGCTGGACCGAATCTATGCCATAGCACCAGCCCCCGCATCAATGCGCCTAGCATAGCACATGCGCACGCAGGCAGAACCCAGGTGAATACTTGTACAATTCCATAAATTCCAGGCGAAAACAAAAGAAAAAAAAGTGGCGACATGCTCGAATGGCAGCGACTAGAAACCACAGCCTCCCTCACTAGACAATGGAATTGTGCTGAATTGCGCCTCCTGTTGATTTCACTACCGTACCCTCTAGCACCTCATTATGCGGTGCTCAGCACATTAGCATAGCACAAGACACTTCAAGCCAACAACACTAACCCGTACGATATAAGACATGGATTGCGCATCACAGTTCGCTAGGACAAGTGTTGGGACGGGTACACTACGATCGTGCATATTACCGGTATCTATCGGCCCCCAGCCGTGATCATAACGGGATGACTAGCGGGATGACGCCTATGGAAACAGCCGCAACCACACAGCAGCCATCAGTTCTTTACGGAAGAAATGAAAAATGAAAAAGGAAAAAGTAGTCTGATGCACGAAGCACACAAACACGAACGGAATCTCTGAGCCGTTGAAATTCCCCTTCCTGGATCAGTGTAAGAATATAATCGCAAACCAAATCATCAATTAAGACATAAAGAAAAAAAAAGACCATCATAAAAACACGTTGCGCTATTTTGAGGGAGTGGTTACAAACCCCTAGCACAGTTCCCTGTATGATATCTGCTTGTACTCACAAAACGGAACACATATCATTGATACAATACTACTTCATAATATACCTACTCCCTCCACACAGGCTGAAAAAAGAGAAGAAATATAAGCCCACCAATAATATAGTACCTCCACACGAGAAAAGGCATTAAGAAAATGATAAAGAAAGAGAGTTTCTTTTTCTATTTCTCCGTCTTCGGTCAAAAATGAGCTCCACATAAACACCACATACCCCCCCTGATAACCGATGCCGATACCACAATTATGGAAGAGGAGAGTACAGTAGCGGTAATGGATTTAAAACTATCAACGCTACTGGGCGTGCGTGGCATGCTTCAATGACGAGTCCCTTACTCATCGCTTTTTTGTGCTCTAGCGAGCAAATGAGATGCAGTTTTTTTTTTTACCTTCTTCGTTTGATGCTTTACTCTACCGCTTAGGTGGAGGCAGTGCTTGCAGTAGACTATTAGCCGGCCCTGGTCCTCCCTTGCCCTCCTGTTGACTGATATAATATCACCTTGACCATCCCTAGTGTCAAAAAAGGGAGGTGGCAGTAGGTGAGGGTTAGGATTTCATATATCACCAGTTTACAGTAAAGTTAGCACGCTACACGGGCGCAAATTAAATACTCGAATATTGCGCCACACCGACCGCTCTCTGGCAACAACCTTACTTAGTTATCATATCAGCAAATGAATAATGGGCACTACAAGTTCTTTGTAGAAAAATAGTAAAAATTTTATTTATTTAATAAGGCCATGCTTGTTTAATAAACTAAAATGAGTATAGGAAGGTTAGCATAAAACAAATTCCCACCATGTCACGGTACACAATTTCTCAATCGCCGGGGAAGACGGTCAATATAATTTAGGGTCCGTTCGGTTGCAACCCATATTTGAAATGTCATTTTTACTGTGCGGTTGAAAAGTGCTCTTTTAGGAGAGAGTGAGGCAAATGAGATTTTGCGGTGGTAAGGTGTTCGGTAAAAACGTCATCTAGTGCCAATCTCTCCTGTGCTGTGGGAGACGCCACATCTCTATGTAAACTTCAACATTTTTCCTACAGCTAACTTTCCTACGGCTAACTTTTTTTTTCCATCTGCCCACCTGCAACCACATTTTTTCACTCTCTTTCAAGAAAACGAGTTCCCCTCTGGCTTGTCGGAGAAACCCTTACCTCTCACTTCTGGAAAGCTTTATCCATTTTTTTGTGGGAAATATTCTCTTCTTCCTTTGGGAAGAACATCTCTTTTCCACCACTCGGAAGAGCTCAACTTTTCTCCCCCCGATAGAGCATTACTCTTCCCCCCTCCAGCCGAGTACCTCAACTCTCCCCCTACCAGGATAGCACTTCTATTCTCCACACCAGGAGAGCACAACTTTTCTCCCCCCGGGCGATCACAACTTTCACCCCTCTGGGTGAGCACCTCTTTTCTCCCTTGCGGGAGATCACCTCTCTCCCCCGCACAGGAGAGTATCTCGGTTCTCCCCCACAGGAGATCACCTTCCCTCCCCCTGGGAGAGCGCTTCTGTTCTCCCTTCTGGGAGATTATTTCTTTTCTCCCCTCCGGGAGCTTTTCTCCCCTTCGGGTGATCACCTCTCTCCCCTCTTGGGAGAGCATCTCTTTTCTCCCCCGTGGGAGATCACCGCCCCACAGGAGAGCACTTCACTTCTCCCTGGGAAAGCGCATCTCTTCTCCCCTGCGGTGCTCTTCTCCCCGGCGGCAGAACACTACTCCATTGTTCTGCAAAACTGCTACTTTTGCATCCTGTGGATCTCATCTGGGAGGCGCGCTCTCTTCCCTTGTAAGAAATCTCCTTTTCGCCTTTTGGGAGGGCAATACTACAAGTTTTGCTTTCCGGGAAACTGTTTTTTCCCGCTATAGGAGGTAGTTACCGGTTTCTTGGTCACGATACTTCTTTGCAAAAATGGTGCATACAGTCTGGTCTCCTGAAAGTGAATTTTTCTTGATTCAAACCCTTTTGAGCAAGGTGCGAAGTGGTCAAAGAGGTGAAAATGGCTTTAAGAAACATGGAATTCAATTCTGAATTCAATTAATAAACAGCTTGAGGGGTCACTACTTAAGCCATTGACAATTCAGCAGGTCAAGAGTAAAGAGAGTGCGGTAAGTGATATCTTAAAGATTCTTTATTTCTTCACAATACTAATATTGTAGAGAAAATAGCTAAAGTATGATTATGATCTATTTCGTGGACTGAAGCAGGACTCTGGCTTTGGCCGGGATTCATTGACGGGGCTGCCAACAGTCCCAGAAGATGTATGGGTTGCACATCTACTTGTAAGTTCTATCTTTCCTAATAATTTATGATGATTTGTTACTAATTTATTTGATATAGGTTCATAAAGGACGAAAGGTTCAATTTAAATCCTTATTGCATTTCAATGAACTCGACCAACTCTTTACTGGTTTTGCGCAACTGGTACATTTGCGATGTCAATTAAACCACCACCTACTACAGTTAGCAATAGTCTCTCTAGTACCCGTTTCAGTCTACGATCAGAATGAATAAAACTAGCTAGTAACCCCACCTTTGATGAAGGAAATTCTCAACGCTCACAAAGCACCACCCCCCGTGAAATTACAAATATCTTACAAAACGAGTAAAAGAAGAGAAAAAAACCCACCTGTAGCGATAGAGAAGACAAAGGAATTCCTGATACAGTATCTGGAGTAAAGTTAGAAAAAGCGGTTGATGGAGAAGAGAAAGCAGAAGGTCCAAGAGGTAAAAAGAGGAGGGCTACTACACGCTACTACACGTGGAAGTGGACTTGCTATTGCGGGATCCTTAGAGTATTTGGCTGATACTTCAAAGAGTTTGAGTCTTACCAAGAATGAAATGGCTGTTAAGATCTTAGAGAGTGAGTATTCCGATTTATTAACCTTAAATGAACGTGTTATTGCTGGACACTTATTTGTTGATTTTGGGAAAGCTACTGTTTTCACTGCAATGAAGGCAGGAACTTTGTACGATGCTAGGCTTAGGGCTGAAATTGATGCATTTTAATGTTTTTAATGTTTCTCTACTTTCAATTTCATTACAAAATCAACCATGTCTCCTGCGATTCAAATATCCTTAATAGTCAAACCACATGCTTTCTACAATATTATCTTTTATGCCTGCCATGTTTTCATCATCTCTTTCTTCAATATGTTGTTCCCCTACAGCATGTGGACTATGACCCACTAGTCCTCGGTCTAATTCTCTTTCCTCCCCTTCATAGTTGGGAATATCCTCGAGTCTAATTTTGCATATGAAGTTATATAAAGCAGTAAGAACAAGGATGAGTTTGACTTGTATATCATATGAATACTCCAGTGCTGATTGGAGAAAGAGAAAATGTCGTTTTAGAACTTCAAATGTTCACTCGATCACATTTCTCAGCTGTGAGTGTCGAAGATTAAATAGCTCTTCCATCATTGGCGGTCTATTCCCATAGTGTATTTATTAGCTATATTGCTTGATCAATTAAGATGTGTTTAGGTTACTACTCACGTTTATCGTGAATTAAACTAAACTGTTCCTAGAGATGATATCTTACCCCACAATAGGGTACCAAAACTCCTGTTTTTAATGCATTGCCCGCATTGGCCAGATAATACTTGCCAACTGGAATATCAAATCCTCTCATTAGTGCATCATTTGGGACTCTTCTCTCATGTGCAGAGCCCTTCCATCCTGGTAATACAAACTAAAAATACATTTCAAAAGTGTATGCTATCAAATATTTTTGAAATATCTCTCCCTTTCTATTGCGGAATCGTGCAATTGAGTCTGCTGCCACATGTGCCTTGATATAAGTCCCATCAATAGCACCAATCACATCCTTAAAGCAATGATAAAAAATATGATTTCTGACTATTTCCAAGGGGATTTGGTCACTTGGCAAACAGATAGTTTCTGAATATAAAGTAACAAGTACATTGAGAACCTTGTGGAAATATCTGCAATAATTTTTTATTAATTAATATACATTAATCTTGGATTTACTAGTTGATAATAAAAATAAGAAATGCAAGATGAAGTAAAATCAAGTAGGAAACATCTAGTAAAAAAAAAACTACCTGCTGACTGTATTTCCACTATCTTGAAATCACTCTTGAATCCAATCGGGATGAGTCTCAGGAGAGATCAACTCATCCACATATACCTTGCCTGACAATGTAGGGGTGTGACAAGGCTCATTGACAATTATGTCCAAAGCTGCATTTAGGACATCCTGGCCAATATGCAATAATATATTAGGGGTTAAAAGTGGGCAGTTTGGTAAAGAATTTTGTTGAGACATTTTGAGGGTAAAGCTGCTAATGGTGTTGCCCGGCAAGCTCATGAGTTCAAAAATTCTGCTCTGACCAGTTTTTTTCATATGGCATTTCTACTGGTGAAATTGTTTTTTTCAAAATCACATATTTGTGGTACTAAACAGAGCTCTCATTCCTCATATGACATTTTTGACAAAAATGACATTTCGCCCTCGGATATCATGATATCTGGTGGTAACCGAACAGACCCTTAAGAATTTGTAGTCTCAACTGGAATCTTCTGCCACTCTTTATTCAAGCCTTCATAGTCCTAGTAGAAGTTCTCGGTACCAGGGGGATTTCACAATTAAGAATTCTGAATCCTTCAGCTTGTGGCCACGGCAACAGGTCACAGGTTAGGGCTCTTGTCCCACCTAAGTGATATCTAGAGATAAAAATTCTGTTATCTCCGTGGAAAGATACCGACGTTTTTTGGTGTGGTATTGTATAATAACAAAAATAACCCTATATTAACGATCAGCAGCAATGCAACCCTCTCCATGACCCCTCACTTTGAATACCACAAAAAGAAATTCCTCTACATCAACCAAAACTCACCCACTTTTCCTGATTCTTTTTTTTTAAGAAACTATGCCTCCTATTCTTTGCAGTCATGCCAAAAAACCTATTTCTACCCAGAACCTCTCTGAGTGTACCAGGGGGAGAATTCTCAGGTTACACGAGCCTCAAATGAACTATCCCCCACTCTCTCACCATCTTGGCATCCCCCTGAACACTTTTAAAGACAATTTTGTTTAAAGATATCAAGAGGGCCAGGAGAGGAAGGGTAGAGGAAGATATCCTAAAACTACCAAGTTGCAGGATGCTGCTATGGTGGAGGAAGCACTCTGCAATTGCAAGGCTAGCTATTCTGAGATTGCCAAAAAAGTTGCACCCAATGTGTAACCTGCTCCTGAGTATCACGGGATTCCCAGAGAGAGATCCGGCGATACTGTAAGGACAGGGAGAAGAAGCGTCTATGGAAATCTCTACAAGATATATAACAAAGGTTAGGAACTAGTGGAGTGACCGTTCAACTTAGTATATTAAAGTGAGGGTTCCTGTGAGGCTTGAGAGTTCGAATTCTTAAGGGATCTCGAGCTCTTTAAATACAAAATAAATCATACCCAATATCCTGTCCAAACGAGACTGCTAAGCTACACTAGGGTACAAGCGAAAACATCTAAGTCCTAAAACAAAGATGTAGATGCGAGAGGATATAACTAACAAAACAAGGAATAGAATCAAACAAAAATAAAAATCACTACTAATGTACTAAACTAGTAATACATAGTAGGAAGCATAGGATTTCCCAATTGGGTACAGGGAGCGAGAGGTAGTAATAAGCAAACTAAGGAAAGTACTATCGAATAGGAAACTATAACAAGAAAAAAGTTAAAGGATGATTTGTTGCTGGGGAAATCCTAAGAGGCAATATCCGACGCGATGTTAAGAAATAATAGTGATAATAGTAGATTCCGTTACATTCCCCCTAACAGAAAAGAAATGAATGAAAGATATTTAAATTCCGTTAGGTTTCCAATTCAGACTCGTCAAGGAAAGGAAGGGTGTAACAGGTTTCGGGTTCAGAGTAGTCAGAGTCTTAGATAGATGTCCAGAATCCGTCAGGATCAAGCTCTAGTGATAGAGAGATGTATTCAGGTATCGGGACTGTCCAAGCTGACCACCATTTGTTATGAGTCCAGGGGAGGTGGAAGGGAATGGTTTCGTTATAGGTGTCAAACCTGTAAGTTCTAAGGGCAGTACTGGCTTCTTCGAGGACATCAAGAGGCTTCCAAGTAGCTTTGATTTGGTTATAGCCTTTCCAATGGAGTAGGAATTGGCGTTTCTTTCGCTGGATTCAGTCTTTGAGAATCTTTTCAACTTCTCCTTCTTCTTGTCCTGAGGGATCGATGGTAACTGGTTCTTTGGAGCTGGGTTCAGGGAGGCCTGGGAAAGCTTTGAGGTCTGGTCTGAGGAGATTCGAAGGTGGCTGTGATGAATCCAAGGGTGGATACCTTGCATGATGGGAGGGAGGTTGAGTTTGTAGTTGTCGTGTTTGTCAGGTCCTTCGGAGACTGAAAAAGATCCCAACCAGGGTCCAACTAGTTTGTGGTTTTCTCTAATCTTGTGTACATAGGGTTCGGATCTGAGGGTAACTTCAGTTTTGCCTGGGGTAATGGGTGGTCATTCTTTGCGTCTTTTCTGGCTAGTAGGTGTCAGGCAAGCTCTTGCTTTCTGGAGGGCCGTTGTGGTGAGCTGCTGGTTTTTGATGATTTGAGAAGCTATGTCATCAGCCGAAGGGACGGTGGTAGGGAGGACTTTGACACTAGGAAGGAGGTTGATAATTTCTCCAAAGGTAATTTCAAATGGTGAGAGTTCAGATGACTTGCTAGGAGCAGCATTGATAGCTGTTTGAACATGGGGAAGGTGGCGAGTCCACTTAGTGCCTTTGGGGTTAATGAAATCACAGAGGCATTGGTGTATTGTTCTGATTCCGCGTTCTGTTTGGCCTTTGCTCTGGTGATGATAAGCGGTAGCCATGTTGAGATCAATTTTGATATTAGCCATGAATTGCATCCACAAGCGGGAGATGAACTTGGGGTCTCTATCTGAGATGATAGAAGTAGGGAAACCATAGACTGAGACGATTCGTTCAATGAGGAGGTTTGCAGTTTCAACTGCTATGATGTTCTGCAAGACTGGGATGAGCTATGTGAACCCATTGAAGTGAGCTAACACAACTAAGATTAGTTCCCTCTTGTTGTTGCTGGGAAAGTGTCCTGCAAAGTCTGTTGCAATAGACGAGAAGAGTTATCTGAGGACAGGGAGAGGGGTCACAACTCCGTTACGGAGGGTGGTAAGTTGCTTGTTCATCTGGCAAAGGTAACATCTGTGAATATAGTCTTTGAAATCACTTCTCATACAGGTCCAATAGAAATGTTTGGAGGCCTATTTGAAGCACTTGTGTGCTCCCATATGGGCCATCTGTTCATGGGTGATTCGAATTCATTTCACTCCCAATGTTGGTTCCTTCATTGGTGGCTTCATAGGGGACATATGGACAGTCTCGACTGTCCACCTCCACATCCTTTAAGAAGAAGTCCGTCAATAAGCATCCAAGTAGGATGGTTGGCGTTCTTGCTGACGATGTCAGAGAGAGGATCAGAGGCTGTGGCTTTTCGAAGGCTGTTATACCACTTGCCTTTGAGGTGTTGGGAGAGCTGGAAGGCGCGAATATCAAGGGCTCGGGAGGGGTGGTCAGGGAAAGGATCATCGTAATCGACAGGGACATCATGGATTGGTAAGTCTTCTTCCTGAGCGGCATGGTTGGAGGATGGTCCATCATCCTGGTTGATTCTAGTATGGAAGACCGGATATCCATCATCATTGGTGGAGGCAGGAGGAATAGCCTATCGATCCTCATACCTTCGCTTTAGGTGGTGAGAAGTGATGAAGCATGAGGTGGAATAGAGGAGGCTAGAGGCAGGGATGTGGTTAGGTCCAGAGGGGTAGTAGTGGCAGTCTTTTCCTTCCATATGGGATTCACATTTGTCCCATGCACACCGTGCCCAGTGTTTGGCTCTATGTCCTGTAAATATAAGAAATCGTTCCCACTCATCTCTGAAATGAGTGAAAGGGGTAAAAGATCGGGTAGTTTCGTATCCTGAGCTGGCAAGGGCAATCGATTCCAGTTTGGTAATAGAGTCATGAATTCCTCCAAAGCAGTTGGTGATAGCGTTAAGGTGTAACGATCGTTCTATCTGGTTTGAAGGGCTGTGAATTCTTGACGCCAGTGCAGCAAGCTGTAACTGGATCTTGAATGAGAATCATGGTTTCGGTAGGGTAATGGGGTTGTCCTTGGGTGCTGGCTTTGTTGCTCATCAGCAAAAATAATCCTTGGCACCTGGTGCGCCCACTGCGTCTGGCGCACCTAGCGCACATAACGTCAACCGCGAATCAGGACGCAACGACTTAAACTAATTATCACTGGGCGCCACTTGCGCAACACCAGATCTTCAGGGCGTCACCTGGTGCAACACCATATCTTCTGGGCATCACCGGGGCATCATCATTTTTGCCGGGCACAACCTGATACGCAACCCAATCTTCAGGATTCACTCTGGAAACCCGTCAAGGGTCCCCCCTTTGCTTTCTGACCTGGGTCACAATATATTTTACACTCATATAGTCCATTTAGATAGTCTTCTATTGAATTTCTAATTCTACTAA
>Ga0307507_10005852_pt1 | contig 19611 bp, 4 predicted proteins | sample 7_EM_MG_FD_207223 | JGI IMG/M metagenome (GOLD analysis project Ga0307507, IMG submission 207223) | Populus trichocarpa ectomycorrhiza microbial communities from riparian zone in the Pacific Northwest, United States - 7_EM | ecosystem: Host-associated > Plants > Roots > Unclassified | place...
AGGCAGTTATATATTAAGGTGTCTTGGTTACTGCAGTAAAATAACTATTTAGATATTCTTATAAAGCTAATCTAAAGAACGCGGACCTTATAGCTGTTCTAGCTGGTTAACAGCCTATCTCTTATCTCTTGCTATACTATCTTCTATACACCGTCTAACATCCTTAATTATCCTATAGCAACAGCTGTAAAACATCGCCTTACTATTGACCTGCCAGTGCGCCCCCTAGCAGCGATTAAGAGCTTTAATTGACGGCCTACCTACTAGCCCTAAAGTCCACTTAGTCTAGAGCTGGAACACCAAATTACTACCCTAAAGTATCTTATATTTCCTTAGCAGCGCCTATAGGTTAAGAATAAATGGAAGAGGTTAAGCGTTAGCCTATAGCAGCTACAGTGGGGGTATAGTAGAAGCTTACAGCAGCTACTACAGGGGTATAGTAGACGTTATAGTAGACAGCTAAGTAGGCTCTACAGTAGTAGACAGTTAAGGACCCCTTAATATCTCTATAGGGGTCGGATATATAAGAGAGGGTTTATCTAAAGACGGAATCTAGCCGTTAACGCGTTTAGGAACGGATATGGGTATAGGTGCGGATACAGGTGCGGGTATAGGTATAGGTATAGGGCCGTCCAAAGACAGATATATGGACTTTATAGGCCCTATCCAGATACCTATCTTCCCTTACTAGATCTATATAGGTGTAAATAATACTAATAATCTTTCTATCTTACTAAGGCGTTCTAAGATTATCTGCACGCGTAATTAAACCCCCTTTATCTTAGAGATTACGGCTTTATATCTTAGCTTAGCTACAGCCTTATAGGCGGGCTAGTATTTCCGCATTATTATCTTATTTAGCATAACTATATTAGCTAGTAAGCTTTCTACCTATATAGTAAACCTCTAGTACTCCTCACAGCTAAAGAGGGAGTCCTTCTATAGAGGGTAGAGCGGGAACTGCTTATATAGGATTACTAAGTCCTATAATAGGATTACCCTAAGCGTGTAGAGGAGGCGTAGAAATCCTAAGCCCATAAGGTTAAGCTATATAACCTCATTATCGGCCCTCTCTAGGTGGTAGATCTCTATGCGTTTTAGCCAGACATCAGTCTTAGGCTATATCTTTAAGTAAAGTACCTCCTCTGGCACCTCTCACACATAGGGAAAAAAGTAGCCCTTTTCTTTCTTTAGAAAGCCGGCAATTGACCATATAAACGCACGGGGTAAATAGCTAAGGTAGGCTCCTATTATTACATCCGTATTCCAGCATCCAGCCCATCTAATTTAGGTCTCCTTAACGCCGCTAAGCTCAGCATGCCAGACGCTCTGCTTATAGGCGCTATAGGTCTTCTCCTTTAAGTAAATCCCTACCCCCTAGAACATCTTTTTATTCTATTTAAACTACATATAATAGCTTAACGGCTATTGCAGTACTTTAATGCTACCAGGGAAGATATATAGGCCATAATAGTCCTCTAGCTACTAAAAGGATAGGAAGCTCTTAGCGCCGTTCTTGCCCTAGCAGTTAAAGAAGTAGAAGGCTATTATAGAGAGAGGGTAGAGGATAGGGTTAGTATTGCGCATATAGCCCATATACTTAACCTTGCCATGTTAATTCTGCTTCCCCTATATTATTAACATAATTATACACGGCGCTAACTTGTCTAGTTTAGGCCCTTTGTTCTCTAGTTTAATAAAAATAAAGTTAGCAAGCTAAATATCCCATCTACTTTTACCCTAGGTAACAGTAGTATAGCCTAAGTGGGTTAGAAAACGGCAGCTATATAGGCTAAATAGGGTATATACAAACCTAATAAATACTCAGCCGCAGTTTAAAGGTAAGACTTAATTAAGCCTGGCTTCTTAGAGCCCGTCTCCCAGCACTAAGTAATTGCCTTTTTAAGCCCTTTAACGTTATAGCCGCCAGTAATTATAAACAGGCCTTAATTAATAAAATTAACGCGTTAAATCTGGTCCTTGTTACAGCGGACGCTATCTAGTACTACCAAGAGCTTCGCCCCCCGTAGTGGCTATAAGGTCTTGCCTTCTAACTGCCATATATAAAGCTTAGTAATAGCAGAGACGTAGCTATTTACAACTAAGTATTAGACTGTCTTGTTAAATAGGGCGTCTAAGGCCTCCTTATCCCACATCTCTTCCTTTATAGCTTTCTCCCCTATAGCTACCTTTCCCCCTAGTAGCCCTCCTACAGTTATCTTCTACCTCTTCTTTACCCACTTACCATCTTTCTATATCTCTTTCTATTTTAACTTCCATTTTTAATAGCTAGCGGCCCACGATTCTTAATTAATGACTTACTACTCTAAAAATAAGCAAAGCTTATCTTCCATTACCTAGGCGCTGTCTATATTACCTTTTAGTCTTACACACTAGTCTTCCCACTCTTTCTACTTTGGCTTATACGCCCTTATAGTATTCTTTAAGCGCTAAGCCTTATAAATATCCTACAGCCGTGCTGTCTGGGCCTTAAATTCGTTCTAGAGGCTATAGGGGGAGGAAGCTAGGGGGGCTTCTATAGTAAACCGTAGGGTAAGAAGATTCTTAAAAGACTCTATATCCGCAAGAGGCAAAGGGGCAGACGCGTAAGCGCGGCACAGGTAAATAATGCGTAAATATTAATGGAGAAGGAGAAGAAGAGGGCTCTATATTATAGAATTAGAATTATAGTAGGCCTTTCTATATAAAATCAGAAGCCCCACACAAGCCAGGAGCTAGCACAGGCACAAAAACAGCAGAGGGTTAGAAAATAGGATTGTTAAGGCAATAGTAAGGTTGATAGCGCGCAATAAGGACCTCTATACTAACCCAGTACTAACCTAGGCCTCAAAGACGCGTTAAAAAAGTAGGGGCCACCACTAAAGGGGGGGGGTGATATTTAAACAATATATCGCAGACCTTAGGGGGTTATGCGTAACCTAAGGTTACGCCAAGCTTAACCCTAACCTCCAATACCTATTACATATTAGGGGGGCTAATTTGGCGCGGTTATAACCTAGGTTAATACGAGGTTAGGGCTACCTCTGCTAATAACACGCCTAAACCCCACACTTAATCGCGCAGTGACCGCCCCCAAGTACCTTCGCACGCGATTTTAGGCGAAAAGGTATATAATATGTGTTAGATTAGTACCTCTGGACAGTCGCGTAATATTGCTCTAAATTTACAACACCTAAACGCGTTCTATTTCTATATTAAGGCGTCTTAGTTACTGTAATATAGTCCTATATTAAGACGTCTTAGTTGCTATAGTATAGTCCTATATTAAGGCGTCTTAGTTAATACAGTGCAGTCCTATATCAAGGCGTTTTGGTTACTATAGTGCAGTTGTATATTAAGACGTCTTAGTTACTGCAGTGCAGTCCTATATTAAGACGTCTTAGTCACCAGTAGTCCTATATTAAGACGTCTTAGTTACTACAGTATAGTCGTACATTAAGGCGTCTCAGTCAGTCACTGTAGTGCAATTGTATATAGAGGCAGTTATATATTAAGGTGTCTTGGTTACTGCAGTAAAATAACTATTTAGATATTCTTATAAAGCTAATCTAAAGAACGCGGACCTTATAGCTGTTCTAGCTGGTTAACAGCCTATCTTTTATCTCTTGCCATACTATCTTCTACGCGCCATCTAACATCCTTAATTATCCTACAGCGACGGCTATAGAATATCGCCTTACTATTGACCCACTAGCGCGCCCCCTAGCAGTGATTAAGAGCTTTAATTGACGGCCTACCTACTAGCCCTAAAGTCTACTTAGTCCAGAGCTAGAACACCAAATTACCACCCTAAAGTATCTTATATTTCCTTAGCGGCGCCTATAGGTTAAAAATAAATAGAAGAAGTTAAGCGTTAGCCTATAGCAGCTGTGGTAGGGGTATAGTAAAAGCTTACAGCAGCTGCTGCGGGGGTATAGTAGACGTTATAGTAGACGGCTAAGCAGGCTCTATAGTAGTAGACAGTTAAGGACCCCTTAATATCTCTATAGGGGTCAGATATATAGGAAAGGGTTTATCCAAAGATGGAATCTGGCCGTTAACACATTTAAAAACGGATGTGGGTATAGGTGCAGATATAGGTACAGGTATAGATACGGGTATAAAGCCGTCTAAAGACAGATATATAGACTCTATAGGCCCTATCTAGATACCCATCTTCCCTTACTAGATCTATATAGGTACAAATAATGCTAATAACCTTTCTATCTCACTAAGGCGTTCTAAGATTATTTACACGCGTAATTAAACCCCCTTTATCTTAGAGATTGCGGCTTTATATCTTAGCTTAGCTACAGCCTTATAGGCGGGCCAGTATTTCCACATTATTATCTTATTTAGCGTAACTACATTAGCCAGTGAGCTTTCTACCTATATAGTAAACCTCTAATACTCCTCGCAGCTAAAGAGGGAGTCCTTCTATAGAGGGTAGAGCGGGAACTGCTTATATAGGATTACTAAGTCCTATAATAGGATTACCCTAAGCGCGCGGAGGAGGCGTAGAAATCCTAAGCCTATAAGGTTAAGCCATATAACCTCATTATCGGCCCTCTCTAGGTAGTAGATCTCTATGCGTTTTAGCCAAACGTCAGTCTTAGGCTATATCTTTAAGCAGAGTACCTCCTCTAGCACCTCTTACACGCAGGGAAAAAAATAGCCCTTTCCTTTCTTTAGGAAGCCGGCAATTGACCATATAAACGCATGGGGTAGATAGCTAAGGTAGGCTCCCATTATTACGTCCGTATTCCAGTATCCAGCCTGTCTAATTTAGGTCTCCTTAACGCCGCTAAGTTCAGCATACCAGACACTCTGCTTATAGGCGCTATAGGTCTTCTCCTTTAAGTAAATCCCTACCCCCTAGAACATCTTTTTATTCCATTTAAACTATATATAATAGCTTAACGGCTATTGTAGTACTTTAATGCTACCAGGGAAGACATATAGGCTGTAGTAGTCCTTTAGCTACTAAAAGGATGGGAAGCTTTTAGCGCCATTCTTGCCCTAGCAGTTAAAGAAGTAGAAGGCTATTATAGAGAGAGGGCAGAGGATAGGGTCAGTATTGCGCATATAGCCTATATACTTAACCTTGCCGTGTTAATTCTGCTTCCCCTATATTATTGACATAATCATACACAGTGCTAACTTGTCTGGTTTAGGCCCTTCGTTCTCTAGTTTAATAAGGATAAGGTTAGCAAGCTAAACATCCCATCTACTTTTACCCTAGGTAACGGTAGTATAGCCTAAGTAGGTTAGAAAACGGCAGCTATATAGGCTAAATAGGGTATATACAAACCTAATAAATACTCAGCCGCAGTTTAAAGGTAAGACTTAATTAAGCCTGGCTTCTTAGAGCCCGTCTCCTAGCACTAAGTAATTGCCTTTTTAAGCCCTTTAACATCATAGCCGCTAATAATTATAAACAGGCCTTAATTAATAAAGTTAATGCGTTAAATCCGGTCCTTATCACGGCGGACGCTATCTAGTACCACTAAGAGCTTCGCCCCCTATAGCGGCTGCAAGATCTTGCCTTCTAACTGCTATATATAAAGCTCAGTAATAGTGGAGACATAGCTATTTATAACTAAGTATTAGACTATCTCGTTAAATAGGGCGTCTAGGGCCTCCTCGTCCCATATCTCTTCCTTTATAGCTTCCTCCCCTACGGCTGCCTTTCCCCCTAGTAGCCCTCCTATAGTCATCTTCTACCTCTTCTTTACCCACTTACCATCTTTCTATATCTCTTTCCATTTTAACTTCCATTTTTAATAGCTAGCGGCCCGTAATTCTTAATTAACAACTTACTACTCTAAAAATAAGCAAAGCTTATCTTCTGTTACCCAGGCGCTGTCTATATTACCTTCTAGTCTTATATACCAGTCTTCCCACTCTTTCTACTTTGGCTTATACGCCCTTATAGTATTCTTTAAGCGCTAGGCCTTATAAATATCCTACAGCCATGCTGTTTAGGCCTTGAATTCGTTCTAGAGGCTATAGGGGAAGGAAGCTGGGGGGGCTTCCGTAGTAGACTATAAGGTAAGAAGATTCTTAAGAGACTCCATATCTATAAGAGGCAAGGGGGTAGACGCGTAAGCGCGGCACAGGTAAATAATGCGTAAATATCAATAGAGAAGGAGAAGAAGAGGGCTCTATATTATAGAATTAGAATTATAGTAGGCCTTTCTATATAAAATTAGAAGCCCTATATAAGCTAGGAGCTAGCACAGGCACAAGAACAGCAGAGGGTTAGAAAATAGGATTGTTAAGGTAATAGTAAGGTTAATAGCGCGTAATAAGGACCTCTATACTAACCTAGTACTAACCTAGGCCTCAAAGATGTGTTAAAAAAGTAGGGGCCACCACCAAAGGGGGGGGGTAATATTTAAACAATATATCGCAGACCTTAGGGGGTTATACGTAACCTGAGGTTACGCCAAGCTTAACCCCAACCTCTAATACCTATCACATATTAGGGGGGCTAATTTGGCACGGTTACAACCCAGGTTAATACAAGGTTAGGGCTACCCCTGTTAATAACGCACCTAAACCCCATACTTAGTTACACAGTGACCGCCCCCAAGTACCTTTGCACGCGATTTTAGGCAAAAAGGTACATAATATGTATTAGATTAGTACCTCTAGACGGTCGCGTAATATTGCTCTAAATTTACAACACCTAAATACGTTCCATTCCTATATTAAGGCGTCTTAGTTACTGTAATATAGTCCTATATTAAGATGTCTTGGTTACTATAGTATAGTCCTATATTAAGGCGTCTTAGTTAATACAGTGCAGTCCTATATCGAGGCGTTTTAGTTACTGTAGTGCAGTCATATATTAAGATATCTTAGTTACTGCAGTACAGTCCTATATTAAGACGTCTCAGTCACTAGTAGTCCTATATTAAGACATCTTAGTTACTGCAGTGCAGTTATACATTAAGGCGTCTTAGTCAGTCACTGTAGTGCAGTTGTATATAGAGGCAGTTATATATTAAGGTGTCTTGGTTACTGCAGTAAAATAACTATTTAGATATTCTTATAAAGCTAATCTAAAGAACATAGACCTTATAGCTGTTCTAGCTGGTTAACAGCCTATCTCTTATCTCTTGCCATACTATCTTCTACGCGCCATCTAATATCCTTAATTATCCTACAGCGACAGCTATAGAATATCGCCTCGCTATTAATCTGCTAGCGCGCCCCCTAGCAGCGATTAAGAGCTTTAATTAATGGCCTACCTACTAGCCCTAAAGTCCACTCAGTCCAGAGCTAAAACACTAAATTACCACCCCAAAGTATCTTATATTTCCTTAGCAGCGCCTATAGGTTAAGAATAAATAGAAGAGGTTAAGTATTAGCCTGTGGCAGCTATAGTAGGGGTATAGTAGAAGCTTACGGCAGCTGCTACGGGGGTATAATAGACATTATAGTAGATGGCTGAGCAGGCTCTATAGTAGTAGATAGTTAAGGACCCCTTAATATCTCTATAGGGGTTGGATATATAGGAGAGGGTTTATCTAAAGACGGAATCTAGCCGTTAACACGTTTAGGAATAGATGTGGGTATAGGTGCGGGTATAGATGCAGGTATAGGTATAGGTATAGGGCCGTCTAAAGACGGACGTATGGACTCTATAGGCCCTATCTAGATACCTATCTTCCCTTACTGGATCCATATAGGTGCAAATAATGCTAATAACCTTTCCATCTCACTAAGGCGTTCTAAGATTGTCTGCACGTATAATTAAACCCCCTTTATCTTAGAGATTGCGGCTTTATATCTTAGCTTAGCTATGGCCTTATAGGCGGGCTAGTATTTCCACATTATTATCTTATCCAGCGTAACTACATTAGCCAGTAAGCTTTCTACCTATGCAGTAAACCTCTAGTACTCCTTACAGCCAAAGAGGGAGTCCTTCTATAGAGGGTGGAGCGGGAACTGCTTACATAGGATTACTAAGTCCTGTAATAGGATTACCCTAAGCGCGTAGAGGAGGCGTAGAAATCCTAAGCCTATAAGGTCAAGCTATACAACCTTATTATCGGCCCTCTCTGGGTAGTAGATCTCCATACATTTTAGCCAAACGTTAGTCTTAGGCCATATCTTTAAGTAGAGTACCTCCTCCAGCACCTCTTATACGCAGGGAAAAAAGTAGCCCTTTCCTTCCTTTAGGAAGCCGGCAATTAACCGTATAAACGCATAGGGTAGATAGCTAAGGTAGGCTCCCGTCATTACGTCTATATTCCAGCATCCAGCCCATCTAATTTAGGTCTCCTTAACGCCGCTAAGCTTAGCGTACTAGATGCTCTGCTTATAGGCGCTATAGGTCTTCTCCTTTAAGTAAATCCCTACCCCCTAGAACATCTTTTTATTCTATTTAAACTGCGTGTAATAGCTTAACGGCTATTATGGTACTTTAATACTACCAGGGAAGATATATAGGCTGTAGTAGTCCTCTAGCTGCTGAAAGGATAGGAAGCTCTTAGCGCCGTTCTTGCCCCAACAGTTAAAAAAGTAGAAGGCTATTGTAGAGAGAGGGTAGAGGATAGGGTTAGTATTACGCATATAACCCATATACTTAACCTTGCCGTGTTAATTCTGCTTCCCCTATATTATTAACATAATTATACACGGCACTAACTTGTCTAGTTTAGGCCCTTTATTCTCTAGTTTAATAAGGATAAGGTTAGCAAGCTAAATATCCCATCTACTTTTACCCTAGGTAACAGTAGTATGGCCTAAGTAGGTTAGAAAACGGCAGCTGTATAGGCTGAATAGGGTATATATAAACCTAATAAATACTCGGCCGCAGTTTAAAGGTAAGACTTAATTAAGCCTAGCTTCTTAGAGCCCGTCTCCCAGCACTAAGTAATTACCTTTTTAAGCCCTTTAATATTATAGCCGCCAGTAATTATAAACAGGCCTTAATTAATAAAGTTAACGCATTAAATCCAGTCCTTATTACGGCGGACACTGTCTAGTACTGCTAAGAGCTTTGCCCCCCGTAGCGGCTATAAGGTCTTGCCTTCTAACTACTATATATAGAGCTTAGTAATAGCGGAGACGTAGCTATTTATAACTAAGTATTAGACTGTCTTGTTGAATAAGGCGTCTAAGGCCTCCTCATCCCACATCTCTTCCTTTATAGCTTCCTCCCCTACAGCTGCCTTTCCCCCTAGCGGCCCTCCTGCGGTTATCTTCTACCTTTTCTTCACCTACTTACTATCTTTCCATATCTCTTTCCATTTTAACTTCCATTTTTAATAGCCAGCAGCCCGTGATTCTTAATTAATAACTTACTACTCTAAAAATAAGTAAAGCTTATCTTCCGTTACCTAGGCGCCGTCTATATTGCCTTCTAGTCTTATATACTAGTCTTCCCACTCTTTCTACTTTGGCTTATACGCCCTTATAGTATTCTTCAAGCGCTGGGCCTTATAAATATCCTACAGCCGTGCTATCTGGGCCTTGAATTCGTTCTGGAGGCTATAGGGGGAGGAAGCTAGGGGGGCTTCTATAGTGGACCATAGGGTAAGAAGATTCTTAAGAGACTCTATATCCGCAAAAGGCAAGGGGGTAAACGCGTAAGCGTAGCACGGGTAAATAACGCGTAAATATTAATGGAGAAGGAGAAGAAGAGGGCTCTATATTATAGAATTAGAATTACAGCAGGCCTTTCTATATAAAATTAGAAGCCCTATGCAAGCCAGGAGCTAGCACAGGCATAAAAATAGCAGAGGGTTAAAAAATGGGATTGTTAAGGCAATGGTAAGGTTAATGGCGCGTAATAAGGACCTCTATACTAACCTAGTACTAACCTAGGCCTTAAAGACGCGTCAAAAAAGTAGGGGCCACCACTAAAGGGGGGGGGTGATATTTAAACGATATATCATAGACCTTAGGGGGTTGTGCGTAACCTAAGGTTACGCTAAGCTTAACCCTAACCTCTAATACCTATCATATATTAGGGGGGCTAATTTGGCGCGGTTATAACCTAGGTTAATATAAGGTTAGGGCCACCCCTGCTAATAATGCGCCCAAACCCCATACTTGGTCGCGCAGTAACCGCCCCCAAGTACCTTCGCACGCGATTTTGGGCGAAAAGGTACATAATATATATTAGATCGGTACCTCTGGACGGTCGCGTAATATTACTCTGAATTTATAACACCTAAACGCGTTTTATTTCTATATTAAGGCGTCTTAGTTACTATAATATAGTCCTATATTAAGACGTCTTAGTTACTATAGTATAGTCCTATATTAAGGCGTCTTAGTTAATACAGTGCAGTCCTATATTAAGGCGTTTTGGTTACTATAGTGCAGTTATATATTAAGACGTCTTGGTTACTGCAGTGCAGTCCTATATCAAGACGTCTTGGTTACCAATAGTCCTATATTAAGACGTCTTAGTTACTACAGTGCAGTTATATATTAAGGCGTCTCAGTCGGTCACTGTAGTGCAGTTGTATATAGAGGCAGTTATATATTAAGGTGTCTTGGTTACTGCAGTAAAATAACTATTTAGATATTTTTATAAAGCTAATCTAAAGAACGCGGACCTTGTAGCTATTCTAGCTAGTTAATAGCCTATCTCTTATCTCTTACTGTACCATCTTCTACGCGCCATCTAATATCCTTAATTATCCTACAGCGACGGCTGTAGAACATCACCTCACTATTGACCTACTAGCGCGCCCCCTAGCAGCGATTAAGAGCTTTAATTAACGGCCTACCTACTAGCCCTAAAGTCTACTTAGTCCAGAGCTAGAACACTAAATTACCACCCCAAAGTATCTTATATTTCCTTAGCGGCGCCTATAGGTTAAAAATAAATAGAAGAGGTTAAGTATTAGCCTATGGCAGCTGCGGTAGGGGTATAGTAGAAGCTTATGGCAGCTACTACAGGGGTATAATAGACGTTATAGTAGACGGCTGAGCAGGCTCTATAGTGGTAGATAGTTAAGGACCCCTTAATATCTCTATAGGGGTTAGATATATAGGAGAGGGTTTATCTAAAGACAGAATTTAGCCGTTAACGCATTTAGGAACGGATATAGGTATAGGTGCGAATATAGGTACAGGTATAGGTACGGGTATAGGGCCGTCTAAAGATAGATGTATAGACTCCATAGGCCCTATCTAGATACCTATCTTCCCTTGCTAGATCTATATAGGTATAAATAATGCTAATAACCTTTCCATCTCACTAAGGCGTTCTAAGATTGTCTATATGCGTAATTAAACCCCCTTTATCTTAGAGATTGCGGCTTTATATCTTAGCTTAGCTACGGCCTTATAGGCGGGCCAGTATTTCCGCATTATTGTCTTATCTAGCATAACTACGTTAGCCAGTGAGCTTTCTACCTATGTGGTAAACCTCTAGTACTCCTCGCAGCCAAAGAGGGAGTCCTTCCATAGAGGGTAGAGCGGGAACTGCTTATGTAGGATTACTAAGTCCTATAATAGGATTACCCTAAGCGCGCAGAGGAGGCGTAGAAATCCTAAGCCTATAAGGTCAAGCCGTATAACCTCATTATCAGCCCTCTCTGGATAGTAGATCTCTATACGTTTTAGCCAGATATCAGTCTTAGGCTATATCTTTAAGTAAAGTACCTCCTCTGGCACCTCTTATATATAGGGAAAAAAGTAGCCCTTTTCTTCCTTTAGGAAGCCGGCAATTAACCGCATAAATACATAGGGTAGATAGCTAAGGTAGGCTCCCGTTATTACGTCCATATTCCAGCATCCAGCCCATCTAATTTAGGTCTCCTTAATGCCGCTAAGCTCAGCGTGCCAGACGCTCTGCTTATAGGCGCTATAGGTCTTCTCCTTTAAGTAAATCCCTACCCCCTAGAATATCTTTTTATTCCATTTAAACTACATATAATAGCTTAACGGCTATTGTAGTACTTTAATGCTACCAGGGAAGATATATAGGCCATAATAGTCCTCTAGCTACTAAAAGGATAGGAAGCTCTTAGCGCCGTTCTTGCCCTAGCAGTTAAAGAAGTAGAAGGCTATTATAGAGAGAGGGCAGAGGATAGGGTTAGTATTGCGTATATAGCCCATATACTTAACCTTGCCATGTTAATTCTGCTTCCCCTATATTATTAACATAATTATACACGGCGCTAACTTATCTGGTTTAGGCCCTTTATTCTCTAGTTTAATAAGGACAAGGTTAGCAAGCTAAATATCCTATCTACTTTTACCCTAGGTAACAGTAGTATGGCCTAAGTGGGTTAGAAAACGGCAGCTGTATAGGCTAAATAGGGTATATACAAACCTAATAAATACTTAGCCGCAGTTTAAAGGTAAGACTTAATTAAGCCTAGCTTCTTAGAGCCTATCTCCTAGCACTAAGTAATTGCCTTTTTAAGCCCTTTAATGTTATAGCCGCTAGTAATTATAAACAGGCCTTAATTAATAAAGTTAACGCGTTAAATCCAGTCCTTATTATAGCGGACGCTATCTAATACCGCCAAGAGCTTCACCCCTTATAGCGGCTGTAAGGTCTTGCCTTCTAACTGCCATATATAGAGCTTAGTAATAGCGGAGACGTAGCTATTTATAACTAAGTATTAGACTGTCTTGTTGAATAGGGCGTCTAAGGCCTCCTCGTCCCACATCTCTTCCTTTATAGCTTCCTCCCCTATGGCTGCCTTTCCCCCTAGCGGCCCTCCTACAGTTATCTTCTGCCTCTTCTTTACCCACTCACCATCTTTCCATATCTCTTTCTGTTTTAACTTCCATTTTTAATAGCCAGCGGCCTATAATTCTTAATTAATGACTTACTGCTCTAAAAATAAGCAAAGCTTATCTTCCGTTACCTAGGCGCCGTCTATATTACCTTCCAGTCTTATATACTAGTCTTCCCACTCTTTCTACTTTGGCTTATACGCCCTTATAGTATTCTTTAAGCGCTAGGCCTTATAAATATCCTATAGCCGTGCTGTCTGGGCCTTAAATTCGTTCTAGAGGCTATAGGGGGAGGAAGCTAGGGGGGCTTCCATAGTGGACTGTAGGGTAAGAAGATTCTTAAGAGACTCTATATCCATAAGAGGTAAGGGGGCAGACACGTAAGCGCGGCACAGGTAAATAACGCGTAAATATTAATAGAGAAGGAGAAGAAGAGGGCTCTATATTATAGAATTAGAATTACAGCAGGCCTTTCTATATAAAATTAGAAGCCCTATGCGAGCCAGGAGCTAGCACAGGCACGAGAATAGTAGAGGGTTGGAAAATGGGATTGTCGAGGCAACGGTAAGGTCGATAGCACGCAACAAGGACCTCTATACTAACCCAGTACTAACCTAGGCCTCAAAGACGCGTCAAAAAAGTAGGGGCCACCACCAAAGGGGGGGGGTAATATTTGAACGATATGTCGCAGACCTTAGGGGGTCGTGCGTAACCCGAGGTTACGCCAAGCTTAACCCCGACCTCCAATACCTAGTATTTCGCTTGAATGCTGATGGCTCGCGGCGAGTCGATGTATCAACCCGATTAGGAGTTGCAGAGCCAGCTAGGTGGTGGGTTGAGAGCCATGATAAAGGTAGGGATAGGTGAGCCAAATGCAAGGTGATGTCTTGGGTATGGGCGCGCGACAATTGTTCGCGATGCAGATGTGAACAAGTCAAACGCACGTGATATTCTAACTTGATCAGGCAGGAACTAAACTAAATTAGTGGGGGGTGTCCGCATATCAATTGGGGGGTGTCCGTATACCAATTAGGGGGTGTCAATTTACCGCTGGCCCAAAGTTTTTGCACCTTCCCGATTAGGAAGTTAGGGCTCACCGCCCGCGGCAGAATAGTCAAAATCGTCAAAATCATGCGCAAAGCTTCAAACAAAAGGGTATATATATATATTTGATTGTGGGATCAATAAGCTAGCTATTTGGAAGTTGTTAAGCTCTGCGCGGGCGCAGCTGTCGGCTCTGCGGAGGCTCAAGAACGTCTTTAACCGGTTAAGTAGAGTCCTCTATATGCTTAATTCGCTGACGTCTTCCTGCAGCTTTTAAAGTCTTTTGTATAGAGCTTTAGTGTTACACAGGCTCTGCCAAACTTAATGCACCGTCAATCGTCCCGCTGTCCAAATCTACTGCCTCACTAGAGGCAGGTAAAGAGTCCTTCCTTATCCACTTCCTTTTTAGCTAATTGATCGTGTTCCACCTAATATCTGCCTTATAGTATTAAACTTCCTCCTCCTCCTCCACCTACTGCTGCTGCTGCTGATATTGCGGCTCTATAAAGCTAACTTTAAACTCCGCCTTCTTTAAGTTTCTGCCCTTTGTATCCGGTCGGTTCTGCCATATAGGAGGTAGAAGAGGATTAATAGGTAGTAGAGGCTTAAGCGGAGGAGGCTTGGAGGCAGCTAAGGGTTAATTAGGAGGCTTTGCAGTTTGCTATATAGCCCGTTAACGGCGGCAAAGCTTTAGGGTGTGAATATATGGTAGAGGCTCAATATCTATTAAGGCGTTCGGTAGATAAAGTCCCATTTACATACACTACGGAAGCTCTGGCGGCAGAGGCTTCCTAAAAGGTAGCTTATTTGGATTAACGCGATTAAGGCGTAAGAGCACCTGCTTTTGCATATAAGCAACTATATCGCGACAATAGCCATCTTGGCGCTTAAGAGCCTTCCAATCTTGTGCATTGTCGGCAGCGCCTTTGTAATACTTATTGCCGCCTTCGCAGCGGATTACCTTTTATATATATTAAGGAATCCGCTTAATCTAAGCCTGTATTCGCTACTGTTTAAGTTTATTCTATACCTGCTACTAAGCTCACTCTACTTCTGCTCTATTCTTTAGCGCTCCCTTTTTTATAGTAACCCGCTTAAGATAGTACTAGCAAGACTTAATTATATTTAGATTAGGTAAGTTGCCGGGCCAAAGCAGGCGCTAGAGACCTGCTGCGTTAAAGTAGACTTATTAATACTTTAATAAGTAAGCAGGAGCCTTATCCTCTTAAATAATTATATCTAGGCGGTTAATCTAGCACTCAATTATAAAAGGAATAAGGATTAAAAGGAGGCACTTAGTAAGATACCAGTACCAATTAATACCACCTTTCTTAGCTGTATGCTTGATGGCGCCGTTCTCCTCAGTTATTTAGAATTGAGGCTTCCTCCCTGGTTTATTGCGAAGCCCAAGTCGTTGTATACCGGTAGTAACATCCCACGCCTTACGCAGCTCTGGCTTAATTGTGTTATTAATCTTTTAAAGCTTAAGCTTAGAGGCCTTTTTCTCCGCTGCAGTTTTGGGCTTCCATATAAGGCAGGGTGACTTTTAATTATATAAGAAGGCCCCCTAAAATATAAACGCAGTAGCTTTTTTAAATTGAGGACAAATACTTAACTTATTAACCTTTTCCTAAGCTAATTGCTAGAGCTTATAACCACCCCTCCTAATATGTAAAACAACGCCAGTTTTATTAGTCTAAATTACACTTTTCTAATCCTTAATCGTTTAATCCTTATATCGCAAAGCGAACTAAAGTTAAGCTTCCTTTATAGCCTTTGTAAGATAAGGCTTTTTTATAGGCTTTATTTTCCAGTATCTATAATGTTATAGAACTTGCCAAATAGTTTTAGCAGAGCAACCGCATTCTACAGCAATATATTCATAGGATTTCTCTTGCCTATAGCGGTTATAGGTAACTTTTTTTAGTATTTATTGTTCAAACTCGTAGGTAACTATACGCTTTCTACTAGGACAAGGAGTGTTAATAACGTAACCGTTAAGAACGAGAGGATTTATAACAGGATTCTAGCCGCAATTAGCAGCTTTTATAAATAGATACTAAAGGGCGCGTTATTTAATAGAGGTGACATTTTAGATCTATTGGAGAGTAGCTCCCATAGCCTTTATAGCTAGGGCCTAAGCCCTAGTCGCAATCTGGTAGAAGACCATAGTTAGTAGAGTAAGATTTAAGGAAGGCAGGCTCTTACCTACCATTTTACACAGCAACTAAGAAACTTTAGTGGCGTTGAGTCGGTGTGAAAAGAGTAAGAAGCTGCAGAAAGTATTCTGCCGCGGGCGGTGAGCCCTAACTTCCTAATCGGGAAGGTGCAAAAACTTTGGGCAGCGACTACCGTACTGAATAAGCAATCGTTTCAGTGTGGCGATGTGGCAATATAAGCACTAGCAGGAAGCACTAGCAGGGAGGGCGGCAGCCCGCTCAGGTTATCCCCTTGTAGCAATCTAATTAGTCAAATCGCCTCGCTTAATGTTGGTCTGTGCTTTTGGGAGGACGCGGCTGAGGACGCGGCCGGTTTAAGGGATAAATATTCAATTGAATCCAGTCGCGAATATAAGCGACCTTGGCAAAGGACCCTGCCGTGTCAAGGGATAGTGGTTTTTTCTATAATTGATGGGTAAGATAAGACGCTCTTTTTAACTACAATTTGGGACCAGCTTGATCAGGGGTATGTGACCGCAGTGCTTGCACTGCGAAAAATTAGGCCCAACAAAGGAGATGTTAGAGCAATGCGAGCAATGCGAAGGCCTTCGCTCTTAAGAAAAAGCCGAGATAGTCACGGGATGACAAAGCAATTGGCAGAGCCCCCTGATGCTAGATTGATGACTCTTACATTGAGCGACCAATCAAGCAGTCGTTCGAATACGAGTCGGGATAACTCAGACGCCGAAACGTGGGCACGGGCTCCACTCGTCAACTCCGATTGAAAGCGCGTGTCGATCTTGGTGATCAAACGGCAGAATTTATACCTTTTGAAGTAATAAGCACGGCCATTTTAACGTATTTGCACCTACTTTTGAGTACAAATGTACGCATTTTGGTTAGCGTGATCAATCACGCGCTTTCAACCAGATGCGCCGAGACGGTGTGCTCGTAAGGAGCAACGTTTCATCATCTTTCAGCTTTCGCTATGATGAGCTCAATAATCTTGGCGTGCTATGGTTGACGGCTCGAGAGTCTAGAAGCTAGTCGAACAGTTATTCTTCGTCTACGTCATTACTAACATGAGCTTAAATGAATGATAAGTCGCTACATTTTCTCATGAGCCTAACATTATTTCTCTACGTGATTGTTTTTGTCCTATCTTTCGTTCATTCCCCCTTATTATTTTGGTTTTCTCAACATGGCAGAAGAAAAAGCCTCCCAGCCAGCCATAGCCCCGTCAGATCGTGGTAAAGAAAGCAGTAGATTTGAGAAGTCACATATCCATGACGAGCTAAAGGATACGGAGACCTCCTCTATAACAGCTGATGAGATCTCCAACGGAGTCGAAAAGGCGGGAAATGAACTCGCAGAACCGGAGGAGGCTAAGGTTGCGTCGGATTATCTTACAGGCTTGAAACTCGTCACGTTGATCATTGCGCTGTGCTTGGTAGTATTCCTGGTGGCTTTGGATCAGACAATCATCGCTACTGCCATACCGAAAATAACGGATCGGTTTAATAGTATCTCTGATATTGGGTGGTACGGGAGCGCCTACTTCTTGACAAGCACGTCTCTCCAGCCAACTTTTGGCCGCGTCTATAAAGTTTTCAACGTTAGTATTTCTCTACTCTAGTCCCTAATTATAGCATGCTACACCGTAGGACACTTCCGCTAATCCTCCTACTGCGCCTAGGTGAAAACGGTATTTCTCGTAGCCATCGGTGTCTTTGAGTTAGGATCACTGGTATGTGCCGTGGCGCCGTCAAGTAAGGCACTTATTGTCGGGAGGGCTGTTGCGGGCATGGGAGTTGGAGGCATTTTCTCCGGTGCTCTGGTTATCATTGCACATTCCCGTCAGTGATAGTTTCCTCCGCGACCTAGGCCACAGAATCTTACTTTTTCACTAGTGCCACTGCAGAAGAGACCAATGATTTTCGGTACATTCGGAGCAATGTGGGGATTGGCTTCAATAGCCGGTCCGCTACTCGGAGGTGTTTTCACAGAAAAAGTGTCTTGGCGCTGGTGCTTTTACATAAAGTCCGCATACCCATTCCTGTATTTGGTTACCTTAGTTGATTCATACAGTCTTCCCATCGGAGGCTTCTCCATTGCTGTTGTCCTCCTAGTCCTTCACATCCGCCGAGATCCCAACGATGCGAAGAAACCCTATCTTGATCGTGTGAAGGAACTAGACCTCATTGGTGCCTCAATTCTCGTTCCTGGGATTATTTGCCTCCTCCTCGCTGTGCAGTGGGGTGGTAGCACCTACCCGTGGAATAGTTCCCGCATTATCGGTCTATTCGTCGGTGCCGGGCTTTTAATCATCCTCTTCATCTACTCCCAAATCCGCCTTGGAGACAAAGCCACGCTTCCTCCGCGCATTCTCAAACAGCGTACCGTAGGTGCGGCTGGAGCCTTCGTCTTCTTCTTTGGTGCCGCAGTTTTCGTCCTCATGTACTATCTTCCACTCTACCTGCAAGCAGTCAAGGGGTCCTCCCCAACTAGATCCGGCATCCAGATTCTCCCGTTCATGCTTTCGGCTGTCCTTACGTCCATCCTTGCGGGCATCTACGTCACGCTCGTAGGCTACTACACACCTCTCCTCATCTTTAGCGCTGCGCTCATGACCGTCGGAGCTGGCCTGATTACAACATTCGGGGTCGATACAGTGTTCGGGAAATGGTTCGGTTATCAAATCATCACAGGGCTCGGCGCCGGTGTTGGGTTCAACGTCCCGCTGGTCGCTGTCCAGACAGTGCTCCCGATGGAAGATATACCCATCGGTACCGTCTCCACCATGTTCTTCCAGTCTCTTGGTGGCGCACTTTTCATCGCCGTTGCCCAGTCTGTATTCCAGAATGGCTTGATCAATGGTCTGAAGAAAAACGCGCCTGAGCTGGATCCGAAATTAATGGTGAATACCGGCGCTACGGCTATTCGTGACGTTCTGAAACAAATAGGTCGTGAGGATCAGTTAAGGCAGGTTACCATAGCGTACGCCAGTGGTTTGAAGGATACCTACCGTGTTGTAGTGGCTGTTGCGGCTGTTGCGTTTCTAATGGCTTGTTTGTTTGAATGGAAGAGTGTTAAGAAAGAAGGTGACAAAGGGAAGCATGAGATGCCTGCCATGGCGGCTTAGGCAGTACCAGAAATGTATCTGGATCTTGGGGTGAGCTGCGTAGCTTAGAAACTTGTAATGATATAATCTTCTCTCTGGTGGTACACCTTGACCAATCGAAGCTTGGTTTTATAAAATTACTCAGAGGCGACTCGCTCAAATACAGGTCATCTAGGTTTGCTGAGTCGTAGCCTCTGTGTACGTGGACCCCGATTTTGATTTCGACCAATAAGGATCTACGAGAATCATCCTCACTCGGCCTCGCCCGAGATATTGACATTTCTCCCATTCCGGGGTTTAGCGCTCCTAAGCGAAAATCTTTTCAACGGAAGAGTCCCCGCGACTATACATAGAGAGAGAAAAATTTAGAACTATGCTATTAAAGTACAGGGCTCAAGCTTTGTGCTACCGTGGTTCCAACTTGAATTCACTATTTGTTGCAGTGATGTAACTGGTCTGGTTCGCTTATCGGTTGGTTGGTTGGAAAAGCTTCAAAATCGCAACCGGTTTGGAGCTTTGATTGGCTTGCAGCCGGTTGGTTTTTGAAGCTTCTGATCAACCGGGTAA
>Ga0307507_10005853_pt1 | contig 19611 bp, 9 predicted proteins | sample 7_EM_MG_FD_207223 | JGI IMG/M metagenome (GOLD analysis project Ga0307507, IMG submission 207223) | Populus trichocarpa ectomycorrhiza microbial communities from riparian zone in the Pacific Northwest, United States - 7_EM | ecosystem: Host-associated > Plants > Roots > Unclassified | place...
CAGGGATAACGCAGAATGTTTCTTTCTTTTGTTGGTTTGAGGGATAGACAAGGAGATGAAGAGACATGTGCGGAAGAAAGTGGAAACGAGTGGTGATGATTGGATGGCTGAAGAGAGTGTTTTTTTATTTTTATATATACACCTGTTATTACCACTAGTGTAGCAGGTAAGCCAGTCATATCACGACGAATAGACCTATCTTGCTCGCTATCGTTATTCTCTTCCACTGCTACCCTTTTGGTGCCGTATTCACTCTTATTTTTGTTAAAAGATCTTAATTAATTGTAATGAGTTGAAGGAAGGAAAGATTTGAATAAGAAGTGAAGTAAAAGAAAGAAAGAGAAAAGACAAGAAGGAAAGAAAGACAGGGGTGTAAGAACATTTTTAAAGCTTGCGCGTCCTTTAACGAGTGCGTACGCGTACCAGTGCGGCCATGTGGTGCCGGCACATCCCGCATCAAGTGCGGCCATAACACTGCAATTTCCAACAATGTTTTTAAAAATTCAGAACGAGAAGATTGAAAGCTTGATAGATAGGAGGAGAGAAGGATGTAGGCGGGATAAAGAGGAAAGAGGAAGAATTGAGCAAAGGGGAAATACAAGCGGACTTACACTAGTTCATATTTTGCACACCGATTTGCGTGTTTGCAACGCGTCAGCTAGCTGGAAGGATAACTTAGACCTTTTGCATCAGAAAACAACAATTGACTCTATACACATCACAAACTAACATAAAGAGATTTTATTGTAGACACTTCACAGCGGTGTTCTCGACGGGCACTTTTTGGACATGAATATTTTTCGGCTTCCTGCCAAATACTTCATTATTGCTGGGAAACTAGGAACACTGCCACCAGCCTATTTGGATTACTTACACGGCATGTGGTTAGACAGTTGTGCGGATATGCGGGGATTCAGCTAGGCAATATCCGGTTATGGGATATCTGGCTGTGTGGTTTGCGGCGATTAGGTACTAGACATTACCAGCAAAGGCAACTCCAACATACTAGGGTGAGGTCGAATTATTCGAGTTCTTACGGGAGTCTAGTTTACGAACTTTGCTGAACTCTCACTTATAGAGGACACAATGGTAATCCGACATAGGGCCCGTAATAAAGTTCCAAGTTGATTAAACAAACAAAGAAAACAGAAAAACAAAAGTTCGCAACTACCCAAGTCTTGATAGCCAAGGGAAAGTACGCTCAAGGCGAAATTCGCCCAATAGCCCATTTCTCTGTCTTCATCCTGGGGAGCATAAGGCTTAGGTCACCATTGTGTTGAAGCTCGTTGGCAACCCCAGCACAGAGGCGCTGAGAAAATAAAGGCCCTGCTACAACCTCACAAAGCCGGAACCCAACCGTGAGTTGAGGCCTAGGAGACATCACCTCACAAAAATCACCCCCATACCTTCCCTTTCCGACCATATTGCTCAGGGAACTTGGTCCTCGCGTATATCCTTTTGTAGGCGAGTAATATACTAGGAAACGGGAATTCAGATATGTGATGGCACCTAACTCCGACTCCCGGTCTGACTTGATTGAGTGAGGATTTACGAGTTTCTATTTACAAGGCATAACTATGTATGTTCGGCGGGTAATATAGTTTCATTTTTCAGAAGGTTCAGTGCACAGCTTACAGTTTTTCCTCCTATTGCACTTATTTTTCCTTGCTTACACTATTTCTTCTTTCTTGTACGCTTATTTCTTCCTCTCAACATTTTCTTTTCTCCCCAGCCGCTTCCCTACAGGATAAATCAACCGTATACAGAGTATCCATCTAGGCACATGAAAAGTGGTGTACGATAGCATAAAGATTCTCTAGGCGGTTGCGAACAACCACTGAAAGAGAGTATCTAGGATAGGAGACCAGCTATCATGAATGATTGGCTTAGTGAATAATGCGACAACATATGTAGCAGATCCTCACAGGAGACCCGGCGGTGTGCCTTATTACGGGGACAGGACAGGGAGGCTAGCCAAACAAATAAGGTTTTCATATCTCTCATTATCTCTATTCGTCTCCCGTTCTTTTCGATAACAGGAACCATCCCAGTCGGGAAACCACTAAGAAACTTTATCCAAGTTTTCAGAGATTATAGGATTCTCGCTGTAAAAGCTGGGCTAATGCCGCCGGCTAGCAAGCGCAGTAATAAGCATTGGGAGATCCGAGGCAAAGAGTATTTAAGAGCGGTTTGCCGGAAGTCTCCGCAGCAACAGCATAATTATTCCTAACTGCGATAAGTATGCAATAGGGAAGAGCAAGAGAGAGTCTTTCTAGTCCTGTATTAGGCACCCTTATACTAGGTGAGGGAAGAGGGGCTAAAGAGCCCACCACGCCGTAGGAGTCGTCTGTTTACTAGTAAATTAGAAGAGAAGAGGGGGGGCGGTGGGTTTACGTTTTATTCCTCGCTTTCTCTTCTTTTCTGGATAATTGCCATCTAATACCGCGGTTACAGAATCAGTGAAGTTCGAATTAGTGCGGGAATGTGATATGTTGTATGCTAGACTTCTATGCAATTTAAGTTAAACAAGCCTCGCAATTAGGCCCGGGCTCATTGAGCCAACCCAGGTTGAGATCAGGTCGGGTCGTGTTGGGCCGGGCCGGGCCGCCCATGTGGCAAGCCTGGGTAGCCCGAAAAAACCCGAAGAATTGTCACTCATGTTTATCAAATCACACGATATCACTCATATCTTCCAAATGTGCTGTTGTTACGAATTGGACGGTTTTGGTTATGCAGCGGAAGATTGTTGATTGAGTTGTCTAGCTAGCTAAGCGAAACATGAACGGTATAGATATACCCAAACGCAGTCACAAAACCCATGATACGGAATACACACATCTGCGTACAACCACGTTACGCAATAGTGAGAAGGAAGCATAACTTCTTTCACGATGTCCTTACCCGGACGACCATATCTCAACAGCTGTGAACCCCAGGACCTACGTCATCCCCAACATAGTATCGTATTTTGTTGAGAAATTTTCCGCCTCACATTTTTAATTACCCCTTTTCATCCAAGTCGCGCAGCCTGACTTTGATTCTTCACGGGTCATCTCTGTCGGGGAATATCCTTCGCCTGGATGGGTGGTATCTCTATAAGTTAGTATTTAAATAAATTATATTGAGCTCCAAGGTTCGGGAATATCGCAAGCCTCTACTCTCCACGCCCATTACTTCAATTATGATGGACCTTGAAGACGATATTAGCGAACTCTCCTCCCATTCTTCCTCCCCCAGCCCCGCGGAACTTCCTCTCAAATTCTACTTAATAACATAAGCGACATTTCTCATGTTGACCTGGACGATGATGATGTGAGCCGTATTTTATCATCGCAGCTTGAATGTCTCCCAAGTACCAAAGTTGAAATAAATGACTTCTTTAAATAGAATTGGATTAATCCCTGCACTTGAATAGTTTGGGTAGTTCGAGTAGCTCGGGCTTTGTTTGGGTCGGGTCAGGCCAGCCATCATTTAGGTCGGGTTTAGGCCGGGCTTAAGAATTTACGGCCTGGGCCGGCCCATTACTAGGCTTGGAGTTAAATATTATCAGCGTGCATGGTTACAGTGCTAGTATCTCCGATATGGCCGCTGAAATTTAACGCCTGCTATTAGTGCCGCACGCTTGAGATTTCCCTGGGATGGTCGGCTATCGATCGGGGGGGGGTGTGAATTTCGCTCGCAGCCGCAGTGGCCATATATGTAGTGTGTAGTCTACCTACAGGGTAGGAAGGCTTGGCATACCTAAACTTAAAACCCGCAATATTATTACTGGCGAGGGTGCCTGTGGTTTGCACCACCCCCAGAGGATGGTTTCGTAGTGTCGGCCACCGAGGCTGTAGTAGCTTGTAGATGTGAAACGGCAGGGGTTATTTCGAAGGTACTTGCACCTCTCGTGGGGGGCAGGTATAGTCCTAGAAACGCTTATGTCGGAGGAGGAAATCTGGATCTTAATTCTATCGTGTTAGTATCTAAACCCTAGATAATGTTGTAGTGGGAGAAAAGACTCAAATTTGGTTAAGATGAGGCTGGAGAAAATCCCAGCCAAGATTAATCGACTAGAAGTAGACAGGTCGTTGAGATAATAATAGCACTGTGAGCTCCTTGTTTTGTTCTCATTGGTATACAGGTAGTACCGTACTCTTATTTTTTCACAACGAACGAGGTCGGGGCTCGGCATGCATGAAAACTATGAGATTTGAGTGGTTGATTAGAGGAATTCAGCCCGGTGGTTGAAAAACGGTTGTGCAGGCTTTTCGAGTCGAAAGACTTTGGGGTGTACCCGAGTCGAACGGTTTTTTGCATAGTGCTGGAAAACCAAAAACTGCACCAGCTCCTGGGCTAAGGTGCAACCGGTCAATCAGCCAAGACAATGAATGACTGTTTATGACTGCATAGGAGGCGTGTGTGCGACCACCGTTTTTACTAATCAGTACCAGTAGTACTATAGATCTTTGGTCCAATCATTACCACCTTGCTGTCGCATAGTTTAATGTCTACAGGGGAAAAAACACCATTTTTAACTGTCAGAATCATCTTTATTTAGTGACTAACTGGCAAGCTTCCTGCGTCTCGTCGCGGTTTTTTTGGCTTTTTCCAGCATGCAATCCGGCTGATTTTGAAGAACGAAGAGTATCCCTTGGAGAGGTGCAACAAAGGAACTCAGCGCTCCCCCGAAATTGCGCCATAGCAGAGTATATGAGCAGGGTTGAGATTACTAAACAGCCCCAAATGATACTGCTGAAGCCGCTTTTTACGTTGGTTTCTGTTATGAGGAGGCGGAAAACTGCTTATTAATCCTATGTTTTGGACCCCACTCTTGCCCAATTCCCGGGAGCACTGAATTCCTTTGTTTCACCCCTCCAAGGGATAGAAATTCCGGTTCACGTTGTCGTTTCCCGGTGTCATACAAAACTAGCAGATCAACTGGAAACTTGGCACTCGAAAAACAATTTTTCAGCCCCGGGGCTGAATGCCGCTATTTCAACGGCTCGGTGCAACCAGGTTGCACCAAGATAGACAGATGGCGTTCTCAAAGGGCCAAGCACCACTCATGCACACCGAGCCAGGCACGGTTCGTTATAAAGTTATGCGAAAAAATACGGTATTCTGAGTGATTAGCCGTGAAAAGCCTTCCAGCCGTTCACAGATATCTCCAGGCTAGTGGGCATCTTCAAATTGAAATTTTGAATAACCTCCGGGCGGCGATGGCCGGGGTAACTTTAAAGTTTGGCTCGGCGGTAAGCTGGGCGCCCCCACACTCGACGGTCGGTTTTTCCTACGGCTGACCCAGACTTTTAAAAACCACGGCCGGACTGTCCGCTTGGGAACACTGAATACCGTAAAAACTCGAGTATAAGGCCGGTGTGCTATGTCGTTAAAATTCCCCTTCTGGGATAGGGGTACGCGAGTCACAGCAAACTCACCCCTAGGCTGAGGCGAAGAAAAGAAAGATACACAGCGCCTTACTATTAGAGGCAATTGCAACGATATAGCACAACAGCCTTATAATTGAGTTTTTACGGCAAGTGTTTTGCCATCTTTTGGACCGTGTTCCAGGGATCAGGCGTCCGGGTCGCTAGTTCCGGGGGGTTGACAGGTTGGTGATACCCGCAAAAAATCACTTTTTTCTCCTCTAGGAACTGGTCCATGCCCTATAACAACATTTTTTTGGGGGGAAGGCTTTCCCTTCACCGATTTTGATTTTATTTTTCGCATAATTTTCTGACGTTAGTTTAGAGGATCGGGTCTGCATACGTCTACATTTAATAGGTAAGCAAATAGCATTAGTGGTATGATAGCAAGCCATAAGAAAGAAAGTTATGGCTGAAGTACTGGGTATCAAGGGCAAACCTGTCGAACCCCTCTGGTTGGCCCGACTTCCCCTCGGCCACTCATAGAACAGGATTCTTTCTAGCCACTCGGCGAGAGTTCGACCGACTTTTTTCCTTCACCAAAAATTAGCGTAGATTGACTCAGTCGCTGCAGAAAAAGAAGAAAAAAAAAGAGGCGGTTACACACATAGTAATTTCGACAAATCGGACAATGTTCGACAGACCTATGCTCACACTCTAGTACACATCACTAACGAGTTCCCTTACCGAGGTGCTAGATCAATTCCCTGACTGTGACAATCGGAAATATATCTGTAAATATTTCAAAAAACCAGTGAACCATCCAAGAGTTTAGCGGGAGTATATTCCATAGTTTTTGGGGCCAGGTCCGACCAGCCCACTCAGTCAGAGTCCCCCCTCTCTTTCACACAAAGGTACTAGTATTTCATGTTTTGCTAGGTTCGGGGGGAGTTGCCGTGGCAGCATACGCGGACCCAGTCGTTTTTACCAACGTGAGAAAATACCGACTAACTTAGAGAGTTAGACTTTGTGGGGCAGTACGAGCAAGGATATCTGACTTAAGAGGAACCATCCTGGGAAATTTGCGCTCCCGTATTCCATCAGGGATTCATTGTGATCATTAGCTGTTAAAGCTGAGTGATTTTATTACCATACTTAGCTAACTATCGTGACACCTAGGGTGATGAGAAGCATCTGGGCAACCAAACAAAAAGCCTTACAAAAGCTGGTATGTGCTCTAATAACCCGACAACAATTTTTGGGATTCTTGTCAGGATATCAGAATTTGTGCCATGCAGTTGAGACACCGATAGAGGATAGAAGTTCGGGAGATGCCATATTTCAGAAAAGGAGAGGTTTCTGTCGCTCAGAAATACGGTATTTTTGGGGTCTTGTACTAGCCATGGATACGAGCATAATCAAGCAGATTACGTGAGTTATGTTCGATCGTGTACTGATGTGAGATGAAATGGGGAGCCCTGATCGCGTGATTGATAATGGCAAGCGCCGGAGCATCATGGATGATAATACATCGCCATCGATGGTGTTCCAGTATGCCAGTGATCGATTTCTTGTGTATTACTATAGTAATATTTGTTCATTTTTGTTGACACAGAAACCCTGTATCACACACCCAGATTTTTCCCCTGATCGTTAGATCACCAAATAGCTCTCCTGCGGATTCTGATAATATGGATTATCAATATTTAGTGTTAGTTTACAATATAAATAGACGAAGCCTCTACTCTATGGTCGAGCTAGCATATCATATAAATATATTACCAATCCCGAGCCTTTGTTACTATCCTATATCTCTCTTTAAATCATGTGTAGAGTAAATTAGTTACTATAGCTTGAGGGGTGATGGGAGTAAGGACGTTGCAATTTCCCTTACTTTTATTTATATATATATAGAACTATCACTTATTTAAGTATATGCACAGCCTAATAGCATTACAAACTTGAGGCTAGTCAATTGAACTTGCCGATCCTGTGGCATACCTAGAAGGCTCCACCTGCATGGTCCATATTAAGGAAACCAAGTCACCGGAGAATTGTGCCAGAGCACCGCAATTTACAAAAGGGTAAGTCATGCTTGATACGCCGATTATCTTCTGAGGTGAGATAGACTCCCTTTATTTTAGAACTTATCACAGACTTTTATCGTGAGTGGTCGTGATTAGCCATGCTCGAGAATGATTTGCAGTACTAGTTCTTTAGTAGGTCGATGAGATCATGAAAGTATTGCTCTATCGTGTCGTGATCAAGGAAGACTCTGGTTGAGGTGATTGGGCATGATCTAGTCGAGCATAACTTGGGCACAATCTGATGTTCAGCACTAGTGTCTCGTCTCACCATAGCGCCAAGTGATAACTCTCCCGCATGACTGAGTTCAGCCCTAGGATATTGTCGGTTGGCATTTTAGGTTTAATGTCGTTACCTCTTGCTCTTTAATTTAGTTTGTTTTTATTGACTTGTTTCCTAGCTCCCTATTCAACATGTTCCTTTACTTCTATCCATTGGATCTTCGTTATGCATATCTCAGGCTCTTCAGCTACTATATTGTAGTACTCTGTACAGGAATAGAATCCATGGGCACTTGGGTAATAATTGGCAGCAAGCTCGATACGAGTAACCAAATATTCGAGCTTAGCAAATTAACACCTTGGAAGATCAAACACCGTTGAAGGATTCCCGGAACTTCCTCTCTTCTAATATATATATCGCTACATGTGCATATAGCCTATAAACTTGAAACCCACCCCACTGGAATCTTGTTCACAGACTAACCCTGGTACCCGGGTATTTTGTCCTTAACCTTATAACATATCCCTTGGGACGATAATAAGAGTCCTAAAAACAACTAGTACAATTCTCCCTTCCCGAAATTTCAAAGCTATAGTCTGCCTCACTTTGCATTGCCGTACCACCTGTCTCTGTAGAGCCAATGGGATCTGCTGTGTCCTTGCAGACTCTCCTCCCAAACCCACAAATGAGACGTGGGAAATCTTTGGTGTAGTTATCAACAAGAAGTTCGGATTCCTTGGGGAAATGGGTTTCAAGGACGGCACAAGTGTTTTCAGCCGGACAGACCACTGAGCTTGTGCGAGCGCCACCCTATCTTCCTATGGGAATCGATTCACCCTATTTCTCTTCTTTTTCCTGATAGGAAAGTAAGCTCTGCAGCAATTGTCCGACTATTATATCCTTTATCTTCGTGGCTACTTTAAATTTCTAATTTTAAGAGACAATAAAGTTTATAATGCACAAAGGTAGTGATACCCTGTTGGGGATCTAGGATATCTGTGCCATTTTGGGCTTCAATCCGCGTTCGAATGCATACAGACTGATTCAGGTTGGTTGCTTAAGTCAGACTTCCTCACATGCTGTGAGTTCATTTGGCCCATAGCGCAGGGCGGTGCTAATGGCACTAACACCACCAAGGCGCTTCACAATATCGATGTTCCTCTCAAATGAATGCAAGCTATAGTTGCACGAGCTATATCAAATTCTACCTGCTCGTAGCTCAGATTTCAAGTATAGAAGGACCCCCCTCCTTCCTCTGTCCCGCATCATCACCATCACCAGCTTCTTTGGCTATCTATTAACCGCTTCAATATCCAATCCCTACACCTATTTCAATCTTCAACCCCCTTTCCATTCAAAATGCAGGCTAGAGTTTTCCTCGGATCATTTTTGGCCACCATTCTCGCTGTCGGCGTCATTGCTACTCCGGTCGGTATCGAAGGCACCTCCACAACTGATGTTAACACTGTGTTCGAAAATGTGGCAAATTTCGCCTCCTTTGTTGGAGGCCCGGACCCCCGCCCTAGCGAGCCCGTTATCACTCCTAAAGAAGGAGACGTTCCTACTCCTAAAAAAGGAGATGATCCCGCTCCTTCCACCACTGGTAGTGTTGCTGCTAGGGACCTGGTAAGTATAAAACCATCCTCTATCAATTAGGTCCGACCGACAGTGACTAACTCCCATATTAGGAGAGCCTGGAAAAGAGAACCCTTGGGTGTATTACGGTGACTACTAACCCGTAAGTGATACTTTACTCTGTATTTCCCTTTCCCTTTAAACCTAATCGGACTACTCTAGTAAATTCGGTGGTACATCTGCACGCGCCTGCAATCTCCCCAATGGCCATTGTATCAACTTGACCCTTTTCTGGAGACAGAACATTAGCTCATTCCGCCCTGACCCATGTATTATCACCCTATCCAAGAACTCCTCTTGTGAACTCTACTGATATCCTCTCTCACAAGATACCTTCTGCAAAATTTTCACTGGGCCGAACTGTTCAGGTATTAAGACTCTTATGTTTGGTTACCCCGGGTATGGGAACCTTGGGACATGGGATAACAACATGGGATCAATCGAGTGCTGGTGGTAGTGGACGGATGCAAGGTTTCGCGACTGGGTGAGAAGGTATATACCGGCATTTGTGCACCTGTTGGTCGTATACCTTTGATTCTTGGTTTCGTTTGTTTTGAGGCGAGGGGTTTTCATTTCCTAAGTACTAGTTAGTTTATGTTTTTCCTAAAATCGATATGGTTTGGCCACCAGTATTAAATTGTCCAGTTGTGATATTGAATGCACGTGATAACCTTCGCTGATGTAATGAGCGCCTTGCAATCCAAAGTGTTAACATATTAAGGGAACATATGGGGGAAACCTTTTTGCCTCTGCAAGAGCCGGTATGGCTCGAATAACGACTATTTTTCGTTTTTCTCGACTCCTTCTTCGCCAATACATCTTTTAGTTTTCAGAGTTAGGCTTTGTAGGGAGCACGAACAAGAGTGCTTGGCCCAAGAGGAGTCGTCGGCCGAAATTTGAGTGGTTATATTCCACGAGTGATTCTATGGTGCATTGACAACATTAGAGGCATTCACCCCCGGGGTTGAAAAACAGTTAGGCAGGTTTTCGAGCCGAAAAACTTTCGCGTGTGTAACGCCTTTTTTCATACAAAACCACCGTAAAAACTCGAATATAAGGCCGGTATGCTATGTCATTGCAATTGCCTCTTGTGGTAAAGGGCCGTGTATTTTTCTTTTTTTTCGCCTTAGCTGAGAGTTGAGTTTGCTGTGAATCGCCTACCCCTATCCTAGAGAGAGAATTTTAACAACATAGCACACCGGCCTTATATTCGAGTTTTTATGGTAGCCTATCGACTAAAAACTTGACACTCGGGAAACAATTTTTCAACCACAGGGCTGAACACCTCTATTAACCGCCCACCAATCATTGACGGCCACTGAACCCCCCTTGTCCATCCCCTCCCGTTTAACCATATAGCGGAGTTTCTCTAGATCGGATATTTAAACTATATATTCTATGTATTTACATTCTTAATTCATATTTGAGTTTTCACGATAGTAAGCTGGTAGAGGGAGCGCTGTTGTCATGGCAGAAGCCATTTCCGTTCCTTGATGCCGATTTGATTTTGTTAATGGACTATATGCGTTGCGTGCTGTTGCCCAATCAGGGCTGAGCAAGAGTTATTTCATTACTAGGCTCGCTTCACGATACTAAGGGTGACGATAGACATCTGAGTGACTAAACAAAAGCCGTGCAAAATCCTATATTGGCTTCAATTCTGGTTAATCACCGGTGCTCACTTCGGATGAATCACTGGATATCACTATACGCCATTGGTACTCATATCCGAAGTCAGAAGATGCTAGAAGGATTTCGGTGGGTTCACCGTTAAGTCGGGAACTCGGCGAACCATGCGAGATATATAGAAAAGCGGCGAAGGACTAACCAGAAAGAGGGGTAAGAAATATGACGTGAGAGGAGAAAGAAGTGGTGTGATACTCCGGTACGAGTAGTTATGTTTTTTGTACTTAAGAGTTCAGTTTACGCTCAATTGTTGAAGTGCAAGTCACCGAACATGGTCTCTCTTTATATACTTCATTCTTCTTCATACGATCACTACATATACACTGCAATTTACAAAATCAATTGCCCCCCTACAAAAGGTTTCAGAGTTCTTGTGTGCGCTCCAGAGTTTTCTTATGCCACGCTCATAAAACCGTAATAGAGGATAACTTAGTAACTCGGGAAAGGCCACATTTCAAACACGAGCCATTTGTGGTCTAGTGCAGTTTAGCAATCATAGCACCGAATGACCAGTTCCCAGCATGGTTGAAATTGCCCTGGGAGTATTCTGCTCAAACGACCAAGAGGTCGGGGCAATTAAACATTAGCAGGGTTGATGGGCCACTGTGAAGAATTTTCATCCCAGTGGGATAGCGGGTCTACTGACAGTCATCAATCAACCATATTTAACAACTCTTCTACTTCCAGAGAGCAGGCAATGGAGAGTGGAAGATGTCATGAAAGATCTTCAATCATAGCATAGACTGCTAAAATATAACGAACCTTTATAATGCTAGGACTACTATTACAAAGAATGTGGGGAGTAACTGTACGGTTGACGATAAACTGCCTCCACTCCTGACCTGGCTGTAACCCAGCAATTCCGACTTACGACATTCCAACATTCAATAGCGCTGTGTCAACGATGTTGGGGAATGCCTAATGGGGACTGCGGAATTTAGACGACCGTGCGGGTAGAGTATAGAAGGTGAAGGAGGTGAGGCAGTTCTCCTTTGTTATGGAAATCCGGGGGTCGTCTTTCATTAGGTAGTACGGGTTATTCCCCGGAGAGAGAAATGGACCCATGCTAACAAACCGCGATAAGTTCGCTGGTAGTGGACAGGCTGTCCGATCACCCCAGAGGAGAACACGCAGCCGTTACGTGCTTTTCCTTCGACTTTGATGCCTAAAAGGAGCGGACTGCTACCGGTATGCTAGGTTCCATACAGAAGTGGGTGATTGGTGGGAGGGTTCCGAATAGTCCGACTGGTCAAGTCTTGGAGACAAGACCAGGCTGGTCAGTCCTGGCGACGTCAACGACTGGACCTGACTACCTTGGGTGGTCTGGGCTGGTCTGGACTCGGTCCCAGACCAGTCTTCATAAAAGATCGCTTAGTCATGTAATATCACTCACTTAGTGCACAGAAAGAATTTATTTTATTTTCGCCGTCCCTAAACTAAGCAAGGTACTATCTCTGCTTCAACTCCCCCAAGAATTTACAGTATAATCCACGGAAAAAATGGGTTTAATTCAGAAAATCTTTATTTGAACATAATATATAGGGATAAAAATAGTGTCAAGCGTAATCTGGATGCCAATTCTGTCAAAAGGCCGTGCATATCTGATTGCTTGGTGGGCCTGGTCGGACCAGTCCAGGCCGAGTTGATTCTGATGATTCTGACTGTCTAGTCGGTCTAATTTCCACCATTGGACTAGACTTGACTTTCGACCAGACTAGCTGGTCCGGCCCAGTCTTCCGCGGACCATTCGGAACCCTGATTTGCGGAAGAGAAAGGGTTCCGGATAATGTATTGTGGGCTTTGGAAGGGTAGAAAAAGGCCGTTAGTGGACCTAAACCGAAACTCTGTGATATCGTGAAAATTCAGCAATTATTCTCGTTCTCACAGCCCACATTTATCATTATCTCACTGGACGAATGTGCGGCTGTGCACCGATTTCGGCTTTTTGATTCGTTGAAAGAAATCCTTGAGTGGTCACCGGTAACTCAAATATATTGTTAATCGCCGGCGCTCTCTCTCTCTCCCTCTCGCTCATTGGACCACTCCTCCCTGTTAGAATATGCTAGAAGGAACCGGAGGTTTCACCGGTGAGTTTGGAACTCAGTGAACAGTGCGAAGGCGGGGTGGGAGGAGCGGTGAGTAGAAGCCGGGTAAAGCGGGGGAATCGGTGAAGCAAAGCAGGGTAAGCGGTGAGCAAAAGCGGGGTAACTGGTGAAGCAATGCGGGGTAAGACCGGTGAGAAGCGGCGAAGAAATGAAGGGTTACCGGGTGGTGTCATAAGTGCTGGGAATGGGGTGATCGTAGTTGGGTCTCTGCCCATAGTATAGTTTTTTGTTTTCTATACTTAAAGGTCCTGTTCCTACACGATTGTAGAAGATAGGTCAGTGAACAGTACACATCCAATAAATTGAGTCCCTCGTGCACGCTTTTATACATACGATTTCATACATCCGATTGGTATTCTTCCCAAGAAATAATAATAAAATATTCATGACCTGAAGGCCCCATATTCGCGCTAAGAGTAAAATGTGCCTCGCGGGGGGAGTGGCAAGTGTATCTATTGACCCTAAAAGAGATGATATCACTGGATTCCTTCGTGTTAGATTGAGCGAGGAAGAAACCCTGAATACCATGAATTCAAGTCCGGAGGTAGATACTCTGGGGAGGATTCCCGTAAGTATATCGGAAATGTGGGTAACGGCCAGGGCACAGAGAACTCAATCCCATCTTGCAAGAACCGACAATATACCGAAGCCGAGAAAGACCCGGAAACATGGTAGATGGGTTGGGATTGGGGGATGTGTACAGTGCCACAATCGAACGGATAAAGGGGCATATCTAGGCAAAGGATGGAGGCTTTGATGTGGATTAGCTATGAGGAAAGGCTGCAGAGCTCGGACGAGGTCTGCTAGGCCTTAGCAATCGAGCTAGGCTCTAGAGATTTCAATACTAGCACATCCCATCAATTTCAACATCCCCGAGCTGTTAAGGACGTTTATTTTCGATAGGAAAGCATCTAGAATGCGACTGGTCCCTTACACTCTCAAAGAGTATTACTGTTCCCATCCGGCTAGTTTCAGTAGATCCCACTCGACAATAGCAGAAATCTGCTTGGCATATCTGAATTCGCAATAGGCCAAGACCTTTCTAGTGGCGCCACGGAACACGTGTATCCTGCGAGATACATACGAAAAGGGAACTTTCGGACCAGTCAAGGTCACTCGCCTTGCGACTTCTTCAGGAATAGGATGGCCCATATCCGCCCAATTTCTTCTAAGGGAAGAGCGGCCCCCGCAATTGGAGTTTTCTCATACCTGGTTCTCGTTCGGTTGACTACGCTTTGGCTTGTTTCTCAGAATTGCTAAGGTGGTGGTTGCTTTGATCGACATGGGATGTTCCGATCCGAAGAGGGAGGATTTTCGGGGGTGCAAGCCGGTTGCATCTGCTGCCCTGAAGGGACCTAAGGAAGCAGTAAAAATAATACCTAGGTAGGAAGAGGTCGGCCATGATCAGTTACGGTAGATAATCACGGCCGAATACCGGTCTCCCACGCTACCGAGAGTAGACAAGAGAAATTGGTGAAAATACTACTAGTGTCCGTGAGCGGCTAGTCCGGCTTCTAAGGCGCATCTAACCGGGCCTAGCCAGACTCCAGATATCTACAGGCTTTCGAGTGATAAGATGTGATTATGATAAGATCTGGGGAGTTGGTTTGGGTGACATCGGGGGGAGGGCAACGAAAACGGGGGCTCAGCAAACGGACTGGGTGGGATCGCGCCTGGAAATAACCCTTAATGTTGGAGGTCTTTCATGCTGCTCTGTATGCGCAGCCTATAAACAAGGCTATTGTGGTGAAAAGGTTCATTATATAGGTTGTAGATTTTCTCCCTCCTATTATTTTTAATTTTCGTCTAACCGTAAATTTTTGTTTGCACATATTTTTATTGAACGATTTTTTTTGCTTTCCTCCCCCCTCCATATATGATAGATCAACAGTATCTAGAATGTTGATTTAAATAGATGAAAAGCAGAGTATGATTACTGTAGCATAAAGGTTGGAGGGCAATTGCGAACAATTGTCCAAAGACTTTATCCTGGAGATCAGCTTGGCGATGATGATAGGCTTAACAACCAACATTACAACGTAATCAGCGGATTGCTACCCACTACACAGCTGGAGGTGTCAGTATGGTGGAGGAAGGCTGAACAAATGTGTTTTTCATAACCTTCATCCTTCCCATTCGTCTCGCGATTGATTCAATAGTAGGAAACAGACAAGTTTAGGAATCACCAATAAAACTCACCATCTAACGTCGCACCTATCTAGCGACTTAGTACTCTCCCGCTAAAGCCGCATCAAAACTATTGGAATGGCTAAAACCATGATACACATGGCGAGATTGGCAGCAAGGTACATTCCGAGGCCACTGCCAAAAGTCTGCACAATAATTGTTGGAAGTCTTTGACACTGCTCGGCATGCTCTAGGGATAGTCGGTTTATTGTTCGGACCAAGAGTCTAGACCTCCGCTTGGGATAAATGTAGCACCGGAAGCAGTGTGTCTATTAAAAGGTCCGAGGCACAGAGAGACGGATGCCGAAGCGGAATCTGTGAGCCCCTGATAGCCCTTTTTGAAGTTAGTCGTTCTTTTGTTAGCAAGAGCTCACTAATGGGAAAAGAGGGCCTGCATCGAGGGAAGGGGACCTGTTTGACGATAGATGGAAGAATGGGAGGAGGACCTCGCTTGCCTACTTGCGTATACTGTATATATTCTTATATTTTACTGTTAGTTCGCTAGTGAGTTAACTCAGTTGAACGGGAGCGAGAGTGAATAAGGAGAACTCCCCTGCGGTCGTGGGTTGGCGATTCGGGTAGATTGTGTTGCTTTACGCTGGAGGACAAAAGTGCATGAGTTTTCATACAACGAAACCATCGCCAAAAAAAAGAAATCGTCTCAACACCGGCGAGGCCAAAATCCAACGGGGTGCCAGCAACACAACATACTGGCACATGTCAAAGAAGGAATACAGATACGGCTCCAGAGACCATGAATTGCCTCTTATAAACGTATTCTTCTAGACTGAGAAATAGTGGAAATAAGTCTAAGCAAGGCTGCTCCAGACAGCGGCCTGGGTCATCCGCCGGACCCATCAACAGATATGTATTTGGTGGACCTCGGGCTCCACATTCCTGGCCCGACTCCCATTTGTAGCAGAAGAAATTGCTAGTTCTAAGAGAGACTTGGCTTGAGGGTGCAAGGATACTATGATGTAGGGTTGGGAGAACCTGTTGCCAATTGGGCAAAGGGTACTAGCGTTGGCTTCTCGGGATCGAATATACTGTCTCGGGGGATGGCGGAAAAAGGTATGACCGGTTGCCAGGGCACTGCAGGGTCATAGCTTGTCCACTGGGGGCCCATGGGCCTCACCCCTTTACATACCTCACTTCCATAGTACCTCCCATCTCCGAGCCACCATACTTCCTACACCTCGCGTTCCTATGCATTCAATTGCTTGTGTTCTTTATTGCCCGCCACCCCCCCCTGAGACACTCCTAATGCACCCTCATTGTCACAATGGGCCACATCGGCGGTAACGATCTCCCATGGCAAGGGCTGCGGCAACTTCTCCAACATCTCCGACGGCAGAACTACGGATCAATGCAGGATATTGAGTTTAGTGCAGGATTTCCTTTGGCGTTCTCCTTGGGTTCCCTTATTTATTTCCTTCTGGTTTTTCACCTAGTTACTCTTAATATACTCACCCGGCTTTGGAAAATTGGTAAGGGGTTCATGAAGGCATGGTAGTACTGATTGGGGCTTTATTTCAGACGCGAACCATCTCTTTTTTTCGATGCTTGTACGGTGGAAAAACTGATGCACTTTTGTCCTCCAGCATAAGGGCCCGTTTACATATAGACGGCCGTCTAGCGACCGGTGAGGGTGCCGAAAGTTAAGGAGGGCTAGACGGTGCAAGATGTGTAGGGAGAATTGATAGATGGGGGTTTACTTAGGCCCTGTTCGGCAACCCACCGTAAAAAATACCATCGGATTTCATGAAACTAGCATAGAAGTTTAAATAAGAATAGTATAGTATTTCAGGAATAAATGTGTTTGGCAACACCAGTCTTTTCTTAGAGTATGTTTCTTAATAGCCGAAATCTTATTTGATTTCGGTAATAGTACTGTTTGTTGAATTGTTAATATATGGACACAAATTACAGCTTGTTTTCCTGAACACAACAAGAGGTCTTTTTGATGGAATTCCTCTAGCGAAATACTTTCAATTTGATTGTAGGTTCCTTAATGGAATTCCCTAAGCATCCTTGTTTTACTTTTAACTGACCAACTTGAAGTAGTATTTGCTTAAAATCAAAATACACTATGGGAAAAAGTAGCGACATTTGGGAGAAAGGTGGCAGTGAGTCCTAAGAGAGATTCGTGAGCATTACTGCCCAGATGATCAGAGTCGTCATCCAAAGTGCTTCATCATAGACACATCTTATTGAATGTAAAGGATATAATATGAAATAATTTGAATTGGAAGAGGTTGTTGAAATTGGGCTCTGAGAATTCTGATCTAGCATAAAATAAAGAAGTAAGGGGATTTGTATTCTAATAAATAGGGTTACAGTTAGGAGTTAAGTGTATTGATTTAGAGACGGGACCAGAGACACAACAGGACTAAAGCCACTGCCAGCACGAATAGCAAGTAACAACCAGCAGCAACAAAACCACAAAGCTGTTAGTTACAACCAGTAGAGCAACTGAGAGGAAGGCATCCCCAAGTACCAGCGGGAAAGTAACAAGTAAGTAAACAACAGCGAAGCAGAAGGCAACTGAGATGAAGACAATTCTGAGCACCAGTAGCTACACAACATGGAAGTAGACTACTACTAAGTGCAGCCAGCGACAAAGGAGAAAGCGACAAAGGACAAAGCGACCACGAGCCACTACCTGTGGCTAGGTACATTGCCCCTAGCACACGAGTGTTAGAGCCCCAGAATCTGAGGAGTAGAGCTCTATCGAGCTGCAGCCCAGCTAGGGATACTAACGATAGCTGAAGTTCGACTAGGTGAATAAGGCCCACCTAGAGGCAGACGAGATCAGGAGTACAAGGCCCTACACTGATGGCTGAAAAACAGAAATAAACAAGTATACTAAACAACAAACCTTTGGCTGGTAATACCAAGAAAAACATTGTAGAAACTTACATAAAAAAGATAAATTGACCTCAATATAATCAGTAAATTGTGAAGAGCGAACTTTTAAAAGATACCTGAATACATAAATAAAGAAGATACCAAAATTCCAGTACTAGAAGGAAGAAAAAAAGTAAGTCAAAAATCACAAAAGCAGGGAGGACACTCTGAGCATACCGGTAGGGAGATGAAAGCGAAACTATACTTAAAAGTGAAAATAGAAGGAGAACAAAAGTTTTTTGCTGATTTTTAAATGTTTTAAAGGGAAATAGAACTAGGGCTCCGGAGGATTTAACTTTAGGCGATGTGACATGGTAATCGTCCAGAGGTCGAGAATGTTGCGTGCTTTATCCCAGAGACAGGGATTGAGGAGGAAATCAATTAGAGTATACTTGATTGGAGAATCAAGAAGTTGGTAATGGAGCTTGTATATCCTTTGTTCCATTTGTGTCAAGTGAATTCCCAGATATAGCATGCAGGATGTATGACCTCGATCGAATCGTTTTCGGCAAATGCATTTCCTCCCCGAACCTCAAATCCCCTGAGCCAGGCAAGAAATCCAACTTGGTCTGATGCAGGAGCTGTAAGAACAACATCACAGTCGAGTCCAGGTACTTAGTCTGTAAGCATGCTTATCTGTAATAGCTTCTGAGAGCTAGAGGTAATAATAAGTATATAGTTGGATTTATAAAGTGCGAGTTCTGTCAGGAGATTGTGCCGAAGTGGTGTTCGAGGATTTTGTTGAAATGTGGGTAGATCCTTTGTGAAAGCTGGAGGGGGATTAAGAAACTGATACAGAAGAGGGGCATAGGAGCGTATAGGAATATAGGGATTTGATTTGGAAAACCATCCAGTACCGTTTAGTATAGAAAGCAAGAGATTTTGAGGATCCATAGCTATTAGATGCAGGTGAAACGGGGAGTAAAGATGTTGAGCAGGATCTTTGAAGGGCAGTAGACCTAGCAAGTAACTTGTGATATAAGTCCTATTCGCATTGCTGCCAGTAATTCACTTTAGCCAATTATTGTAGGCGGGATTGAGTTCGTTCCAGCTAGCTGACTTGGGATCGCGTTGAGACAGAGCGAAGAGAAGGGGGAGGGAATATTCTAGTGTAGGTAGCAGAATACATTTAATAATATTGAACCGAATTCTTGCACACCATAGATTTGAGAACCAACTGATTACTCTAAGATGTCACTCAACACACAGTGCCAACAGATTCTCTTATACAACAAAGCCAATACCATTATGGTTCCGGAAGGCTAGACTCTACCCCAATTTTCAGACACCAGGTTTGACACAATTGTTGTAACGCCAAGTGTAACACTGCCAAGACCTTATTACCCTTACACCTAATGTTCAGAACCCTAACTAGTAAACTTGTAAAACTAGTCAGTTTAATATTATTAATTGACTATTCTTATGATGAATTA
>Ga0307507_10005854_pt1 | contig 19606 bp, 17 predicted proteins | sample 7_EM_MG_FD_207223 | JGI IMG/M metagenome (GOLD analysis project Ga0307507, IMG submission 207223) | Populus trichocarpa ectomycorrhiza microbial communities from riparian zone in the Pacific Northwest, United States - 7_EM | ecosystem: Host-associated > Plants > Roots > Unclassified | place...
ATAGCATATAACTTTACCTTAATTGCATGTTAAGAAATATATAGTTACCTTTTAAAGTTGCTAAGTAGGTTAATTGCGTATTAAGAAATATATAGTTAGCTTTTAAAGTTGTTAAGTTAGTTAATTGTATATTAAGTTAGTTAAATTATATGTTAAGTTAGTTAATTGTATATTAAGTTAGTTAAATTATATGTTAAGTTAGTTAATTGCATGTTAAGTTAGTTAAATTACATGTTAAGTTAGTTAATTGTATATTAAGTTAGTTAAATTGCGTGTTAAGTTAGTTAATTGCGTATTAAGTTAGTTAAATTGTGTGTTAAGTTAGTTAATTGCATATTAAGTTAGTTAAATTGCGTGTTAAGTTGGTTAATTGTATATTAAGTTGGTTAAATTGCGTGTTAAGTTGGTTAATTGCGTGTTAAGTTAGTCAAATTGCATGTTAATTACGCGAAACGCGAAAATTAAAGTCTACTTAAATCTCATCCTGCGAATATTTTCCCGATGAAGCTAAATTATAATGTGGGTAAAGTACTTAAGAATAAAAGAGAGCTGCTAAACATCCTCTTTTAGAGGAGGCTCTCTTTAAGTGGCACCAACGCCTATAGAACTCTCGCATTCCTATTACTGGCGACCTTATATATGCTACCGCCACTTAATTATGGTAATAAATACCTGTATTAGCAATAACAATTAAGCTAAAGTGGTTGCTTGGCTAGTTAAAAGGCTTTAAATCTTATAATAGTATTCGCAAGAAAAAGCAGTATAGTAAGGCTGCTTTAGCCAATATAGATAGAGTAGAAGATTATATAGTAGAGCTTTAAGTAATTATTAAGCTTTATCCACTAAAGGATGTTTATAATGTGGATAAAATAGGGCTATTTTGGAAGGCTATACTAGATACTATATTGGCTACTAAGGCTCTATTAGGAATAAAGAAGTAGAAGGCATAAATCTCTTTAGGCAATTGCTCTAATATAGATGGCTTAGATAAGCTTCCTCTTCTTATAATTAACTTATTACTAAAGCCACATTACTTTACGCGTAATTGTATTAATATAGCCTTAATAAATATTATATGGAGGTATAATAAGAAGGCCTAGATAATAACGGTAATTATGCTTAAGTAGCTTACCTAGTTTAATAAAAGGATACATAATAGGAAGATACTGCTCTTAATTAACGGCTTTAGCGCCTATAAAGCAGCTATTTAAATACTTACTAAAAATAGCTCTCTTAAGAATACATATATAGAGTTCCTTTCTTCTAATTACACCTTAGTATATTAGCCTCTTAATTAAGGGATAATTGCAAACTTTAAGCTGCTCTACTGACGATACTGGCTATAATTTATAGTGAAGGTCTTGCTTTAAGATAAGAATCCAATTAAGCAGATATACATCTTATGGGCAATTTAATAGTTAGTTAAAGCTTAAAAGGAAGTTATACTATAGATAATTAAGAATTGCTTTATTAAATCTACGTTATTTAGCTCTTATATAGGCCCACGGCCTCGCCCTTAAGCTTATCTAGATCCTCCTATAGTTAATAAGATACAGTAAATAGTAGAACAACTACTTGTAGCAGGAAGGATTTACACTATAATAAATATTTGGGAATTTATTAAGCTACCAGGTAAGAAAGTAGAAGATTTATTAGAGGATCTTATTAAGTATATAGTAGAGCTCTATGCAGGGCCTAATCGCGATACGGAAACGGATACGGAAGTTATTAAGCTTAATAAGGCGCTTATAGCCTTACAAAAGCTTCGTCTCTATAAGGAGCAGCAAAGCGATTCTAATAGAGACGTAATTACAACTCTATTAAGGCATGAGCGTTGTCACGGGACTCAGTCAATCGAGGCACGAGCGCCGTAAAGAACGTATGCAAGCCTGTACAATTGGAATGTCTATCGACGAGGATATTAAGCTGGGGAGCAGACGGAGGTGGAAAGGACGTCTATATGTGTGTGCCAAGTCTTAAGCGAGCCCCTGACCTGATCCGTTACGGTAGTGCCGTAACAAGCGTTAAATTTAAGGCCAACGACCTCAAAACACCAAGCAGCAATTAATTGCGATGTATTTTAGTGTAGCCGATCGCTTAATACGAGTTCATGCACGTAGATACATAATATTATTACCTAATTTTGATCTTGGGTGCATTTTATATACAAGTATGCAATACAACGATACCCTTGGTATTACGATATGCTCGGCCGAATAAACCATATCGTACTAAAGAGATTTGACTGTAGTTCTTACTATCTACTTTTAAATATGCCTTCTACTAGCCTACTACCTAGTAGCCCCGCCTATAGTAATATTAAACAATTAGATAGTAAGCTTAGCGCCTTTATTAAATAGCTATAAAGCTATTATCTAGCTTTTGCCCACGCCTTTACTAAAGCGGAGTTAATTTTGGTTAATAAGTACTATACCTTTAAGATGCTTAAGTATACGCTGCTTAATAATAATATAGGCTATATAAAGCTGTATAGGATTGGCTTAATATATAGGCTTATTAATTACATAGTAGATAACTTAAAGGACTTTAGAATAGATTAGTGACGTTATAGTGCTATAGCAGAGGCCTTACTTAACGTCTTAATTGGTAGGTACTCTATATAATAATAGACCTTATCCTTCCCTTTATTTACTGCTTAATTTCTGCCCATAAGAAATAGCCTTTTGCCCTTTTATTAAATTCTTATTACTCTACCGTATGGTTTAAAAAGTCGCCAAAGTTATTCTATAGTTTAGCTTTAAATTAATAAGTATGCAGCTACTGCTTTAAGTTATAAAAAGAGGCCTTAATTGGATTAAAATTGGGTAAGTAAGGAGGAAGATATTTAAGTCTAATACTAGCAGTATTGTAGAGGTATTAAACTTCCTAGGTTTAAGTAAGCAGCAGTATTAGCGCGCCTATCCTTTATAGTCACTATATACCTTATTGCAATGATTAATATATTATCTATTACTAGAACTAAATAAGGCTATAGATAAGGCTGTAAAAACCTTATTCTTTATTTACTAAATAAATATTAACCCGTTAATAGAGCCTTAGTATATTAACTAACTAAGTATATAGCCCTTTTAGGTATATGCTAGTAGCAAGCTTTATCTTTTAGATCTCTTTAATTCTAATATTCCTTTAGCAGGCTTATTAATAGGTGCCTACCTATACTTTCTATCTATTATCTTCTTATTATAAGCTAATTTATTAATAAAAATAAACTAATTGCGCCTATAGCTATAGGTTTAAACAATCCAGTTATCTCTTAGGCCTGGGTTGCGTTATTATACAATTATCCTTATAACCTTTTTACTCTATCTCCTTCGCTTTAATTTAGCCGATAGCGTACTTTATGCCACTATTATATTATATTTATTATATAGAAACTAGAGTATTTCTTTAAAATAGGCGTCAAGGCTATATAAGAGGTATTTAAGGAGGCCCTAAGGTACGCGTTAATAAATTAATATTAATAATACCTAACGTTATACATCTAGAGCCTTATCCGTAAGTAGTAGCGGCCTACTACTTGCTTTAATTAGTGGATTAATCTAGCCAAATCTCTTTAAATTTACCCTCTAGTATTAAAGAGTAGGTTAAGGAACGCGGGTCTTAACTTTTATATAGAAATTGTTGTTGCTAAGGTTAATTAGAGCTTGTACAATCGACTTCTGTTTAGTTGACCAGGCAGGTTTGCCCATGGCTTTAAATATAAGGTAATAATAAGGTGATGGGTGGTGGCATGCGCGAGTACAGAAAAAGGGTTCAAACAGGTGAGGATTCGGCAAATTTCTATTTTTGATTATGGTTTCTGACATTTGATCGTCTCTTTCCGAAGCGACTGTAAAAACCCGCCGCCGCCCATAAGCCTATGGACGTCAATCTCCAGCTTTACACTGCTAGTCTTATCCCTGCTCCCTAGTCTAGAAATAAGTTAAGAGCCCTACCTAGACGGCAACGCCTTTATTAGCCCTATATTTAGCTAGTCTGCCGCGTAATCGGTTAAAACAATTAGTGGATTTAGTCGACCATGAAGTAAATCTTTTATATAGTCCACACAAGATATGCTGTCTTAAGTAGTGCTAATCCGTAGTTGATAAATGCACAATCCGCTTAGCAGATATACCATTAAGAGTGCTAGGGAGGAACTATGTAAAGGGAAGAGTATATATTCCGATATAGGTATAATAAATAAAATCACCCATCTGCTATGTGTTGATAATTATATCTAGTTAATGCCATCCTTAAGAAACCTAGCTCCTAGACGCCTATTCAGTTATTAAGTTTTCTCTCCATAGAATTCTCCTATGGCCTAATGCTGTTTTAAGTTTAATTGCCTTTTTCATCTTTGGGATAGCTCTTCTCCCATGCCATATAGGCACGACCAGCAAAAGGACCAAAATAGGACTCCCAGCAAGACGCATCAACGATCCCAGACCGGTCTGGCAAGTCCCAGTTACCCGAAGTCTCCGCTTGCGTGTATAAAATAAAGATATCGACGTCCGCAGCAGCCTTCTTCCTCTCATGAGTATACGTGGCTTTAGTTAACTTCTTCTCGGTCCATTTGCACTGCCCGACTTCGTTAACATCTTCGTCCCGACCACTCTTCTTATTTAGAGATCGCTGTGTAGGTATCTCGATGCGGAGGAAGAAGTCGCCAGCCGGCGCGCCCGCTGCGTTGAGGACGACACGGTCGTGTGCGTCCAAAATTCCCTTTTCAACGGTGTCCACTTCGTCGGCTGACCGTGTCTCGCTGGTAGCAGCATGTTTTCTTGCAGTTGAATTGGTTTGGCATCGGTGGCGAGCTTTTGCGAAGTCAAGGTGTCGGTTCACCACCGTTGTCTCCTCGTCGTCTCGCAATTTGCACCCTGAGTGCAAGACCTTCAGCGGCACCTCCTCCCCGTCTCTAAATCCCAGCGACCGCAAAATGCGAAATGAGCAGCAGAATTTCTCGAAGCCTTCCCAGCAAGTAGTTCCGGGGAGCCCTTCGCCTTCGCCTGTTTGAAGGAGATAAAGATGTGCATAGTCGTTGAACTGCCATTGATCTAGGAACTTGCACAAGCGGTCGGCGTTGGCACTTTCTGGCATCGGCTGCCTAGCAAGCATCCAAAGCCAGATGTAAGGGGCCACAAGGTACCCCGGCGCATCGTAATCGCCATTCTTCGGATCCCTCTCAAACCAAATGAGCCCAGGCGACGTGACATTCTCCCACAGTACGTCCGATCTAGGTATCTTCTCTCCGAGAGAAATTAGTTGCCTAGAAAGAATACAGTGTACGATAGACAAGACATGCTTCCGTAGCACAGACATGGCTTTTGAATAGCGGACGTTTAGTTCATTGTAGAGAGTATTGGCGAATTCCGTTATATTCGGCTCGCGGCCTTCTGGGGACACATCTAGCTCGTCGGCGATTAGCTCTATCGCACGTGCGTGGCCGCCGACGTCTTTTATCAGAAGACGGGTGAAGGGAGAGTCCTTAATGACTAGCTCGTTGCTTGCCTTCCAGGTCGGGGCATGTAACCGATTGAGAGGTAGGTATACGCGCTTGCGGTAGGTGTCGGCCAAAAATCTGTCTATAGGGCCAACGCAGGTTGCAGTGACACAAGTCATTATGAAGGGTGCTCTCCTTCCTGGTTTCCCCTTGGTTCCGGAAGGATCTCGTGACATTAGACTTAAACTAGCAATTTCGGTTAGTAATCCATAAAATGGACTGGTTTTGTCCTGCCCGTCATTATTCCCCGTAAGGGCTGCTTGCATTCCGTCGACAACCAAAATTCCAGTAAAATCGTTGTACAGGTCGACGTTTTCTGCCGCAGCGACGAGTTGGAAAACGGTACGAGGGTCCGCGAGGTATCGCTTGCTGATACTTTCGATAGGCTCGTTAAGTAGCTGCTTTAGCATTCTAACTCCAACCGCATTCCACGGATCACTCTTTTCTTTATTCATTAATGGTGTCCCATTCTCGAACGAAACATGAAACACATAAGCGTTTTTAAGTCTCCGCGCAAGCTCAGGGTAGAGGGGATTTTGAATGCGGAGGTTGATTGCTTCTTGGATTGAAGAGGCGAATTCTGATCCATGTCTCGACTTTCCAGTTCCGGCACCCCCCAGATAGAGATAGGAGGGAATGTATGCCTTGTCAATCTCGTCCTTCTTGTAGTAGGAGTAGTGTTTGAAAACGTTCGTTGCAAGTGCCTTGTACAGATCTGGGTGTGGCTGAAATACCCAGTTCCTGCCGCTCGTTCCCAGAAGAGGATGTGGGGCCTTGTACAGGATTCCTTCCTTGAAAGCATCTTCTACATTTACTTTTAACGAGGATGACTGTTGTAACAGCGGTGGCGGCGCTTGCGGCGTGAATGCCTGTGTGGAGGTATCATCTATAAACGACTGTTAGCAACACCATAAGTCAACAGGTATACTCTCTTACCGTAGGTGCCATGAACCGAGATAAGGTGTTCACACGTATCGCAACGCGCTGTGGGGAGATTCGTAGGCGATGAAGCGCAACGGCCCATCGGACAGTTGCATTGTTGCCCGGTGACTTTGTTCATGAATTTGCAAGGACCCGTTAGTGCCATTATGATAAGTTCTTGCCTGGGCAGAGAAGAATTAAGCGGAGAGGACTCAGGTGGAGGTTCGGGCTCAGGCAATGACGAAGATGGGTGGGGTGGAGGAGAGGAAAGCCAGCTGAAGCCGAACTTTGAGAGCATATTTAAAGGCCAAGTGGTTATAAATTTCTTGTGGGAAAATTTGAGTTTCACTTATGGGGAAGTAACAGTGTTGGTATGTTCGGTGAAAGGTCACTGCCTAGGCTTGGAGATGCTAGGCCCAATTCATGCAAGCATGTGATTAGCCACGATACGCACGCCTGACGTCATAACGTAAGCGATTACCACTATCACCGGATGCACCAACCCACTGAACAAAACACTCAATATCAGCCTATTGAGATGATGGACAATCTTTAAATTTCGGATACAAAGTAAACAAAGTCATGCGAAAACGGATATGCATTTATTTAATCCTGAAACCATAAGGGGAGCGTGATCTGCCGCCTATTTCGTCCAATTACCCGATTTCTGCCTCAGCCACGCGTAAGCGTCTTTGTCCACCGGGGGTATCTCTCCACCCCCAATCTCAAGTAATCATGAGTGGAGGGGAACTTCTTGGCTCCTAGGCTGACGTCTTTAGAAGAATCCCGCCCTTGGCATTCACTAGGTATATTCCAGAGCATCTCCCGCTGTCCATGTAGACCTTGTTTGTTTTTAAGTGTCGCAACCCAAGAGTTTCTTGCGGTATCCTGCCACATATTTACGAGCTGTTCTCCTTGGTTCAGGTCTAAGACTATAAGCATCCTCCTCAAATAAATCCTTCAGAATGACGCAAGCAAACCCAGTCTTTCCTCGCGCAGAAGAAGATAACTTAGTCTACGTCGCCGCGCCTTCCGTCGGGCATGCAATTGGCATCATGGTCGCTGTGATTATTTCTATGCTCCTTGGTACTTCCTGCATCCTCAATCTCTTCCGATCTCGTTTCCTTCGCATCCTTGATCCTGATAATACTGACGACGCAAGTTACTAGCCAGTCTACTCTTCTGGGTCTGGTGGGCGTTTAAGTTGAAAGCTGACACACAGAAGGAGCGAGCACGGATCGAGGATTTGCGGCGTAGAGGGCTGTGGAACGAGAATATGATTCAGAGGCAAAACGAGGGGACAAGCAAGGAGAAAGCCATTGAGCAATAAATACGGCCCAAAAGAGGCGCGTCCCAAAATAGCAGTCGCAGCGGGTTTTAGCCAGCTCTCGCTACGGACTTTTTATAACGCTTAGCAATTTCGAGTTTATTACGTCTCAACCTATTTACATTTTCCGAGACTGCGTCCCTGGTGAGCTTGTATTACACTCTCCTCTCGAAACGCCGCGCTTCCCTTCTCCCATCAAATAGGTGTGGCATCAACTTAATCTAATGAAACCCACTATACAACAATGGCGGCGCCCTGAATGCACTGCAATCTTCCATATATACATAGAGCCAAAGCCGGGTCCATTATACGATCCCATAAACTCTTTTGGCAATAAAAAAGCATCCGAACCCGAACACTAACAGTCCAGCCGCGATACACCAAAACCACCAAAGGGTGTCAATATCTTGGCCCGGCACAAGGACGTTCATGCCCCACATGCCGGTTACGATATTCATCGGTAGAACAATGGTGCCCAATACGGTGAGTTTACCTAGGATGTCTGAAGTTTTTTCTTGGCGCTCGTTCATACGAATGTTAATTTGTGCGAGGTAATTGGAGTGGGCACGAGAGAGGAGGCTATCGTAACGGAACTGTCAACATCGCTCTGCTTTTAGAACGATAATTACATAGAAACATAAACTTACTTTTCATAGTGACTCAAGTTTGCTGTCATGGTCACGATATGGTCCTGAATATCCCCTAGATATAAGCCAATCTCGCTCCTTGGGGCAACATCCCATTGCTCATTACACCTCTTCGCAAAGCCCTTAATTACATCGGCCTTGTTTCCTAAAAGCCGATATAAACTCATCACCTTCTTCCTGCACTCCCCAACACGTCGAAGCATATCGGCTCCACTATCAGCAGGTTTGAAATCATCCACTTCAGAAAGCTTCTCGTAATCACCACTGCTATTGTCTCGGGAGCCGATTTTGTTTCTGTTTTTAGATTTGCTCTTAGCTTCAGCGACTTCTTCAGGAGAATGCAAGCAAAGAATTGCATCATCAATGTCATCCACCTCCTCTTCAATACGCTGAATCAGGGGGGCATAGACATCTGTGATATCGTCAATAATGGCGTAGGAGATCCAGTCGGAGCTGAGGATTAAGTAGTCGGTGAGTTGACGGATGCGACGACGGACATTTGCAGGATGAGGCGTCATTGAAAAATGAAACTATTAGCTCCTTGTCAGCTTTTCTGGCTGAAAGAAACGACGGAATGCATGAAATATACTAACGCTAATAACGCCTTCCCGGAAAACAACAACATACATATTGACAGGCGCCAGATAATCCTCGCTATTAGTGTCTTGCTCGAAAGTCCTATAATTGACGAAATAATAGTTGCGGAACAATTCGACTTTCTCTCGCGCTTCCTGCATCATTATGTCTTCTGATGTAAGAGGATGGATTCCAAAAGCTTTGGAAATGACCCTCATTTCAGCTTCGGTAGGAGATAAGACGTCTAGCCAGAAGGATGGTCTGGGCCCATAGCGCTTTTGTTTTTGCTTTGGGGTATGAGATCGTGCTGGTGTGCTCGTACCTGTGTATTCGCCTGAGGAATTATGTTTGGTATCACTCAATCTAGAAGACTGCCTTGTGTCTGCCCTCGAATGAACGTTGGCAGAGGGCTGGCTACGATCTGCGCCAATATCACGTCCCTGGGGCGTCTGATCTTCGTCTTCGTCCTCGTCTGAGCTGTCATCTGAAAGCAAAGGTGGATCAGGGATGAACAGGGTCCTAAAGGTCTGGCCAGGTTGCACTAATTCCGATATTGTTTGGCTATGAATGGTGCTTTGGAACTCTTCGTTGAAGTATGTGAATCGATACGGCGCATCTTCTGCCTCGCGATGCCATATCCGCTTCTGTGGACGGAGACGACCACCCACCAGCAATGGCTCGTTGACTCTTCTCGCACGTATTCCCTCCATGGTCCGCTGCTCTTTTTCTTCCTGACTCCACTCTTCCAGGACTGATAGATCTGGCCATCTACGAGCTCTCCGCCGACGCGTCCGATAGTCCCCAGCCTCCGGCCGGTGCATATAATCCTCTTGGCCCAACTCTGACATTCCTTCCTGGGGGAAGCAGACATCATCTGCAGCATGAAGAGCTGTCATGCGCCTTCGGAGATCGCCCTGGAGTTCTTTTGGAGATGGAGGTGTTGATGCCAGGTATTTGTTCTCCGCCACATCTTCATCAATATCAATCAAAGCGTCGCGCGATTGCGCACTAGTAGATCTTTTATTGTCAGGAGATCTACCGCGACTGAGGTCGTTCGTAAGCATGACGTCGTCATAACCCAAGTCTGGACCTAACTGGGGGCTAGTTGGTACAGACGGAGGATTATTGATGTCGTAGTCACCAAGGCTATGTGTGGAGAGATGCGGGCCGTATCCAGGCTTCCGTTCCCGACTAGAAATTGATGATGGACTAGACCTCCGGACGGAACGTTCAAGAGTTCGACCGCTGCTCGATGGACCGCTGAAGCCTCCGTAGTCTGCACCTCGCGATGGGCTGTCCCGATGTGATGTGGACATAAGTGGCGTGCGGTCATCAACGTCTCCGTCCTCATTCTCGTCATCTGTTATCTGTTGCTGCCGGGAAAGTTTGGAGCGAGTTTGTGACCCTGGAACGAGGGCGGAGGGTTGAGTAGCTCTATGAGGGGAATGCCGAGCAAAGGGCTGACTTGGACGACTAGTAAAAATGCCCGCCTGTACACTTTGACGTCGGGTCTGCAGAGGTCCCTGATCACTGTGATCATCAGGGGTTAGCTTTCTCCATTAAATTGGCGTGTTGCGCGGTACTCGGTAAGCTTACCGGTGGTCTAACAAAGCCTCGCTTTCCAAGCTTGTATCACTTCGATTATCACGCAGTCTGTAGAAAACCGGTCGTGCTGTCGTCTCAGCAGCAACACCTGCGAGGCTCGGCCTGCCTTCTGAAGTCATACCCCCACCTTCCATGGGCTCTGGTGGCGCTGCGAAAGATTGCCGGCGATTGCGCCGCTTCTTGCCACCACGATGCTTCCTCTTCTTTGTCGTCGAAGATGTCGGGGCATCTCGGGAGGAAGCCACAGTTGCAGATGGGTTCGATAAAGTCGCTTGGGCATACGAGGCGGCAGCAGGGTTCGATGTAGGATCTGAAGCGACGGTGGATGGTTTCCCATGCGGATTCTGCGATGGCGATTGAGAAGCCATTGAGCGGATTCGGGGGACAAAGAATAGTAGAGGGCTTGGTAGTCTTCGAAGAGGCTACGGCGACGGTATCGGGGGATGGGCAGACATAGATATATAGCGAAGGTGAAGGACAGGGAATCAGTAGAGTTACAAATATTGAGATTGTGCAGCGACTTTCGAATGCGAGAGATGTACCGTGAAGATTGACGTAGCGCGTCCAAGCTCTGTCTATTTTGGGAGTAGCGGATAATCATAAGAATCCCGAGCATCATAGCAAATTCAGCGGGATGTGCTGAAATCCATCTGCCAAACTTCTCAAGCCATCATATAGCTATCATAGCTAGCCAAAATACTGAGCCCTCACGTCAACGCCACGCCGTCGGTTCCGCCAGTTGGCCAAACCGCGCACCTCACGTGCCCTATTGCCCCTTCGGGATACCGTTCAAAATTGACCAACTGAAAAAATCTGCCCGTTCTCCTCTTAGTAGCTCCCCAACCAGGATGCAACACGCCGGGCTAAGACCCAAGATAGACCCTGCTCGTGTCTCTTCAAGCCGGTCACGGCCTAAGCCACAAATCATTGGTGCAATGGACATCGGATATTCCCAGCATGCTCATGATAGACACATGTGAAGTCGTTCATCTGGATCTGCTCACTGGGTCCACTTTCGTTCATTGCGTGCTCCAGCGCTATGGCAAATCTTGGGCATTGCTTTTCCTGCTCATCCGACAGTTGGCTCCCATTTCGCTGCCACTTGTCCAGGGCCCATTGCCTAATCTTAGACTCTGGACGCGCAACTTGGTAGATTTGCTCAATATGCTCAAATATCAAAGGGGCCTGGGAATACATCGGAAGGTTTATGAACACATCTAGTATCCGATCTTTAAGTGGAATCACTTGACACATGTCAGCCAGCCCGTGGAGAGAGATTATGTGATGCATATCAGTCCGAGCAGTTTGCACATTCTCGGCATTTGCACCCGTAAGCCACAACATTTTGGTATTTCCAGTCTTTATGTATTCGATGAAACTACCGAAGATCCTAGGGTTTCCTTTGGGAAGCTCAATACAGCGCTTGTAAGATTCTCCCCAATCGCCTTGGAGACTCATCTTGTAGAAAGCGGAATGCTGACAAAGAAGTATCTTGCTGATGAAGAAAGTTTCCGGGAGGGCCTGAACAGCAGCACCAACAACGAACATGATAAGTTGGTCTCTGTCTGTCATGTCAGCTTGAACATTGTGGCCCTGTTGGTATGGTCACACTTACTCTTGAGGGTCCATTGCATGAAATCAGTTCAAACACGGGAAGAAAGTGAATCGGGGAAGCCGAGAGTACGGGTTGTGATAGCTAAGTAATGCCCTACTTTGCAAGGCAGATGACGAGGAAGTAGGCACAGTCGGGTACCTGCGCAAGACCTTTCTGCGAGTGCGAAGTCCTTTTGTGTGCGAGAAGGTGGAACTAGCAGAAGCCGAAAGTTCTAGCAAAGTGAGAGTGAAGAAAAAGATGTCAAAACACGCGACGTAGAATGGAACAGAGGCACTGCAACTAAGTGAAGTTTCAAGAAGCACACATTCCCGGCCAGGGAACCAAGACAACGGGGTACTTTTTGGTAAGATATAATCTATCTGCCCAGTGAGATATGATACCGTGCTATATAGTCTTGTGAGGCGTTGAGATTGTCGGAAAATCTCAGCACCAGCACTGAGTAAAGCGAAGCGGCATTAAGAGTAGCGAAGACGCTGTCTCCACTATCTCATAAAAATATTCATATAGTTCTAGCGAGCATGATTAATCCTACAAGGAGGGCTACAACACATAACGAAACGCCGGTCCATAATTCTCAACCGCCGCATTCGCCTCCATGGGGACTTCACCGGTCGCTCTGCTGGCCAGTCGCTCCTGCAGCGTTCCATACTGCCGATCTAGCTTCTTATTCTCCCATACCAACAACGCACGTAGACCTATCACCAAAAGCGTCGCAAAGAACATGAAAGCCGCACAGACAGCCTGGCCTTTAACATAGTAAGGTCCTTCATTGGACGGGTATAATCTAGTTCCAAGGAGCGGACCGCATTGGCCGATGAGGTTGAGGAGGACTATTCCAGCTCCGCGCCGGGTGTCGCTTCCCTGGTTATCTACATATCATCAGCAGGCGACCAGCGTAAATAGAAGTAACTTACTCAAGACCCAAGGTAAGATATTTGCAATGGCCGGAAAGATACCTGCTGCTGCCATGAAGACTCCAAAATACCGTGCTGCAACAGACTTAGAGCAAGCAAGAATTACATATCCAACACCTCCGACGATCGTGAGAACTATCAGCATAAGGCCTCTTTGCTGAGTCCTATCTGCAATCCAGGTAGTCCCGCAGGTAAGCAAAAAAGAGAGAAAGAAGGGTGGTGCAGTCAATCCCTGCGCGTTTACAGCGGAGAAACCCATTTCGTTAAGAATCGTAGGTAGAAAAACCGGGAGAGAGGAGAAGCTGACGTTACAGCTGAAATACATAAGCTAAAGTATCCAATTAGTACCCAAGACGTTCTATGTGCTGTGGGTGTTTGGACCTTACTCCTGTGAACCAGGCTTTGAGATCGAGAAGCCCAGCTCCCATATCTTTCCAGTCAATTTCACCCACTCTCTTCGAATTACCGACCTGCCGGATTCCTCGAGACTTCGCGACGCGCTTGTCATCTTCGTTGAGAAATCTAGCTTTCTCTGGTGAATCTGGTAGGAAGAAAAAAGCAACTACCGCCATCACGATCGTTGGTAATCCTTCGACTAGGAAAAGCACTCTCCAATTCGCAATGCTCGAGTGCCCCGAGGTGATCCCATATGCAAGAGCTCCAGCAAAAGTGTTGGCTAATGGAGCTGCGGAAAGAAAGATACCGCAACGAAAGCCAAGTTCATGACGGAGATAGAAAAATGAGAGGAGATACGGTATTCCAGGCCCATAGCCCGCTTCTGTGAGGCCCATGAAGAACCGGAGAGCCATTTCGGCAGCCCAGGTGTGTATGCCCGCCTGCACAGTCGAGACCAGACCCCTAGATTCAGTTACTAATAATGCAAACCTAGCACTCTGCCATCCAATCAAGTATTCCTTACCAACCGAACACTACAAAGGCACCCCACATGTGCGGGGGCACAATCTTCCACATCATCGCCTGGAACTCGAAGATAATGTAGGAGATATAGAAGATTGTCAAGAGCCAATCATAGCGATCACTAGTTAATTTTAGGTCTTTGGCCATACCGGCTATACGAGCATTTCTGCCCAGAGAATTAATACTGGAAACATGTAAAAAGCTGAGTCTCTTATAGGGCTCATTACCCGATATTTGAACGGTCAAGAAATGCAAGGAGGTCTACAAATGTGGTCAGCCCAATACCTACCAAATTACGACATATTTTTCTTACACAGGGCCATGACAAGAGGAATCACATGAAAATCAAGTTTCCGAATAAGGCGCTTCTCGAGATCTGAATCCACATATTGATGTGCAGGTATTGTAGAGCCTTCTTCGAGCTTAACATCTTCAGCTTCTTTTCCAATATCAGCGTCACGTGGCTCGGTCAGCGCATTCTTTCCATCGGCCGGCGACGGTATGGAAGGCCCGCGGCTAGGATTTTTGAATACTTTCATGTTTCACGAATTGGACTGTAATTGATGGAGAGACGCAATTTGTACAGTGACTAGCGAAATCGGCTTCCGCCTCGGCTCTCTAAAACTTTTCCCCACTCTTTGCCAAGGCATCTTTGCGCATGGCTAACCTATATGCGGTTAGTAGTACTAAACTGAGGTAACAACTCGAGGGAATTAATGATATGTAAAAGGACATTACCAGATTTCGCCTTTTGTTTGCCCTATCACGCACCAAACCTATATAAATCATAGTGGTCGATGATTTCAAAGAAGCTGATTTTCCAATTCAGAAGCATTCATAAGCCTTCTTGCCACTCTCGCCACTCTCAAGTATAAAAAGGAGTCAACCGCAACGAAGGTGGGCAGGGAGGAGGTCTAGGGAAGTTAAAAAGCGAATTCCAAGATTAACACGCGACCAGAGGAATGTCCAAGAGCGACAACACCCCCGTAAACAGTAGTGCAACTCGGCCGATACTCGGGAGGCAGCCAAAGCATGCCTTCTAAACCCCAATAGATCCACTGCTCCTTCACAAATATACCATGTAAAGGACTCAGTCGAGAAAGAACGCCGCTAGGGGAACGAGATGTGGTATATAAAACTCCCCTATCAGTTTGGAGGTACGTCCCATCCTTAGAGAACGAAAGGGCTTGAATAACGGCATCAAGTTTAAGCATCTGCAGCACCGTTCCCGTGCTCACGTCCCACAGCTTGACCGTCGTGTCAGCCGATGCCGACGCCAGCACCTTACCATCTCGCGAGAAGGCCACGGCACGGACGGAACTTAAATGGCCCCTGAGCGTCTGCAGCACCTTCCCATCTCGAGCGTCCCACAACTTGACCGTCCTGTCGGCCGATGCCGACGCCAGCACCTTACTATCTCGCGAGAAGGCCACGGCACGGACGGAATCTAAATGGCCCTTGAGCGTCTGCAGTACCGCGCCCGTGCTCGCGTCCCATAGCTTGACCGTCATGTCGTCCGATGTCGAGGCCAGCAGCTTACCATCTCGCGAGAAGGCCACGGCATGGACGGAACCCAAATGGCCCCTGAGCGTCTGATCTTGCGAGAACAGCACCTTTCCATCTCGCGAGAAGGCCACGACATGAACGTAATCCGATTGATCCTTGGGCGTCCGTCGCACCGCGCCCCACAGCCTGACCTTCGTGTCGGCCGATGCCGACGCCAGCACCTTACCATCTCGCGAGAAGGCCACGGCATTGACGGAACCCGAATGGCCCTTGAGCGTCTTCAGCACCGCTCCCGTGCTTGCGTCCCACAGCTTAACTGTCTTGTCGACCGATGCCGACACCAGCACCTTACCATCTCGCGAAAAGGCCACGGCATCGACGGAACCCGAATGGCCCTCGAGCGTCTGCAATAAGGCATTCCAATCCTTTTCAACCTTGGGTAGTCTTTTTACCAACCGAGGCACCTGGTCCATAAACTGCTTCTTTACTATACTCATTATCGGCGCGAAAATAAGCGCACTATAATATACTGGAGGGGAGCCTGCTCAATTGCTGATCGGCCGTATAGCACGAATCGCTTTGCATCATGGATAAACGCATATAAATCGGGACAGTCGCTAGTCTGAATAGGTTAGTGGGATACCGATCCCTGCAAATTAGGGTTGGCTTACTAGAGCAATTGACTCCAAAGAGTTAATAGCATAAATCCCTTCAGAGACCTTCCTCACCCAGCTCAGCGCCTCGAGCCAGTGGAGGAGATAGACCTTCAGGAACTGATGAACATCGTCGTTGTCGCAAAGCTGAGCGCCGCTCTTCTGGAGATGCTGAATCCAATAAAGGCATGCGTACTGAAGCTCTGGAGAAAGACACTGCTCTACTCGGGTACTCTCTACGTTAGCTACAAGCACACTAGGAGCGTTTTGTCCACAGATGTCTTGTTTAAGAGAGGCCGACATGAGCCGTATGCAGCCCTCAGCTAGCCTTTGATGTGCTTGCTTCTCGTCAACCCAGAAGTTTGGATCTCCGCACCTGTCTTTATCAAGGAGAAAGTCGCGAAATGACGGATGGTGGAGGCGAAGTGGGCGATTTTGGTCCGCTGGAATATCCAGGATAGCATGAAGATCCTCTAGCGTCTGGCCGACGTCCTCTTTCACGACATGGAGTAGCCTGCTTAAAGAGTGGGCAGAAATGGGAGAGAACAAGACCACTACACTTCCAAGAGTATGCCTTAGCGTTCCATACTGGTCTTCTCTCTCTTCGTCCGTGTAGTCATTATAGATCGAGTGCTTAAGAACAGTAACATAAATCTCGTTAAGATGCTTTTCCGGGGCCGTGGTAGCATTACTGCTGCCATGAATTATCGTATCGAGTCTTTTGGCCGCGAATCGTTTCCCTTCACGGATAAACCGACAGGCGGTTGCGGCCCAAATAAACAGGCCACTTGCATTCCAGGCTAAACGCATAATAATCTCTTTGCCAGGCCAGCCAACATCTAGACAGCGTTCCTGCCCAATGAGTCTAAGATTATATTCTAGGAACAGATAGATATCGTGGTCGATAATTGCTGGAGATATGTTATGTAGTACAAAATCCTGATGTTCCGCATCCGGTATTTGGCAGAATCCATATCGAATTGGAATTTCAGGTCTGCTCGTCAAAAAAACTCGTAACCGGACCATCTCCAACGATCGAGCCTCAGCTAAGAGCTGTATAATGATCCCGATGTTGTTGTCGTTGTCACACTCATCAAGCGCATCGATTACCAGAACATACGAGGATTGGCAGCCGTTGCCGTCCTGCTTCGATAGCGGACGGAGGACGAGCTGGTGCCATTGGTCGCGGAGAGATTGACTCGCAATGTCGCTACGCTCCGCAATAGCGCCATAAATGTGCTGATAGAGAGCTGGTACGTTTTCCGCAAACTGCACGGCGATACTTGCGACGAACTTGCCGGCGTGGCTAACATCTCCCCCGCCTCTCGAGAAGAAGAAGCTGGCCCCGAGACGACCCTGTTCAAAGTATCTTCGAGCCACAGTGCGAGCAATCGTGGACTTTCCCGTGCCTGCCAGGCCATTCAGCCAGAATATGCACCGCTTATCCTGTCCATCAGCCCAATTAAATATCTCCTGAAGAACATCGACGCGCGTGTTAGGAAGGCAAGTAGGCTCGTGCTGTCTGGCGTACGAATTGAAGGGCGCTTCTGCAGCGAAAGGTAAACGTTTAAGCGGGCTGTCTATTTATATTGCCAGTCAGCGTATCACGTCCTACTCCTTGCGGCGGTAGACAAATCAAAGTCCACTTTGACGTGCAAAGTCATTCCTTGAATTCAGGAGAGTCAAGGAACCACTGACCAGTTCCTGAGTGGACTTCATTTTTTGAACGCTTATCGATCTCCTCCCGGAGCCGAGTGATCGCGTTCTTCTTTCCCTCGCCATAGATGGGCAGCATGTGGATGTCGAAAATGCCAAGCAGACAATAAGCCCCGTCCTCTTCGCGTTTGGTTTCGCGTTTTCCTGCCCATGACATCCGCTCCTTAACGCTGAAATTAGATAGAGAGCTTCCTTGAAGTGCTTGAACAGGAATCCCCGTTATCTCGTGAATTTGTCGCTCTAACGATTTCCTACAACCGAGTTGCTTGCACTCTAGGGAGAAGAACTCAACTGATAGCGGAGCAATAAGCTCTTGGAGTGTCCAGCCCCGGGTGAACCACCTACTTTTCCGAAAAGCCGGTTCCCACGTCCACTGGAAGGACTGGGTGAACTGATTATAGTCATTTGCCGAAACATCTGACAGATATACGTAGCATTTCGCCGCCTTACGATACCAACTAAATATAGAGTTGATAGCCTCTGAGAGCTCTGTGTTGTTTGATTTGTTAATGCAATAAGTGTCCACCCGGAAATGTTGTAGGCCATCTAGAGCAGCTTGCTCTCCGCAGAACTGAATCTTTCTATACCCAGCTTTACTCTTCCCAGAACCTTCTGTTAAGTCTTTAAAGGTGACCTCATCATCACCCTGTCCCTAAGTATGCGAAAGTATCGCATAGGGAGGGATATTGTCGATAAGATCCTTGGTTAGGCTGAATTCTCTATGATTTGTGAGTATCAAAAGACGCATTATTAAAGCGCGGATATTGAGAGGCTCAAACGGGGGATATTCACCAGATAGCTGGGATATTAGGCAAAACTATCTAGATTAGGGTCCATGTGAAGTAGTAAGAGAAGGTTGATAAATGACGAAGAATGAATTTGGAGGTTGGGGAATTCCTGCGCGTGAAGTGGGGCTCGTGGCATCCTGAGCACGATGAAATGGGCCCTGCAGTTATCGATAAGAGCCAGCCAATAGGATCAATAGGATCAAGGCTCCGTGATCATACTATGTAGGCCGGATAGCCCTCTCGGATAATAGACTTATCAGCTAATAGTATCCGGAGACTATCCGGATAGTCTCCGGCTAGTCTTGGCATAATCCCCTAATATGCTTACATTTGTAATGCACCCCCCAATATTAAATAAATATTTTTTCTATTGGTATAGATTTATAGAGCTTGTAAAGCGCTTTAAAATGGTACCACTTTCATCTAAATATCCTAAGGATAAGTAATATCATATAGATATAAAGCTTACAAGAGCTCTGCGGAACAGACCTGCGGAGGATAGGGCCGGATAGCCTCTCGGATAATAGACCTATCAGCTGATAGTATCCGGAGACTATCCGGATAGTCTCCGGATAGTCTTGGCAAAAACCCCTTAATATACTTATACTTGTAATACACCCCTTAATATTAAATTAATTTTTTTTTATTAAAACAGATTTATAGAGCTTGTAAAGCGCTTTAAAATAGTACCACTTTCATCAAAATATCCTAAGGATAAGTAATATTATATAGATATAAAGCTTACAAGAGCTCTGCGGAATAAGACTTGGAGGGAGCCGCGCACGGAGCTCTACCAAAGCTCAGCAAAAGCTCTGCACGAAGCTCTGCACGAAGCTCTGCACGAAGCTCTGCACGAAGCTCTGCACGAAGCTCTGCACGAAGCTCTGCACGAAGCTCTGCACGAAGCTCTGCACGAAGCT
>Ga0307507_10005855_pt1 | contig 19606 bp, 18 predicted proteins | sample 7_EM_MG_FD_207223 | JGI IMG/M metagenome (GOLD analysis project Ga0307507, IMG submission 207223) | Populus trichocarpa ectomycorrhiza microbial communities from riparian zone in the Pacific Northwest, United States - 7_EM | ecosystem: Host-associated > Plants > Roots > Unclassified | place...
AAAGAGCTATCTAGCCGCCCACCCCTCTTGGTCTGATGAGAGCCCAGACCCAACCTGCCCACGCTGCGAAACAGGACCAGAATCCTTCCAGCACGCCGTCCTCACCTGCCCCGCCCGCACACGAGCCCGATACCTCCGACTGAAAGAGGTCTCCTCTCTAGCGCACGACGCACCGATATGGTCCGACCCCACCCTCATACGAGCTCTAGGCGAGTATATCACAGACACGAAGACCGGTTTCCCCCCGGACATGCTCCCCGACCAATTTAGCCCCCACTCCACTCCCTCTCCCACACCTGAATAACTGGTTTTTCCGCGAAGGTTTTTTTTTTTGGATCCTTTGTTTTGAGGTTGATTAGTTGTTTTATTTTTCCCTTTACATAGCCCACCCCGCCAAAAGACGCAGATACGAGAAGTAGTTTCAGCGTTGTAATTTCCTTATATTTTGATTCCGTAGGGAACGACGGGCAAACGGTTTTTGGCCCAAGTACTTTCAGCAAACGCGGTGGACGGGAAGATATGGTTTCTTTTGTTTTTTGTTTTGATTTATAGGTTTTGTTCTTTCCATAGCTAGTGCTGCACGAAGCTTCTTGTACCTAGAAACAATGAACGCATGATAAAACTAAAAATAAAAAAAAAGGCATGGGATTTGGGTTCTTCACGCAACCATCTAAGTTCTTTCATATACTATACTTTCAATACAAAGATCTTTATCTATCACCCTTCCGGGAACCAAGACGAGACCTTCTTATATGAGCCTAGCGATCGACGTTGCTAGATAGGAGTCAAGAACTTAGCTATCGCAACAAGCTATCGGGAAGGGAAGAAGTGATCGTTAGGAATCTATCGGTTACCTGCTGCAAGTATCACCCAGAAAAGAGAGGATTGTAACAGCCTAACAGCATGGTACTGCCTCTACTTCAGCTAGCACCTTACTGCACTCCACTACTAAGGGCTTGACCACAGCTCACTCTTGCTCCCCCCTAGGAGGATGGTATCGCACTGTCTCCTTTCTCTGTTTGGGGTGGGCTATCTACTGGGCTACAATCTTAAGGTAGAGCCCTAGTAATAAATCTTTCGCAACCGCCTGTAAAGGCACTACTACTTGTGGTTATTTACTTGCTTTGTTTGATTTTTTGTTTTGAGATTGTGCCATGGATTTTTCCTGATTCTTCCTGCTTTAGTTGTTTGAATTGTTTTTTGTTTTAGGATGGAGGACAATCTGGGGGGCTTGAGATGTGTGGTTGGTCCCATACCAGAGGGACTTGGAGGGTTGGCTTTTTCCCAGGGGGAGAAGGACGTTTGGAATTAAGGTTTTTGTATGCCATAGCTTGTGTTCCACACATGCGTTTTAGCCATAAATAAAATGCACATGATATATCATAAAAAAAATAAAAATACAGTCTTCAACAAAGCAAAAAGCGGCGGCTGACGAACAAGGTTTAGTAACAGGTATAGTTCTCGTATCTTTTTTTTTTGTTACCCTACTTTAGCGACTAATTTACTGTACTCGTAATTGGACACGATCCGTTTTTACGGGACTCGATGGCTCATTGGCCACTAGGAGCTTGGACCGCATATCAAGCAATTATTCACCAACCGATAAAACAGCACTGCCCCATACGAACATCCCACACAAAACCCCACGAAGATCCCCCTCTCCGGTCTAAACCGAACCTACGATAGCTCTGCCGAGTGCGGAGTATTATAATTTATAACCAGAAACTGGTATCGCAAACCACCAGTAGCATCAGGCCTTTATGCTTCATGGCTTCGCTTGAGTTCTTGGCCACTGAACTTCTACTCAACATCGTCCAATATGTCGCCGAGACCCCCGAAGAATTCACCATCATCGACGGATCCAAGGAACAACCGCCGCTCAAAAACTTATCCTTAACATCCAGGCGGCTTCGCGCTGTATGTTTCCCGTTCCTTTTCCGCTCGGTGAAACTATCCCTTAAAAACGGACACACGAGTAGGAGTATCAGGGAGCTTCGGGGTTTCATACGGGACAATTCTTTGGAGCGAACGATCGAGAGCATGGGGCTGGCTATGGGGCTGGAGTGGAACGGAGGGAAGGTTGGATTAGAGTTGAAGAAGTTTCTCTGGGAGATTTCCGTGAAGTCCTTGTCAATACGTCAGCACCGGAACCCTAGCCTCCGGGAGAAGTCAGCTCGGTGGCCATACTTTCTTGTTACGCTCGAGAGACTGCGGCTTGAAGAGGTTGACGACGATAACGATCTCAAAATGCTGCTTTTAAAGCAGTGCCCTATCCGCCTGCTCCATGTAAACGACGGCAGCTTTCGTTCCCTGTATGAGGAGGATAATTATTTCGAGGGCGGTGCGGAATATGGGCCCGGAATCGCAGCTTTCAAGCCCTCTGCATTCCCGAACCTTACTACTGTAGTCTACCATGCTGCCTGGCCACCTTATAACCGCTTCGATGGCTTCCTCGGGTTTGTCGCGAGATTGTCTGCTATCGAGGTACTCGAAGTGAAGCTTATGGGGGACGAAGATCTTGAATTGGATCTTGAGAGGAAAGCCTATAAGATCACCCCTGATGCCGCCCTATGGGGAGAAATGGTTACGGCATACCAAATATTGGCGTGGAGGGTCGGAACCATCGGCAGCTTGCAACGCCTAGTTGTTCGCGATCACCGTATTCCCTATCATGGGGGGACAGATCCCCCACAATCCTTTACCGAAGGTCCTGTTGGCACTTATCAGAAACAGAAAGACGCACAGACGCAGTGAATGGGGGCTCAGGAACTGAGCGGAGCTTCGCGGATCATGACAGGGGGTGTAGTAATTGGAATTGGACATAGTTAGGGGGGTAAATCTCTTTTCGCCACTGCATTTATAGATGCTTCTTTTCATAAGGGGAATACGGTACGGTATGTGCATTATAAGATTTGGATTCATGTTTTCATATTCTGGCCTTACGTACGTAGTGTTTTCTTGTGAGGGTTAAGAGGGGGGATGATGTGCTCACTGTCCTGTTATTGCCTGTCTCGTTTGATAGTACTAGTACGGTATATGAAAAAGGATTAGGAGAATGGATTTTGTAAGCACAAATATCGGTATGGTACAGTATGATACAAGGGTCTACAGAATGATTCTAAACGTAACCACTGCGGAGGCTATCGTAGATGTAGGGGGGTGAGTTCAATATTGCTGCAAGAGGTTAATTTGCCTATCCTGCTCATTTCGTTTCGTGAACCGGAGTTCTGCTGCTTTCTCTAAGGGCATATGTGTCACTCTCATACCCGTACCTATTAGATTCCCTACCCTCTTGTCTTCAACCGGGATCTATTGTTTATACCTAGCTAAATATCGTGAGTTAGTTTTGCGTAAACATTTTTCTTTAGTCTTCTCATTTGTGGCTGCATTTGATGGAAATTAGAGACGGCAATACTAGCGGAATATATTATATCATACAACAAGCTGAAAGGCCATGACACCCAGAGTATTATGATGAGGGTTGATTGACATATATCATACCCAGTGCGGGCGAATCTAGGGGTGGCACTCGCACCAGGTAGTGGGGTGGTGGTGGAGTGAACCCCTTTTCGTGATGATGATACCGTAGTGTTTATCAGATTAGTAGTTATATCATCGTCATTATTGTCCCGGTAAACAAAATTTTGGTGGAAATATCGTCAATGCGGAGTAAAGGCACATGGTATTAAGGCGAAATTTTCATGCATGATGCAGTACCAGTACAGTATTGTTTGCAGATTCCACTCGGATTACCAGTATTGCCCTTCTTATTATTTTTTATTTTTATATATTTTTTTCTTCTTCCTATCATGCCTGAAGGGATCATCCGGTCATCACAGCCTGGGTCCAATTTACGGCCCCTTTTTTTTGTGGGATGGGCCATCCCTGACTAGTTTTTCCCTATTCTCGTTTCCGAACCTGTTCACCTCGTCTCCCACGCAATCTCCAGTTTCTCCCACCACACAAAATTTCCACAACTACATCACACCCACCACACACAGAGGTCCCCTCCAGTTATTCTCTTGAAACTTCCAAAGCAATAGCCTCTTCCCGCTCTTTTGTTCTTCAACTTCACGTCAAAAATTTCACCCTGCTCACGACACGTCTGAAAACTCGATTATATTTTCGCGTCGGTTGTTGTCGCAGCAACACCCTCCACCTATACAATCCAGACATATCCTCTCATCCCGCAAGGCCCTACCTACCAAGCTCTCCCCCCCCCTCCTTTTCACCTGGTCAAAACATCAAGGCCTTTGAATTCCTTTCCAAATACCCAAATAAACACGTTAGTTTATCGCTGCTCTTCTCAGAGGTAGCAAGATCACGGGTTCAAGATGGGTGGTGAGTGACCGAAATCCTATTTGTGGATAAGAAATAATTTTGTGAAGGCTAATATTTCCCAATAGGCTCTATATCAAAAATCATGGTAATACTTCGCTGGAAACATTTGTTTTTTCGTTTTAAATGAGTTACTGACCTTGGACCAGAGTAAGCTGTTTGGAACAAAGGAAATGAGGCTACTCATGTTGGGTTTGGATGCGGCTGGAAAGACGAGTACGGGTTCCTGGAATTGCTCTCAGCCCCTCTCTATCATCCCCTATCAGAGGCTAACGTTTTTTCTTTTCTTTTCGAATTTAGCTATTCTCTATAAATTGAAGCTTGACCAGGATGTAACAACAATTCCAACAGTTGGCTTCAATGTCGAAACCGTAACTTACAAGAATGTCAAGTTCAACGTGTGGGTGAGTTTTCGGACGATTTCCTGATTACAAAACTTTCTGCGGGGTCGAGGCTGAGAGTGACTCGTTTACGTAGGATGTCGGTGGTCAAGACAAGATCCGTCCTTTGTGGCGCCATTACTTTTCTGGTGGGTGCCCTGGCTGGTTCCACAGCGCCCATGCTATTTGTTGTGTTCCGGTGTGCTTAATATACCTTTTGATGCAGGTACCCAAGGCTTGATTTTCGTTATCGACAGTCATGATCGTGACCGTATCGATGAGGCAAGGCAAGAGTTGCACAGGATTATTCAGGACCGAGAGATGAAGGAGTCCCTCCTGTTAGTTTTCGCTAATAAGCAAGACGTCCCCGGTTGTGAGTAATCCCTATCTACCATTTTGAAGAGCTAGTGTTGGTATTTGGTCTCACAGCATGAGACCGGCTTACCGTGTTCCAGAATTGAGCTGACATTCTATGCAAATTAGGCATGCCACCTTCAGAGGTTACAGAGAAACTTCAATTACACAAGCTGAAGGACAGGGTCTGGTATGTGGTTCCTAGTTGTGCCACCACCGGTGAGGGGTTATTTGAGGGATTGGTATGTTTTTTCTTGTTACGCATGGATGTTTTATTTAATATACCTTATGGATACTGAAGAAGTTAACGCTAACTTCTCGTAACAGGGTTGGTTATCCAATAATGTCAAGACGCAAGCTCCTGCTCGGAAGTAGACGGTTCCCGTCGTTCCATGCTCCTATAACTAAAGTCAGCCGGAGCCACAATAGCACCAAGTGGAATTGATGCTAAGGTCGAGTTGTATGATATAAGCCCTGTCTCGGACCACGAGCAAGGCCTGCTGCAGAGCCGTTTATTTACTTTTTACTATCATCTCATGCTCAGGGTGTTTTCTTTATTTGGGAGCTTCACGTTGGTTATCGCCTCTTTTTTTTCTTCTTTTCTTTTTTCCCTTCTATTTTCTGTTGCTTACCCTTCTTATCGTCCTTTTAATTAATGAAGTTACGGATATTTCAGTCAACTCTTATACACCCTCTCCCTTTCTTTTTTCGTTAACTCACTCACTTACCGGGCCTATTTCTTGTGCCCTCAGCGCTATCTATTTCCTTATACCCCGAATATTCCTCCATTTTAAAATACACACCCCGCGATCTACCTCGATTTTCCTTTCTTACCTTCATCTCATATGCATTGCGTTTTACCTCTCATGATGCCCTACGAATGTTCGCACGAGAATTCAAGTCCTTTTTTTTTTTCTTTTCTTTTTTTGTTACTCTTGGTCTTTAGCTCTCCTGCCGACTCCAGAACCGGGAGTCTCGTTTAATCTTAGGATCATACTCCCGATAGTGGTGATGGGCGGCGGATAGAGGGCTTGTTGGCACTAGTACTCCGAGATGGTTGTTATAGGACGTTGATGTGGGGCGATGCGGCCGGAAAGTGAAGATAGAGCGGGGAGGGGGAGAGTACTGGGTAATGTGTAATATAAGTCGGCAGCATCTTGAGAGAATACCCTTTTTCTTATTTTTTCTTCTCTGGGAAGGGAACTCTAAACGTCCTGTTTGTTTGTTTTTGTTCATTGCGCTCTGCTGAAAAGAGAGCGCGTACAGTACATGAAACTGCTGGCGCAATATGTCTGGCTACCTGAAAACCGCGTGTACGAACCAGGTGCGGCCAATCTGCAATAATCATAAACCCCGCTCTGCACTTTTATTCATGCGGACTTCAAGCTACCCACCACCAACCACACGTCACGCAGCAGCCCAGCACATGTCATACCGGTAGGCTCACTCTACGGTCTCTACCCGTCAAAGCAAACGGCTCCTCCCGTGAGGCTTAAAAGCTAATCTTGCCCGAGGTTAACTCTCGTCCGTATCTATCACGGTGGACATCATTATTATTATGATAGGTACGGTAAATTCAGTACTGCACAGTACAGTACTCGAGTAGGTATGATGTGGTCTATCAAGTTATCTGTAACATTAATGTCACTCTTACCTCTTGCGGGAGGAATGCCGATGTATTTTGTGCTGTGTTGTGCGACGGAGGCCATTACGGCACTCGTGAGGATCCCGGGGCTGCCATTATTACTATACCGTGCTCGTCCTACTTGTGTTAAGTTAGATAGGATGCCGGTAATTGTGGTTAAGTTGAGTTGGTGGGGAGTATGGACAGAAGAAATCGAAACCAATAGTAATAATTCGAAACCGGTAGTTTATTTAGTCTTACTTAGTCTAGTCTAGTATAAATCCATGATGCCATTCATCGTTACAGAAAGGAAAAGAAAAGTCTAATGTAAGTAGGTCAAACAGATGGAACTCTTCCTAGAAAAAATAATGTAAAACCCCTATCTAACCAAATAATATAATATGATATTATGATCTTGAATGAATCAACCCAGAAAATCCAAAATGAGCCTGACCGTTTTACCCGCTGCAAGTTCAGTCCTGTAGAGAGAGAGGGAGAGGGAGAGGGGGAGAGGGAGAGGGAGAGAGGGAGAGAGAGAGAGAGAGAGAGCGTGTGAAAGACAAGGCAAAAGAAAGGAAAATACATGAGATATGTGGATCCGTATGGCTTGTGCTAAATACGTACTGTACATTAAGGGGAGAGAAGAAAATTCCAAAAAGGGAGAGAAAATACATTTATGCACCAAGTATGCAATTCCTTCTAATGCAATAGTGATTAGGAACGATCAGAGGGCAAAGAAAATATACACACGGGACAATTAATAAACAATAGAAAGGGTAGTTAGGTGTACCGTAGCTCAGAAGCTGAAGAGCCCGGACCGCTTCTTACCAAATGGGTAGACCATCAACGCCGCTGCAAACAGACCGACTGTGATACCGATGGCCACCTGTACCATGGAGAATCCAACATCGAGTACGATGGAGTTAAATTGGCTTGACGTAGGGGTTGGTGCCGCTGACGATCTGTTAATCATAGCGTCCGCGTTCTGGATGCCCGAGATTAAGGAGCCCTGGGCGGCGAGCCCGGAGGGGACCTGCACGAATATTGCCGGAAGCATAGCGGCAAAAGCTAGACCGTGGCCGACTCTCGAATAGAGATTGCCCAAGACTCCGACTGCGAACGCTCCGAGGCTGTTGGCGACCTGTGGCTGGCTCGCCAATCTTTGGCTAGAAAAGAAGTTGACGACGTAGCCAACTATTGAAATCGCAATCATAACTGGAGCCTGTAGCCATTTGGCTTGGTTAATTGTTAAGAGACTATGGTATGGGTTAGTCTTATCCCACTCTTTAAAGGTTCAGAAAGATATGCGTACCACCAGGCAAATAGGGGAACAAAGAGGAAGTTCCATTTCCAATCCAACGGATTCTGACACGTCGTAGCGGAAGTGGCATTACTGTCAACGAGCCCGTAAAGAGCGGATCCAATAGTGATCCCAAAGCCAAGGAACAGAGAGTAGACGATGGCATAAAACATTCGGACTGATCCTGCTACCAGATGCCTCGATTGAAGCTCGAGAGATCCACATACTTAATACAAGGAGTCAGTATTCAGTCGTCGGCTAGTCTTGGGCCGGACCGAGGGCCACCTACATATGATATAACCAGGCAAAATCAGAGCAAGAGAGGCTTGCGCTAACGCGGAGAAACAGAAAACACTTCCTCCTCGAATTGAGCCAAAGGCCCTCGCAAGAAAACTCGTTATAATAGCAGCTGATATTTCAAAGACATTCGACTAGACAAAAGTTAGCTCTAACCTCGAGTGAAAATCTATGAAGAAAGATATACATAAAGCTCAGAGTTCGGTGCCACAATAAGTTGCAAGAACCCAAGAATACATCCAAGAACAAAGAGGATAGGCATATCGATAAGCCGAGCCTGGAAGCCAAAAGGTCCGACAGAGGCACTGGCAATACCAAAAACCGGTATCAAAATCCAAGGGTTATGCTTTGGCTTCCGGTTCATGATCTCATCCAGTCTTTTAGTGGCCTCCTCAACCCCAATCATGTCATGGACAACTTCTTTGTAAACCTCGTGCGTGTCCTGAAGTTTCCCAAGGTCAACGCCCTGATTAGTCCTCACGATTTGCATTTCCGAAGTGTGTGTCGAGGAATCCCCGAAGGAGATGATCATGCAACCCGGGATATACAAGAATTGCCCATCGATCTCAAGAACCCGAGATGTCATCTTCATGTATTCTATTTTGGGTCAGCAAAATTTCTGGCCAAAGACAAAAGGATTTCCAAGGTATCATACCTTCGAGTCTGTGAGTGGGGGCTCCATAAAGCATCAAAGCTCTGCAAAGCTTCAAGATGTACTTTTGTCTTGCCAAAGTTTCCGCAATATGAACAGTAATCTATAGCCAGTTGTTAGAACCCACTCTACACGAGTAACGCGGGCCTAACTTAAATTTAAAAACAAAATGGGAAATAGCTCACCTTGATTTCTTCTTCCAGATTGGGTCTAGAAAAGTTCTTCAGTGCACCAACAACCCCACTGCCGACGCTGTGTGGTCGATGCCTCATCTTCGGTCGATCTTTCCTAACGGCCGGTCCTGTAGGAGCTGGAAGTATGGCAGAAGCCGCTAGAACCCCTCCTAGAGATGTAGTGGATGTGTTTGCGCTCCGGTTGTACCATTTTAGGCTTCCGGTACTCCCCATGCTGTTGCGGCGCCCATTATCATAATGGTTCCCATAGTTTCCTGGTGGATTATACAGCTTCAATAAGTTTCCGAGAACTCCTCCGCGATACTGGCTAGGAGGCTGGACATAGCCCTCATGTTGGTGAGCTACCGGCGTTGTGGCTCCTGACCTCGGGCTATGGTCTGAGGTTTCCACTCCGCCAGCGCTAAACAACCCATTCGATACCGCAACTCTTCGTGCTATGTGTTGTCTAACCAGCTCGTGGGCCTCTCTGGTCACTGTTACCTTGTTCCTTTCGATATTCTCTGGACCGCTACGATCCTGTGGTGGGGTATTCCCGAGATCTGGCAGTGGGATATCATCAACAGGCACTCCCCCCTGGGCCTGGCCAGCACCAACACTATATGCAGTGAGAGTTGGTGAATTATGTGCCGAATTATGTGCCGAACTCGGAGCTGAATAGCTCCCAATTCTTCCTAGCCTGGCTGCTCTTTCTTGAGATGATAATCCATCGTTCTCGGTGAACTTATCGTACTTCTCATTGAGCTCCAAGTCCTCATCGTTTCTGCTAAAGATAATTGCTTTTGGTGGTGTCTCCAATGGTAGAGCGGGAACTTCTACCGGTGTATCTGTGGTATCAATTGGTGGACTAAAATACTCGGCACGGGTACGCATATGACCAGACGGGGAGGTGTTTGACGAAATTAGAGTAGTTGGAGGTGTTTTTATGGCGGAAGAATCAGGAACCGGGCTACCACTGTCAGAGGATTGATAGTCTTCTGGAGGCCGAAGGTCGAATGTATGTCTGTTGTTCTGGACGTCCAAAGCTTCCCCAGAGCCAAATCGTACCCTGTGATTACTACGAATTCGCTCGCTATTGGAGCTTCTAGGTCGACTGCTACCACGACTAGAATTTGCTGGACTATCGTTGGCGTCTGATGCTTCCGGTCCATCTGGAAATGGACCCGTGGTTAATATCGAAGAGGGTGGAAGATCCGGCATGGCCTTAGGGAAAAGAGCGGTTTATCCGGTAAACCGGAGCACCTGAACACTCAGTTGCCTAAGGGGTGATAACAATAGGTGTCAAGTATCAGTATAAGTATAGGTCAGGATGTGTAGGACACGAGAGGGACAAAAACAAATCAGCCTCGAATGTTTTTAGACTAGAATAAAGTAGCGTAAAAGTAAAATGGACCACCTATACGGCGGGGGTATACTTTCTCAAATTGAATAATATGACTTCCAAGAAGTGAGATGCAAAGAAAATATGTGTTAGGGAGGAGAGGAGAGAAAGGGGATGAGGAAAGAAGTAGAAAAAAATATGAGAAATTCGGAATGATGGTGTATGTATCATTTACAGATGTGCGTATACAAGGTGACTGTCACTACGACCAATACTGCTAATATCACTGCAGGACCCACGGAAGCCATTCCCTACCATCGTAAAGCTCCGGTAGTATTTTAATATCAGACGTAAAAAAAGGCTACTTCTGCTGTGTCTCTTCACGAACGTACTGGGCCGGGAAGTGGATCAGACGCAGAGGTGAATCGGTTTGTGTGTGAATTTTGCACAAACTCCCACTGCAAGAAGTTCGACAAAATAAATCCTCCGAATTCAGCTCAAAAACAAGTAAATTTGAAATAGCGTGCTATCAGAGATACCTCCTACCCTTCTAAATCTCGTCTTCTTACTGTTGCGCGCCGATTAGGATTTCCACATTTCTACTTTTTTTAGTGCATTTTTACTGATCCACTTCCCCGTCTGATACGCTTCCCGGTCCAATACGTGAGCTCAACCCTCCCAGCTTCCAGCATTTGCCTTGTGGGGGCCCTGGACCACTCACCGGAGCCCGTGAGTGCGTGACAGGCAATCTTAGGCCAAAGCAAGCGAAGGTTTGATATCGTGGGACTTCCAAGAACAGATGAAAGTGGTGAATGAGGATACTGTGGCAAATTGAAAACCTTGGACCGATCCACTTTGGGCTCCTTCCTATCGGCCAGTTCCCTCTTTAGGGGCCATTGAAATTTTCTTTATCTTTTCCCTCTTCTTCACCTTCTTCACCCAAAAGACGAAACCTCCTTTTCTTAAATGCGTACTTGTAGGGATCTATTGGATGAGAGTCTAGTTTAGGTTCCTCGCGGATGCCTAAGGAACTTGATAGCGATTGCTTCCCTAGCGCGAAAAAAAAGACACCTTGAGGCCCGCGTCTTGGGTTGGGAACGGGCTGGATCAAGCTTCAGTTGGCATGTAGCCCTATGGGACACTTTTAAGCCTACCAGGTTCCAGTGATTCAGGGACAGGGAGAGGAAACTCCCCTCAAAAACTTTGCACTACCGATACACAGACAGAGAGAGAGAGAGAGGATTGATGACTGATCCGAGTACTGTACAGCGTCGTGACACTGCCGGTATGATACAAGTGTATGCCACTGCAGGCAGATAGGTTTACCAATAGACGCAAATATACCGGTAATTCCATTCCAGCTCAGCTCCTCAAAACGGCGATGCAGGTAGCGCACGCCCAAAGCTCTTCTCATGTAGCCACGGGAATCGTGCATTATCTATCGACCCTGCGCATAAGCTGCCCCTCCATACAATACCAGCACTTCCCTACGGGTACGGTACTTACCTACCGATGCCCCCCCCCCCCCAATCCGCTCTTACGGTTAACGCCACATCCTAAAGAGAGAGGGGAAAAGAGAAAAAAAAACTAAAAAAGGGACTAAAAAAAAACTTTCTTTTTACAGACATACTGTAAATAGTAATTCCCTCGCACAATTCGCCTGCTTTCGTGTCCACACTGCTGGGACATGCGCACCCTTTCCTTCCTTCGATAACAGCTTCCTCGTCTAAGCAGTGAGCCTACCAGTAAGCACCCACCTCAACCTTATCAATTTACCCGAACCAACGTACCGTGCTATGCTCGAGTTACAGCCGCCGCACGCACGCCTTCATTCTTACATGGAAGAAATAGGAGATATCAGAATGAGTGAGCGAGTGAGAGGAGAACAATCCCATACGCATTAGGTACTCGCAAGCGGATTATCCCCGACCGACTACCGTTGCCGTTCTTTTTTTTTTTTTTTTTTTTTTATAACGGCAACCCGGGAATCACCCGACCGCCCTCGTCCTGATACAAGGGTACAGGGATAAAAAAGTGGTATGGCGCAGGGGTGGGTTGAGTTGATTTGAAAATATGTTGCAATGGTGAAGTGCCTCTTAAACCACATCCCTTTACTATATTATGGCATTCAAATTCCAATGCTAAGTTTTTTTTGACCATCACCAATAGAGAAAAAAAGAAAAAAAAATACATAATAATATAATATCTCAGCATGTAGAGACAAGAGAACAGTGATTTTGAAAATAAGCCATAATGCCTCCAAACTTTGTTGAAATCAAGACAGCATTAAACAGAATACCAATTTAAAGGTTTGGGCAGCATCCCCAACTACCACTTTTAAGTGCTTGATTTTCATGGCCAATGTGCTGAAAGAGTGGCTACCCACACCACCTACTAAGATTTTCCTTCATCAGTTGCATAGTATGAAAGGAAACACTTATGTCCGAATGCTTTCCTCTCAAGTGTACCACCTCTCCTGAAACATTACTTATAGCGTACCACTTTTGTATCCCTGCATCATTCCTTGTATCAAACTCGACAACCGACTAACCAATCAGCTAGCCAGCCGGCGGACCACCGATCTACTCGCAAACAACGGGTACAAGTTACAGGCATATAGAACCTGAACATAGGGATAAAGAATTTGTATGGCAAATTGCCTGTGCGTATCTGACCGCCAATACAAAATTCGGACTCAAATGTTCGGCTTCTAAATGCCTGTAACTTGTGCAGTACCGCACAAGCACTGTAATACCGGCACTCTACAGGCGATGAATGCTACAGGATATTCGACGCGCACCTGACGATCAATAGGGCTAGGGGATTTTCCCGAATTAACCAATAGCTGAGAAATAATAATCCTAGCCGTGGTCCTGCGCCTGTGCCTGTGCCTGGGAGGCACTGCACCTACCGGTACTTCCTCGATTACCGATATCAGGCACGCAAACATTCCAACCAAGCACGTTACAGCACAGCCTACAGTAACTATGCGGGACCGCAATCCATAACTTGGCTCAATACTAATACCATACCTGGGTCTGTTCTAAAACCTTTTTTTCCTTGCTGTACTCACATGGAACAGGGACTACCGGTATGAAGAACCCTCCTCCTACCCTCCCGTCCCGCAAATCAGCGACGAAACCTGCGCTTCGTGATTCTAGACTTTGTTCTGCTCTACTCTTGCTGACGGATTACTGGATTTAGGTTGCTGTAGCGCTAGTGGATAAAATTGGTATCGCTGTTGTTGGTGAGGAAGCCAGTTAAATCATGGTATCTGCACCGTGCTGTAAGATGGGTTTCCTACCCACTGGATGGGGCGGGGGCACTTGTCAATCGCCAGAGGGCGTTTTGTTTATGTGGACGTGTGGCTGGCTAGTCTCTAGTCTAGAAATAAGGTAGGAAAAATTCAATGCTAGGATTTGGGCACTATCAAAAAAACATCATCGTGAGATCTGGGATGTGGGTATACAGTACTAGCAAATGCTGCTAACAATGAATTCCCACCACGCTAAATAGAGAGGATTCAGGGTCATGTACTATACGCCGAGCTACGAGAGTAAGGAGTTGGTTCTTGCTTATACTCGTGCGGTACTCCCCACTTCTCCTGCCTGTCTCCCACCCTTTCCTCGTTCTTCCCAGTCCATACTCCTCACCTCTTCATTACTCAGTGGGATCGTCGTTGAAGTTTCTTCAGTCTTATGGGGGGCGGGCGCTTTCTCACATTTTTGGTTATATCATAATCCACTCAGATCATCCGTTAGGGGGAATTCCCCCAGACTGCCCTGCCCCCGCGGAAGGTTTAGGATTTTGATTATTTTTTCTTTTCCTTCACCGGTGCTGAGTATAATACGTTTTGTGTTGGACCCCATATCGATTGGTATATCAGTAACTCTGGTAGACTTGTTCAAACAAAAACTAAACAAAAACCTATTGTGTGTCGATTCTCACAATACGAAAGCGAAAAAGAAAAGAAAACTAGAACCTCTAACTTTATCCATTTGTGAATAGGCCAAGTTGAAAAGACTAATCCTGTTTTTTATAATCCCCCCGTTTTCTTGGTATGATATTTAAGAGTTGTTATTGTAGATAAGTTATGTATCATATATAGTATACTGGTACAGCACCCGCATTCTCATAGTGTATTTGGAATGCGATTCCTATAAAAGTGCCGGAATGTGTGTCAGATGATGGGTTTAATACAAAGAGAACAATGTAGCCGATGTTAGTGAAACTAATGATGATTATGAAAATTTGTGACAATAAGATGAGTGAAGGGAGATGTTCATTCACTCTCTATGTTAGAACTTCCTTCCTTCCTTCCTCCCTCGCATCTTAACTTATACCAAACTGCCCCTTCATATCACTCCTACCCGCAAAGCAAAAACTTTTTGTTTTATTAGGATTGGACCCTTTTTACCTTCGTCATTGTGAATACAGTATGAGCATTCTTTCCCCCATCCTCGTTGTACTACATTGGACTATATGACGGGTCAACGAACGAGGGGGGACAACGAACGCCAAGCACCAACCTAAACAGGTTATGATACGGTAGGTTTCCCTCCAAGGCATTCTGAGACATCGAGAGAAAGTTACGCTTTTCAGCCAATTTATGCTTGGCGTTAGTTGTCCCCGTGGTCGTTACACTTACCCCCAATCTGAGATCTGTAGTTGCCGCTAATTAGCCCCGGGCCGAATTTGCTCAGTAGATGCGGTAATAGAAACTACTGCTAGCCACATTTGGTCACAGTGCCAAGAACACAAATCTTTAATAATACCCGATTCCGAATTCGCGATACATCCATACCGTCCGCAAAGTCTCTGATACCACCACGACGATGCTCCTCAACGATCTCCTTGAGAAACTTGATAGCTACCCCCTCCCTATCCCCCTTCTCAAAATGCCAAGGACAAAGTTTAAGCCTCGTCATAATGTCTCTTCTCTTCTCTATCTGTCTGCCACGTATTGTCCCAAAATCTCGTATGTGAGTGAGGTGCGCGATTGAGCTGGGAGAAGTTTAAGACCCTCATCGAGTGAGAGAGAGAAAGGGTACGCTTGTAGAATAAGGATCAGGATTGTCCGTTGTCCATTGTCTCTTATACATTGTTACTTGGGTTCTAGACGATGGTATTTACTTACACCCGTGTGAGGTAGTCTATACAGTACTTGTATTCTCATCGTGTATTCGGAATGCGGTTCCTATAAAAGTGCCGCAAGCGTAGGCCTTTGGTGATACCTGATTCCGAATACACGATGAAATTACAAGTATGATACCAAAGACGCGAGTTCCCACTATGCCCAAACGGGTGTACTTCCGTCACATTGAAACCATGATTCCAACACGTATCACCCCTCCTCTTCCTCTCGCCCTATACCGTACTGACTTGGTATAGTATCGTACAGTAGCCTAGGGTAGAATATCTCGGAGTAGTGCATACTACGGGAGTGTCCGATAACGGGTCGACCCTACTTTTCCCGCTGTGGTCGAGACCGGGTTGCCGGTACTATATTGAAACGGCGTTGATCATACAATACCATGATGCCGTAAGGTGCCGTAAGGTGCCAGTACGATATTGCTTGGGTGTGTCCATAAAAATCAATGGGAAATGGCCTCCCGATTATTATTATTATTATTATTATTATTATTAATTTTTTTACTAATTTGGCCAAATAGAACTATCGATCGTATCACGGTCGAGAAGTGAGAGTTTGGGTGAGTGAGCGGTGTGTTTTCGGTACTGTACAGGCACGAGATTGGCGGGAGAAGGAAAGAAAGAAATGGAGAATAATAAAAGTGCTAGAATTTTCAAACCACAAAGAATACAAGAGGGGAGATATGTAAAAAACTGCATCATCTAAAAAGGCAAAAGCAAAATGTGCATATTCCGCCCACAAGCAATCGATCAGCCGCCTTCGAATGGATCTATCTGCCCAACCCAGGAAAACGTTTCCCGATCGTACATGCACCTCAGCCTTGAATTCCTCGGGCTCATCTCAAACACCATCTTAGTGTAAAAAACAACAGCAGCAGAAAAAGATAAAGCAAATATCGAATTGAACTTTCTTTTCTCCATTTCTAAACTTCATCCTTTGCTTTTTGTATTTGCCTCCCATTGCGCTGCTCCAATCTCCAATCTCCAGTAAAAACGGACCAAAGATCCAACCAATCTATAAACCCTCAACTCTCCTTCTCACCTCTCCGCCTTGCAATTCAATTCAATTCAATTCAATCCACCGCCCTCCATAAGAATTTGAAGGAGGAAAACTCCACAACCTCAATTAACAAGTCGTATAAAAAGCACAATCCCGAATCTCACTAAAACGTACAAATAAAGTTCTCCCAATTCTCCATTCCGTCCAATCCATTTCAAATGTCCATTTGCTTGCAATCCCCCTCTCTCTTCCGACACACCCCATGTCATCACCAAAGCTAAGCAACTAGGTAAGAGAGAGAAAGGAAAAAAAAGAAAAAAAAAAACCAACTACCTCAATCATACTTCGCGTGCGTATTGAAAAATTCCTCGAGGATTTCCATTTGACCCTGGCATCTCCCCTTCTCTCGAATTTCAGCTCTCGAAACTAAAAGGAAGAAAGAGTCAAAAGAAAAAAAGCAGCGAAACGAAGATATTGTCCCCCCATTTCCAAAAAAAAAAAAAAAAAAGTTCAGCTACCGCCCATCCCAAGCACTTAATTCATAACATACGGGTTTTCAAACACCAATAGTAAAAGCACAGACAGGAGTAAAGTCAGGGAGTATAAAAAGCATGGGAAAACGAAACGACCAGTGAAAGTAACGGCCCGATAAGACCAAAAGCAAATGCATTAACACCAAGCAATTACGCGCTTAAAACTGGGCACTGTTTCTTTTTGTCGCAGAACTGAAAACCAATCTGGGAGCCTTCAATCCTCCGGATTCTTTACTCCCAGTTTGCTTCGCACTAACGCCCTCATCGCCACTGACGCTAGAGGCGCTGTAGTCTTGTGGAGACTCCCCTCCACGAATGCTCGTACGGCTCGCACGTCCAGAGAGGGATGAAGACACACTCTCAGCATCCTCAAATCCAAAACCTTCGTTTTCCGAGACAGGAGTCATAGTGCCACCGATGGAACTAGAAGCAGATCTAGCAGTCCTCCTCTCCATCCCTGCAGTAACCAACTTGAAGACGGCCCGTCGGCGTTGTCTGGTTGCAAAGTTCTTGCTTCCTCCATCCTTGTTCGTCGGCTTAGCCTTCAATTCTTCGAAGGCCGGAGGGCCACGAGGTTGGCGAATAGGGTGAAATCCGCTAGCATGCCCTGGGGCAAAAGTTGCTGTCATCGGCGTAGTGGGCATTATCTTAGGGAGCGAGGTCTTCGGAGGCTCTGCGATATCCAAGTTGCTCACATTCACACAAGTGGACAAAGAGCTAGCCTTTCTATGACCGCGCTTGAAACCGCTGGAGTTGGTTGGCTGATTAAGTGTGAGCTTAGGTGGCGACCTGGACCGACCCGAACGTCCAGTAGAAGCATTCAAAGTGGGGGATTGTTTTTCCTGGGATTGTGTTTGTTGTTGTTGCTGTTGCTGAGGAGGCTGATAAACAGGTGCGTTATTCTCAGGTTGAGCAGAAGCAGGAGGGGATTGCTGCTGTTGTTGTTGCTGGAATTGCTGCAGGTAATCCACCGAGACCTGGGGCTGTGTATAGTATCCATAAATGTTATTGTAGATAGGATAATATCTACTTGCATTCATGTTGGCAGCATTTGCAGATTGCTGCATGTACGAGCCCAAACCACCGGGGCTCATAGGAGGAGTTGCAAAGTTGCTAGACCCAGAAGACTGGAGCTGAAGCTGAAGGAGTTGTACTTGATGAGCAGCAACAGAGTTGGCCAACTGAGCCTGGAGCTCAGCCTGTTTCTGAGCGAGGAGGAAATTGGTCGCGAGCAATTGTTGATACTTCTCATTTTCGGTCTCGTCAGACAACTCGAACATTTCACCATTCAAGCCAAGTGCAGGGGAAGACGACGACGACGGAGGGGTAGGCAACTGTTGAGAAGCTGCAGAATAGGGGGTACCCTGGGAACTCTGATATCCTTGGTAGCGGTTGGGGGACTGCCCAGAACGGGTATTTTGCGAAACAAAACCGGACAATCCAGGCGAGCTATACTTGGATTCGAGACCACTATCTGTCAGAGAAGCAGAAGCGGGGGATGGATTCGGAGTCCTCGGTGCAGTCCGAAGCCCAGCCAACAATGCAGACCTTGCTGTGCGAGGAGTAGTAGCGGTCTGATTGTCTGCTGGGGCAGAGAGGTTGTTGGAAGGAACTGGCACGGAGATGTTCCTCAGATGCGAACCCTTTCCCCTGGAGGCGAAGGATGTCGGGTTCGCCTGTTGGTGGAAGTAATTAATTTGAGCAAGACCGCCTGCGTCCATACTCATGATGTCTAGCCTTTAATGAGGGATAGTAAGGACGGTAAAACCACTTGTCGAAGGTAGGAGATTAGAAAATAGAAGACGATCCGACGATATGTCGTTAGGTCTCAGTTAACAGTCCCAGAATATCGAATGGGATGAAAAAGAAAAGAAGGAAAAAAATGCTCGACAGAAAAAATGTGTCGATGATTAAGTACAGAAGGAGGGTTAGAGTAGTCGTCGAAAGAAAGAGAAGGAGGGAAAAATTGATCCGTGATTGGGTATTTCAGCTAGACCAGACGGTTGTGGAATCAGATCCTTTTGTAAGCCGATTAAGGTCCTTGTAGGGCAAAAACGACAAACGGGAAATGGTAGGTGCACGAAGCTGATGGGGCCAAGGATGAAAATAATAGTAATAGTTAAAGACACCGACTTATAGTAGGGGTATGTGTGTGGCGATGTGGGCCAGAATAAAGACGGGCGGTGAACAGAAGACGACCGACTCTTTTGATGGTAGGGGACGGAATCTTTTTGAGATGTACAAAAGTGATGATGTACGGGAAGTGCTCAGCACAAAAAGGGGAGAAAGACAAACACCCCAACAGCAGGACAGACTGAGTAGTAGTAAAATAGGGGATGGGAGAGAGTCGACAAACAAGGCGAAGAAAGAATTGCTTTGGGCTGTAGAATGCAGACGGGGGCACCGGTGGGGAAAGAGAATTACTACTGCTGCTGCTGTTACTACTGCGAAAGAAGGTAGAAGGG
>Ga0307507_10005856_pt1 | contig 19604 bp, 19 predicted proteins | sample 7_EM_MG_FD_207223 | JGI IMG/M metagenome (GOLD analysis project Ga0307507, IMG submission 207223) | Populus trichocarpa ectomycorrhiza microbial communities from riparian zone in the Pacific Northwest, United States - 7_EM | ecosystem: Host-associated > Plants > Roots > Unclassified | place...
CAAGGCTAACGGATCCTGACGCCACGACCCAAGGCTAATGGGTCCTGTACAAGGACCCACTTTTCTTGGGTCCAACATTAGCATCCAATTCGCTTGCGTGTTTCATCCGGATCCAATACACTTGGTTCAATTGTCTAATGGGTCTTGACGCCAGATTCATTAGCCTTGAGATCTGAAGTCGGACCCAAGCGAATTAGATCCCTATCAAGATTCAATTCTCTTAAATTCGATGTCTGGATCCAAGGATAATATATCCTCCGTTATGACCTAATTTTCTTGGATGCTAAGCTAGAATTCAAGGCTAATGGATCATTAAATCAGGATGCAAGCATAATAGGTTGTACATCACGACACAATTCTTTTGGATTTATAATAGAACTCAATCCTAAACTCGTAGTGTTTCATCCTTTTTTTTAAAGAAAAGAAAAGAAAACTCAGAAAAAACGCTTCTCTTTTGTTTTCTTTGCCATCAAACCTAGTCCGGAAAGCGAAACCCTTGTTTGGATCTCTTGAAGGCAATCATATAATTAAAAACCACAAAGAGCGAAGTGAACACCCAAACATGGACGGTTACCAACAGCAGCAGCAGCAGCAGCTTCACGGATACATGAGACCGCCACCACCACAGCAACAACAACAGCAACAACAAGTGCCACCATCGGCGGCGGATCCTTACCACTACTACCACCAGCACCAGCCAAGACCACCAGTTTCTCCACAACCGCAAGGAAGCACTACATGGTACTCCAACCATTTCCAATACCATCCACCACAGCCACCGCCACCACCATCCCACTCTACATCTCCTCCACCTCCCCAGCAGTGGCCTGTACCTCCTCCTCCCTCTTCTTCATATCCTTATCCTACGCACCTTCCCCCTCAAAGCCACAACTTCCCTCCTCCTCGCCCCCACGTGCCTCCACCAACACAACCTTACTCTCAGGTGATTCGCCCAATGCTTAATCTTATGCTTTTGCACTCTGTGAAGCTATGGTTATTTTTTCCGCTATGATATTTTAGAGGGATACATTAATTGGTGACCAATTGCATGTTTATTTATTTCTGTTTGTTTGCAGGAATGGGGGAATCCTAATTGGGGACAGCACCAAGCTTGGGAATATCCAGCAGGTCAGTTTGCTCTTAAATCCAAATGCAATTCTTGACACCCTTTCCCCCCCTTTATTGCCTGAGTTTGGACGGTCTACTATCAGCATTGTGGATTATATATACTTAACCAACATGAACCTTTCCTCCACCTAGACCTTGCTAGGAGTTTTAGTTTTAGTTTTTAAATTATTTTTGGGGTTTACTTTGTGATGATATGTTTTAATAGCAGCTAATAACCATGTGGAGGATTGGGCTGCTAAGGCCAGAGCATGGGCAGCTGCGAAAAAAGGGTCACCTGACGACCAGCATCCTCAGTCTCAGTTTACACCAGTTGGCAGATCAGAAGAACAAAGTTGGTATTATGACCAGTATCCGCAAACTGTCGATACTCATTATCAAGGTCTTCAGCAGCATCCATTTCCTGCAACGGGCTATCAACAGTTTCCAGTTTCAGGCACTCCTTTGCACCAGCCACCGGTAGCTTATCCACAGGAGAATGCATCTTTCAACATGGGACAATCTTCATATGTTTCTGATAGGCCCCTACCCTACACTGGTGGGGCTGCATCTTCAATTGCAAGTCCGTCTGTTCATCAGCAGGAGGTACCTTCTAGTTATTCTTCTGTTACAGGTAATAATTAATTTAGCATATTGTACTTGCATGTGAAGGTTGTGTTCAAGAACTGCTCCTATGAGACCTTGTTTTAACACTTCTACTTTTCCATCTGTATGTAAAAGGCATGCAAGACGAAGTGGCTTCGGGAGATGTATTGCCTTTTCTATGAATAAGGTTTAAGGAGAATTTGTTTTCAGTTCTTGCTGTAAAAAAAAGGATAAAGCAACATCAACTCCTATTGGAGTTACAAGTTTTTTGAGAGGATGAAGTCCAATGTTACCATGATTTTTAATATCTAAAACTACATTAAAATCTATAGAATTCATGCAGTGAATTGAACTTTGTGTGCGGAACATTTAGGAGCAAGCTTATTGATGTCCAAGTTAAACTTCCATTTCTCTTGTGGCTTTTATATGTTATTGTTCATTTTTAATTTTTCTGTTTGGCTACTTAATTGTATGCAGGTAAAGAAGAGACTGAAGGTCCAAAGGAGCAGCTTTACAAATCATTGCCTTTGGCCATTTCCTCTGCTCAAGAAGGACAGCATCATATCCCACCATCACTGCCTGCTGCTGGTAGATCAGTTTTGACCGAGCAGCCCTTTGCATACAGCAATCAGGCAGCTAATCCCACAGCCGACCTCAGTAATCAGCCTTTGGAATTTGCACCTGGTTTCAACTCTGATCATGATCCTCGTGTACAATCAAGCTATGCTGCACATCATGATTCAGCAGGAACTGTGAAAAGCTTTGGCCCTGCTGCACCCATGCCTTCAATTAGTTCCTGGAATCCTGCTGTTACAACTGGTGTAGTTTATCCCCCAATTCCTCCAGTTTTTCCACCAGGGCCTCAGGTTTTGGTTCTGGCTTTGTGAATATTGCAAATATTCCTTCAATTTTAGAGGTTTTACACTGATGTGTTAATAACTGCTACTTTTTTCTGCAGGATCCTACCATATCTGTGCCTTCTTCTGTTTCTGGGCATGCTGCACCACCATTTGGAAACTTTCCTGGAACAAGTTTTCAGGCCACAATTTCACCAGTTGGTGTGCCATATGGTCTTGGTGCAGGAAATGCACTTCATCCTACTGGAGGCTTCGCAGATGCTTATGGGGTTTCTAATGTTTCTGAACGCCCAAAAAAGGTGGGTACACTCTTAGGCTGCTTTGCATTTAACTAAAATGATTACTAATGAGTTGTGAGAAATTTTCCAGTCTTCTGTGCCTAATTGGCTTAAAGAAGAAATAATTAAGAATGCCCCTGTCATGATGAGGCCTTCTCTAGAGCATCCTAGAGAGGAAACACAATCTATTGAGGATGAAGGTGTTGAAAAATCATTTGGAAAGGGTAATCAAGCAGGTAGCAAAAGCATCAATTCCCCAAGTTCTACTGAAGAAAAGGATGACGATGAGGTTCTATTGCTTAATCTTTTGATCTTTAATGTACTTTTGGTGTTTCTTTCCCATGATCAGAGACTTTTTCCTTGCTAGATATGTTCCTTGATAATTTCTATGAGTTTTCCAATTTTCCTATCATGCTATGCTCTCCATTTGATTTTGAACAATGAACATCCTTTTCCCCTTATTCTTTGTCTTTCTGTTTTGGCTCTTTTCAGGATTATGCCGAAGCAGCCAGGACTGCAGCTATTAACCAGGAAATCAAACGTATCCTAACTGAAGTTCTTTTGAAGGTTACAGCTGCATAAATTCTATTGTTTTTTTTAATTAACTTCTCTCTTTGGTAGTTGTAACCTCCATGTTTTGATTAGGTTACTGATGAGCTGTTTGATGAAATTGCAACGAAAGTTCTTGATGAAGATGATCTGATGGTTGAAGGTAATAATGCCATAACATCTAAGTCTTTATCCATATCTTTACATATCTTCCTGTAACTACCCACAAATGTTAACTCCATTCCTCTCTTCAAAATCTTGTCTATGATGGCCCTTTTTGGCTTTGCAGTTGAGCACCAACCAGCTGCTTCAAATCAAAAGGTATCATCCCCATCTCACCCAGCTATCTCAACTCTAAAGGCTTCTGCGAAGGTTCTAGTTCCTGTTGGAAACAAGGAATTTGAGAATGAAGATGTCAATGAAAAATCTAGTTCCAGCTCCCCTGGAAATGTTTTGGGTCTCGCTAACTATGCCTCTGATGAAGATGACGATGAAATCCAGAGTTCCAGCGTATCAAATTCGAGGAAAAATTCTGTGGTTCAACCATTGGCCATTCCAGAGATTGCTGAAGATAATGATGCAGCTGAAAATGGCAATTCACAAGTAGAACTTGTAAAGAACACTGGAGCTACAAATTTCGAGAGTGATCTGAGCAAAACAAGTTCAATTGGGTCTGATAATAAAATCAATGGTGCTTTTAGTGAGTTGAGCGAGCATGTGCATTCCGAGGTGGTCTTTGGAGCCAGACATGTTGAAATTAGTGTCAATGGAGAAGAAAAAATAGAAAGCAATAACAAGGCTGCATCCAAAGCTACAATTGGAGAACATGCCAAAATGAAATCTGAACCACTTGGTGAGAGTCTCAGTGTGGAAAAATCTGTGGTCGATTATTCTCATACTAGGGGTACCAGGGTGAGGTCAGATCAAGACAGTCGACATGAAACTAGAAGTAGTGGGAGTAGGGCAGATGAGAAGGGGGATGATGGTCACAGGAGACAGGATGGAAAGCATCCAAGCAAGGAAAAAACAGATGATCTGAATGGCTCAAAAGAGAGAAAGAAAGAGCGAAATGATAAGACAGGAGCTAGTGCAAAGGAACCAGAATCAAGAAGAAAGTCATCTCATCCTGAAGTTAAGGAGGACAGGAAAGAGGAAGAAAAACCCCACAGATCTAGTGCCAAAGAAAATGCCATCAGAAAGAGAGACCGCACAAAGGAAAAGGAGGAAGACAAAGCAAGACATAAACCTACCAGTGATTCAATCAAGCACAAGAGAACACGCTCCTCATCAATCAGCAGTAGGGGTAGAAACAGCAAGGACAATGATTCAAGTGATGAAGCCTCAGATGATTCTAAGAGGTTCACTTCTGAGATCCAGTCTGTTCCTTTTTTTTTTTTTTTTCCTGGATTTGCAGTGTGGATGATTATATTCTGTTGTGTACTGCAGGAAACATTCAAGGAAACGGCGTTCTTCACCATCACCTGTCAGATCTAGAAGAAGGTACTCATTTATCAGAAGTTCATTGTTCTTATCGTGTCTCCCATGTTTTTATTTTTCTCTACACATTTGAACACTCAAAACTCTTCTGTGGTACTATCATGAAAATAAAATGTGTCCCTCTTCATGTAACTAGCATGAAAAAAAGGGTAAATTGCAGTTTAATTCAAAGCCAATATGCTTGTTTGGACCCAGGTTTTTGTTCGTTTAAATGCTTTGTGGATTCTTTGATCTTTTCTCATCAGCAATTCAAAATGTAGTATGATTTTCTCTATTGATTTTTTTCATGGTCAATTTTTAGTGAAGTTTCCTGTGATATATTGTTCAAGTCTGCTCTCCTTGATGCATGCTCTGATAAAGTAACCTAGCTAGCTCGCTCTTTGAACGGAAACAATTAAATCAGTTGAAATTGTTTGCCTTTTTTGAGAAGAAAATTAGGAGTTATTTTATCAAGAGCAAGAAAGGGAAAATTAAGAGTTATGGGGAGAAAAGTAGCTGCAATCTTACCATCTTTGTACTTTTAGATGGTGTAGGCATATATGAGAGATACTTGTGCCTCTATAATTATCAAGTAGACTTCAATGTTTCAGATACATAATAATTTTGCATATTCCATCATCAAGTAGACATGTTTTGACTTGTTGATAGCATATGGAGCCAACATTTGGTTAAATGATCCGAAGATACTGAACTATGGAACAAGATTGTAGGCACTTTTTTTGTGTGCTCTATTTGTAGTATATGTGAGGTTCAATCTCACTGTTGGCTCTGTCATGTTTGTCAACATTATATGATTTCATCTTTGCATATTGCATTTCATGTCTTCAGTAAACATGCTCATTGTATGTAATCATTCATCCGTTTCCCCCCTAATGTAGTTCCTTTTCTTGTGTCTCTAAAGCAATGGGTGTCTTGACCTGGTTGTAGTTTGCAACCTCTGTTGAGAACATGGCACATTTTTATTTTTGTCAACTACCCCACACTTGAAAATATCATAGAATAAGTCTGTTAAGAGCATAGCCAGACATTGACTTAAATGGATTTTTAGCAAAGCATCACTTTGTTTCATGATTTAGGTTAGCACTTGCTCAATCCAAGCGGCCACTTTAATTTTTTTTTCAGTTAGAAAAAGATATAATTAAATAATTTATAATTTTATGCTCTTCTGGTAGAAAATTATTATTATTTTTAAAATTTAAATGAACATTTCTACCTTTCCTAGTTGAAGAGATAAAATATAGTTACGTTAGCTTTTTTGGTTAACGCTAGATGGTGTTTGATAGTATATATATACATCCTTGTTATGTTAGTATTAGCAAAAAAAGTTTACACGGACAGAAATTCTTGTAGAGTTTGATTCAGAATGAGGCTAAGTATTTCTCTGTTCAGTTGTATGTTTTCAACTCACCAAATAAGTATGATGGCTGCTTTCATTTCTAGACAAGTATCGCGGTCACCTCATAGCAAGCATTCCCAGCGCAGGCATTCTCCCTACTCTTCTTTTGAGACCACAAGGTATGTTGCCATGCAATCTTCAAGAATAAGATTGTGTTAGTGTTTCTGAGACATGCACAACCATTTGCTGCAAAGGTGAAAGCATCGAGTTTCTGATTTGTGAATTGCAATATTACCTGGTTCAGTAGCAGTGCTAATTTCTTGCAGGAGGAGATCAAGATCCCAATCACCTGTCAGGCGGCACAAATGATCTAAGATAAGAGAAGAGGATTCCTTGGAATGATGCAGGCTCTGAAATCCTAGGCAATTCTGATTGGAGGTTTGGAAAAAGATCTAATGTGTCCTCTTGAAATTATTTGATGTGCCCTGAATTAGGGATCAGGCCTAAATTCCTTGAAACAGTCCGGGATGTTGAATTTCTGGTATGTTGGGTGACGTGCTTAGGGAAGTTTAGTGGGTAATGCAAAATCTATTTGCATGGTATGTGATGTCCAGGTTAAGTTGATAAGGGCTTTAATGGGGTGCTCAATGAAGGCTTTGTCCGTTCTATAATTGTTAAATATGTTGTATTTCGATAGCATGCAGCTGGGAATTTTGTTGGGCTACATTTTAGTGCCTTTTCACTGAAAATATGACGACAGCCTTTGTGAATTTTCATGTATGATTCGACACTGGAATTTTTCAGCTTAGATAGTAGTTTAATTAGAATCAACTTAGAGAGGCAATTCACAAGGCGTAATGAGCGAGTTGGGGAAATCTGATGGTGGGTGGAACTTCCATTGAAAGCTGAAGCACTTTAGCTTGTGATCTGTGAGAGAGTAAATTATAAGCTGGTCCCGCTAGTTTTGAGAAATGAATTAATTAGTCCCCCTTGCTTCATCAGTTAATTATTTAATTCCTCGACCAGTATTGATTATGCTTAATTTAATATTATTTCATTTCGAAAATCAGTCTTTTCATAATATCTATTCAGTTTTTTTCCTTTTTCTATTTTTTTTAAATAGAAAAATAAATTAAATTAAAAAAGAACACAAAATGGATGAAATAATTAGTTTTTGAAACAGGGGAGGTTATTAGGGCCTCGAATTCTGTCCATGGCCGCCCATTAGGCGCTTTAGATTTATGTCCGAGCTTGATAGATCCTCTCACATTCAAGATTTCAGGGGTGTTTAAGATTGAGTTGTAATTTATTTTTTTATTAAAATTTAATTTTTTTGTTTTAAATTATTTTTTTAGTATTTTAAATTTTTTTTATATGATAATATTAAAAATAAATTTTAAAAAATAAAAAAATATTATTTTGATTTTTTTTAAAGTAAAACCCAATATGAAAAGTTTTTATTTTTTAAGTTTTTATATTAACTAATCATATTCTTAAATATTTTGATTTAATTTATTATTTTTAAGTTTTTATTATTTTTAATGTTTTGATATGTTAATATTAAAAATAAAATTTAAAAAATAAAAAATATTATTTTAATATATTTTTACCGCAATAGATTTTAATAATTTGAAAACTAAAAATCAAAACAAACAACATTTGACATATTTTTTCTTGTTTAGAAAAATTGAAAACAAAAGCGAGAACATATAGAATAAATAAATAAATAAAAAGCCAGCACAGCCCTTTGATTTGTTTATGTAATTTATCCGGCATTTTAATAGGTGAGAGAGCATGGAGGATTGGATGGAACATGGAAGGCAGCTGGATCCCAATGCTCTATCTAGGGTTCATAATATTGAAAATATGGTAATAATAATAATAAAAAAAGTAATGGAAGGTGACGTTTGGGTGACGCCTAACTTCACGTCTTCTCATGCGATTCCCCGTCTTGGTGGTGCTGCTTCTAATGGCCATGGCGGGTTTGTTCCTCTACCATTTCTTTCCTGCTTTTCAGTTAAAGTTTCACCCTCTTTTTGCCCACCAGGAGAAAGAGCAGTAGAGCACACGCAACCAACGCTTTTGCAATCCCAACAAAACAGAAGAGCACTTTGAAGGTTTCCTCACCTCTCATCTTTTCTCTTTAATTTGATTTGTTTTTGAATGCAGGTTGATTGCTCTCTCTTTGTATGCCACTCGGAGGTTACCGCCATCTTCTTTTAAGCAGACAAGACCCCGAGGCTTAAGCCATCCAATCATCACAATATTTTCTGCACCTACTGCCCCTGGCTCCAACCAGAGTCTTGCTATTCGATCATGGCTTGCTTTGTCCCCTCAAATCACTGTCGTTTTGTTCACTCAACACCCTTCTTTTGCCTCCGCTTTTGGTTCCCGGGTTTTGGTTGATTCCACTACTGATTTCACGTAAGCATTTCTGTTTTAATTTGATTATGCTCGAGATTGGTTATGCTAGCTAGTTCAGCAAGGTTGTTGTCTTGATTCTAATGTGAGGAATATGTCATTTACATTAGGCTTATTCTCTTCTTTTCGAATGTTTTCTAGGTTACTTGGCACCCCATTCTTTCATTCCATGCTTGAAAAATCACGGTTATACACGACAGGTATTACAGTTTTTGTTGATCCACGGACGGTTCTTGTGTCTGACCTCATTTCCACCTTAAATTATGCTTACGAACATGACCGTGATTAGCTTCTTGTGGCTTCGTTACGAAACGTTGCATACTTCCCGTTCCATTTGGATGATGCTGGGGAACACTGGCTTAGAGAGGATGGCCAAAGGGTAAGACGCCAGGAGGTACGAAGGATTCCTGCTCCAGATTGAAAGGTGACCGCCTATTTGGGAAACCAGTACCATTGATTTCATTCTTGATTCCGACAGTTGCAGGGGATGCTTGGTCATCATTGGCAGTGGAATCATTGTGAGGACAGAATGCTTATGGCATGGAACAACAGAAATCTACCTTTACATAATGGAGTACTTCCTCCTTTCTTGTATGGCAAGGGGTTTCACATCCACTGGATCATCAATGAGGCTGTCTTTTCTGAATTTAGGCTTGTCTTCGATGCAAGTCGGACCATCTCATGTTTCTCTCTTAATTATCCTGAACACTGGTCTGAACAGTCAGGCAGAGGATCCAGTGCTTTAGAGATTGAAAACAGAAGCTGGGAAGACAGTGGGAATTCCCATCTGGGTGCAATATATGCCTCAATGTTTTTCCATGAAATTAATTATACTGGTCTAGTAAAGCTTTTGAATTGTGAGGGGAAATATATTTTTGCTGACATAACAGAAGACATTGTTTATCCATCTGTGTGCCAGACAGGAAGTCAGTGGACTAGAAGGGTTTTGAGATCCTTTTACCATGAGGAAAAATATGGATTCTGCTGAAAATGTCAAATCACAAAACAGAATATTAAATTGCTTTCTGAGAGATCAGTTAAAGTCATTGGGCTCATTAGATTTTCCATTTTCTTTGGAGTCACTCCTTTCAATAACTGCAGACAAGAATAAAACAATCGTGCTTGCTGTTGCTGGATATAGTTACAAGGACATGCTAATGAGTTGGGTGTGCAGATTACGCCTCCTCCAGGTCACAAATTTCATCATTTGTGCTCTTGATCATGAAACATATCAGTTCTCTGTCTTACAGGTACTGCTTTACTGCTTTCTGTTTCTCTTTAGTTATAGGGTTTTTTTTTCCAATTCAATTAAATCGGGGGTCAGTTCTCAGTGTGCAATTAAAGGCACGTGAAAAGGGACATGCTCATAAAAGAGAAACATATGTGTGCTTCTGGTATACAAGTTTTTGGCTACTGGCAGCATACTGGTTCAGAAAAAAAAAAAATGCAAGTTTTTACCATTGCCTGAAATTGACATTTTAGGATAACCTTGAACATCTGGGGAATGGACTTTGCGTGGACTGTTCTCTATTTATGGTTTTGAATGCCCAGAGGAATTCCAAGGTTTATTATGGCCTGAGTGCAATTCTTATTGTTGAGTTGCACCAAATGGTTTAGACCGCAAAATTTTAACATTTGAATTCTATTATGCTTTTGGAAAATTGGCCCCAAAAGTTCTATCTGGATTTTAGTTGTGGATCTCCTTCCTCCCAAGCTGCTATCTATTTGTGTGTGCCAATTGAAATTCTCTGTTTTCTGCCAGGGCTTACCTGTTTTCCATGATCCATCAGCCCCAAGAAACATCAGCTTTGACGATTGCCACTTTGGAACAGCATGCTTTCAGAGAGTCACCAAAGTGAAGTCCAGAATGGTTTGGAAGATACTGAAACTCGGGGGTAAAACGTACTTCTAAGTGATGTGGATGTTATTGGTTTGGGAATCCATTACCATTGCTTTATTCATTTCATCCTGGTGTTCTTGTGGCACAGTCCGACGAGTACCATGACACAGGTGAATACTCTCAAATATTTAGGACTTAAATAACTAATTTCTTCCCATTGGCTTAGTACACATTGATTCAAGGGGATCAAAAGGAAACTAGTAGATTAAAATGCAAGAATATGTAGTTGAAATCTGGTGCAAGTGACTTTAATGACTTGTTTCAAATGACACTATCTTATGTTTGGTAAATGTACAAAATAAAGGGGGAAAAAAGGGTTAGAATGCTGTTAATACTGAATAATGTGTTTGGTGACTCTATGTTAACTTTGTTTATTCATCTCTGCTATATTCTTAGAATTTAAATTGTAACGTCTTTTGTTCTGCTGTTATATCTGTAGGACCTGTAAACTTACCCAGGCGATTGAACTCTGGTTTTTTACTTTGCTTGTTCTAATGGTTCAACTGTAGCTGCTATGGAGAAGGTGGTAAAGCATGCAGCAACATCAAACCTGTCTGAACAGCCTAGCTTCTATGACACATTGTGTGGAGAAGGTGGATCCTATCGTATCAGTGATAACAGCTGTGTGGAACCTGAAACAAATCTGACTGTTCATTTCTTGGATAGGAACCTCTTCCCTAACGGTGCATACTTAAACCTATTGCAGAAGAAAAATGTGAAAAAGACCTGTATGATGAGGGGTTGTCTTGCTCTTCATAACAACTGGATTAGTGGGAGGATGAAGAAATTGGACCGACAGATTGTGTCCGGTTTGTGGGAGTATGATACTAGCAGAATGTGCCTGCAAAGATAGCACAATTCCAAATTGATGTGATATTTTTGTTATCTAGTTGTTGTTGGGTTGGTGTATCTTATCTGCTGTCCTAGGCTAACTTTGATATTCACGTGGAAGAAAAGAAAGGAAATTATTCCCTTCCCCAATGTCAATAATCGCTAGATAGCCTCGGTTTCATCATTGGCTTTCTGCGGGGAAAACACTTCTTATATACTGCCGGCCATGAAACCTTTGCAATATATAATAATATGGAAATAATGCAGATCAGAACAATGCTCGCCCACATTCTTGTCATTATAGTGAGATGAAATATTGGGATCTGACAGCTTTTGATTGTCGGATATGCTGAATGCCTGTCTAAATTTGTTAGGCCCGAGTCGAAGTACACAGACAGAGTCCAGAAGGAAAATAGAACTGGAAGGAGGTCCTATTTCAGTGGACTCATGCATACAGTCGAGAGATATTTGTGTCAGGATAGTTCATCCTGGTGGAAGAGAGGAGCTGTATCAACACGCAGTTCCTGCATCTCAGTTAATGGAAAAATATCCTGGAATTTGCGTTGCCCATCCAGGAGTTTTCAAGAATCCGCAGGAGTCTCTGATATGGCCAGATGAAAAATTGTTGCCTGGTCACAAATATCTTATAATTCCATCCACCACTGCTCAGAAATTGACTCATAAACACACTGGAAGTGTAAAAGTCAAAGGTTTTGCACAAGGTAAAGATGAGATAATTGATGTGAATATCACTTGGGATCCGAGACTAGATATTTCTGAGGAATCTGTTGGTTCTGCGAGAGAATTCTATACCTCCAAGGATAGGTGGCCAAGATATAATGTGAAGAGGACTGTCAAAGCAAAGAAGCCTTTTGTAACCCCACTTCCTAAGGCAAGGTCTTTTCGGGGATCAGGGTGGGAACCCAGCTTGAATTCTGTACAAGAAGTTTCTCCATGATGTATTATACCACCATGCATTCTGGTCTGTGGTCCTTCCAAGCAGTTCTTTTTCCTCTCTTCTTTTTGTAAGAGTTCTAAATCAGTTTTCATTGTCTATTGGTTTTGTGACAAGTCTGCTAAAGAAACATTTACTACAATAATTGTGTTTGTATAGAAGTATAGATAGGTGCTATATTCCTTACACTCATGAGCTGGAGGTTCCTTCTTATGATTGTGGAATCTGCTGGGGCTATTTCTTCCTTTGTCTAAAACTTGCAGAATGTTCAATTATTTACCATTGCTGAATCAAACATCAACAACTTTGTCTTCTGAATGTTAATAGAACCAATAATGTTGCCATTTGCTTCAAGAGTTCCTGCCATGCTTCTGGGACTTTGATTCACATGCTGACGTAAATCTTTCATAGTCTTCTTAGAACTGCATTGTACCTAGTCATGGCTAAACTTACTGTACAATTAACTAGAATAGAACCTAAAGGCTGTGCAGAAAAAATACCACCCTCTCCAACATTAGAAAAGAGAATCACCTTGCAGTTTGATTATTGCTCTTTCTCTCTAGAATGTCGATTTTGGTTTCTAACATGAGCAATCTTTAATCCTTACTCTGCACTGAACTGAGCCAGTATTTAGGTTATTTTCTTATGCCAATATCATAAAATACCAATATCAAGTTTAAAAAAAAAGTTCATTTTGTTTTCTCATTTCCATAAAAAACTGTGACTTCTTAAAGGAAATCACATAGCTCAAAAAGACACCAATACCACAAATTCTTTTGAGAGAGGAGTGATTTTGATTAATCACATACATCAAGATTTTCATTTGGATCTTTTAAATTTACTCTCACAATATGTAAGACAAAAGCTTGGTCAAAATCCATGTGTAGAAAACTGCAAAGATAGCACCAACTGGAATTGTCACAGCCCATGAGACAACAATCTCTCTCACGGTTTCTGCTCTAACACTGTTCAGACCTCTTGCAAAACCTACACCCATCACTGCACCCACCAAAGTATGCGTTGCAGATATGGGCAGTCCCAGCTTTGATGCCACTAGAACCACAGAAGCTGCAGCAAACTCAGCTGCAAATCCTCTAGTTGGTGTAAGTTCAGTTATCTTCTTCCCAATTGTTGCTATCACTCTGTATCCCCACATCATTAGCCCTGCAACTATACCAAATCCTCCCCATGCTAGAACATCCATCGGAATAACAATCTCTGTTCCACTGGCACCGCCGTGCAGAATAGATAATGCAGCAGCCAAAGGACCTATCGCATTGGAAACATCATTTCCCCCGTGTGCAAATGACATGAAGCATGCTGAGAGGATCTGCATGTATCCAAAAACTCCATAAACTATTTCCAACTGGGTACCCTTTGGTCCTGCAAAATCAGATAGTAACCCAATATTTTTGCTGTGTATAGCATTCTCTTTTGGCTCAGGTTGTGACGAGCTAGCTTTCACCAGGAGATGACCAAGCTGTTTCCGTATAATTCGGTCAACTAGGAAAGCACCAACTGCACCACTGGCTAGAGCCTGTGCCAGAGCTAAAGGAAAGACCTTGCTTAGAGGAAAGGCTGCAAAAGAGATTCCAGTTACACCCAGAAAGACAGCAATTGGTGCGGCTGCAGCTGCAGCTAGTCCTGGATTTGGGGCGCTGTATACAAACTACAAAAGTTAAAAATGGTTAGAATTTCGGAACACATGAATGCCATAATTCGAATGTAAGTTTCCGAAAAAAAGAGTAAAAAAACCTCTCATTTGGTTGCATAAGTGGAAATTTTTTGTAGCATATCACAAGAAATATTTGATATAAAGTATGAGCTTCTCTGGTTCAAATCTGCAAGTGTAAGAACATACCCTGCGGATGAATTTGTAGACAAGAAATGAAACCATTGCTCCCATTAATGGTGAGATCACCCACGATGAAGTTACCCTTGCCAAAGAACTCCAGAAGACAGCACCAGGCCCCCCATAGACAAGACCAAATCCTACCATTGATCCTACTATACAGTGTGTGGTAGAGACAGGCCAACCATAATATGATGCAACCTGGACAAATCAAGATGATAAATTAAGAATAAATGAAAAGATTAAGAATGTAGTAGCACATTCAGCTTTAGGCTACAAAAATTAACAGAAATCGAATGTTGATATTTCAAGTAACTTGCACAGTAGGACGAATTTTGTCATCTAATAGGGTGCTGTCTAGATACGATGACGATTGCCAAAACATACATTTTCTTCAAGAAATCCTGTGCTCTTACCAGATCATAACTATATGCTTGATAGGCTTGGAAACTAGTATTGCTTCAGCTACTACTACAAGATAAGGCATTTGAAAGGTCTTGAAAGTTACCATCAACTACAAACCAGGCCACAAAATGTGGCATCTGAAGATTTTGTTGATATGATCAGCAGTATCAGGATGTAATAATGTCTATACATGAAGTGAGCTGCAATTCTGAAATTGGTTATTCTAGAGCAAAAAAGGACTTCACCATAGTGCTAAACATTATATCTGCAACATCTGTTTAGTTAAATTCAACAGAACTCCCAAGTAATTTCCCCCCCATCTGTTGAGAGGCACCTGTGTAGCAAAGCCTTTTAAAGCATTAATTAATAATCATCACTACATCCTCATACACAAACTTTTCTCCAGTTCTCTGTCTCAAATAGGTTGAGTAATTTCATGATCAGTTCACAAGTTATTAGGTGTTTGATTTCATATATAAGAAAACTTTCTATGTGGACGTAATGCCACACTATCAAAAAACCATCTTAACCTAAAGCTTAAAGCTATTACTTTAGGTTTTAAAAATTATTTTATATTACTCTTTAACACACGCTCTCAAGTAAAAGCTTTTTGATCTTCAAATTTGTATATACTTACTGTTGCCTTGTGGTTAATTTTATTAATTTAATTAGATAGCATATGAAAGATGAGATTCAAACTTCTAGTTGCTTAATTATGAAAATTATAATATCATATCAAATAATATCTCAAAAAAAAAAAAAAACTTAATCATATCAAGTAACTTATCGTCATCCTTTCTATAACTTCAATTAATGCAGAATTTGCTAGGCTTTTAATTTGAGTGATGAAAGCAAATTACTACTAACTACTTGATTGAATTATGACGGATATACTTGGATTAAATTCAAGATCTTATACAAAATGTAATCTATTTAAAGGAATTAAAGGGGAGAAATTGAATGTAGTAACGCAAAGTGCACCTGCAACCAAGTACCAGCAGCAGCCAACGAAGAGAGCAATCCAGCAAAGAGCAGGGTATCCTTTCCCTGAAACACATTAGCAACAAGAATTCCCTTCTGCATTGTACCGGTCACATGGGTACCCATCAACAGCGCTCCTGAGAACTCCAAAACAGCTGCAGTTAACACCGCCTGCCGGATTGTTAAGGCCCCAGACCCCACAGAAGTCCCCATGGCATTAGCCACATCATTGGCACCTATGTTCCAAGCCATATAGAATCCAAATAGCAGTGTCACATATGATAGGAATTTGGTCTTCAAGTCCAAGCCCTGTCCCAAAGTCTTCATAAATAAGGGAAGACTGAGAGCAGCAAATGCTATCAATATTGATATAGCAGAGGCTGTTCTTGAGGATATATCGAAGGCCTGAGCCATTCCAGGAGAGTCATTTTCCTTCTTTTTTACCGTTTCTTGATGTTCCTCGATTTGAACTCCCTCGTTTTTCTCTTCCTCACCTCCAGCTTCTGCGTAAGAGGATATACTGGCAAAAGGGTGTGCGAGTTTAGAGTTTTTAAGTCTCAAGATGGGAGGAAAACTCCCGGTTGGTTGCTGCTGCTGAGGCTTGAATGGAAGGGTTTCTCTCTTGAAGAGGGTGGTTTCATTGGAAAAGAAAGAAGAACGGTTTCTTGGTAGATAGAAGTGAGAATTATGAAGGACATGAGTTTCTGGTGAGATAATGTTTCTTGTAGAAGATGATAGGGTATAAAAGAGAGTCATGTCTAGGAGTAGATGGTAAAGAGAGTGAAGAGAAGAGATATGGATATGGAATTATTCATGTAGATTCTTTGGCCATGGAAGAATATTGTAGCCAAAGGGGAGAAAGGAGAGTAGGTGGTGGAGGAAGAACAGAGGAGTGTGCATAACTTTTGTTTCTTGTTCACCGGGGTGGAAAGGAGGTTGAGAGTGGATTTGGCTGCTTGCTTTGGTTGATTCAAATGAGTGGTGGCTGTGCTTCTGGAGGGTCTCCACTTGTATGTGCACATGTTTGTAGTCAGAAATATTAGTTGAAAAAAAAGGGGAAAATCTCCATTCTTTATCCAAAAAGAGATATAGGTAACCCCAACCATCAAAACCAGGTCTCTTTCCACTAGTTTTCTACCCAAGATATATATATAGACCATGCAAACGTTGTCAAGAGTTTAAGAAGCAAATCACATTATATTATATTACAATTACAATTACAATTAATTAAAAAAAAAAAAACTAGAAGGCATAGATGGTTTCTATAGGAATTCACATTGATTATTTATTTATTTATTTATTTTGATCACGAAAGTGTTTTTCTCTTCGCTTTAATCCCCTCCCCCAAATTGATAATCAATCGATTCAACTTAGAGGATCAAAGTGATAAAAAAAAGAGATGGAAATTTTAAAGTTGACGTGAAATGTTCATTTTAGTTCTCCTAATAACTTTTCAGCTTTAATTTTTTAAAACTCAATTTCAGTTCAAAACTTTTTTTTTTATGTTTCAGTCTCTAATTTGAGCAAGGAGAGAAATTTGTTGGATTCTAATGGTAAAAAGGGAAGATAGTCGATTGACATCGATTTTGACCACGAAAAGGTTTAATTTTGGTATCAAGGAGTTCCATTCGTGTGTTCTTTGGCCTTCTTATTGCTTAAGAGGGTAGATTTGAATTCAGAATTGTTTTTCAATTCTAGTTGATTTTGGATTTTTGAATCGATTAAATGCTATTTTGATACAAAAAATGGGTGTTTTGAGTTCATTAGAGTTTTTGTTTTTTTACCTATAGGAGTTGGTTGCCAACTTTTCATCCACTTATGGTAATCGAAATTTGAAAAACTAAACGATGCATCACCTATTTTTTTTTAAATGAAAGGTTGACTGACATGTCATCCTCCCCTTCAAAAAAAAAAAAAAGCTAAACAGGCCTAGGTGCGTGGGTTGCCCCAGGCCTTCGCGCATGAACCTTTTTTTTGTTTTTGTTTTATTTTTTAAATTGATTTTTTTAAAAATTTTATCCTTTCCAATTGAATCTTTATTGATTCTTCTTATTGATTTTTTTCTTTTCTAATTTTATCCTTTAATATATTTTTTTATTTTAAAAAAGGCAATATAATTTGTTTCAGTATGATATTTGTAGGTCTATCGCAATCTCAAAAAGCCTCAATATTTGGTTGTTTCTTTATTTTTCAAGTATGTATTTTTGTTGTCATATAATTAAATAAAAAATGATTGAACCCGTTTGAGTCTATAACCCGAGTCACGGGTTTAGCGGGTTAACTTTGACTAATTAGAAGTTAGGCTTCATAATTTTTTTCAATTTGCTTTATATGAAGTTATCGAAGTCTCAAACTAATGTCTTGCCATTGAGTTGGTGCTCAATTTTACAAGCGACTATTTTTGTTATCATATGATTAAATAAAAAATAGTCTTTAAATTTTTTTTTAAACTTAGTAGAGTTCATGACCTAATTCATAGGTTCGACGAGGTAGGCCATGAAACCTAGATCTATCAAATAGATCACCGTCTCAATATTTTTTTTAAAAAAATTATATCATCTTGAAATTTATATTTAAACCCAAACCACATTTCTACTAGTCATTTGACTTACCTTTGAACCCGCCAAGTTGATTGTGTCATGTTAGGATAACTCTAAGGTAGTTTGATTTAAAATATAGACTAGGTAATGATACGAGTTGAGAGGTTTCATGATTGATCCACTAGTCACTAAAAAAATTCTTTGCGATCTAAACATTTTTTTAGTTAAAAAAAATTATGGTACGACTTATGGTGTATCATAGACTACCTATCTAGTAATAACTAAAATAATTGCAAATTGCTTAATGTTATAAATTCATGAAATATGTTTTTTAGTTAGTAATTGCTTGGAAGCTTATAGATGTATAATGCATGCCCATTGTAACATCCTAATTTTTAACACATGTTGTGTCTGAATAATATGCTTATATGTAATATTAGGGTCAATTTTTAATTTGTAAATAATTCATCTATATAAATGGTTAAGCAAAATCTTATAGTATTAAAGATCCTGTCAAAATTTTAGCAGAGTCTTCTCTATACTTGGAGGGTACCAAGTTAACGACATCTTCAACCATAACCCAAACAACACCATAATCATGGTCCAACCATCGTGGACCTCTCCCCACATTAACACAACTTAAAGAATGGCATATAAGAAATTTTCTTCCATAAACTATGAATAATAAAGCTTAAAAATCAAAAGGACAAGTATATAAAACATGTAACAAGAAAAGTAAATGCATTTACTGCATCTAAAGAGTTTACAAAATGATTGCTTTAAATAATAAAATTAAGGATTCTACTAATTATACATACGAAGTGTGTGAGTACAAAATATACCTAATATAACAAATTTAACTCTAATATATCAACCTTGCTCTGCAGTGTGCAATGAACCTGCAAATGACAATAATAAAATAATAAACAATTTAATAATGAAATTCACAACTGCACACTAGTATTTAAATAAATTTTGATGATCTTTGAGAAACTAATTATTCTTTTAATATAACATGGTTTCCCCTTCCAATCTAAAATTTTCATTTTTTTTTATAATTATAACCTCACCCCCCCCAAAAAAGAAGTCAAATTCAATATTCACAGCATTCATCTTATTGGTTTTCTTTTAATAATGGAAACGACATATTATTGACTTTCATTTAACCATGAAAGTAACAGACAATAGCTTCCACTCAACGATGAAAGGTACAAACATTGGCTTTTATCCAACGATGAAAGTAACATAACAATGACTCTCATTCATCAATGGATCAATGGAAGTAAGCAACATATCATTGGCTTTAATTTTATGATTAAAGCTATAAGCATTGGCTTCCATCCAATGATGAAAGTAATATAATAATGACTCTCATTCATCAATGGAAGTAAGCGAAACATATCATTGACTTCCATTCCATGATGGAAGCTATAAACATTGCTTCCATCCAACGATTTTTTTTCCCATGAAATCAACACATATTGGCTTTCAT
>Ga0307507_10005857_pt1 | contig 19600 bp, 5 predicted proteins | sample 7_EM_MG_FD_207223 | JGI IMG/M metagenome (GOLD analysis project Ga0307507, IMG submission 207223) | Populus trichocarpa ectomycorrhiza microbial communities from riparian zone in the Pacific Northwest, United States - 7_EM | ecosystem: Host-associated > Plants > Roots > Unclassified | place...
GTATATAGGGGTGTAGGATTGCTTAATAAGGGTTGCTGAAGCTCCTCTAAGGTAGAATAAGTGTTTAATAAGGAGTTACGCCCTCCCTAGCGTCTAGAGACAGCGCCTGCTCAGTAAAACGTCTCTTGAAATTTTGGCAGCACCTCCCCATAGGTGTTCTACATTGCCCATAGAGCTCTAGAGGCCCTGTAGCCTCACCCTGTGTCTCTCCTGAAGTATGTCCATTCTTCCTACTAGTATAAGCCCTCCCTGATGTCGTGGCCGTTAGATTCGGGTGGTAGGTTTAAGTGGTAGGTTGGTAGATTAAGGTTGAGTTCTATTGCTTGTTTTAAGGCCTTAAGGCGTTATTTAGCGCACTCTCTAAGGATCTACCGATCATGTACTGATTTCCTATTAAGGCCTAGTATAGTTAATTAAGTCTCTGTACTATCTAAAGGTGTTTAAGAAAGGCGTAGAACTAAGGACCTATAAGAGGCTTAGTAAGGCCGTCGGCCGCTATATTAATTAAAGCAATATGTACAAGGTTAATCCTGTTACTATTTATCTTATCTCTTACATAGTAAAACTGGATGTTAATGTACTTTATTTAATTGTATTAAACTAGATTTTTAGCTAATGCTTTTACAGCTTGGTTATTGGTTTTAATTAAGATCCTAGCAAACTGCTCGCTCTAGTCTAGTACACCTAGTTTAGTAAGTAAAAGTTGAAGCCACGTAGCCTCTTTTACTGCAGCCGTTAGAGCCATATACTCTGATTAATATGTTAATAGTAAAACAGTAGCTTATAGCTTTAATTTCTATAAGATTGGTCCTCTGTTTAATATAAATATAAAGCCTAATATAGAGCGTTTTATGGTTTTATCTTATCCCTAGTCGGCGTTACTAAAGCTAATTAGTATAAGGTCTAGGTTCTTATTGCCTCTATAGGTAATTCCTCTATTAAGCGAGCCAGCTAGGTATTAAAGGATAAGTTTTACGGCCGTTATATAGGTAGAGGTAAGATTATAGGCAAAATGGCTTACTATTAATACTATAAAGGCAATATCTGGCCTTGTTTCTATTATAGGAAATATAACTAAACCAACTATACTCTAGTATCTTCTAACGTTATCCTTGCTGGTAGTTTCTTAATTGGCTATAAGCTTAATTAAGTGCTTTATAGGTATTAGTAAGGTATTAGCCTTTTATAATCCAAAGCATTTAAGAGCTTTAATAAGGTAGGCTCGCTGTAAGAGTGTAATCTTCTTCTTTATTTAATCTCTTATAACTATTATACCTAAGTAAAAGCTTATTGGCCTAAGATCTATTATTTAAAAGGCTGCTTTAAGCTCTACTTTTACCTAATTAACTATTGCTATATCCTTATAGATAATCTTAGTATTGTTAATATAGGTAGAAATAATTAAACCTTTCTATCCTTTACTGGTGGCGAATATACTATAATCCGCGTGTAGATAGTAAAGTCTAAGTTTTTCTAGTAGAAACTTTAAGAGCGTCTTATACTAGATTTAAGGTAACTGTTTTAGTCTATAAAGGGCCTTCTTAAGGCGGCAGACTTTACCGGCTTCTTTATAGCCTTTTGGCATAATAATGTAGAGTTCTTAATTAATTGGTCTATAGAGAAAGGCGGTTTTAATATCCATCTATTTAATTTTAAGGTCGTAGTAGGCAGTAATCGCGAATAGAGCCCTAAAAGCTATAGGTTTTACTACCGCAGCAAAGATCTAGTTGTAGTCGACACCGTACTGCTATAGATATCCCTTAACGACCCATCTAGCCTTATAGTGGAGGACCTTGCCGTTCTTTCCCTTTTTAACTTTGAACATCTATTTACTAGTAAGAGGCTTATAAGGAGGCTTAAGGGAGGTAAGGTTAATAAGTTCCTATGTCTAGTTCTTAATTAGAGACCCTACCTCCTCTATTATTACTTTTATCCATTCTTTACTATTTAGGCCGTTAATTGCTTAGTTATATATATAAGGCTTATCTTTGTTAATTAAGGTAGTAGATATATACGTTTTAAGATTAGGTAAGCCAGTATATTAAATATAGCCGGCTAGTAGAGCTATAGGATTAATATTACGGACAGCTTAAGTACGATGTTACGACTACTTGGAGAAGAGTCGGCGGAAGCTAGTTGGTTGATATAGGTACGGTCTAGGATGGATCTGGTGGAACCATATGACGAGGAATGGTAGCCGAGGTCACGTAATATGATCTGTGTGATCTGTGTAATCTGTGTGATCTGTATAGAGTGTACAGAGCACATATACCTTACGGAGCGAAGGGATTTCTTAGGCGTAAGGTTGTGTATTTAAAGGACCAGAGTCCCTACCCAGATAGTTCTCTCTTTATAGTAAATTTTAGAATATAATTAGAGTTAATCTATTGGGTAACCACTCCACCAGTTATTATTAAGTTGTTAACTTATTGTTTATACCTATATACCCAGCCCATTAACAAGCCCACTATAGTTCCTGCTATAAGGTTCTGTTATATATTTACTACTAAGGTTACGGTATTAAAACAGAGAGAAGTTAAGCAACATGCTACCTAAAGCGCAGGTCACGCCGTTGAAGGCACCAGTCATAACCCAGTCTATAGCAGCTACGACCTTAGGTTTAGGAGGAGATACCAGTATAGAAGATACTAATTCGCAGCTAGTTACGGTAAGTTAGTTACAGGAAATAGTTAATTGAATAATAGATAATAATTAAATACTTAAAGAACAACTTAATGGAATTAGAGTAGTAAAGGTTAAGTTACCGTTAATTAAACGATTCTTAGGGGAAAGGTTAAAACTTAAAGGGTTCCTTATGTAGATGCACTTTAAGGTTATGCAAGAAGGAGTAAGGTTGGTAATACCTACGGACCAAGTGGCGTATACAGGGTTATTCTTAACAGGAAAGGCACTTAAGTGGTTTAAACCTTACCTTACCGAGATATAAGTAAATGGAATGTTAACTGCTAACTAAGGCGTGCGGTATATATTTACTAGTTGGAACGGGTTCGCGGAAAGGCTAACACAGATATTTGGCAACCTAGAGGCGTTAACTATAGCAGAAAGAAAACTTCAGAACCTAGTATAACGCACTTTAGTAATTAAGTATACCATATAATTTTAGATGCTCGCAACGCAGGTCAAGTGGAATAATAAGGCGCTTATAGCACAGTATAAATAAGGACTTAAGGCTAAAGTCTAGGATGCAATTATTCTGATAGAAGATACGGATACTTTAAGTGAGCTAATAGATTAATTAATAAATATTAATAATAGGATCTACCAAAGGGAACAAGTTAAGAAAGGGCAAGATAGAGTTCTATAGTTGTATAAGGCGCAGAACACGTAATAATAGACACAGAGTTAAAAACTATAGAATGGCGCAGAGCTAATGGACCTAAGTGGTACTAAAGAATCTAAGAGATGGATAAAGAAACTATGGAAACCTAGAGGTTAAGGATTAAGTAATTATAGGACTAAGGAGTAGAGGCTAAACTATGGATCTTAGCAGTAGAAGACGTTTAGGCAGACTCCATAATAAGAACAGTGGTTTAAATTAGGAGCTTGTATAAATAGCAGAAAACAGGGTTATTTTGCTAAAGACTATAGAGGTGGTTAGAGTAACCACGCGGTAAAGGGCACTAGGTTATTAGAGTACAATAACACAAATATAGGGACGTTGCGCGGGACCAAGGAGTGTTTAATTAAACACTTCGCGTTTTATTACAATAACGCATGCTAAATTTATAAAAACGCTAAGTATAGCGCAAGCTATTGGCCGTAAAAGCTAGAGTTAAGAGGACTTAAAGGAACTAGAGAGTTAGATAAAGAATAAGATTAACTCTATAAGCTAGATTAAGATGTCACAATAACATACGGACAAAGATTAGCAATAATAACAATAGAGTTGGAGTACTTATTAATTAATAGCAATAAGGATGGGAAGGAGGCTAACTAGGAGTACTTAAACCTTAATAACGCAACAGAAGCAGAGACTAAAACCACTATAGAACGCGGATTAGTAACGGGTATCATAACACCATTAGATATAACATCCATCGCTTTATAAGACGGAAGGAGTAACACCTAAAAACGGTCAAGTAGGTAGACGACTGCTAGTACTAGCTCACCACTTATAAAAGGCAAAAGGCCATAGGCTTAAGATTTTCACAAAGAGATGCAAGACGCTTAAGATTCTTAAAATAAGATAAGATATACCTAAGATTCATAAAGTGTAATAAGGAAGGCTTAAGCACCTACAACGGACAAAAACCGATGGGAAAGAGCAATGGCTTAGTTTAAAGATAAATAAATGAGTATAGGACGCAAGTTCAAGAACTATAAGTTTGGAGAATAAGTAAGAACGTTAGTTCTAGGTGAACATAGTGTTTAGCCTAAAGATTAAAAAGTTAATACTAAGATTAAGAAGTAAGACAACTTTAAGGATCTAGCTGCAAGACGTAGAAAGCAAGAAACTATAGGTAAGTTTAGAGTAAGGATTATTACATAGCGGGAATAAAAACTAGACCAAAGATCTAGCGTATAAGGTTGTATAAGGGACAGAGCACCTATATAAAGAGTTACTAATAGGCCTAAGGCAGGGACGCCTAGAGTAAAGTAGTTAAATAAACTAAAATAAGAAGAGGATCTAGGGATTCTAACTAGGTTTAAAGAAAGACATACCAAAGGATATTATAATATAGCAATAACAAGGTACTTTCTAACAGACAGACTATATACACTAAACTAGTTATATGGGAAGTAGTATAGGCAACAATATAATAACGAATAGAAAGACTTTTATATATAGCTAGACAAAAAAGTTGTCTAAGACTAACCTATTATAGAGAAACGCATAAATCATATTAAAGGAGCGTTAATTATAATATTAAGGAACCTAGAAGAAGGATCTAGGGACTAGAGAAGCAAGTAATAAATTTTAGTACCTGCAGAAGAAATACTAGCAGTTAGGACGACACGGTATAGGTTTAAACTTAAAAGTAAAGATAAGCCAAGAGTTAACCCAAAGCACCTAGCGCATTATATACTGTCGTAGATAGCTTATATGGATAATATGTATAATATACATAGAGCACCTAAGGATAAGAACTGAAAGTACCTAAAAAGGATATATTAGGCACTAGAAGAGAAACGGTTTAGAGATGCTAAGTATATATATAGATAGCACCTAGTAGAAGTACAGAGTTAAGGGGACCTAACACTTTAACCAGGAAGATTCCTTATAGAAGAATGCCTAGATAGAAGACAGTGGTAGAATTATCCAGAGAATACTTATCTATGGCACATAGAGGAAAAGAAATAAACTAAGTATTGGCCTAGAGAGGACTAAGTATAAATAGGATCTAGTAGCTAATAGTTAAGAAAAGGGGAGGCCTATAGGACCAGAGGGAACTAGTAGTAGAGCCTTAGACCCTTAAAGGAATTCAAAGATAACACCTAAATTTACGAGTTAAATGGCAGAATTAGCAGTTTAAAGTATTAATAGACAGTGGAGCAATAAGAAACCATATATCACTAGTAGTAGTAGAAAGAATGGGGTTACTATATAGACAAAAGGAACACCTATATCCACTTATAACAATTTTAGGAGATTAGATAGCCTATAGAGGAGGCATTATTAACCTTAAAATAGGACCTATTTAGCTAACTATTAAAGGAAGACAGGTTAAGATATCTCTTAATATCCTACTATTAGGAAAGGACGAGGCAATACTAAAAATACCTTAGTTACAGAAATACAATCCAAAGATTAATTGGGTTATAGGTTAAGTTAATATTAGGGATACTTAATAACGCAAAACGCAACAGTAAACTAAGTTAGTATAGTACTAAGTTGGAGCGATATACAAGGAGACTAAGTAAGGCTTAAGTTATATACCAAAGAGATACTACAGGTATAGTAAAAAGTTATAGTTACCAGAAAGTGAAAAGCTGTTAGAGTATGCAGTGTAGGACTATAAGATAGAATTAAAACCGGGAATAAGTCCAAAGTTCTTTCTAATCTATAAGCTTACTAAAACTAAGTTAGTAGCGCTTAAGGAGTTTATCCAGGAGAACTTACGGAAGGGATATATTAGACCGTTATAGTTATCAGCAGGATATCTAGTATTGTTTATCCTAAAGAAAAACGGAAAACTTAGAATATATATTAACTATAGACAGTTAAATAGCATCACTAGAAAGGATAGGTATCCTTTACCCTTAATTAGCAAAATCTAAGATTAGATAGGTAATGCAAAGATCTTTACAAAGATAGATCTAAGGTAGGCATACTACTAGATTAGAATCAAAAAAGGCAATAAATAGAAAGCAGCCTTTAGGTTAAAGGAAGGACTATATAAACCGTTAGTTATATAGTTTAGGCTTATAAACGCACTAGTAACGTTCTAAAAGCGAATTAATAGCGTATTAGGAGAACACCTTAATGAGTTTATTATAGCATACCTTAACAACATTATTATCTACTTAGAGAGTAAGAAAGAACATAGAGAATACATTAAATGGGTCTTAAAGAGACTATAAAAAAAACAGATGCCAGTAGCAATTAAGAAATGTAAGTTCTTTATAAGAAAGACTAATTTTATAGGATTTATTATTAAACTAGGAAAGATTAGTATGGACCCAAAGAAAGTTAAAGCTATAGTAAGTTAGTAAGAACTAGAGAACATTACGCAGTTAAGGTTATTTCTAGGGTTTTGTAATTACTATAGGAGGTTTATAGCATAGTAGTTAAAGAACATTAAGCTGTTTACGAGGCTGATAAAGAAGGAGGAACTATAGGTATGGGATAGTAAGTAGAGGAAACTGTTTAAAGAACTAAAAAAGTTGTTTACCTAGGAACTAGTCCTTAAAGTCTATTAACCAAAGCTAGAGACGGTTGTTAAGATAAATACATTAGACTTCGCACTAGGAGTATATTTACTATAAAAGCACCAAGACGCATAGCATCCAGTGGCGTATTATAGTTAAAAAATAACACTATTAGAACTAAACTATGACATTTATAATAAAGAGTTGTTAGGTATAGTTGCAGCACTTAAGGAATAAAGAGCATTCTTACAAGGCATAGAGAAACCATTTATGGTTAAAATGGACCATAAGAACCTTATAGGATTCCTAATAACAAAGGAACTTAACTAAAGATAGGTTAGATAGGCAGAAATACTTACAGAATACTATTTTAAGATTTAGTATACTAAGGGTACAGACAACGCATAAGCAGATGCTCTAAGCAGAAAGGCTAAACTATAAAATAAGGAAAAGCCGTTAGGGGCTTTATTGCGAAAGGATTAGGACGGGTTAGTTAGGTACAACTATCTAAAGATCGCAGCAATTAGGGAAAGTTAGATCCATAAATTACTAGAGAGTAATTAGATATAAAAGATCTAAAAAGCATAGGCAGAGGATTTAGACTTAGAGCAGTACAAAAACTAAGAAGCAATATATATACTAAGGTCTATCGCAAGGGAGTTTATTAAGTTATTTTACAAGGGACTAACTTAAGGACATAACAGAGCTACAGGCTTAGTGTTAAGACTTTAAAAAGAGTATATTATTTAAGGAATTTAGGGACTAGCGAGACAAGTTATAAAGGAGTATCTAAATTGCTAAAGAAATAAACTAATAAGGTATAAGCCGTATAGAGGGCTACAACCTATTAAAACACCAGAAAGACTATGGGAAGTCATATTATAGGACTTTATCATTAAGTTACTAAAGTTAAGAGATCCTATTAGTGGACAAAATCACAACGTAATCTTAGTAATAGTAGACAAGCTTATAAAGTAGGGATACTTTATAGCGTGTATAGAAGAGATATTAGTAGAAGATGTTACTAAAATCTATATTAAGGAAGTATTTATAAGGCATGGAGTACTAGATAAGATTATATTAGATAGAGATCTAAGATTTATAGCAGCATTTTAGGAGGTATTCTTGGCGGAATAAGAAGTTCGCGCAGCAACCTTAATAGTATATTATCTACAGACGGATGGATAGATAGAAAGGTTAAACTAGACACTAGAACAGTATTTAAGGCACTATATTAATTACGCACAGAATAATTGGGTATTGTTATTACTAGTTATATAGTTTACATACAATGCAATACTATAAAAAGGAATAGGGATATTACTATTTAAGGCGAATTACGGGTATAAGCCAAGAACATTGTTATCGCTATATTAAGTAAAGAAGATAAGTAGCACAGCTAAAGAAAGAACGGAGATGTTAATAAATCTTTATATAGACCTTAAAGAAACAGCTAAACTAGTACAAGAACGAATAAAAAGGTACTATAATGCTAGGAGATCTAAGGGACCAGATCTTAAGGAGGGAGATAAAGTGTGGCTACTATACAAAAATTTCAAGAGTTAATGACCAAGTAAGAAGTTAAACTATGTTAGACTAGGACCTTTTAAAATCACGTAGGAGATTTTACTAGTTATGTTTAAGTTAAACCTACTAGCTAGAATAAAGATCTACCCTATACAATATATTGTAATACTAGAGCTAGCATATAGGAATATTAAGCCACTAGTCTATAAAGCAGACACGTATAGAGAACAAGAAGAAGATAAATAGCAAGTTTTAAAGATCATCAGTTATAAGTATATAGATGATAAAATATAGTATAAAGTAAAGTAGATAGGCTATAGTAAGACTACCTAGGAGCTACTAAGCAACCTAGAGAATGCTATAGGAAAGGTATAGAAGTATCAAAAGAAAGCAGGTTAGGGAGCGTTAAAAAAGGATTACTAAAGGACGAGTTACTTAAGGGGAACCTAGGAGGAGCAACTACCATATTACTTAGAGTTGTTTCCTTCATTGGAAACTCTACTCGTTTATTACCTAGCTTAGCCAAACCCTGTTAAATAAGTTTCCACTCCTTGGAACGAACCTTCTTACGTACCCTCTTAAGACAAAGAAGACGCGCTGAGGCAGACAAGTACGCCTTATAAGTAGCGCGAGTACGCTAAAGCTCCGCGAGGGAGGCAGAGAGCTCATCGTTAAGCTTTGCAGCGGTAGATTAAATATAAGACCCTATAACAAGTTACTTAGGGAACTTAAAGACTGTTAAGAGTTATAGGACGCGCATACTTAGCGTTAGAGATAGAGTGAACATTGCAAGACGATTAAATGTTTGCTTTAATATACTTTAAGTAAGAGGATAGTTGTTAAGATAAAGGACTCGCTAGCGCAATATAGACTAACCCCTCTTTCGCACACTAAGAACACGGAGATAGTATTATCTCACTAAGAGATAGTATTGCAGCAACGGTACGAGACCGACGAGCTGTAGAAGAAGAAGAAGAAGCTTTAGGTATAATAAGTAAAGATATTAACCAAATTAATTAGACAGACATTACACCTCTAGTGGATAACTTAGAGATATTAGGAATCTTTAAGGACGAAGATAAAGAGAAGGGAAATGGTGTTACGGATAGCTTAAGTATAATGTTATAACTACTTGGAGAAGAGTCGGCGGAAGCTAGTTAGTTAATATAGGTACGGTCTAGGATGGATCTGGTGGAACCATGTGACGAGGAATGGTAGCTAAGGTCACGTGATATAATCTGTGTGATTTGTATAATCTGTGTGATTTGTATAATCTGTGTGATCTGTGTAATCTATATAGAGTATATAAAGCACACGTACCTTACGGAGCGAAGGGATTTCTTAGGCGTAAGGTTATATATTTAAAGGACCACAGTCTCTACCCAGATAGTTCTCTCTTTGTAGTAAATCTTAGAATACAATTAGAGTTAATCTGTTGGGTAACTACTCCACCAGTTATTATCAAGTTGTTGACTTATTGTTTATACCTATATACCCAGCCCCTTAACGAGCCCACCGTAGTTCCTGCTACAAGGTTCCGTTACAATTAACCGCGTCGCGATTATTTAAATAAGGGTTTTAAGGTATAGATTAAAGAGGAAAGGTGGATAGAAGGGCTATTAGTTTATTGCCTATTTTGTTATCTTAGTTGCTTAGTAGCTTATTAATATTATTAGCCTATTGGTTAAGGCTTTGGTCTATACCTATAAGGCTTATAAGAAAGGCAGTAGGGTTACTTAGTAGGTTAACTCTTAATATCTAGCGGCCTGATTAAGTAGTGGTTATAGTAAGGTTTTTGGGTAGAGACTTAAGCCTATAGGGTAAGCTATCGCGACCTTCCTTTTAATTAATTCTTTATTATCTTTTTCTTGATAGAGGCTTTGGCTAAGGAGTAGTAGTGTCTTCCCTCTCTTGCTTATTAGATAAGTTGACGGATTCTTCTATAAATATAGTAGTAGTTTTTAAGCTAATATCGCCTTTGTAGATTTTAACGTCTTTAAGACGCTTAATCTTCTGTTTATCTGGTAGCTAAACACGATAGATTGTCTTGCCGTTATAGCTAATTAGAATACCCTTCTTTGCTTAAGGAGTGAACCTGGCTAATTTTACGCGATCTTCTTTGGCTATAAGGGAGTAGACGGTAGATCCTAAAGCCCTTAGATGGTATACTAATAGAGGTTTGCCCTTAAGCTTTTTATAAGGTAATATGCTATTAAGAAGAGCTCTTATAGGGTGTCTGTTTTTGATATGTATAGCTATAAGGAGTATATTGGGCTATAGAATGTCTAGTATATTGCCAGCGAGGATTATCGAGCGGGTAATCTTGGTGGAGGTTTGCTACGAGCGCTCTGCTACTCCATTCTCTTCCTAAGCATATAAGGCGGCAGGTTTAAATTCTATACCTAGATTGTCTATCTAGGTGGTTGCTTTCTTACTACAGAGCTCTACTCTGTAGTTGGTATAAATTCTAGTAATTTTGAGGTTGAATTTGGTGTGGATCTAATTATAGTACCTCTATAAAGTACTGAACCACTTATTCTTTGTATAGACGGTGTAGACTATAGTAAACCTTATATAGTTATTAGTAAAAGATATATAGTATCTTTCGCCTTTAAAGTTAATGGGGGTAATAGGTCCCACTAGATCCGTATAGATAAATTAAAATGGTCGTATAGCTTATTCCTAGGGCGTTCTATTATACCTCTTTCTAGCTTTAGATTAAGCGCAGGGCTTATAGTATTTATTATTAATGTTATTAAACTTAATACCAAGTTTACTTAGGTGGCGTTTAAGGTCACTGTAGTTAAGGTAGCTAAATTAGTGATGCCGGATAGGTAGGCTTTTGTCGTTTTTAATTGTCTAGAGGATCGATTTTAACGAGTAGCTATATTGCCGAATTAAGTAGAATTATCAAACTTTAGGTGCGTATCCTATTACCTTATTATTACATTTAAGTTTATAAGTCTCGTTGTTAAAGAAGACGCCTATTTCCTTAAGTTGGCTTCTAGATAGTAGGTTTGCTGGTAAATGTAGTACGTAAAGAATATTGTATAGAGTAAGCGTACTTCTGTAACTTTTATTAGGGAGTGCGGTTTATATAGAGATAGATTCTTTGCCTACTAATTAAGCTTTATAGGGACTAACTATATCTAATAAGGTGTTATTACTAACGTAGTTAAAGAGAAGTTTATAATTCTTATAGCAGTGGACGGTAGTAGTAGTATTGTAGATAAAGTCGTACCTGCTTAGTTAGGCTTGTACCACCGCTGCTACAAGCTCGCGTTATGGATTTACTTTATTTTTAACTTAATTAGAGTGTTTATTAAGCTAAATAGGCGGCCTAGTTCTCTGCTTCTTCCTTATACAGATTTTATTACCAATTCTCTATAGTATATTTTCTAGGTTTCTCTCCTAGTAGTCTTCTTTGGAATATATAGTTCTGTTATACTTTACGTAGTTAGGGTGCTTGCATATTCCTACTAGTGCAATCTTTCTCTTTATAAACGTTCCGTTATTTAAATATGCTACTAGTGTAGTAGAAGCTTCTTAATTAAGCTTGCTATTAAAGACAATAAGTTCCTTACCTAAGGCTTATAGGTTGGTATTTTTCTACGTCCAATTTGTTTGTTAAGTTGTTTTAAACTAAGTATAGTTGGTAGAGCTAACTCTATACAGAAGGGCCGCTTAGGTAAGGATTTCGTAGTTAATAGGCTGGTCTATTTTAATAAGGCGATTAAGGTTTAATATAATATAGGAGATAAACTCCTCTACATTTTTAAAATCTTAAACGCGTTTGGTAAAGAAGGTGGCTATAATATTAGTAATAGCTGCTGGATTAAGATCCTTAAAGCGTTTTTTTAGAGCCTTCTATTTCTTAAGCGCTTATCCAGTGTTTAATATAAACGGCTTATAGATATTGCTAATGTTCTAGTTAATAAAACCGGCTACATAGGCTAGCTGTTCCTTATATTTCTCCCGTTCTTTTACTAAGTTAGCTAGCTTAATTTTTAGCTGTTTAATAGTGAAGCCTAAGTCCACCTATTTCTCTTTAATTAACTTAATTGTAGGAAGAAGCTATAGTGGGTTATTAAGAACCCACTTAATATTTTTAGATTAGAGGTGGTTTTATATATTAATACTAAATATTGGCCAGTCTTCCTGTCTAACAAGCTTTTGGATAAAGGCTTAGGCGGTATATTTGTTGCTTATATTAACGAGGCTTATAGGTGGTTTATAATAGGCAGTTTGTAGGCCTTATTATAATAATATTATTAGATTTATTTCCTTTATAAGGAGTGTATATATAGTGTAAGTTTTAACTTAATATATTCCTTAGCTAGTATAAGCAGTTTTAATAAGCTTCTTCTAATCCGCTACTAATATAGTTATTATAAGGCTTTGTTCTTGAAACTCTATTATTCTATAATAATAATAGTAAGGTTGTCCACTAAATGTAAGGTACCATCCTAAGCCTTTAGTGCCGCCATTTATTATAGGCTGTGTTAGGCTTGTCCTCGGTAGGATCCTCTTGTTACATTTAGCGTAGAGTCTATTATTGGCAGCTATGTAGCCGCTCGTTGTAGGTTTTTAGTGTTGTAAGTTGGTTAAACGTTTAACAACTTTTTAACGCCCATACGGTGATATTGTGATCGCAATTATTATAAATAATAAAGCAATTAGGTTTAGCTCGTCAGGCGTAAACCTGGGCTTATAACCTATTAAAATGAGGTTATTGGGGCTAAAACTCTATGCATTGCTTATTTTCTATATAGGTGGTTGAAGAGATTTTAAGGAACTTTAACCGGTGGTCGAAGTTCTCTAATTGGTCAGATTCCTGCCAAGAGGTTCTCCCAAGTCTTATTACGTGATATCGTTACGGGCTTGTTTTCTAATAGGTAGGGCGTATAGCAACGGTCTACAAGAGATAGTATATAGGGAACGTATATAAGATATGGGAAACTATAAATATATAGTAGTTAACAGCAAGGTCTAGCAAGGACGTAGTGAACCCTAGCTATAGATAAGCTGCGAGAAGGAAGCAGTGGTTACTTATAACGGGCTCTCCTAAAAGGTATATATTAGACAAGACTTAGATAGATAAGGGACGTAGTTAGATAGATAAGGGCGGAAAGGTTTTACTAGTGTCTTAGAAGGATTATAAAGAAGCTAGTTCTCCTCTAGAGAGGAACTAGCGATTAGTCTCTAAATAGAAGAGGTTAGAAAGCATTTGTCCTTTAAATACGTGAAGTGCATCTACCTTCAACTCTTATTTGACACTGTCGATTAGATAATCAGACGTGCTAGTCGGACTGGCCTCTTATATTACTAAGGAGATCTAATATCTAATGGAGGTCAGGACGTAGCTATAGGGGCCGCAGGACTGTAGCTACGTGCGGAAATAGTAAATCGGGGGTTTTATCCTACCGAGGTGGCTTATAGGGTTTTTCCTCCCACAATACTAGGGGTTTTTTCTGCAATTTTCCCCCGTGTATGGAGTAGTCTATATGGGCCGCAACTAGGAACCGTATCAGACGTTAAGTAAAGAATATATTAGTAATATAAGTATTTATTTTTAGGATTTTATATTTATATATTAGTAAGTAGTGGAGTTATTAACATATTCTATGCGCTGGTGGCGTCCAACGAGTTGGTAGTCCGTGCGCGAACACCAAAACTTTAATCAGACTTGCGGCTGATAGAATACCCTATCAAACCTATTAAATAGACAGGGTGTTAGCTGACAGGGCTGTCTGTTAGACAGCTGTTATAATAGGGCTTAGCAATCTAAAATTTTCTAATAGACAATACCCCCTATTGTATAACCTTATTATGGCCTGCCCTAGTAAAATTCTATCTGATGATCTTTATAGTAATAAGATAGCTAGAGGACGAATTTAGCTTATAAATAAAGAGAAATGGCGTAGTGTGGTTAAGGATATATTTCTATAAGAAATGGATAGGTTTTTATTTATAATAGAATAAAAAAGAATAAGTAGATTACTGCTTAAAGTTAAGCCAGTATTACTAACTCGTATTTATAGTCTACGCTGTTAGCCAAAAATAATGCAATTACTTACCCTCTATTTCCGCACCCTTGCCTTTACTAAATAACTCGCACTCTATATATATAAGAATAGGTAGAACTGGTAAATGGGTTAATACTAAGGCAATACTTAACCTATAGCTATCCTAAAAAACCTTTCCTAGTTAAAAAAGAGCTCTTACTCTATACCTTAACCCATAATAAAAAAGGCAAAGGAAACTATAACTATAGCATAGATTATGCGCCTTAAAGCCACTGCTTTATTTAGAATACTTACTAGTTTAATAGATTACTATATATAAAGGTAGACGGCTTAATAGAGCCCCTTAGTGTGATATTAGGTAAGGGAGTCTTAGAATAATATAACCTAAAATATTCTTGTAACTTATCTAGCATTTTTAAAACGCCTAAGGGGATTAGACAATAAAGCCTAAGGTTTATACCTATTCTTTCTAGTGAACTTGTTGGGGTAATATATGTTAATACTATCCCTAGCTTGCTTTTAGTATCTAACACCTAATCCTTATATCTATGTTTATACTTTCCTTACTACTTTACTAAATTTAATTACTATTGCGATATATATATAGGGGATAGGTTGGGCTTACTATAGGCTAGTAGGGTTAATAACGCGTAAAAATAACGTTAGATATTTATGGTAGAAATACTAGGTATTATATAAGGGTGTAGAATATGGCGAAATAACTATATAGAAGTGTTATTACTGTCCTAAATACTGCCTATACCTACCCTAGTATTATTTATACTAATAAGCTATATGGATAAGGTGGATAAGCTTTGCTTTAAGTATAAGATGGCTATTAAACCTAGTATAGGTGGACTAGAATAAGGTATAGGATCTAAAAGCCAGCGCCTTAGGTGGGTAAAGTAGTTTAATAAGGTACCTCCCTATTAAATTTAGATATAAGTCTTACTAGCCTACTACTTTTATTGCTAGGATTAACGTTTGACCTTTTATATACCTATACTGTATCTACTAAGGGATATACTAATAGAATAAAACAGTTTCGCGTATAATAGTAAATAGTATTTAACAATCTTAGAATGTCTAATAATATTTTCTTAACTACTAACTTAATATAAGTTAATAGGCCGCGGTTATAGCTTAACCGTAACTAGTTAGAACTAGCAGCTAATTATAATAAATGCACCCCTATTTAAATCATTTATAAGTACTATAGTAGTAACACTCCTACTAATACTGCCATTAGTCTAATATATACTATACTAGTATACATTCTTTTAAGTTGTTAATCCATATACGCCCTAGATATTATAGAAATAGCTATAAGATAACCTATTTTTAGCTATAAGCTATACTATTTGCTAACTAGGCAAATATAGGAGCGTTACTATAGTAGGTAAACGTAAAAACGTATTATTAAATACTTAAACTAGTAGTAAGAATCCTACTTTAAGTTAACGTATAATAAGGAAACAAGGACAACTAGTATAATTAACCTTATATTTCTACCTAGCCTATTACTAGGGATTGCCTATATCCTAGCTAATAGAAGGAAGAATATACTAGTAAAGAATAAGTATATAGAACCCAGCTAGAATAAGTAATATTATAACTCTAGTCTAGTTATATTTAGGTATAAAGAGGAGCAGGCATGCAATAGACCCTATTAATATTATATATAATATATTAAGCCGGCTAATAATGTATAGAATGTATATAGCCGCCTTTAGCCAAAAAGGGCTATATCTAATAATAAGGATAGTGACTGTAAGTCTATATCAGCTTCTTCTACAAAATAATAATAGCTAAATATTAATAAATCTACTAAATCTGTTAATAATCTGGTAGCAGAACTAGCTTAATTAAGGATATAAAGTCCCAATCTTTTAGTTAAGATAGGTTATGCCTTTATATATAACTGGAGTCTAACTGCAATACTTAATAGTCTTCTCTACTATTTGGTACTTAGCGGGCCCTAGTAAATAAAACACTCTCTTTACTATCTAACAGCTCACTACTATAAAAAGTAGCGTCTTTGCAATATACCTCTGGCTCTTAATAATTGCGTACTAATTTAAAACACTCTCCTATGTGCCCAATCCGTACCTTACTACGTAAATAATTGTGTGCTAGTTTAAAATACTCTCCTACGCGCCTAATCTGTACCTTACTGTGTAAATAATTGCGTGCTAGTTTGAAATACTCTCTTACGCGCCTAATCTGTACCTTATTGCGTAAACAACTAATATTTAGCTATATATTCTCCCCAGTAAGCTATATTTGCCTAAACTCTAATATAGCTTTATCCATAAAATAAGTGACCTCCCTTTAATATAGAGTATACTAACCTAGTATTTGATTTTAAGGGGACTTAAATAGCACTAGGGAAAGTAAGGATGAGTTAGACTATAAAGGCGATTTTGACCTAACTACCGCGCTATAGGTAAGAGAAGAGTACCTCTAGACATTATAATGGTGATATATAAAAGAAAACCTACCTAAAAGATATAAGCCCATATTTGTACTTTATAGGTCTATTTTACTAGCAAGGCTAGTAACTAACTCTAGGACTTATAATGGGCATCTTATTAACCTATAGTTTGATCGCTTTGTAGGCCTTATTAAGGGTATAATAAAAAAGGTATGGCTAGAAGCCATTTTAAAGTAGCTAAAAGCAGTATAAAAAAAAGCTAATTGTATTCCTAACCCAGTGTCCACTTATAAGGTATATGTCTGAACAAGGTTTTGTAATGCAGTTGCACGCAATTACGTAAGCTAAGCGAGCTTAGGAAATCTACTAAATTCCACCTATAAAATAGGAGAATCAATTAAGCATTAATTAAATCATTTACTACCCTATACTATTACAATAGCGATATATATTACTGGAAGTAATATAAACACTAATTAGTAATTATAGATTAGGAGACGTATTATCTATAAAAAGAGACGAGCTTAATCAGTCCCTGCTACAGGCCTCTACCGATCTCGTTTGCTAAGGAGCATTAGTTAATATGTATTTAAAAAGTTAACCCCTATCTAATAGGCCCTTAACTCTTTATACACAGCCCTTAGGTGTTTAAGGAACTAACCCCTTTTAATAAGCCCTTAGTTCGCGTCTATTACGCATATTTACTACTAGATCACTTGCTAAGGAGCATTAGTCGATATATACTTAAAAAGTCAACCCCTATCTAATAGGCCCTTAACTCTTTATATATAGTCTTTAGGTACTTAAAAAACTAACCCCTATCTAATAGGCCCTCGGTTTATATCTACCACGTATTTAAACTTAACAAAAGTTAAGCACTTACCTCTATTACGCATTTGTATTAATTTGCGTCTATTACGCGTTTAGAATCTAAAATTAAACTTAATAGGGGTCACAAGACAGGAATTAATATATTAGACATTAGGGCATAAGTTAAAGAAGGATAAAAGAGATAGAATAAAGGACTTAACATATAGTCTAAAAACATTAATAAAGAAGAAATTAGTAAATTTATATAGTATAAGATTATGGAATATAGACTTTATAATATAACAGACGATAACCTATAGGAGCTTTACTATAATAACTTCAGCACCTTTACACTAGAAGTTTTTAAGAATTATAACTAGATAACTGTTTATAACCTCTAATACTTCCTTTAAGTTTATAAAGTATGGGTTAAGAAGGACAGATATATTATAGTCCTATAGTCACTCTTTAACACCCTATAAGAAGAAGAACCTATAAAATAGTCTAAGATTAAGATTAGGGAATATATGGCAACTAGAGGGAAGTTTAATTTAGGATAAATTAACTACCTCCTTAAGAATAACTTTACCAGTACCAGTACTATTAAAACCCTAACCTTAATCTTACCAACTATAAACCATACCCTACTTACGTATAATACCACTTATAAACCCTATCCTACCTATAATACTACCTACTGCTACACTCTAGCCTACCCTTACACTACCCTTATAATAAGAGTCTGATTATATTAACCTAACCCTATAACTAGAACTACTTAGGGGATAGAGTCAAAACTAGGGTTTTAGTAAGGAGTTAATAAACCTTATAAAGATATATATAGAAGACAATAAGTATAGCAGAGAAGATAACAATTTTAACTTTAAACTTACTATCTTCTATAACCTTTATAGTAGAGCTAATATACCCTAAGAAGCCAAGGTTAAAGCCAACCCTATAATGCTACGCGGCTTAGCACTTAACTACTACTATACTAACCTTAAAAACGTCACCTTAACCCTTTTGTTTAACTAAATCTGTAATGCCATATATAACTACTTTAAGGGACCTAAGTATAGGCGTGGCATACTAGGGCAATAAAACTTAATAACTTTAAGGTCTATAATAAGCAAAGGTGAGAATACTAGAAAATTAACCTAAGACTATCTGTAATTGCTTATTAAAGAACTAAGACACCTCTAGCATAGCCTTAACCCAGACTTATATACTAATAAGTTCCTCTATAATGAACTTATTAACGCTTACCAGGAGTTACCAGCTTGTTAATATACCTGCTTTAAACCTTCTAATAGCCTAACTAGCTTAATTAATAACCTATAATCTTCCATTATAACTTTTAAAAAGTCAAATAATAAGAACCCCTAAGCTTTCTTTACTAACCGCTGTTACTATAAGTAGTACCCCCAGCCACTATCTTAAGTATATAACAGACCACCTAACTAATATACACTACCTAAGAAGCGCTGCTTTGTCTGCTATAAGGAAGGTTACTAGTTATCTAAACACTTAAGAGAAGAACGCAATAAATTAAAGAAAAAGTTTAAGGACAGATTTAACTACCACTTTAATAGATATGCTAAGTAATATATTACTAAGTATAAGGGAACAGATTATAATAATAAACTTAATTTGGAATCTATTAATAACATAATAGAAGCTCTTATAATTAATATTAAGTTATTACTGGTATCTCTAACTTAGGAACAGACTAAACTATTCCTTACCTCTTTTAGAACAATACAGTATAGAGAAGCCATTAATACTATAACTAACTTAGCGGATTAATCCTTTACCTATATAATTACTGGCACTAACTTAACTACTTATTACATCGGGAAAATATGGTACCCTACCAATGGCCTCAATGGTTGGTGGTTGACGCAATTGGCGCGCAGTTGAGGGCATTTGGCAACTCGACCGACTAGCCTATGTCGTATTTTTTTGACACGCA
>Ga0307507_10005858_pt1 | contig 19599 bp, 16 predicted proteins | sample 7_EM_MG_FD_207223 | JGI IMG/M metagenome (GOLD analysis project Ga0307507, IMG submission 207223) | Populus trichocarpa ectomycorrhiza microbial communities from riparian zone in the Pacific Northwest, United States - 7_EM | ecosystem: Host-associated > Plants > Roots > Unclassified | place...
CATGATTGACTCAGGAGCAACAGAAGACTTCATAGACAGAGAAGTCTGCAACAAACACGGGATCAAGATGATCAAAGCAAAAAACCCCAGGGAGATTTACCTTGCGGACGGAAAACCAAGCGCTATGTGCCCCGTTACCCATATGACGAAAGTACCTATGGACATTAGTAGCCATAGGGAATTGGCAACCTTCCAAGTGGCGAATCTCCAAAACTATGAGGTCATCCTCGGGATGCCATTGTTAAGAGAACACAATCCAACAATCGATTGGAATGCCAAAAGGATCACATTCAACAGCGAACGATGTACGACTTGGTGTCTCAAAGGTTCACCTGTTGCGTATGCGATACCGGAAGATAAAGCCCTGGAAGAGAATCTCATCACCAGATTCTCCAAGGTCCAGGCCAAGAATGGCCCGACGGCCAATGACCAGAGTGTCAGAGTTAAGAAGCTATCCGCTGAGGCCAGAGTGTCTATGAAGGGAACAGCAAGAGCGGCAGGACACGACCTGTACGCTAACGAAGGAACCGACGTTCCTACCAGAGGGCAAGCAATTGTTGGGACGGGGATAGCTATTGGATTACCTCACAACACCTATGGACGAATCGTACTACAAAGCAGTCTAGTAGTCAAACATCGACTCACGACAAATGCAGGTGTGATAGACTCCGACTACAGAGGAGAAGTGAAGGTGGTCCTAGTCAACCTAGGAGACCAACCATACCGAGTGGAAAAAGGGGACCAGATCGCACAACTGATCATCGAACAAATCGACAACAGAGAACTACAAGAAGTAACTCAGTTGGACGATACCGAGAGAGGAGATCAAGGATTCGGAAGCTCCGATACCACCATGGACCAAAGGGTCAAGGGCCAGGAGGGCAAACAAAAAATGGAGATCAACGAGATATCGGCAAGAGCCTTCGGACAATTCTACCGAAGAGGGGAGACAACAGGCATCCTAAGATGGGATGAAGTCGACAACGAAATTCAGCTGGAAGCTATCAACATTAGCACCGAGCTGGCGATAAAAAACAAGAAAAACAACGAAGAGCAGGACGTAAGGGACACGGTCCCTCAAGAATATCATCACCTGCTGGATGTGTTCGAAAAGGGGAGAAGATGGCAGTACTGCCACACCGACCAGGTATCAATCTGGGAATCGACCTAGAAGAAGGAAAAACAGTACCCATCAAGAAAATATGTGCCCTCAGTTACGACCAACTGGAGGAACTCCATCGATACATCAAACAAAACGAAAGCCGAGGATGGATTCGAAGAGTCAAGTCAGGAAGGGCATCACTGATCATGTTCGTCAAGAAAAAGGACGGCAAACTCGAACGATGCGCCGATTATCGGGCGCTCAACGAAGTCACCAAGAAGGATCGACACCCGCTACCACTCATTAGTGAAGCACTGGACAGACTGGGAGGGGCCAAGTACTTCACCAAGCTGGATATCAAGGACGCCTATCACAACATTCGAATCAGAGAAAGAGACAAATGGAAGACAACCTTTTCAACAAAACTAGGAACTTACGAATACCTAGTCATGCCTTTTGAACTATGCAACGCACCAGCAGCGTTCCAACGATGGATCAATGAGGTCCTTATGGAACACATAGACATGTGTTGCATCGTCTATCTGGATGACGTACTTATATATTCAAACACCCTACAACAACATCGAAAGGACGTCAGCAATATCCTCGAAGCAATACGGAAATCGGGGATGAAGGTCAAACCATCCAAATGCGAGTTCCACTGAAGCGAAACAGAATATTTAGGATTTATCATCGGACAAGAAGGAGTCAAAACTGACCCAGTCAAGACACAAGCCATATGGGACTGGACAACACCCAAGAAAATCAAGGAAATCCAGTGTTTCCTGGGATTCTGCAACTTCTACCGACGGTTCATCGAAGGGTTCAGCAGAACAGGCAGACCACTATACGGAAGAACAAAAAAGGAATGCATTGGCAACTGGGGGTGGGGAGACAAAGAACAACAAGCCTTCGACGAATTAAGGACAAAACTCAGCACAGCACCAGTACTGGTCTACTTCGACCCCCTGGCACCGACCAAAATCGAAACGGACGCCTCAAAATACGTCTGTTCCGGTATACTATCACAGCAATGCCAGGACGGAAAATGGAGACCAGTTGCGTACCGATCCAAGACGATGTCGGACGCCGAATGCAACTACGACATACACGATAAGGAACTACTGGCGATAGTGCAGGCATTCCACGAATGGAAAAAATACCGCAGAGAAAATCCGAAACCTATACGGGTCCTCACAGACCACAAGAACTTAGTCACCTTCATGACAACGAAGGAACTAAACGAACGACAAGCACGATGGATGCAAGAACTAAGTCAATACAAGTTCAAAATCGAATACCGACCAGGAAAGGAAGGAGGAAAGCCGGAGGCCCTCACAAGAAGGGAGGGAGACCTACCCACCGCAGGAGACAAGAGACTCACGGGAAACGTGGGGATCTTACTGCCAAAGGAACGATACTGGGATATCCCAGAAACAGAAGAAATCAAACTCGACATATTGGAAACAACAGAATTCCAAGACAAGGACGAGGGAGAAATACAGAAGGCAAGCAACGTGGACAACGAGATCCAAGACATCCAGAGAAACTTGGATCCAGAAAGAAAAGAAATGAAGGGAATAGCGTTGGGGCTATGCCAATAGAAGGACGGCCTCTTAGGGTACCAAGGAAAGATTTGGATACCAAAGAACGAACGGATCCGAGCCACTCTAATCGCTAAACCTCACGCAACCCACAGGCGGGACAAGGCGGAACAGCAAAAACTACCGAACTCATCAGCCGACGATATTATTGGCCTAAGATAAGAGAAGATATCAAAAGATTCATAAAGAATTGCGACACATGTCAAGGACCAAGGTGGGCCGACATGCACCCTATGGATTGCTACAGTCAAACAAGGCCCCTAATCGACCATCGAAATCAATCGCTATGGACTTCATTACGGACCTGCCGAAATCAGAAGGATATGACACCATACTGGTGGTCAACGATCGGCTGACCAAAATGAGCCATTTCATACCATGCTCAAAGGACCTAGACGCACCGCAGTTCGCCAATCTCTTCATGAAGGAGAGAGTCCGGCTACACGGACTACCACACTATATCATCACCGACAGGGGGACGCTATTTACCTCAGACCCATGGAAGGAAACTACGGGAAAATTAGGAATCGAACAAAGGCTTAGCATGGCATTCCACCCACAAACAGACCGACAGACCGAAAGGACCAACGCCATATTGGAACACTATCTACGGGCATACATCAACTACCAACAGGACGATTGGTGTGGTTACCTACCACTAGCAGAATTTGCATACAACAACGGATATCAGGAAAGCATCAAGAACACCCCCTTCTTTGCAAATTACGGAATGAACCCCGAATACGAGATGATCGGCCCTCTGATACACGGAAAGCGGACCAACCCGGAAGAAATGACTCAGATACACGAGTCATTGAGAAATGAGATGGTGGCCGCACAATTACGACAAAAAGAATACTACGATCTACACCGAAAATCTGATCCTAACCTACAATCAGGAGATATGGTGTGGTTGTTGCCACGAAACATCAAGAACACAAGACCATCGAAGAAACTGGACGACAAGAAAATCGGACCATTCAAAATCTTGGCAAAGATTGGGACAAGCGCATATAAGCTGGCCTTACCACCCTCAATGGCGATACACAACACATTCCATATCTCCCTCATCGAACCTTACCAAGACAACCGATTCCCCTCACAAATCAAAGAACCCCCTCCTCCTATTCAAATAGAAGGAGAAGACGAAAACGAACTCGACGAGCTCATCGACTCTCGACTCCACTACAACAAGCTCGAATATCGAGCTCAGTGGAAAGATTACTCACCAGAACACGATAAAGTCTGGTACCCCGCAGAAAACTTCAACAATGCAGAACACACAGTCCAACGATTCCACGGGCGCTACCCAAGAAAGCACGGAGTGGATACACGTCACGATCAACAGATCGTCCTCCGCACCTCCCCCCGTTGTCAAACAAGAGCGACGCTCACACACGTCAGAGAACGACGCCCAGCGGATCGCTAGCAACGCTACCCCCACTAGCCCTGCATACTCGGGCTCACCAAAGTGGGAGGTAGCGCACGCCTCCATGAACTGGACGGACTGCACTGACGATGGATGTCAAATCCATCTCAGCGAGAAACAAGGGTCAGGCTGGTACCCACAATTCACCAGGAGATCGAGAAAACCAATTGTCGCCCACGACCACGACTGGCGACAGTAGATGGAAGCGAACCGAGGAGAGGACTGGGCCCCACAACAACCTCGTCGGGGAAGAGCCAGAAGGGCTCATCACGCAATCACGAGCTCGGAGCCTTGTTTGAACCACAGTTGCAACGAACAGTGATGGGAAAAGGTGGACGCCGGCTACTACCCCCGCCAAGTAGGAGAAAAAGGAGAACTGTCAAAGAATGACAGGAGGGAACATAAAAAGAGAAGAGCCGTGAGGACACGGCTGGAGGGAGAGGGGATCGAAAAAACCATTACCGACGTGGAAGCCCTGGAAGGGAAAATCTCAGACCTCCGAAGCCAGCTCGATCGCGCTGCCCAAATCATTGTGGCAAAGGATAACGACCTCGAACGGCTGGATAAGGAAAAAGTCAAACTCCAACAGGCCTACAACCGATGCAAACAAAGGATCCGTCAAATCGGGGGTATGCTGTGGAAGGAAGGAGTTTAGTATTGTGGGATTGATGCAAGAGGGGGAAGGGAGCTAATGTCACAAACGGTGACTAAGCAAGGCAAAATCTCACATGACTAATTGTTATTAGTCATAGGTTTGTTATCTTTCACACTATGAGATCAGTTGACTCATAGGTTTTCACATGACGACGCAATAGCCCGTCATTGGGTTATTGTTATTGGTTGATATTTGACATGACGCACGATTGTGGTCATGTGGTTTTGACATGACGCACGATTGTGGTCATGTGGTTTTGACATGACGCACGATTGTGGTCATGTGGTTTTGACATGACGCACGATTGTGGTCATGTGGTTTATGTATCTCGCACATGACTCATAGTGATGAGTCATGGGTTTTACGCATCTGATCCCGTTAGGGCACATGACTTGTTTTATGAGTTTTAATTGGGTGCGAGATAGAGCGCAGCTGACTCGGACGAATCAGCTGATGCACTTCACACTATGCCTCACTATGAGTCATGAGTCGCGTGACGCGAGGGTATGAGTCACGCACGGCCAGGCTTGAGGGAAGAACCCCTATATAAGGGCACCCTCGGGGTAAGAGACTTGGGTTCTTCACGCAACCATCTAAGTTCTTTCATACACTATACTTTCAATACAAGGATCTTTATCTATCGCACTTTCGGGAATCAAGACCAGACGGTCTTATATGAGCCTAGCGATCGACGTTGCTAGATAGAAGTCAACGGACTTAGCTATCGCAACAGATATAGAGAGAGAAAGTAGTGATCGTTAGGCGAGTATCGGTTACCTGCTGCAAGTATCACCCGGAGAGGGGAGGATTGTAACAACAGTGTATCCTATGATTTGCACTCACGCATGAGGGAGAACGATTTCTAGTATCAATGACAAAAGTTACCTATAAAGGTAATATTTACCGATACCTCCTCGGAATGGAAAACCACAATACCCATCTGGGAATGAGTGGAGTCGCATGGCGACAAATGGTTGAATGGCACATCCCGAAAGACGCACTACGCCGACTATCAACTGAAGAATACGCAACAGACAGTGCCTGGATGAGAGCACTAAGAACAGTCTACAGGCGAGAAGAAATATGCGTGGAACAACTCGGCTTACAGCACGGTGGCCCCAGTAGTTCACGAAACGACTCAGGAGGGAAAAGGACGAGAGAAGAAAGGCTATCACAAAGGCTAGGAAGCAAAGAAAGGAATATTCTGCCGAAGAAAAAGCGGCTTACAAAATAAAAATTGAAGCCGAAAGGAAAGGAAAGGGCACATCACCAGTGCAGGGAAATGTAGAACATACGCATTGGAATAAGGACCATGAAGGGATTAAGGACCAAGTTGTCCAGGATCAGAAAAGGGCACAACAGTATACCCATTGTGGAATGAGTAACCACAAATGGGCATACTGTAGGAAAACAATCCAAGTATCTACGATCGGTACACAACCGAGGAAACAGTTTGGTCAAAGACGGCGGCCCCCTACTTCTCGGCAATGGAAAGCTGGCCCTATAACCCCCTTTCGACAACCCCAAACCTCAACAGTCACCAGACAAAATTCACCAGAAGGGACACCCCGTGTCAATCAAATTGAGAGACCATTGGCATGGGATCTTAGCGACATGGAGTCAACATGAGTTACTCCCGGCACCGATGGCGACAGCACTCGGGCACCCGGAGGATGCCCTCCCTCTGAAATTGAAATCAAAAAATGAGAGACTACAACAAGTAGATCGGACGTCACCCTGAAGGCAAAAGAGAACAAAGCGGAGCGAACTGGGGAAAGTATCATCTGGTACCCAGATGAAGAACATGAGTTAGGATGGTAATAAGTAAAAGAAACTTAGTATGACCAGTCCGACGAGGACCCCAAGGAAAGGTTCATACTAGCGGCGGCTAGCAGAACATGGAATCGCTCCTCCAGAGCAGGCCCCGGGAATCTTACACCCGGACCGATGACGTGAGTGGTAGGACACGTATGTCGAAATACCTCTATGCTATCCAACGAATACAAGGTCCTGCTGAAAGATAAGTTTGAGTTCGCGGATCTGGCTAAGAATCCCTTTATACCTGAACTATACCGCTAAAAACCCTGTTAGCAGTTAATCAGAAAACTAGCACACCACAGGTTATGGGAATTTCTCAGCAGGAAGTAAAGACCACTAGTAGTGGGCTGCCCGATAACCAAAGAAAAGACGTTTCAACTTTGTCTGAGGAGACCTCAAGGGTCGAAACTATGCGGGCATAGTAACAAACCCCTGTTACCTACACCCAAAAAACACGATAAACGATAAACGAAAACGCAAAGATACACTGCCGTTTGGCAAACGACTCAGAACTCAGGTCCCAAAAGCTTCACACGACGAATGCCCAGAATGGCCGGCATTTATTGAAGCAGCCGGAAAGCGAATACGCATCCGAGTACTGCTTGACTCAGGATCAAACATCTTTTTAATCAATAAAGACTTAGTCGAACACTTTGACATCCCTTACGAGACTCGCCACAAAGCACTAAACACCCTGGCTTTCGACGGCAAGATCAATTTATCAGGAGGAAAACACTTCACACATCCCAACCTTCTCGAACTTGGAAATAATGGTCACTGTAGAGCATTTCTTGTGAGGTAGCCACAGCAGGAAAATATGACCTTATTATTCCATTTGGCTGGTGGCACAAGGAGCACCCTATAGCTAACATCGACGAACCCCAAAAATGAACATTCACTGAACAATCCTGTCTGGGACACGTCGAAGACGAAGGAGTAGGAGGAATGTTTGAATGGGATGAGAGAGTGGCTTTTGAAGAAGAAGCTCAGTACGTGCGCAGGATATGTCGACAGGAGGACCCAAACCAAGTATTGCTGGACAAGATCCCACAATACTACGAGGATTATCAGAAACTATTTCTCAAAACAACAGCAGAGACATTAGCAGAGCGAAGAACGTTCGATCATGCAATCGACCTAAAACCAGGGGCTCTACCCCCCTGGGGACCGATCTACCCGATGTCAGCATATCAGCTTGATACACTACACAAATATCTAAAGGAAATGCTGAAGCAAGGAAAAATTGTCGACAGCCAATCACCCGCAGGGGCACCAATTCTATTCGTCCCAAAACCAGATGGAAAGGTACAGCTATGCGTCGATTACCGAAACCTAAATAAACTCACCATTCTAAACAAATACCCACTTCCATTAATGGGGGAATTAAAAGACGGAGTAGTAGGAGCTAAGATATTCACCAAGTTAGACTTAAAAGAGAGATACCACCTGCTGAGAATACCAGAGGGGGACTAATGGAAAACCGCATTCAGGACCCGATACGGTCATTTTGAATACAAAGTCATGCCTTTCGGACTCGTCAACGCTCCTGCAACATTCCAAGCAATGATGAACAAAATCCTAGGAGAATTTCTCGACCACAGAGTAGTCGTCTACCTAGACGATATCCTGATAGACTCGGAAAACGAGAATAAACACATCGAATTGGTCAAAAAAGTCCTGGCGAAGCTAGTAGAGGAACACCAGCTCGCAGTATCGGTGACCAAATCGGTTTTTCATGTTGAATCGGTCGAATTTCTAGGATACATAGTGGGAATTGACGGAGTTACAATGTGCAAGAGAAAAGTCGAGTCGGTGATGAATTGGAGAGCCCCGCGATCCATAAAAGAAGTACAGATTTTTATCTGTTTCGCAAAGTTTTTACCGATGGTTAATCAAAGACTTCTCTAAAATATGTACACCCATAACCGAGACACTGAAAGAGGACAAAGCCATATTTCACTGGGGTCCGAAGCAAGACGAAGTGTTCACAGAACTCAAGAGGCGATTTGTCACGGCCCCTATTTTGGAACACTTCTACCCTGATAGAGAAACGGTGGTGGAGACAGATGCGAGTGACCTTGCACTCGGATACGTACTATCCCAATTCAAGGACAAAAGGCTGCACCCAGTAGAATTCCACTCCAGAAAGCTGAATCCCGCGGAAAGAAACTACGAGATTCATGACAAGGAATTACTTGCAATGCTGGAAGCTTTTAAGGAATGAAACCACTACCTGGTAGGAGCAGAAGAACCCGTGACGGTATACACCGACCACCAGATTCTCCAAAATTTCCTCAAAACAAAAGTTTGGAATCAGAGGCAAATCTGGTGGGCACCGAGAGTGGCAGATTACCATTTCAAAATCGTATACCACCCTGGGAAAAGAGGAGGAAAACCAGATGCACTGAGCCGATAGTCGGAGTACCGTCCTGACGAGGGAGCTAAGCATAGCGAACACTCAATATTGAACCCTGAACACTTCCAAATATCACTCATCCACGAAGAAGACGAGGACGAAGGTTACATCTCAGAGGCTGAACCCACGACGAGAAACGGAATCAGGGTTAAGCGACTGTCAAACAAAGCTATACTACCAACCAAACGATCAAGGCTAGCAGCAGGACACGACATCTACGCAATAAGTGAGTTCACTATGCCAGCTCTAGGACAAGTCCTAGCGGAGACGGGAATAGCCATTGGACTACCAAAAGGAACCTATGCCCGGATTGCCCCACGAAGTGGCCTAGCAAGCAAGAAAGGCATAGCAATCAATAAAGACGTCATAGGCGCAGACTACACCGGTGAAATAAGGGTTATTATGATTAACCACGGCAAAGCAGATTGTAGAATCCAGTAAGGAGACCGAATTGCCCAACTCATCATTGAAAGAATCAACACATCCGACATAATGGAAGTACACGAGTTGAGGTTGATGGAACGAGCGGACAGTGGTTTTGGGAGCACAGACATATCTCCAAAACGCACAATATTAATCACAGACGCCCAGCCTATGATATGCTTTCTGCAAGCAGACTCCACTAACAACGAATACTTCGACGTTGAAGATATCAGCAACCATTCTAGACTAAGACAGGAGCATGTCTTGATGTCAAGCGTCATCAATTCACAAGTGGAAATGAAAGTATTGGAGGCCGACTTCATAGCAACGGTGATAGTGGCAAGCGATAGGGACCAGGAATGGACGGCAGGAAAAAGGGAACTTGAAAAACTAGAAAACGAAGGAAAGGAGATTCCAAAAAACTGGACGAACAAAGATGGACTGCTCAATTATAAGAATCGACTATACATCCCAAACGACAAAGGGTTACAAACAACTATCGCACAATGATGTCACAATTCGCAAGTAGCAGGACATTGCAGACAGGGAAAAACGGTTGAAATCATCACCCGGGAGTTTTATTGGAAAGGACTCACAGCATGAATAAATGATTACGTACGATCCTGTGACCAATGTCAACACAATAAATCACCAAGGCAGGCGCGATATGGATTACTCCAACCACTACAAATCCCGTTTGCGGCATCGACTTCCATCTCGACAGACTTCATAACCCATCTACCAGAATCACAAGGTCACACACAGATCATGGTGGTTGTAGATCGGTTAATGAAGATGGCACACTTTATTGGTCTAAATGCAAACACGACCCCAAAAGATGTGGCCGATACATTCCTACCAAAAGTCTGGAAACTTCACAGTCTACCCACCAAAATTATTTCGGATATGGACGCCAAGTTTTCGGGAGAATTCTGGGAGTCGTTATGCAAGTCGCTGGGCATAAGACGAAATATGTCCACTGCATACCACCCCCAAACAGATGGACAGACGGAAACAACCAACCAAACCCTGGAAGGATACCCACGCAATTTACTCAATTATGAGCAAAACGACTGGTATCTACTACTACTACTAGCCAAACACGCGTACAATAACTCCACTACCAACGCACATGGAATGTCACCATTCTACGCCAACTACTCGTTTCACCCACAGACAGAGTGGATGAAGGAACGAGAAGCTCAAAAGCCTGGAGCAGGACTATAAGCACACTGGATGCAGGTAACCCACCAACATGCCAGAAAAGCGCTAGAACAAACTCGAGCCGAAATGAATAAATACGACGATCGGAAAGCCCGTCAACAACCAGACATTGAGGTCAGAGATTTGGTATTGTTGAATGCCAAAAACATCTGCACGAAATAACTGACAAAAAAATTAAGTCCAACAATGCACGGGCCGTTCAACGTATTAGAAGTCACGAAAGGAGAGCTGGCTTTCAAACTAGAAATATCGCCACGGTGGTAAATCCACCCCATATTTGATGTTTCATTACTGGAACCTTACCGAGCATCGGAGCGGGAAGGAGGAGAACAACCTCCACGAGTTCTGGAAGATATGGAAGGAGCCCTCGAATGGGAGGTAGAAAGGATCGTGAAGAGTGAAGTTATCACTTACACGAGGAAGGTTGGAAGACGTAACAAAGAGTTCAAGGAACTTCGTTACTTCATTAAATGGAAAGGTTGCGCAGAGGACGAGAACACCTGGGAACCACCGGAAGGGCTAGGGAATGCTCAGGAGCTGGTATAAAAGTTCCAGAAACAAAATCCGGATATGGCAGAACTAGCGGCGGTTGAATGAAGAGGAAAGGTTTTCCTCAGGTGGCCAAGCAAACTCATGAGGTTTCTCACCCTACCACTTCGAGTTCGAAAAGGGATAGCAAAAATTGGGTATTCAGGGACAAAGCCTAGGAGGAGGGAGCTCGTGTTAGGCATACCAAGAATGCCGACCCATAAGGCTCACGCACAGACCCCTGTGTACCAATCAGTCAAGTACAAACTACAAAAGATACATCTCGGTCTAGCTTAAGATGATAGTCACGTGCCTCCGACTATAAGGTCACGTGTTCGATTCACAGCTGCCTTATAGTTATTATTAGATAAAATATAATTTTGCAACAAGTCATAAACATGACAGCGATAATAGCGCAAAGACGCCTGAGAGATTTAAGTGTGTGTTCCCGTTTTAGGATGCCCATAGGATAGGAACGAGAGTTCCCTAAAGATGACGGACGGAATCAGAATAAAACACTTAAGTAAAAATATTGTAGGACGATACAAGAAGTCACATAGCGGAGACCTCCAGGCCCGCTCAGAACCAGTCAGTACGAACATAAGATAGTGAGCACAAATTGCTATTCGAGTGATTACGGCCACAAGTCGGTTCGAAAACCTGATGTGCAGACAGTAACAAACTCTCGCGCATTGCATGGTCTGATACCTTTGAAGTTGGCCGCTTCATATAAGGTTCGGTGAAGAGATATTATTACGTTGACATTAGTCGACTACGTGTACTCTAGAGTGACCTGTTATCCACGGGACTGACACACCCTCACGATAATATGGTAGTCTACGTCTTCATAATGTGAGCATGGAGTCGAACATTTGTCAGGGTCAGGAGGTGTTCGCACTTAAGAGTTCAGAGAACTTTGTTCGGTCGATACTTAGTTAGTATGGTTAGGACATGTAGCCCGCGAACACTCAGACGCAGAATATAAATATTGAAGTGCCTCCCTCGCTTAAATAGAATCATCAAGCACCGGAGAAGAGATCTTATCAATATAAGAAGTTAAAAACTTATTATTTCCCCACTTTATCCTTACACTACACGAGTAACTTAGTTACACTTTACATCGAGCCTTCCTAGACAAAATTCTCCATCTATAGAAGCACTCGAGCATAAAGCCTAGCCCGGTATCATAAGTTTCCTTACTGGCTACCCCTAACATGATGCTAACAAGAGGTGAGTTGAGAAGGTGTTCGCGTTGGTAGAGGCGTTCACAGGGGATGAAGAGATAGAGGTGGAATCAACCGCGTCGGAGGAAGGGGAGAGGATAGTGGAGTTGGGGAAGGGTAAGGGGAAAGGGGAAAGGGAAGAGAACAGAAACGCCGAGGAAGGAGGAGAAAGACGAAAAGGTGGATTTTTCTTATGTTCCGAAGGGTAGTGGGTCGTGGTTTGGGGAGTCTAGTGTGAGAATGGAGACAAAGGCAGCCTTGGATCGGGTAGTCGGGTTAGTGAAACTGAAGGAAGTGGGGGTGGGAGATATCGGGTATTGCAATTTGTGTTGGATGATAGGTGGAGGTATAGGGTCTTTTTGCAAAGGTGCAAAAAGAAATTGGTTTGAGTTGGGAGGATTTTTTTGCTGGATACTCGGGGATCTTAGGAGGGCACTGTAGACGAGAGTAGGGTGAGGGCTTCAGGCTGGTCTGTGCTGGTCTCCCGGTTTTGCAATAGTGTGGCTAGGATTTCATCTCGAGTTATTTGGCGGGCAATATTGCTATTCTTTGGGCCCAAGTGGACGCACTCTAGGTTTAGAGAGGTGGTTGCGAAAGGTCGGGTCAGACAGGCTGAATGCTACAGAAAGGCCCTTAGTGTTGCTAGTGGTTGATGTTGTTTTTTTTTGTTATTAGTTGTTGTAATCTAGCAATCGGAAAGTTGATAAAAAATAAAAAAAAGTCGGGCGCAATACTATTGCTCGGCTTGGCAGCCTTGGGGCTTGTTTTTGGTCCGGGTAACCAGGCCCCCCATGCTAATCGCAGGATTGACGCCCACCCCCGATTCACCTCCTTCTCCTCTCCATACCCCCTTTATGGCTCAATAAACAACGACAAGTCTGGCAGGTACTAAGTTATGAATACAAGCTTTGGATACAAGTGTGGTGAAAGCAGACTGGTGATCCTGTGGGTCTCTGGGCCTCCTTGTAGAGGGGACAATACTCGCAGAAGAAACAAGTTGCAAAGTGCGCCCGATTTTTGTCCTTCACCTGTTGTAATCATGGGGAATCACTCGTATTTCCTAATTTGGGTCGGTTGCCACGCGGATTCCCTACCCCCGAGTACTTCTTCGGTAGTCTCCAACCAGGGCAATGACGAAAATCACCGAGTGCCGTACGGTGGGATTCCATAAATAAGCCGCCTTATTCAAAGGTTGAGTCGAGAATCAACGGATTGTCTAAGGGACCACTAGATTTTGGGTGGTTGCGGCCTAAAGTTATTCCAGCTTCATTATGGAATCCTACAAGTACTGTACTTGTGATCTCATCGTGTATTCGGAGTTGGGGGCTAGTAGGAACACCAGTCCCAGAAGACAATTCTGAAAGGGGACAAAAACTAGGCTCCTCTGCTTATCCTGATTGAGTTGAGAAGTGAGAAAAACTACAAACCAGCAGTAATCTAGCCTTCTTTTCAAAGGTTTCACTGCCGCCCACTCCCTTTCATTCTACCTCCTGCTTCCGGTCTACCAAGTTTTCCAAAAAACCTTCTCTCCAGCATACCTAACTAGCATGCCCATTCCCCAATACCTTAAATCCGTAAATCCTCTGTAACATTTTTCCTTCTCTTCTTGCTCCCCGCCAGCCTTCAGCTCTCGTTAATGTCTTGCTCCGAGCACAGGTAGTCTTCAGTTCTAGTATGCCGTAAAAACTCGAATAAACGGACCTTGTGCTAGGACGTTGGACTTGCCTCTCCTAGTAAGGTCTGTGTTTTTTTCTTTTTTTTTGTCTTGGGGGACGTGTTTTTTGGTGTATTTTTCCCCCCTTTTCCAGAGGAGGAAATTTCGGACTACATAGCACATGGTCCGTTTATCCGAGTTTTCACGGTAGTTTTACCGGGAATTTTTTGCCCTTTTAAGCGCACAATTCTTGTTACCTCAACTTTAGTTCATTTACTCGAGTACATTACAGTCACGATCATCACCACGGCCATCATTGCTCCTGTAACTATCGTTATTATTTCCCTTGATTTCTGTTTTGTGATGTGTATGACATCGCTAATCTAATTTTATCCCATTTCTACTAGTTCCCGAACACTGCTAGTATAGTAGTTAGTCTACCTGATTCCGAATACACGATGAGAACATAGGTACTGTACGGTACTCGAGTAACGAACACCAAAACTGCCTGCTAATATCTGCCAAGCCTCGCTGAGGGCATCGCCTCGCTGCGGGCACCCCCGGTCTATAGGCCGGGCACAACCCTTGCGTATAGGCAAGACCCCATGCAAGATATCAACACCGTAGTGGGGATACAAATTGAGCTCTATTAGTATTATACCCTAAAAACTCTTGCGACTCGGTGTCTCCATCAGCCCAGGATAAGTTTAGTTTGACAAGTTAACAAAATTTCGTATATTATACCAGTTAATGAGATTCAAGCGCCCTGAATGCTGATATTATTCTGTGATCGGAAGGCACTAACCCTTCTCAGGGCTTTCTCCCCCCTCTAGCCCAGAGATTACAGTACAGTAGAGGCATGCCCAAGATAACGAGATTTTACGGTATCGGAAATGTACGGTACAAGTAATCGCGCGGCCGAGTTGAAGCCGGACACTTAAGGTGGCAATTCCCACAAAGTGTCGAAAGGTGGCAATTCCCACAAAGTGTCGAAAGGTGGCAATTCCCACAAAGTGTCGAGCTTCAATTCGGCCGCGCGAGTACTCACGTAGGGATGAAAAAAAATCGGAAAAAAAAAAAATCGGCAAAAGCCTATTGGGTAGTGCGCAGACAGGCGGTATAAGGTATCAGGCCGGGAAGTGCATCAGGCCAGGAAATAAATCAGTAAAAATACACAAAGAGAGCTGAAATCCAGAAATCTCTATTAACGCACAACACTAAAAGTGGAGATTCAGAAGGGCAGGAGATATTTCCGATAGCGCGTCATATTTGCTTGTTTCTTGTTAGAAGCATGTGGTTAATTCTAGAAGTCGCAGGGGTGTCGCAGGCTGTTTTGGGGCGTTACATATTATTTGGGTGCATAACAGATTATTCTCGTGGTTTAGCAGTTTATAGAAAGGGATCTACCGGTATGCCTTTCCTCTGTTATCACGGGGCCTAGGAGGAGTCGGGGCATGTGAGCAGATATAGAGGTAAATGCAGCAATCTATAGAAGATCAGGATGCGTTTGTGTTTTGCTTATACACCTATCTCGATAGCTAGCTTTGTTTTTGTATTTTTGCAGAGTGCGAACGAGGTTGCACAAGTTACATCCCATACCCTTCCCACACAGTGCCCTGGTTCGAAATCCTCTCACTCTACTACCTACCGCTGCGTGACCCATTCCTCCCTCCGGCATTTTTAAGCCGAATACGGAGGTTTCACCCTCCCGAACTCCCTACGATATAATGAAGATTTGTGAAAATTCAAACAAACCAACTTACTTCTACGTATGACCCTCTTCCCGGACCAGCGCGTTAAAAGGAATATCATAGGTTCTGTCTGACACAAACAACTCGGAGTGGATTCAAAACACGATACCTCTTTAATAAGATGTTCCGAGCCAACGATTAAAAATTGGCCCCGATACAAATTGGCCCAGTAGAGAGAGATTGCTTAAAGTTCCCGGAAGCCCCCCTGAATCTCTAGAATACATGTTTTAGAGAAAAGCGAACACAACACCAATACAACTAGTCCGGATTTCTGGTTTCTATAATCCTATATTTCTTTCAACAAAAAGTTTATTTATTGATCAACACAAATCCTTTTTTTGCCACCATAAGATTTTTCGTCCCTACCCACGTACGATGCTGTGAGATTTCTAACTACAAATGGCATATATTCCCTGTGTGGCACGCAGAGCCAGACACAGTGCTTTAATCCCCCAGCACAGTAATTGCCGGGGGCAGGGCGGACGGGATGACGAGCACCCGTAGTTCTCTGTGTTTCGTAAAGACGGCTGCTATTGCACACCACCAAGATCCTCAGGCCCCAGCCTATTCTTTGCCCATGTGCAATAGAAGTTATATGCACAAATGTTGGAGATTCCGAATAGTCTGATGGTGAATGGCGAGCACTAGCAAGTCGGATTATGATGATCATAGCAAGTGCCGAGCTCCTGTTTGCCTTGACACTTCTCTCCCTCCCTGGTGGCTGAACGTGATATCACATTACTCTACTTGTGCGGTGCTTTTACTGCACGCTTGATGTTTGATGAAAAGCATGATATTATGATTCATCGGACTGGTGTACCCTATGAACCTTGACGCTCTCCGTCGGCAAGGCTGGTGAAACCCGCTTACCCTTGCCGCTTCTCGCATGCTCTGTAGTTTGTGAGGGAGGGGCTATCAGTCATGGCCAGCGCAGAGTACTTATACCCACGATTCACTGCTGGGGCTGGTGTTTGATTTGTAGTTTGAAACACTCATGGCGATAAAGAACAGAGTTGTCAGAAAGCCACTCACCAACCGATAGGACGGTAAGTGCTATGTAATAGTTTGGGGGACTGGTGATCTTCTAGTGGATAGGACAGCACTGCTCAGCCCTGAATGAGGTGCTTTAAGCTAAGGAGGGGAACCCAGGATGAGATTGATTAGAGAAATAAATAAAAACATGTAGTCTGCCCCAAAGGGACGGGCTGAAGTTGATGGCACCACTCCAACACCCCTCCCCCATGCACCCTCAGAGAGCACTTTTCAACCGCCAACCTACAGTAATTAGCCTGCTTCAGGCTTTCAGTCGTGCTATGAACAAAGTATGTCAGAACCACGACTAGGAGCAAGCACAGGGCTCCGCCCGGCTGCATCCTCTCATTTGTAGATAATGCGAATTTTCGTTCGAGTCTCCAAAGGTAACCCCCACAAAGAGCGAGTGAGATATCATGACGCTACCCCTCCATTTACGCATAAATGGCTTCTTCATCACCACCCATCCCCCCTCAACCCTGGACACCCAGTAAGACACTCACCAGTGATAACCACAGCCAACGATCTCACTCTTAAAGTAAGTCCGGCACTTACTTCTCCCCGCCCTCTCTACCAGATATACTAATGGGTAGTGGAAGACTCGCAGTTTAGTCAAAACTCCTCAAGAGAGTTTCCTCCGCTACCCTCCATTGTAGCCGACATACCGACCTTCTTTTCAGCTTCCACCTCCTCCACATAAAACTAACCCTTCTCGTTATAAGCAACCAGGCTTTCAACCCATCAATCATGTCCGACAATTCCGATGAATGCAGGTCCAGACGCTACATCCCCATCACCACCACCACTTCCTCCTCCTCCTCCTCCTCCGCGAATGGAAAGACTATCCCGCAGAACCCTACTTCCTTCATTAAACTCTCAAAAACCCTCCCCGACCCTAACCCCCCTAATTCAGGGCCGCCAGCAGTCACCTGTCCCGTCCCGAGCTGCTCCTTGTCCTTCAAGGGGGAAAGGCCCCATGGATACCTCTGGAGGCACCTCAAGCGCCCCGGGATTCACAGGCGCACTGGTAACGAGAGAGTTGAATGGCTGCGTCTTCACAAGGTCGAGCGTGACAGACTGGTAGCTACAGGAAGTACAAACCCCCGTTTCCATAGACCCACTTCCGAGGTAATAACGAATATAATATAGCCACACCGGCGCAACGCAGGCATGAGGCGAACAGGGTGAGAGCACAGAAGACGTCGCGGGCCGCCAGATTCGCGTCGCGTGTTAGGAACATGGGAATCACGGAGGAAACGTTGGTTGCTCAGAAGGTGATGATTTGGGAGGGGATGCATGCTGCCGAAGAGAGCGGCGACAGTATCGGTGTTAGTCCTCCTTATCGCGCTCCTTTTGTAGGTTGTAGTTGGATACCTGCTGATTGAAAGGAAAATCGACCACAGCACGATGGGTGGGTTTTCTTGGATATCTGGACTACCCTTTTAGCCAATGTTCTCGATGGTCCAGAGCTCCCGTAGGGCAGGGGGGGGGGGCCGCTGCCAAGATCCCTGGACGGGACGGGACGGCAAAAGGCTATCCGTTCTCGTCCTGGAAAGATCAGGATGGCCGCCATTGTTGGGGACGGCGGGCCCCACAATGTAAGACAAATTGGCGTAGGGGACCGCGGGGGACCGCCAGGTAAAGTTTTTTGTCCCATTCAGTAATTTCGTGTGCCAAGCAAAAGTAGGGGCTTATGTAAAAAAACAATACAAGAAGTGTGTTATTCTACCCTAACCACTAGAGGGAGTAGTCACTTATTAGATAGTCTCCCTCCCAATATCCCAAGATTACCAGTAGTAGAAAATACATCGGAAATATAGTAAACTATGAAAATAACAATGAAACACGAAATCCATCCTCATGATTCCTAATATCTTCTTATGGACAAGAACCTGCTGATAAAGAAAGCCTTTCACACAATCAACCATCGTGATGCTACAACCCCAGCATCCATGATAGCCACTAACTTTGACTTGCATTTCCATCTCCGGTTCCGTCAATCCAAACTAAGTTATAGCAGAAAAAAGCGGGTGGCAAGGAAAAACACCAAAAACAAAAGAAACAATACGGTAGTAAACATAATGCTAATGCGCAAAAAGAAAGAATTCACAAGAGGATAGGAAACAAGCGAGTGATCCCCGGTGACTTTCAACACCAGGGACGATAGGGGGACAACGGGGGACGGCAGGAAGGCTAGTATGAGGCATTTCTCCCGAGGGACGGTGGGGCCCTAGTCCTTGGCAGTGAGTTGCAGGGCAAGTTTGGAAAAAAAGGCCGGACGGCACGATATAATGTCGTCCGTCCTGGTCCTGGTCCAGGACCGGCGGACTGTCCCGTTGAGAACACGTCTTTTGGCCCCCCACCCCAAATTCCGGAAGCCACAGGTTCCATGTCATGAATTCTACTGATATATCCTGGTTAGTACGGCAAGGCAGGTTTAGTGTTTGTGCTGTATGAATTAAACTAGTAGATGACTAAAGGGCATGGGCGTGGTGTGTAACGTATTTGACCTAGTAATGGGACACTCACTAGTTATGGGACACTACGTGAAATACTACTACTTGAGAGAAAAACCGTTATAACTCAGAGAGTATCATATTACATGAGCTACAAATTTGTATACCAACAGCCAGTACCCATAGCCTTAACCTCCTCTAATGTCATCTCGATTGAAGCAATATAGCTATATCTATGAGTAAATATATACTACAAGTGAGAATTCATGATTGACTTACATGGT
>Ga0307507_10005859_pt1 | contig 19598 bp, 5 predicted proteins | sample 7_EM_MG_FD_207223 | JGI IMG/M metagenome (GOLD analysis project Ga0307507, IMG submission 207223) | Populus trichocarpa ectomycorrhiza microbial communities from riparian zone in the Pacific Northwest, United States - 7_EM | ecosystem: Host-associated > Plants > Roots > Unclassified | place...
AGTCCCTTTAGCATAGTTAGGAATGCAGTTATATAGCCTTTAGGAGGTAGACCAGCTCTCTTACAGATATTATAGAAGATAGTTAACTTAAAGTTAAAGCTATTACTCACTCTATCGTACTTCTGGTTGTCCGTGTAGATCTTAGCGATAGTAGCTGCCTCTTTGCTGTATATAGGCAGGTGCATAGTAGGGTCGGTATTGGCAGTACTAGGGTAAAGGTACTGGGCAGGAGGAGCACTAGGTAGAATAGGAGCGGTTACTAGAGGGAGGGTAGAGGCAGTTGCCGTAGGCAATAATTGCTAGTTCTGCGTCTGTAGGAGTTAAGTAAGGAGGGTAAGTAGTTAATCCTAGGTAAAGGTAGGTGCAGCTTACTATTAGGTAGCGGTTAGTGCAGTTTACTAGGGTATAGATACAACAGCTAGTTAGGGTGTTATAGGGGTAGGTATTTACATTCTAGGTATTGTAGCTATAGCTATAGGCTGAATTACAGGCGTTAGAGGTAGTGGAGGTAGTTAATAGTTTACAGGCATCGGTACCGTATAGGAAGGTAGTGGGCTATAGGGGGGGGTTGTAGGAACTAAAGAGGCTATAACTAACGGGGTTATAGTTTAATTCAATATTAGAGCTATTTATATCAAGTTAAGTTGTTCTTATAGTGCCACTATAATTATAGGGCTGACTTCCTTAAGAGCTCCTGTAATTTCCTTATCTATCCATTCGTGAGGTTCCTCTTCTGTAAGGACATCATGTAGAACCTTATAAAGTGGGTATCTATTGCTATATGTGGCGATATATACTCCTCTTTGGAGTAGGTAAGTACAGAGCTTTACTCTAGTAATAGAGCGTATCTTTCTAAAGTCCTTAATGGTAAAGCCTTTAAATTCTTCTTGGAATAGCGACCGTAGTATATAATCCGTAAAGTTCTTATATGTATACTTATAGATTTTCGTTTCCATATATTCTTCCAGGTCTTCCTTTAAGGCAGTTGCTATATTAATCCCATAACCATGTCTAGCGATTCTCTCCTTCCATTCAGGATCCATCTTATTATGCAAAGCAGTGTACTAGTCCTTATGTATGTTTAGTTTAAGGTTAAGGTCAAGATTAAGGTTAAGGTTAAGGTCGTTAAGGTAAGGGTGTCGAGGTAAGGGTATTAAGGTAAGGGTGTTTTGGGTATGTATATCCTTTACAGCCGTTAGGCCTGTAAAGTTCTTAGCAAGATTACTATTCTCTCAGCAATCTGTTGTATTGGCTATAAGGCCAGTACAAATTCTCTTAAGCTTAAGGGAGGTCGCAATCTTCTTTAAGTAAAGATACAATTCTCTAGGCGATCTAACGCGTTAGCAGTTAAGCTGATACGTGGTCTCAAGCTTTAAGGGTAATATAGCTTTCTCCTTTAACTAGAATAGACAAGGCTAGGTAATCCGTGTACTATTTCCAGTACGGTTCTCAAGCTCTAGCTTATTGCGTATTTCCTAATCTGTACGTCTACTAATCAGTGTCGGTATACTCGCTTTATCAACGTGCATAAATATCACTATATTGCGATACGTATGCGGTGTTGAAGTTGGTAGTTATTATTATCTAGAAGTAAGGGGTTGCTCCAAGGTCAGGTTAGCTAGCCTCGCTTCGTGGTCTCGTGACCACGTCACATAACTAACATTCCGACAGTTTTAATTAATTATTAAAATATAAGGATATTATCTAGGTCTAAACAAAGTGGTAGTAGTAACTTATTACGTCTAGGCTTAATATATAGCTTACTAAGCTGCTCTATGGACGTTAGATTAAGGGCTATAAAAGCTTAGTTAGTAAAAAGAAGGCCTAGGAGAAAGATATAAGGGCTAAAAATAAATAAAGGGTTAAAGATAATCTTAAAAATTAGAAAAGTATTACTAGTTCTTTATAAGCATAAGGAGAGGAATAAGGTAGAAAGAAAACGTATACTTCTTTTATACTAAGATATTCCTTAGTAAATTTAAATATAAACTTAGGCATAATTTTATAAGGCCTACCTTTTAGGTCACAAATAAGTATAATTATTATATATTGGTAGTATAGGTTAAGAAGAGCTTTAGGTTAGCTTATAGTATAAAGGCCTAGCTATAGTAAGAAATAGACTTATATCTAATATCGCCTAACTATATATCTCTTCCTTATTATAACTAAGTTAGTCTTAAGAACTAGGGCAAGATCCTCTATATCTATAGCGAGTTTTTCTTACTTCTTATTGCTTAAGCTATATTTCTTTACTAGTTTCTAAAGCACCTAAAAAAGATATCTTAGCTTAGCCTTACTTTACTAGGCTAAAGGGTTAACTAGGAATATAATTACCTTATATATCTAGCGGTTTAATTTACTAGCAATTTTCCCCCTAGTTGCTCTTTTATATATAAGGCAATAGTACTTCTAGTATACACTAAGTAAGCTAGAAAGCTTTATCCCACGCTATTTTCTACCCTTTTTCCCTTATTTCTAATTTAGGAGCTAGTTAAAAAAGCTATAAAGCAGCTAAAATAAGAGGACTTAGTATGTTTTCTTAGGGTCTTTCCTTATATAGGTATAGTATTTAGAAATTATTAGCTCTAGGTTAGGCCTAAAAGCAAGCCGCTAAATTAGTTATTACTTACTAATACTAGTGTTCTTTAGTGCGGTTAAGGAGATTAGTAGTGCTATTAGCGTAGTCCTATATTATAAAATTGGATTCCTTAAACTCTTCTAACTGTTTAAGGTAGTATTCTAGTAGATAGTCTTAATTCTTATTAAGCTATACCTAAGTAGACGCTTTGCAAGCATCTTTAGATTTAGTAGTGCTATTAGCGTTATAATTAATGCCGCTATTAGCGTCGCTGTCGGCATTACTACTGGCATTACTATTAAAGACGGTTGGTTCTATCCTATAGTAACTATTACTATCGCTGCCCGTGTCCATATACTTATTATTAGTAAAGCTAGATAATAAGTTGCGATTTAATAATTAAGCGCACTATATTCTAGGGAGCTAGAAGAAAACTAAGGGCAATAATAGCGGGAAGAATTTAGAGGGTAATAACGGTAGGAAAGATCTAAAGAGCAATATAGGGTTAAGAAGATAGGAGGGTAAAGAATAAGAGAAACGGGGCCTAGATTAAACGGATTAGAGGTGGGAGCTATAGAGTATATATAGCTTTAGTACCGGGCGTGTGGAAGGGTTATATTTCTGGATAAACTAGGTCTATGGCACAGGGCGGTAAGCAAAAGGCTTAACGTTAGACCAGCAAGCAAGAGGCTTAGGGCGGCGGGGAATTTTGGCGACGCGACCTCCAAAAACAGCGACAAAACCCTCCCAAACCGGCGGTCAGATCTCCATTTTCTTTTTTAATGGAGTAAATAAACGCTAGCACGAAGGGTGTGTCGCGGTAGTAAAACGGCTTATTTGTGGAGCATATGCGCTATATATACTAAGCTTATATATATATAATGCAGCCTATCTTTCTATAGAATGGTATATGCGTTACATATATAAAGTATATGCTAAGTACACACAGATACCTAGCGTAGCCTGTCTTATATAGAACTAGGAGAGTGTATAGGTTAAGCATATACTAAGCATATGCAATACGTATACATAGCCTATACTAATATTGTAACAGTTCGCGAGCACTATCTATCTTTTTAGCTATTTGGCGACGTAGAGCGGGACACGTTATATATGCCCCATAGATGCCTTGTATACGCTCCGCATATGCCCCATAGATGCTCGGTATATACCCCACATATTGTTAGCGACTCAGTCAATCAAGGCACGAGCACGGCAAGAGGGACGCGCAAGCCTGTATAATTGGTAGTCTATAAACGAGGATCCAAAGCTAGAGAAAGGAAGGAGAAGAATAGCAGCGCCGCTTAATATTTTATGCGGTCCTTAAGTTATGTAACTCGCGTCTACTATAATCTACGTCTGCTAAGATCCACCGTTTTCCACTAGCGCCGTAACATTACCCCCCCCTCCGAAAAAGCCTGCCCACAGGCTTTATATGTCCATATTATGTCCGTAGGGTATTCTTGTCTTTATGCTTAATAGGCAGCCTATTATCTTCGCTATACTAGCACTCTATCCACTCGTTAAGGTACTTCGGGGGTCCGGGTTCGTTAGGGTATTAGTTATAGAATTCTTTAAGTCTCTAGGGGCAGCCTATAAAGTTCTAAGTAGGGTACCAGGTTAGGTCTGGATTGTAGCCTTTCCATTAAATATGGTATTATAGTGTTTCTTATACTAGTTTATAGGCTAGTATTTTATTAACTTCCTATTCATCGTCGCTATTAACTTAAATTAGTAGGGGAGGCTTATTCTTTTGTTTAGGTAGTAGGTTATTTACAGCCTTCTATAGCTTATCCGGCAAAAAGATAGGATAGACTTTAATTAAGTCTAGGAGCTTAACCTTATATAAGTTGCCTTCTTTATTAAGAATCTTATACGGTCCTACTATCTTATAGTCTAGCTTATGGCTAGGCCGTTCTGTCTTCTAGTTCTTTGTTATAACCCAGACCCTATTATCTATAGTAAAGTTAGGCTCGCGCCTATACTTATTTACCTACTGTTTTATTAATCTCTGGGCCTTTTCTAGATTTATATAGGCTACTGTCCAAGCTTCTTCTAAGCGTTTGGCATATTACTAGGCTTCCTTATAAGATAGTTTTTCGTGTATAGTCTGTAGCCCCTCTAGTCTTTCCTAGTTAAAGCTTATATAGGGTAAGTATCCTATTTTTAGCTAAATAGGTGCAAATCCCGTAGAGTTATAGGGTAGGGTTGCCTGGGTATAGTCTATTAGGGGTAGTAGTTCGCCCTAGTTATCCTAAAAGTAGTTAATAAAGGGCCAGAGCCTCTAGTCTAAGTATTAATTTATAATCTCTGTCTAACCATCTATCTAGGGGTGGTATGCTGTGGAAAGCTTTAGCTTAATACTAAGGATCCAAGTAAACTTATTTTAGAAGGCTAATATAAACTGCGGCCTATAATCGGATATAATAGTATCTGGTAGTCCGTAAATTTGGTAGATATAATGGATATATAGTTAGGCTACCTCCTTAGCATCAATATCCTTATAATAGGGGATTGAGAATGGGCGCTTGCTAAAGCGGTTAACTAGGATTATTACCATATTATATCTGTCACGGTCCGTAGGCAGCTTATAAAAGTCTATAGAGATATACTACTAGGGGCGTTCTAGTATTAGAAGTGGCTTTAATAGTTCTAGGGTTTTATCCCGTAGAATTATAGACCTATAGCAGTTGTTATAGTTCCGTATATAGCGGTTAATATCCATAACCATTCTGGGCTAGTAGTAACGGTTACTAATAATCTTACGGGTCTTATTCTTTCTAGGGTAGGCCGTAGAGACCTAGGTATATACTTTGGCAATAAGCCAGGTCCATAAATTCTATTCCTCTACCACTACTAGCTATTCCTAGTGCTTAAGCAGTCCGTTTTTAAGGGACTATAGGCTAGTAGCATTCTTTACCTTTTCGTAGTACTCCTATAGAGAAGGGGCCGTACGGTTTGCCTATAGTAGTTTATTAATAAGGTTAAGTTCCATGGAGTTAATAGAATATATCTCAGCATCTAAAGGGTCTGTATTTAGCTCTACTTATATCTGGGGGTTAAGGTGCTCTAGTTATAGTAGTGTCTAAGTCTATAATAAGATCTTTATAGCCACCTAGTTACCTAGGTCCTGTTTACGCCTTATAAAAGTATCTATACGGTTTATAGCGCCTAGTCTATATATAATTAAGAAGTTAAACTGAGATAGGATATCCGCCTAGTATACCTACTGGGCCGTAAGGGCCTTGGTTATTATAAAGTATTCTAGGGCCTTATAATCCAAAACTACCTTAATAGGCTTAGGGGTCCCCTTTAGCTATATACGCCATTGCTAAAAGCTAGAGACAATAGCCAGTATTTCTTTATTATAGATGTGGTAGTTCAGCTCGGCATCTATTATAGTCTTTAAATAGTATGCACCAGGGTGCTATTCTCCGTTTGGTTACTTCTAGGAGAAAATGCCGGCTATTATACCGTCTAAGGCATTAGTTTCTAGCATTAAGGGCCATTCTAGGTTAAAGTAGGCAAGTAGGGGAGCTAATACCAGCTGTTTTTTAAGCTTATTAAAGGCCTGCATATATATAGCGTTAAAGTGGAATGGCTAGTCTTTCCTAGTAAGGCGGTTAAGAGGCTAGGTAATCCTGCTGTAGTTCTTAATAAAGTGTTAGTAGAAGTTACAGAAACCTAAAAATAATTACACCCCTTTTACGGTCCGTAGGGGTATCCACTAGTTAATTACGGCCATTTTCTCTAGGTCGGCCTTAATTCCATCTATACTAATAATAAAACCTAGGTACTTTATACGCTTAACACTAAATTCTAATTTCCTAATATCGGCCTGGAGACCAGCCTCGCGGAGCTATTATAGGACTTTATAGATATGCTCCTTGTGTTCTAACTCATTCTTAAAGTAGATTATAATATCATCCAGGTAGGCCGTATAGAAGTTATTAAGGTAGTTAAAGAGTATATTGTTTATATATCGCTGATACGTAGCCGGTCCGTTAGTCAGTCTAAAAGGAAGTACTTTGCATTTATATATTCTATAACGGGTCCGAAATGTAGTAAGATCTTTTAATCTAGGGTCTATTCTAATCTAGTAAAAGGCCTAACGGATATTAAGCTTAGTAAAGATCTTAGCTCTACTTATTTAGGTTAAAGTCTCATTAAGTAAGGGCAGTAGGTAGCGGTCCTTACGGGTTATATTATTTAGTTTACGGTAGTTAATGCAGAAACAAAGTCCTCTATTTAGCTTTTTAGCAAAGAGAATAGGCGAGTTAAAAGGGGCTTAACTAGGTTAAATAAAGCCCTTATTTAGGTTATTAATAAGGTACTACTTTATAGCCTATAATTCGGCAGTAGACTACTAACAAAGGGAGCTATAGCTAAGTATATCTTCCTTATCTGGCTCAATCTCAATCTTATAGTCATATAGTTAGTAAGGCAGGAGTATATCTAATACTGCCTTAGAGAACACGTCCTTAAATTTCTAGTATTAATAGGGTAGTTTCTGTTCTATCAGCTCTTTATCTATAAGCTTACCTTCCTATTCGCTAAACTTATTTTCCTTTTCCTTAATCATTCAATCAATTTTATATAAGCTGGTAGTAAAGGCAACGGTATTAGGTTGGACTAAGTTCTAATAGAATCCTACAGCGCCAATACAGCAGATATCAACTGGTAGGAGGTCCATAGGTTTCTTTACAGACTATTATTAGGCCGTATTTTGCGGCCTAGGGTTTATAATCTTTCTTAGCTCCTATTCCATCTTCCGCAAGTTATCCCTCTAGTCTATACATTTAGTATAGCATCTAATACTCCTTACTATTCTTTATGGCTACATAGGGCCTAAGTTCCCTATGGGGAGCTCTACTAGCTTTTTACTAACTTTTTTAATCTCTAGTATAGGTGGCATAACATAGGTAGTCTAGGGGCAGCGTAGTATATGGATCCATTATAGGTTAAGCTATATGTTCTTTTTAAAAGCCTGGTCCCTACGCATAGCATTAGCCTAGTAAACGGTGTCTATTTGTAGCTATATAAGGTTTTCCATTATAATGCTAATTTCCTTTATAAAAAAGGGTGTTAGGGGTAGGGTTTTAGGCCAGACAAGCCATCTACTCTATATATTAAGCTGTAAGCTTAGATAGGCTAGCCATTTTCTTTTTAAGATTATATTGTGGCTTCCTAGGTCCGTAATAAGAAAGGGGATATTATACTACCTTCGTCCGTCTACACGGAGGTGAATCCGCAAGATAGTTATAATAGGTAGTCCTATCCGTCCGTTATACCCGCGAATAGGAATTGGTTTGGGCAGTTCTTTAAGGGGTACATTTAAAAAGTCAGCCAGCCTTATAGCACACTAGGTGTCTATTAAGGCAAAGGCATTTACTCCAGAGTTAGCTAAAGCAGAGGTTAAAACTTAATATCCATTATAAAATAAGGTATAAGGGATAGTATAGCTTCTTCTACCAACTAGCTAACCTAGATTAATATATAATATATTAATCCCTTTTAACCCTAGAGAGGAGTCTTTCTTTAGGGTTCCTCTTTTTTTAACTTTATACTATCCTTTTAAATTAATAGAACCTTACCCGTTTTTGCCTTCGTCTAGTAATTCTTTGCAAAGTAGTCTTTCTAGCTATATAAAAAGCAAGCTCCTTAATTACTAAGGGCCTGTTTATAGGTGTTATTGTATATAGGCTAAGTATGCGCCAGACCTATAGTAGGACTAGCTGCACGGCTAGCTGCTAAATTAATGGCGGGCTATACGGCTGGTGCTATAGGAGTTGCAGATTGTGCTAGGGTGTTATAGGCCGTTTATAAAGTGCTTATAGTCTAGTTTAGAGAGTTTCTAGCTTTATACCGCTTAGATTATGCCTTAATTCAACAGAGGCCTTAGTTAATAGCTAGGTAGTAGTCCGTAAGTACCTTTAGCGTCTATATAGTAGTAAAAACTGGCAGTACGGCGTGCTATAGGTCTAGGGTAAGCTTGTTAAAGAAGTCTAGCATTAGGTCTTTATAGGGAATTTAGGCTTAGCTAGCTAGGTGCAGAAAGCGGGTCTAGAAGGCTAAAAAGGTCTCTATTATCTTTATATTAAGAGCTTTGTAATTAAGGCAGGCGTTTTATATCTTAAAAGGGTCCTTATAAATAGAAGACAGGTAGTCGACTATCTCTTCTTTAGAGAGGAAGGGGTCTGCTAAGTCCTAGGCGTATTGCGGATATAGATACGTCTATATATCCCTACTAGTACGGCTAAAGACGTAGGCCATTTTAGCTCGGGTAGTAGGGAAGTAGTCTGTATTAACTTTAAGCTTATCTTGCAGTTAAAGCTTCTAATTGTTAAATATAGGGTCAGTTCTGTCTGTAAGTAATAAAGGGTCTATAACCTTCGCGGACCGCAACAATACTAATACTGTATATTGGGCTAGGGTCTTAAGGACTATAGCAAGTCTCTAGGTATCTAATAACTCCTTACTAGGTATAGGGGTATCTCTAGTTTTAAGCAGCTCTTAAAGCTGTTTAATTTTAGTATTAGCTACTGCAAGCTCTTCCTAGGGGGTTAAGACGGCGACTGTTTCACTATTAAAGGTATTTATGGGTTCTGCAGCGGCTTTACCAGCTGCTGTATTTCTTAGCATGGTAGTAGGGGTATTAGGTAATTTTTAGTATTTATTTATTTTCTAGGGGTTCTAGTCTGTGCGTATCCTATTCTTAGGTTTTGTGTTCTGTTTATGTTCTTTTAGCTCTTAGGGGTCTGTCCTGTCCTTATAGTCCTAGTGATGTCCTTAGGGTCCTATTCTGTGTCCTTTATAGATATATTTGAGTTCCTTCTTAGGAAGAAAGAGTAGTTAAGCTTTAGATAATGTTAGCAACTTAGTTAATTGAGGCACGAGCACAGTAAGAGGGACGCGCAAGCCTGTATAATTGGTAGTCTATAAACGAGGATCCAAAGCTAGAGAAAGGAAGAAGAAGAATAGCAGCGCCGCTCGATATTTTATGCGGTCCTCGAGTCACGTGACTCGCGTCTACCATAATCCACGTCTGCCAAGATCCACCGTTTTCCACTAGCGCCGTAACACATATACCCTGTAGATGCTCGGTTTTTGCCCCACATATGCCCTATAGATGCTCGGTTTTTGCCCCGCATATGCAACTTAAAGCAATATATAATGTTCTTTATTTATTAAATTATTTAAATTTTAAAAAATAATAATTTAGTATATGCGCTGCATATGCATAAAGCTTAGCGTGGTTAGAAGTTGAGCATGGTCACAAAGTTAAACTTAAAGTTCTGACCACGTTGAACTTTCTGACCACGCCGAGTTTTTCCGTGACCACGCTGAGCTGTGAGCCCAGTTTTCCTTACCAAAAAAGCTTGTGCTTTTAACAAATCTCGCCGAAGTGCCTTAGACCAAGAAATCGATCAAATATCCGAAGGAGATTAGCGCGATTTCTTAGTATGAGTCTACTGAGGTAAGTGGTCTGCTACAATATCATCTTGTTAGTAAGAAGCTTGGCCCCGGCAGGGATTAACCGTTTCGTCTCACGCACGGTTCACCACGCTAAAAATCGCTGGATGGCACCCAAACCGGAAAAGCGCCGTCACTCAACCCTACATAGGTACCTATTTCTCACCGTACAAGCTTTTGGCCTCACGCTTATTTCTGCAGCCTCACTACCTCTTGACACACTTCAGCCCAATTAGGAGTCAATGAGCGGCTTTCGGGCGTATGAGCGCTCCTCCTAGGCCGAGTAAATCACTCGTCGGCCGTTAGCCAGGCTTTTGGTACAACGCCCAGCAATCGAAATGAAGCTACGGACGAAGATCCCTAGCAGCTGTAACGGACCGTTCCCGTGTCCACACGGGGAATCCTACGTGAAAGGTGCTGTGGAGGTGAGTCAACGCTCCTCGGTATATATATAACGTAGGAACGCCCAACCCAGCTGGTTGGTGCACTCACTACGAACAACACTCACTTTGCTACTGTCTTTACTTCATCACCCCTCTCTTCTATGTATGAGGTAGCCTCGCTTTATCAAGTCGCCTACTTTCCAAGAATATTTCTTCGAAGCTCTTCCCTGGGTTGTCCTCTTCGGTGCTGTTAGTATCTTCAAGTCCGTGAAAGATAAGAAAAGGGAGCAGGAAAAATGGTCCTCGCATCACACGGCATCATCGCAGTCATCGAGTTCACCTTCTACCTCCTCCTCTTGATCCCCACCGCCCTCAATGTCTGGCATTGGGGCGTCCGACAGCACACCGGGTGGATATTCATGACGCTGTACGCGCTCCGTAAGTCAAAACACCCCACCATCCACAGCCGTAACTCCAATTCCAACTCAACCACTACCCACTAACACAACGCAGTGAAAATCACCGGCGCCACAATGCTCATCTACTCTCTCGAAAACCCAGGCAAAGCCAGTATCGGCCTCCAAGTCGCCATGCAGATCATCTACGGCGTCGCCCTCGGCCCCCTCCTCTCCGCCACCCTCTCCTTCTTCAACGGCTCGCAGCCCATCCAATCGAGCCAACCCGCCCCAAGCGGTCGCCGCTCCCTCTTCAACAACCTACCCCGGATGCTGCGGCTAGTGCACTGGGCCGTGCTCGCCGCGCTGGCCCTCGGCATCACTGGCGGCGTGGACCGCGCGCCCAGCAGCAGCGGCAAGCAAAACGCGAGCTACGACTCCGGCGCGACGTACCTGAAGGTGTCGTCGATCCTGTTCCTGGTCGCGCTGGCGGGCATCGCGTACGGCCTGGCGCGCTACTGGACGCAGCGGTCCGCGATGGTCGAGCCGCAGCGCTCGATCCTGCCCGCCATCGCAGCCGCCATCCCGCTGCTGCTGCTGCGCGTTGTTTACTCGCTGTTGTCCAGCTTCAATCTGGACACGACGACGAGTACGGGCCATACGATCGCATTTAATATGTTTACCGGGAATATTGCCGCGTATGTTGTGCTGGCTATGCTGCCGCAGATTGGCGTCGTGCTGATCTATACTGTGGGGGGTTTTGTGGCGCGGAAACGGAAGGCTAGGGCTGTGAGGGCCGCGGGCGAGGTCGAGGATGGGAGCAATGGTAAGCTCCCTGTTTGAGAGTATTCCAAGGATACTGCGCATTTCCGAAGGCGTTTTAGCGGCTTCTTCTCTCTTATACCCCCATGTCGAAGTGGCGTTAAAGATGGTTTGTGGAATTCAAGGATTTAGCGCTGATTTGATTTTTTTTGCAGAGGTTCTGCTGGGTTTCGGCGCAAGTAGGCCTTGAGAAGCTTCGGTTTGCTGTTTGTACGATTTTTAGGGTCTGAGACACCGCGAAAATAGGTGATGTCCAAATAGCTACGACCTTTTTTGAGGGATTGTTTCTTGTATTGTTGAGAGTAAACTAACTAAACATATCCAACTGCTGCCATTCGTTGTTGACCCTGCCCCTCTATCGGAATTATTATGTATCTTGCCAAAAGGGATATGTGATGGGTCTTTGCGATACCAAATCCGCTTAAATTTTCCTCGTTTATAATAGTCGGCACAGCTTAAACTATCTCTTAACAGGATCAGGGAGATTTATCTAAGTTTATTCGTCTAGTCGGGCTTGTACGTGCCGTCAGGATTATAACGCAACCTGTACCATAAACCTCCAACGCCCCGAGTCCAAACGAAGAGCCTAAAGCCATGCTGCTGAGACCCCGCTCCGCAAAGAACCTTGTCGAATCGCTAACTCTATTATTAAGCAGTAGAGTTTCCAGATCAGACCAGGGCTAGTGTGTCCAAGAGTCAGCGACGCTGTCAGCTTCGCTGCCAAGAGGCTGCTAATGTAAGCAGTTAGCTAGCTGACTGAGTTATGACAGTTAGTCAGCTATAAGACTGCAGCTAGCTAATAGCTCACTGTCTTAGCGGTAAGATTTAGTAGTAAGTTAAAGCTTTTAGTAAAAGTTAAGGATATTTAGATAATCTGGTTAGTTAATTATATACTAAGCAATAGGAAACCCATAGGAATATCTCGCTTAGCTATAGTAAATATAGCATTTTCCCTAATATCTCTATTGCGCGCTAAAACCCATGCTAAAGCTTACCATTTTATTACCTATATAAAATGCAATATATATTGCATTTTACGCGTTAGTTAGGTAGTAGAGCTTCTTTATCTACTTCCTTCTTTACTTCTTTCTTATTTAATTTACAATCTACACGTTATTTAATTCCTTTAGCACCGCGTAAGGTTTATAAATTAACTACTTCCTCCCCCTTTCTAATTAACAATAATACCAAATTAGGTAATTAAGATAATTCTATATTATAAAAGCCTCCTTTAATAAATTGGAACTATAGCTATATCTTTTCTATTAATTAGGATAATCTCTACCTAATAATATATGGTAAGCTTACTAGTAAATACGGATACTAAATTATTAATAAGCGGTTACTATTAAGTAAAGCTCCTATATTACTAATATAGAAGTATAAAGCAGACCTTTTTTAGGATAGTTCTTTAGGTAAAAAGAGGCTCTAGCTATATAAACTCTACTATCTAGCTTAAAAACTAAGTGCTTTACTTATAATTAATAGCAACAATTATATTAACAGCTATTTAAAGTTAAAGTATAACCTTATTATTAACCCTAAAAGTTATAGTAGTAGAATATAACTACTAAGCATAGAAGCTTTTACTTCTGCTAGTAGTTATAAACACTAGCTATTCTGGATAGCTAGCTATGTTTAAGCCTATATTAATTAGATAATTCTACAATATATTACCTTCTATTAAGCGATAAGTCTTTATACACGTGCTCTACTAACCTTTAACTGTTTTTAAATTTAAGACTATCTTATAAAGGCGCCTATATTACTAAGTAATTAGATTAAAACCGCATTTAAATAATAATGCGTTAATATTAAAGACCTCCTCCTTACCGTACTTAGTAAAATTAATTTTACCTATAATATCTAAATATCTATAAACAGAATGTTACTACTTAGTATAGTGGCCCATTTTATTAATAAAGGTAGAAAGCTTTAATTAGTACTTTTAGGCCTTTTATAACTGTAAGGATTATACTCTACTAAAAATATAGTAACGGCCCTAGCGTTAGTAATTTAAAAGTATTAATTTAATTATAAACTTGGCTCCTTAATGGCTAATAACGCTAGCAATAATAATAAGCTCTATAACTACCTCTTATAAAGCCTATTAGTAGCTAAAAAGGAATGGCTTTAGTATATTAGCTATATTATTAATCTTATTATTAAGGCTTTAATATACAGCAAAGGCGTAAGTAAGCTTAAACACTTAATAATTAGCGCAAGTGAGCACGTTAAATTTAATCTTATATAGCAGAGAGGCTCTATAGGCAAAGTTTATAATATTATTAAATATATTATATAATTAACAAGACGCTATAAGGACTTTACTAAGAACTAGGCTAAGGCCTATATTAAGAATAAGCTCTTTAATTAAATAGAGCTTCTGCTTATTAAGGATAGAGGCATTTAGTAGAATTTAACCTACTTTATACTCCGCCATGCTTACCTTCTTTACAAAGTAATTAATAAATATCTACTAGCTTAGAGGAAGCCCGCTAATAATAGCTATAATCTATTGCAGGACGCGCTTACTAATAAATATTAGCAGTAAGTGTAATGGAACCTTATAGCAAGAACTACGGTGGGTCCTATTATTAGGCTAGGTGTGTAGGTAAACAAGAAGTCAACAATATAATAACAACTAGTGGAGTGGTTGCCTAACAGACTAACTCTAATTATATTCTAAGATTTACTATAAAGAGAGAACTATCTATAGTAGGGACTAAGGTCCTTTAAATATATAACCATACGCCTAAGAAATCCCTTTGCTCTGTAAGGTATATATGCTCTATCTACTCTGTTATAGATTATATAGATTATACAGATTATATAGATTACATCGCGTGACCTTAGCTACTATTCCTTATTATATAGTTCCACCGGATCTATTCTAGACTGTGCCTATATTAACTAACTAGCTTCCACCAACTCTTCCCCAAGTAGTTATAATATTATACTTAAGCTGTCCGTAACAGTAAGTAGAGTAGCTTATTAAGATCCTAAAGCCTTTTATATTAGCTACTAAGCGCATAAAAGGTAATACTAATAGTTCTAGTATTAAAGGCTTATATAGCGCTCTATAGGAGTTAATTACTAATATAGAGCTACTCTATTAAATCCTTTAGTAAACTTAGCAGAGCCTTAAGAATAAATGCAACTCCTTCTTTAAATTAGGCGTTAATATAGCTATCTAAAAAATTAATAAATATTTTAATAAAATAAAGGCTGAGAGCTCTTACTATTTTGCCATAGTAATCCTTTATCCGTCTCTTAAATATACCTACTTTTGCAATAAGTGGAAACGGTGGCCCCTATAGTAGAAGCACGCCAAGTAATGCATAAAGACTTTATTTAATAACTATATTAATAAGTAAGTAGATAAGGAAGATAAGGAACTAGCTAAGCCATAGCGTAGAAAGGTTCCTTATAAATCTAATAATAATTTAGCTAATAAATATATACAGTCCTTAATTATAGATAAGAGCCTTATTTCCTTAAAACGCAATTAAAAGCATATTAAGCTTACCAGTAAGCTTAAACGCTACTATAATATAGGCCTTAAGCTTATTAAGATCCGCTCTAATAATAGTAATAAGTGGAATAATGTTATTCCTAATCCTCTTAACTAGTGGCTTAAAATTGGTTAAATCCTTTATCTAATACTTATCAAGATTGCCCTTAATATGTTCTTGTCTGTACGAGTAGAGGTTGTAAATAACGTTATGCGCAGAGCGTATGCGGCAGGGGCTGTATGGTGTAGTGTGGGTCACCTGACCACCCGAACGACCCTGTCGCTGGTACCGTACTACTACCTATTTTCCCCTATAATCTACAACAGCTCTACAACTCTTATACCTTCCGAAGCCGCCACACCTTTGGTTCTGACTTTAACTACGCTCTGTTACAGGACATCTTAGTAACACCTTGTACGCGCCTACCTGTTTCCACCACAATATCCGCAATGTTCACGATATCCGCAATATCCGTAATATCCGCAGCGATATCCGCAATATCCGTAATATTCGCAATACCCGAAACATCCGCGATTACGCCCCGAGCACCTGTTGACCTATATACTTCCCCTTTGTACTTTCTTACCTTCTTTCCTTACACAACATCTTGATTCTATCACACAGTTTATATAAGGGAAATGGATTAATGGTTTTTCCACTACCTATGCTTTTTCTATAGATTATCTGATAATTTAGTATAAAGCCTATTATCCTTTCTTTTTATAAATGTCGCCAGTGTCTATACGAGTAGAGGTTGTAAATAACGTTACGCGCAGAGCGTATGCGGCAGGGGCTGTATGGCGTAGCGTGGGTTACCTGACCACCCACGGCCCGATAGATAGCCCGACCTTTACTACCCCTTTCTTTCTCTTTTGGTAGACAAGATAGATACGAATGAATTAAGAACCAGTTACCTTATATTGCAATTGCAGTACCCCCTGGGTGATACCGACAGTTCTCTATACCAGTAATAAGCTCTATATATAAATAAGCCTTTAGCTAAGCTAAAAGGATTATTATTAATAAGCGTAATTAATAATTAGCCGACATAATTAAAGCAGATTAATGTTAAAAGTGGTGGTTAATTAAAGGCCTTTTATTAAGTAGTTTGATTAACTATATTAACTCTAATAGAGGTTTAACTACACCTTAGTTAATAAGTTTAAATATTAATCTTACTGGCTATAAGCCAACTATAGAGGCAGAAAAGCTAGCTTGGTAAGATATATTTAATAAAGCTTTATATTTAATTAAATCTAATATAGAAATAGAGCCTCTAGAGCCCTTACTAATGCCTTCTTTCTAACCTTATCACTAATATCACCACTAATTGTTCTACCTTTTTAAACCTCTATAGGCGCGCAGGATGAATTTAACTATATTTAAATACTATCTTGGGTAAATTGGGGTTGGATTTAATTAGGCAACGTTAATATTTATATATAGAGAGGTGCTGCCAAAAATCCGCAATGAAACACCATAAAGTCTATATAACTTTCCTAATTGGGACAGCTAGCTGACAGCGTGACAGTTAGTGTACCTTACCTTGCAGTTAGCGGACAGCGAGCAGTCCAATTGACGCAGTCAGTCAGCTATAAAAGCTGAAGCTCGCAGCTAGCTAACTGTTGGACACACTGGACCGGGGTGGTTTTGTTGAAACGAGGAAGGACATGCCGTGATATTAAGTACTTGCTTCCGAAACATGGCTACTTGGCAGCTAAGATTCGAACCAGCCCCTCCAGATCTGTCGACCTAGTGTTAATCACTACTATATTAGGGTTAGATCAACAGTGCCTATGACTCATCCACTATGTATAACGTGCTTTACCACCTAGCTGGCAACACCAGGAACCTGGCAACCCCAAAAACCCACTAAAAACGACACAAACTGTACCTTAATATCTTAACAACGGCGTAATAATAAATTCTAAAATTTTATATTTAACCTTTTATACCTATTTTAAGACCACTATTAGATTTTAAAAGTAATCTATTAAGTAGTTCTAGAGATATAGTATTTTAGCTTAAAATTGGGGGCCAAAACTCAATATCTTAATAACGGCTAGACTTATTACTCTAGAATTCTAATAAGAGTCTTAAAGTTGGTATAAAAGGCTAATTATAAAATTTTGGAATTTATTATTATGCCGTTGTTAAGATATTAAGGTACAGTTTTTGTTGTTTTTGGTGGGTTTTTGGGGTTGCCAGGTTCCTGGTGTTTCCAGCTAGGTGGTAAAGCACGTTATATAGTCTCTTTTCTTCTTAGATCAATCTACACACGAGTCCGTTCGACAAGATCCGAGTCCAAGAATATTAAAACGGCAATATCGTAGCAAATTCCGGTCCCCTCGCCGCCAAACACTCCTAACTCCAACCCAAGAGGTACATATGCAACATCCACAAGCCGTAACGATCCTGGGAATAGGCAGGCTGGAATCCGAATACCAGAGTGATATATGCCGATCCATAAGAGTGTAACCAATGCTGCCCAAAATGGTGACAACTAGAAGCGGGAATATCCACTCAAATGAAATAGGAATCCATATGGTGTCGAGGGTGTTGAGGTGACGGAGGCCGTGAATGGCCCACAGTAAAAGATATATGTGGATTGCAATTGCCGCAGTGCCGCAAATATCGTTAAACCTGCTGAGCTAAGTAATCTTCGCTAACTTAGCTTTAAAGTTCTTTTCCCTAGTTCGAAATATTACTTAAGATAGCTCTTTATCTGCTAAATATATAATCCCAAATGGCTCTTGAGATAATTCTGCATCTATCAAACTCCAAATTTGAATTTGAAAAGTTTCTTGAGACGATTCTTTAACTGTCAGATCGTCTTTACGGCTATTATATTGCTAATTAGGACCTTTTCTAAAAAAGATTAAGCCTTCTAAGACACTAAAGGAAATCAAATACACGACCCCACAAGCCTTTGTGGATGGTACCCCTTTTAAGGCAAATAACTTGATTGCTTGAGGCAAAGCCCCTAGAATGAAGAAGAGCCACTGAATAAACGTTAACTTTTCGAGAGCCTGAAAGCTTTTTTCGTGCCCGTCGATGCCGTGGAGCCAGTGATCTATCTGGATTGGCGTGGATTGGCGGAGGCCTTCAAATCCACTCTAGATAACTAAATCTTGGCGGCGCGCCAGGAGCTCCATGGATATCTAGCTGTTAATATATACTAAATATAGTAAGTCTTGGCATCGATTTAGTGTTAAGTAAGGAAGGTGGTAGGTGGCGAATATTATAAGATTAACTATATTACTCCTCGGGCTCGTCCTCCTGGCTATCCTTATCGCCTTCCTTATTAAGATTGTCGCTATCCTCAAGCGGTATCACGTTAATTAATGCGTCACTATTGTCGTCAACCTTAACAGTGGTAATAGCTGCTTTCTCTACCTAATCCTTAGCCCTAATAGCGTCTTTTCCTGTAACGGCTAAAGATTATAACATTGCCTCCTACGCGAGCTTATATTCCTCTAGCAAAAGTATCTTATTATATTGCTCCGCCCTTATAGTAAATACTAAGGAAGGGGTGGTGATAGAGCTTGGTAGAGGGAGGAACGGCCTTATTAAGGGCGATATTAAGCAAAGCTGCGGTAGCAGCTTTCAGCCAGATAGGTATCACGATAAATAACTTAAGCTAGCTGGTAGGTAGAGACACAGAATTGTATAAGTAATCTGTTTTATTTAAGGTGGCTCTAAAAGCCCTAATATACTTAAGAGAATTAACCCCCTATAGGGGTCCCTAGAGAGTAATAATATAGGTTAAAACTAGACTGACACTATCTAATACGGACGTTAAACAGCACCCGTTGCACCTCTGTAATAAGGCTACCTCTGTGGCTAACACACCCCCTTAGATCTGACGCAGAGCGTTAGAGCTGAATTACTGGATTAGGTAGTTGGGATAGATGAGCTGGTGGTAAGCTTTGCTGTTATCTAAGCGTTAATTAACTAGATGTCTGATATTGCGGAGCCCTACTACTTTAACGAATTTTTAATAATTTTGCTTTAAGAGAGCTTTAGTTAATCTATCTGCAGCTATCTTGTTTATTGGTACCTATTATACGATAAAGCTTCTGTTTTATACCTTTTAGCAAAGCCAGAATTAATAGATATCTATATATTAAAGTTTTGTAGATACTATAGGAGTCTCCTTTATTACGATCCTTACTAACTGCTAATTATTGCAATTAATAATAATGTCCTATTCTGGATTAAATTTAATGGCTTTAAATATCTACACCATATGCTTAACCTCCCTACTAATATGTAAGAGAGCTAGGAGTTCTGCCTCTGTAGTAGACTTTATAACTGCCTTTTGTCTAGTTGCCTGCCATGCTATAGGCCTATTAAATAAGCTTATTAAGAAGCCCTATAAGCTCTAATATATTGGAGCATCGTTAGCAAAGCTAGTATTAGAAGTAGCTTT
>Ga0307507_10005860_pt1 | contig 19598 bp, 9 predicted proteins | sample 7_EM_MG_FD_207223 | JGI IMG/M metagenome (GOLD analysis project Ga0307507, IMG submission 207223) | Populus trichocarpa ectomycorrhiza microbial communities from riparian zone in the Pacific Northwest, United States - 7_EM | ecosystem: Host-associated > Plants > Roots > Unclassified | place...
AAAAGGGGGTTTTCCTGTTGTGGGGTGGCCATTGAGGTTGTGGTTGTATAACGCGTCGCGCGTTTTCACGATTTTGATGGGGTGGCCACATGCCCGCAATGGCCACATGCCCGCAGGGTACGTTAGATTGAGGCGCTGCGCTAACTAATCTGGCCTCTCTCCCTCCAAAAATAAGCACCTCCCATAACTCTACCAATTTGGCTTTAAATTGTGTAAATAAAACTTTATTTTATAGCTTTAAAGTAGAGCTATAAAATAAACCATTATTTATATAAATTGGAGCTATATTGGTAGGGCTATATGGGGTGTATTGTTTTGATGGTGGGGTGGATGCGCGCGTCGTCGCTCTAAGCGAGTTCCCGATATTTCGGTGATGACTGTATCTACCGTTACCCAACTAGTCCTAGATTATATACCCAGTATTGTACTAAGGAGTTTTGCCTGTACTGTAATTTCCCACAAATAGATAAGCCTTAATTAGTTAGCAAGCAGAGGTAAACATTCTTTTATCTCTAACAGAAAGCTTTATAACAGCGCAAGGCCTGCTGCCCTGGCATGAGTAATACTTATAAGGGTACGATACTCTTACGTGTCTTCGCCATATCAGTGTGTTCCCAGGTTTTAATGCATTCGGTAAATTTAAGGCACGTTTCTTTAGCGGATAATCTACAAAGACGGTAATATCCATCAAATTTCCGGCCTAGAGTTTTGCGGCCATTTGCGGTATTACGCAAAACACACAGTCAATTGATATCGATGTTTATAGAAATACACGGCGTTTCCTCAACGACTTAGCGTAATAACCGTTGATTAAGGAGGTTCCTGACTCAATAGGCTCTAGACCAGGGGCGCAGAACACACTACATTAGGATTAGCCTCCGCCACCACTATAAACCCCAAACAGCTACACTTGGAAATTTCGTCCGTCTAATTTGACACTGTGAATATCTTGAGCTTCCTTTTATTAAAGTGAAATGTCCATGAAACTTTTTTTTCAGTAACAGTCCCTCGAGGTTGTGTTTCTGCTTTCCTACCTTTTTGTCGTTATTCCACAGTCATTCGTTTCGGACAGCATGCTGCCCCTTACCCTCATTTTCGTTTTAGCACCGGCGGTCCAGGCTACTACAGGATTGGCTAGTTCCTCTCTGAGCACTTATGTGAACTCGCTTGATCTCAACTTTGAATTTGACCCAGTCAAAGCGGCTTATTGGACGGGTTATCCACACCATCGAAGAACGCCATTTGCACTCTCTCCGGACGGCAAGTCTGCCTACCTAGCCTACCTAGATAACAGCGAGACCGATGTCCACGTTCAGAAGCTTGATCCGAGTACTTTCACTGCTCTCGGCTCAGCGGTAACAGTCACAGGTGCAAAGGAAGCTGGTGGACTGATTGCGCACAATGACGGTTTCGCACTCCTTACAAATGAAGCTCTCCCTTCTGGCACCACCAACGCACCAGCCGACAGCACACCTGTGCCTGTTCTGTATCGTTATACTGACGGCATACAAACGTGGAAGACTTTCCTTGGAGGCCCCGACATCCATGCAGATTTCGGTCTGGCCGCCTCCCCGGACCTGAACGGAGATCTGGTATACTCTGAAGCGGCTGGATTGTATGGAGCTTACTTTGTCATTACCGACTATACCGGCGACGCTGCGGGCCATTTCGGTGACAGCATAGAATATGTCTCGGAGAATGGAACGCTCGAGACTGTTACTGGGGCAACAAATTCTTGGGGTTGCAGTCATAATACCGGTATAGCATTCGAAGCCGCTGACACCGCGCCCTTTGCTAGCATTTGTGCAGAAGACCAAGGCGCTATTTGGCTCAACACCAAGACCCAAGGCATGGGCAACGACGGTGTCAAGATCTCGAACGAAAACACAACGAATGGAGCCAGCAATGAACCAATGGGAGGAATGTCTGGTTCATATAGTGCCCTAGTTCGTTTTATTGACTCGGATTCTTATATTTTTTCTTGGGTGTCCCGCGGAGCTATCGATCTCACGGAAAACACTTGGATGGGAGCTGGGTATACTCATGCTTTAAACCGCACAGTGAACCGTAATGTCGCTATTGCACTCTTCTCCAACAAAGATACTATTGTAGGCCCTCAAGCAATCTCCGCTGTCGGCGCAGCATCTGGAGACGACCAGATAAACTGGATCACAAAAGGCACTGCCGATACTTCTAATGCCCATGTCGCCGCTTTCGACACTTCCAATGCCCTCGTCACCTGGGAAGAGATCGCTGACCCCATCTGCGATTTCATCGCCATGGGGTGCCGTGGCACGTTCAGCGGCTCGTATTTTCAGCTCGTTGATAGCTCCGGAGGGAAGATCGGGAGCGCTTTAGAGAGTATGGACACGTTCGTCGCAGGTGATATGGTTACGATGCCTGATGGGCGTATCTGCTGGCCGTACGTTAGTATGGATTGGAGACTTGACGAGGTAGTTGGTGCGGGATTACCTACCACGACAGCGAAGAAGATGTCCTTTGCTTGTATGAGCCTGAATGGAAACAGAACGAGCGCTTCGAGCACATCTTCTCCAGCATCTTCAGTCGTCTCTGCCGCAGAGCCAACCAGCAGCGCAAAACCTACTAGTTCTACAGTCGTGGCTTCTCTATCTTTGTAGACGCCCGACTAGAGTCTGTGAGCTCTATTACTCCCCACCGCACCAACCCAGGCACATCACTTGCCGTGCAGATATCTACGTCCATACAGGCAAGCGCTGTCCCTTCGTCATCAGAAGTTTCCTACACGAACACAACCGTTACAAACATATCCTTTAACCCCGCCAGAACAACGGGTTTGGCATCAAGATCCGCCGAAGCAGTTTCGTCAAGTGCTCCAGCTTGTGGCTCTCCGTTGTTTGTGACAACCACCGAAACGGATACAATTACTATTACTGAAGTTGCCTCTGGAGGATTTGGAGCCGGCGCGAAAGTGACGGAAGAGCCGCTGTGTGGCCAAACGATCTATAGTTACTGTGGGCTTATGAGGTTTAGGCACATCTCCGAGTGGATTCGAATTTCATTGTATACATTTGTTTTGACGTTAGTATTTTCTTTAGGGAACGTTCGGTTGCAATCTGGAGGCCTCAGATTCAGTTCAGAATAGAGTTGATCTGGAGCACCATTCTGATTCTAAGGCGACCGTTCAGTTGAATTTCAGTTCAACTTGACTTTAGCCATAAATTTTTGATGTTCCTCTGACCGCCCAAAAAACACGCTAAAACTAGGCGCACTTTACCATATTTAGAATCTGAACCGAGGTCTTGGCGTCAGTTCAAATCTGAAGCTTGAGGGCTGGTTTACTAACTTTTTTTCACCTAATCGCGCCCACCTATTCATCGCCCAAAAAACCCACCTGGAACGAACAGGTCGATATTTCCAGGTCGATCAAATATCCAACAGGTAGGAGCTGCTTTGTTTACCTCACCTGTTTGATTTCTACCTGTTAAGTCGTCTTGGCAGCTAAAATTAATATTCCACCTAGCCTGTTCAACGTCCTTACGCTTCCCGCGATTACATAGCCAAAAGTAGTATAGACTGCGCGAATTTACCCACCTGGGCCGTTAAACAGGTGGAATCCCACCTACACCCTCTATTCAAAAGGGGGGGTCCTATATGTCCACCTAGGCGACCTAGGCGACCTATTTAATTAATCCAACCTCAATTGTGATGTTTTTTTAAAGGATTATATAATTCTCACTAACCTTAAGTATAAAGCCTTATATATCCAAAGCAGTGTACGCAGGCCTCTATGCGCTACTGGCGCTGTTCTATATACTTATTAAAGGTGCGAAAAACCTTCCTATATTAAATAGCAAGCGCTAGCAGATATTCGATCCTCTGCGCAGTGAGGTAATAATAGTAGAGCTATTATACGGTCCTCCCAAGGCGATTAAAACGCTTACCTATATAGACTAAAGGACGTTCAAATTGCTGCTTAATCGGCTGGTTAATAAATACAAATTACGCCTACAGGAATATATATCGGCGGAGCAGAAGCTAATAATATTTATGGCGCTATATGGGGGGGGGCTAAGTATAAGGATGGTTAGGTAGGAGTTTCAACATTTAACTCATATAATTAGCCTATAGGTAGTTAATATTTAAAGTTATAGAGGACCAGAACTCACCTATATAAGCGTTTTTTATAAAGTTTTTAATGCTCTATGCAAGCTGTATAAAGATATTGTTAAACTACCGCCTAGTTGTATACCCAAACGGATCAAATCTAACGACAAAATATGGCCTTTTTTTGGTGACTATATAGGCGCGCTCAACGGCTTGTATATGCCTATTTCGGTACCAGTAGCTGAGCAATCGGCATAGCGAAATAGGAAGGGCTGGATATCATAGAACGTGCTCGCGGCGTACAATTTTAATATAAACTTTGTGTATATTTTACCCGGGTAGGAAGGCTCTGCATATAATAGCTAGGTGCTTAGTTTTACGAAGGATTAAGGCTTCCATACACCACTAGAAAAATACTATTTAGCAAACACCAGATACGCAGCTAATAATCCTTTAGTCCTAGTACCATATTAAAAGGTTAGATATTATTTAAAAGAGTAGGCTAGTATAAGGCAGAGGCCAAAGGATAAGTATAAACTATTTAACCTACACCATGCGTCCTTAAGGAATATTATTAAGCGTATATTTGGTATACTTAAAGCGCGCTTTTTAATATTTAATAAAGGCCATAGAGGCTATACCCAGAAGACACAGGTAAAGATTATATAGGTGTTAATAGCGGTTTATAACTTTCTAAACCAGAACAGCTATAATCCGTATAAGGACAAGTCTGGTTATAAAAGTAAGAACAATTCAGATACTAACAACTATATAGTTTCTTATAATATTAGTAAGTAAGTAATAAGCCAGCGGCGGGAGGATATAGCAGATATAATATAGGAGCAGTATCAGGACGTTCTAGCTATAAGGCTTAGATATAGTTAAAGTAGAAGTCCTAAAAGTTCTAGAGGAAAACGATATTTAATTTTAGTGGTAATATTACCTATCTTCACAAAGACCGAAGCAGTAGATGTAATTTATCTATAAGCGTAGTATTTAAGTACCCACAAATACATGCAACACTACTATTAAAAAAGTCGTGATAGGTTATTTAGCTATAGATTAATTACTTTACCTATACCTCTTAAGGACCAGAGCTAAAATTAACGTTATATTAATCCTCTAACTTATCACTAACCTCTAATCCTCCACCAAAGGACCCTAATTGTTTAATATGCAACTACTGCCGTCTTATATTAACTACTAGCTGTTTAATATACCCTTTTTAAGCTTTACCGGTAAGCAAATTAAAGATATAGGTCCTGCTTTTAACCTTAAATCCTTTTAAAACAAGTTACTGATTAACGGTAGGAAGGTACTTAAAATCACAAATAAAGCTACCCACAGCCTTCTCAATTGGCGAGCTATGCATTGCCAATAGCGTCATCTTTAATAATTTAAACGTCGCCGCTGCCTTACTAATACTCTCACTTAAAGCTTCTGTTACCGCTAATGTCTTTAACAGATAGCTTTAATTGGTAGCCTTAGCCGTGTTTTTCATTAACCGCTTTATTAACTCTAGCCTCTTTACTTTCTTAGTATTTCAAGCCCTCTTTTCCATCACGCCAGGCGCAGGCAAGGGAGATTAGCTTGCGGAAGATAATAATATTAATAAGAATACTAAGGAGGATCATAAAGGCGTTAAAGGCGTTAAGGGCGTTAATACACCTAGTATAGGGGTAGGGCTCCAGCCATCGATTAGCGTACCAGATAGGCTCCATTTAACTATACCACGTAGTATATTTGGATCCTTACTATCCTTATACTCGCCCTTACTATCCTTATTATTATAATCAGATAAATTCAAATTAATATTACCCCGGTTCTAAACCAAATCCTCATTAAGCGCCTCCTTAATTATACTGGCATAATCGCCACGGGCCATTTTACCAGCAAGCAGCTCCGTTAGTTGCTCATAGTAAATAGGCTATTTTGTTTTAAAAGGTCTCCTTTTAATATAGCTATTAAAATAGCCCTTTATAACGCCTTCCTTATCAGTCCATAGCAAGCTAGTAATCTTATATTTACCCCACCCTAAATACGCCTTAATATGCGCTTCCTATTTGCGGTATATAGCCTTCCAATAATCGTACTTATTTATTAACTGATCAAGAGTAAGATCCTGGCCCGATTTAACTTTAATATAGGTAATAGCGTTAGCGTAATTGGTGGCTTTAAATATAGCTCTATTGGTCTCTTTACCTTAGGTAACTAATAGCTTTATATACTCCAAAAACGCCTCACTTAACGCCTCAAGCCATACTAATTAAGGCTTCTTACTAGGATCCTCGCCCTCTGCCGCCTTCTTCCTCCAAGTCTTTTTGGCAGGTGGCTTAAAACCAGCACCAGCAGCTACAAAATCCTTCTTTGCCGTATTTGCCCTTACTCACTTCTTCAGCAGCTTTATTGCAGGTGTCAGTATTAGTAAGGTAGTAGTAGAGGCAGCTTTAGAGGACGTCATACTAGGTGTAGAGGTGGTGGTAGAGGTAGTGGTAAAGGTGGCAGTTGGGCCATGGCTATAGCCAGGGGCAGGGGGAGCTACGCTAGCAGCAGTGTCAACAGGGCTGGCCTCTGTGGGCTCGTTATCGTCGCCTATAAAAAAGGTGCGTATATCAAGAACGGGTTAATTATATCTATAAGGCTCTAACTACTTGTTTTATATAGAGCCTTTAGACGTCCCGCGTGTGGCTTACATAACCCTGCTCCACCGCTATTTCGCCCACCAGTAACCTTGGCGACTACCTCTAGTAAACGAACCGCTCTTACCTGTTCAATCTACACCCCTGCACGAGCGCTTGCTAGTGGCGCTTACAATCCACCTGTTGGGCTTTAATTTGACCCACCTGGCGGCGTCGACCAGGTGGGCACGAACAGGTGGAAAAAAGTTAGTAAACCAGCCCTGAAGCTCCTTATTCAAACTCCAGATTGAATCTGAAGGCTTCAGATTGCACACGTCCGTACAACCCGTAGAGCCACAGACGCGTGTTAAATCGGGAAGGAACGCGTTCTTTCTGCCGGACTTTTAGTTCAGATCTAATCTAACGCTTTTATAACGGAACGTTCCCTTAACCAGTGACCTTACCGCTACTGAATTGTGCGTGAAGTGGGCAGAGCCCCGATAGCGATAAACATGCAATCTACATCCCTTCGCCCCTTGTTAGAAAACAAGCCCGCAACGATATCACGTGATGAGGCTTGTGAGGTGAACCTCTTGGCAGGAATCTGACCAATTAGACATCTTCAACCGTGCGGTCTTACGTCAGAAGCTCAGACCAAGAAATCGATTGTGTGGATATAGAAATATCCGCACCGTCCCCTTAGCAAGCTCAGACCATAGAATCAATTAGCGGACATACGTATATCCGCAAGCGGATATTGCTAACCTTTTTTGTCAAAAAGTTAATTCTATGGTCTGAGGGACTTTCCCAGACTTTAGTAGGCGACGCGACTTGTTTTATATATAGAGCAGTTACCTTTTTTAACAAAATTGATCTACATCCCTACAATAGCTATTATTTTATAAATATTATTAAATTAATCTATAGAACCAGCTCTATAATCGATTAACTTTTAGGCCTTATATATATACCCATTGTAATGTCCGTTGCGATATCTATTGCGACATCTATTGCGACGTCCGTTAAACGTCCGTTGCCTAAATTTGTATAGGGATATATAATCTTTAACAAAGTTAATAAAGCCCCCTATATAAGGTCTAGGGCTGTATATAGGCTTAAAATAATCGCATAAGCTAGATCTATAAACGATTAATTTTTAGCTCTTATATATATACTTATATACTCGTTGTAACATTATAGGTAATGTTACAATCCTTAATAAAGACTTTTTTTTAGCGAAAATAAGCACGGCTGTAAGGGGTTATAGGCTAGTTTAGACCTAATATTAATAAAATATTAGGTCCTCTCTCTAATTGATAAACTTTTAGTAGTATTTTAAAGCTATTATGGTTAAGCAATTCAACCGCAAGTATAGGGAAAATCGTAGATATTGTTGGAGCGGGTAATAAACGTTAGGAAAGTGCCTTAGACATAATTCCGGTAGTTTTTATTACGGACGCTTTAAGTACGGTGTTACGACTACTAAGAGAGGAGTTGGAGGAAGCTAGTTGGTTAATATAGGCACGGTCTAGGATAGATTGTAACCAACTACCGCTACCATGTCAAATGTCATCTTATAACTCATCAGTGCTTTTATCAATATTCAGTATTGATTAGGAATATTGAATATTGAATATTAAATGTTCAATATCAATATTAATACGATATGTTCAATACTAAAAGATATTGAATATTGAAAAATTATATATATATATGCCAGTTTTATAGCCTTAAGGACCTTAATAAGGCTTCTACTATAGTAAATCCTAAAAGATATACTGTATTATATGCAATACGGAATAATAAGGTGTATAAAGGTTATAAAAGGCGCAAGGTATCCGTTTTAGGCAACGTCTAGGCGACGTCTAGGCGTTTATTTGGGCCGAGGCCATTAGGGTGCACGGTTCGTACCTTATATTTATATAGAGGCTTGGCAAATATTCAATATTCAATATCTTTTCAATATTGAATTACTATTTAATATCAATATCAATACGGCCTCATACTGATATTGAATACTGATAAAAGCACTATGACTTACTACCGTGCCTTTTTGTTATCGCATGTCTTACTACTCATTTCTATTACCTATTTATTACCTATTACCGACTAAGTGGCAATATTAACCTAGTGGCCAATTAGGTAATAGTTACAAATCATCGTCGGCGTCTCCGTCAACCTTTACCACGTATTTCGTGTATATAGTACACCTAATTTCTATAGATTTACAATTAAGTCGCTTATACAATTCCTTACTCTATAAAAGCTTACAGTTATAAGCCCGGCCTGCCTACCGTACTGCATCTAATCTTTATATTCAGCGCTTACTAAGCAATTAATTTATCACCTTATTTAAGAAGTCACTACTTCTACTACCTTTGTAAGTGTTTTAAGCTTGTCATAGAACCCGACCGTAGGGGCCTCCATAGGAGAACCCCATGCTCTCGCGTACACCTCGCGTACAGCTTATGTCAGCTACGCGAGGGTATATCACCTCCTTACGCCCTTGACCCTTACGATCGGTCGCGCAACGTCTTGTAGACTCCCTAAATATATACACTTTATAACCATTGCCCCCGTTCCGTAACATTATATTACGCCTTTTTCTTTACCAACGCTTAGCCTATAACTAATTCTACGTCTCTATAATACTGCAGACGCTGCTAGAAGCAGCGTGTCTATAAGTTACCTCACTCTGTACTCTTAAAGAATTAACAATAGTAAGACGAAATTCCTTACTAGCTACTATACCAAACTTAAAGAATAACCTAATACCTATATTAAAACCACGACACCAATTAGTCCTAGGAGGATTTAATTTGTCTGCCTTAGCCTTAACCCCTAAAGGTAAGCCTAGTAGCTTAAAAGACTACAATAACTATAAGGGGGACATTAATAATGTCTTATTCTTTATTAACTACATAACCATGGATAAATAAGCTAAAGGGCTACCACCCATTAAGATCAAGATATAAGATGCTGAGATATTTATAAAAATGGTAGCATAAGAACCTAATAAATACTACTGCCTTCTATAGAACTACTATCTAAAGCTTATACAAGCTAAGATGCGTACTGCCTAAGATTATAATATTATCTAAGACCTATAAGCTTATAAGACGCTCGCTAATAACATACGCTAAGAGATTAAAGATAACCTCCGCGCATCTAAACGCGATATTTAATAATTAAAAAAGGCCAAGATTATACTTATTACTATAGTTACTAAAAAAAAGGGTACAATTAAATACCTATAATCTCAGCTTAACAAGCACATTTGTAATAATACTAGACACCTCTTTACTATATATAACGCTATTTAAGTCTCTACGCCCCCGGCAACCTTACCTACTTAATGCTTAATAGAAGGTTAGCGCTAAGCAGCTTTACCTAATAGGAACCCCTACTACAGTAGCGGCAATAACAAAAGCTACAATAATTAAACCTAAACTACTACTATAGGGTCCAATATACGCTACCCTAATCCCCTAATCTTTAAGGGTAACCGCAAGGAATACAGCCACTAAAAGATATAAATCCGTAAGAAACTGACCTAGAGCGCCTACCTTTTCCCTATAGAAGATATCAAGATTAGCTATATTATTAAATAAATAAAGGGCATCCTGTTTAATAGGCTTTTTACTTAATAGGAGACTAGCAGTCCCTAAAAGTGGCAGTCCTACTAGGAAGTCCTTAACGACCTTAACTAAATATACCGTAACTATAACCTAGTAGCCACTAGTTAAGCTAAACTACGCGCCTTAAAGATAAGTCCTATTAAATCATTTTGTAACGGCGCTGGGGCGCGTCACCTAGTCAGGGGTTCGCTTAGGGCTTGGCTTATATATTTAGACGTGGCCTCACCACTTCTCTTACTCCTTACCTTGATATCTTCGTAATACAGTATTTGTTCAAGCCCATTGTTGCATTTATTCAAGCTTCGGTTTAGAGGCATTTGTTCAAGCCGTAAGGCATTTGTTTAAGCCGTTACAAATTTAATAAGTTCTATATTAAATTCTAGGAATATACTAGAGTTCTTACCTAAGACAACGCTAAAGACCAGGAAGATTTTTTTAAAAAAGTTACTTATTGCCTTAGTTACGCAGCCGCTAGCCACAACTATAATAATGTTTATAATATGGTAGTAGCCCTATGGAAGATTAAATAACAGCTAAACCAGATTACTACTACAAACCCCTGCCTAAAGACTTCCCTATAAAAGCCCTCTAAACCTACTAAACCACTAACGCCTACTACCCTAAGTAATACTACTGGTCCTAATATCGACCTCTCCATACTAGCCTTCCTAAAGAAGTTACTAAATAAAGAGCATAAGCTACTCTAGAAGCTAAGGCGTTGCTATAGATGCTGTTAAGAAGGCTGTTATAGCTATAGCCCAAACTGCTTAATGGCTAGGTTTAGCAGCTGCTATTAAATACCTAACCCTATGCCCCAGACACTAAATACGTCACTATACGCCGCTACTGCACAAGACAAAGATGCAGCAATAGTAGTAGAATTAGACGCGGAAGCGAAAAACATAAAGTCCTAGCCCTAAGTCGTAGGTTAGGACACTCCAATAATAGAGGGATCTATATATTAGCCTACTTAATAGATAGCTTAATAAGAATAGAAGGATAAAAGCAAATAGTCTTACCTATAGAAGGAACTACCGCTAAGAAATAATATAAAACCCATTCTATAATTAACTGCAGAGCTACTAATAAATTTATAGATACCTAATTTATACGCACTTATAACCTACTTACTCTACCCCTTACTAAAGCCCGCGCCCTACAACTTGCTAATAGTAGTTATACTACATAAAAAATTACCTATATAGCACAACTCTACCTAAATATAAACGGACACTAGGAGGAGCTTTAGGCCTATATTATACCACTTATAAACTAGCTTAAATAACACAACCCCACCATTAACTGGCAAAAGAGAGAAGTAACCTTTAACTCTAAATACTACCAAGAGACTTGCCTAGGGCACGGCCTAGCTGCCTCTATCTACTTCCTAGGATATTAACCTAAGGAAACCCTTATTACCCCACCTATAACTAACTGCTACTATATAAGCGCCGTGGCCTTCTACCGCATAGCATGTAGAAAAGGCTAGACCGTTGCCGCAGCCTCCTAATTATAACTATATAAGCTTAATAAAGATTAGGACCACGTCCTCTATAGTAATAGAATAGATATAGTCAACCTCCTAGAAAACAATGCCCCTATAGAACTCTATAGACTTTTACCCTTAGACTTTAAGAAGTTTATAAAGCTTAAAAAAGGACTTACTAATAAGGAACTCTGCAAGCTCCTCCCTAAAAAATACCATAACTTTATTAACGTATACTTATAAAAGAGCGTAGATATACTCCCCCTATATTAACCTAACAACTATGCCATTAATATTAAATAAGGAAAAACGCTACCCTATAAGAGACCCTACCTAATGTTAAAAGACAAACTCCTAGTTATTAAAAAGTATATTAACAAGCACCTTAACAAAGGGTTTATTCGCCCTAGCATATCCCTAGCAGCCGCCCCTATCCTCCTTACTAAAAAGCTAAAAGGAGGTATTTAATTCTGTATTAACTATAAAGGACTTAACGCTATTACAATTAAGAACTAATACCCTATACCGCTTATACACAAGACCCTTAAACAGCTTAGCTAAGCTAAAATCTATACTAAGCTTAATATTATCGCCGCCTTTAACCGCCTTTAAATACGGGAAGGTAACGAATAGAAAACCATATTTGCATTATACTTTAGCTAATTTAAATACACTATTATGCCTTTTAGTGTATATAATAGCCCAAGCAGCTTTTAAAGCTATATTAATAACGCCTTATAGGACTACCTTAACAACTTCTGCTCCGCGTACCTGGATAATATACTTATTTATAGCAATAACCCTTTTAAGTATACCAAGCACGTTTAAAAGGTCCTACAGCGCCTTAAAGACACAGGACTTTATATTAATTTAAAAAAATGCGAATTCTTAGTTACAGAAGTAAAATACCTTAAACTAATTGTCACTACTAAAGGTGTCCGTATGGACCCTAAAAAAGTATATATAATTACCAAATGGCAAACCCCTACCTATATTAAGGACGTATAAGCCTTCCTTAGTTTCGCCAACTTCTATTAAAAATTTATATACAACTTCTTAGGTATTGTAGCACTACTTACAGCAATAATACAAACAAAGGGCCTTTCTGCAAAAGGAAGAAAAATATATCTATGTTTTATCTAGATGCCTAAATACAAAAAGGCGTTCTAAGACTTAAAAGATACGTTTACTAAAGCACCTATCCTAGCTCACTTTATACTAGGACAATAACTCTATCTTAAAACTAACTCCTTAGACTATATTAACACGGGCATCCTCTCCTAAATAGGCGATAACGGTCTTCTCTACTTAGTTACATTCTACTTATCTAAGCTTATACTATAAGAGTATAACTACAAGATCTATAATAAGGAACCCCTTGCAATTATATAAGCGTTTAAGGAATTCTAACTAGAACTCTCCTTAGCAGAACCTAACTAGCCAATTAAGGTCTTTACAATTATCGCAACCTTGAGTACTTTATAACTATAAAATAACTAAACTAACACTAAGCATGTTAAAACGAGTTCCTCTCTAGTTTTAACTTCAAAATCGCATATAGGCTAGGAGTATAAGGTACTAAGCCTAATAGCCTAACACGCCGTTCGCAAGACCTTCCTTAGTTAAAAGATAACCCTTATAATTAATTCTAGCGACAAATAATCCTAAAAGCATAAAACTTAGCCTTAGGTATACTACCTAAGACAGAACCAACCCCCCCTTAGCTTTATACCACAGAACTAAAGTTACCCCCTAAAATTAATAAACTTATTACCGCAGTATATAATACCTCTATTAACCCATTACTACATTAACTAATTGCCGTAAAGATTACTAGCACCTATATACTACTTACTAACCTCTAAAGCTTAGGCTAGATTAATATAGCAGCCTTAAAAGTAAAAGAGAACAGGCTCTATTATAGAGGCCGTCTATTTATCCCTAACTTAGAAGACCTACAACGGCAACTAATCTAAATAGCCTATAACTTCTAATTAAGCGGCTATTTAGGTAAAGGAGGAACCTATAAGCTCTTTAGCTAATACTACTTCTAGCCTAAAATAATAGACTTAGTTAAACGCTTTATAAGCGCCTGCTACGCAGGGGTCTTAACGATCACGGGATTCTTATCAATAAAATAATCGTAATCGTTAAGAATCGTGCGTAGAATCGCGATAATCGTTAAGCCACATAGCTAAGCCACAGTTAAGACCTTTGCCTAAGTATTTACGCTGATCTGTACACACAGCTGTCACAGAACTCACCCGTGACACCTTATTTCCACCTATCCTGCCATTTTCTGCCGTCCCTAGCATTAGAAGTTGCCTGCTAGTAACTCTAAACCACAAAGACTATTTTTGGAAGCCTTCCTAAATACTACCTTGTATATGTCTAATTAGCTTACTTAATTACTACTAAATTAGAAATATTTATTGTAGCTCCTTTCCATTTTCCCTTTCTTTATATAATTTCTTAATTTGTTACCTGTAGGGTGGGCGAAAATAAATCTGCTTTTACGGCTGTGTACGGAAGCTCTGCGTACGGAGGCTCTGCACGAAGCTCTGTATACAGAGGCTCTGTATGAAGCTCTGCACGAAGCTCTGCGTACGGAGGCTCTGCACGAAGCTCTGTATACAGAGGCTCTGTATGAAGCTCTGCACGAAGCTCTGCGTACGGAGGCTCTGCACGAAGCTCTGCACGGAGCTCTGCACGAAGCTCTGCGTACGGAGGCTCTGCATGAAGCTCTACACAAAGCTCTACACGAAGCTCTGCACAAAGCTGTTATACAGATCCTCCGTAGTAGAACAGTCGTACGCAGAACCGTCGTACGCAGGACCGTCGTACGCAGAGCCGTCGTGCAGAGCCTTCGTATACAGAGCTTCGTGCAGAGCCTCCGCGCAGGGCTTCGTGCAGAGCCTCCGCGCAGGGCTTCGTGCAGAGCCTCCGCGCAGGGCTTCGTGCAGAGCCTCCGCGCAGAGCTTCGTGCAGAGCCTCCGCAGAGCTTCGTGCAGAGCTTCGTGCAGAGCCTCCGCAGAGCTTCGTGCAGAGCTTCGTGCAGGGCTTCGTGCAGAGCCTCCGCGCAGAGCTTCGTGCAGAGCCTCCGCAAAATGCAAAGATATTAGAACTAGAATTTTATTGCAGGAATGCCAAGAATAATCGCGATCGTGATTCGATTATCGCGATTCTGGAAATTCTTATCGATAAGATTATAATCGGATCTAATCGCGATAAAATTAATCGTTAAGACCCCTGCTGCTACGGCTATAAATATGCTAAAGCATTTTACATAAAGTACTAAGGACTATTATACCCTCTACTAGTACCTATATAACAATAGGCAGATATTGCTATAGATTTTATTATTAACCTACTACCTTATAAATGATATAGCCGAACCTATAAGAACATCCTTATAATAATATACCAACTTATAAAAGAACGCCACTACGTCCTAACTAAAGGCGTAGCTATAAGCGACATTGCTAACGCCTTTCTTTATAAAGTTTACTGCTATATAGGTTACCTAACTCTATTACATCTAACTAAGGTATATAATTTAACTTTAATATATAGAGGCGGATCTGCTAACGCCTTAGTATCTCTATTAAGATGTCTATATCCTTTTACTATAAAACTACGGGATAACTAGAAAACGCTAACGCTAGTATAAAGGCGTACTTACAATAGGTAGTTGCCTATAGTTAGGACAACTAGGTAGACCACCTTCTACTAGGTAAATTTGTAGCAAATAACTATATTTTAGCCACTACAGGACTTACCCTGTTCTTTGTAAATAAAGGATATTACCTATAATCTAGTATAGAGCTACTAGAGCCTATTAATAAAAAACTGCTATATAGAAAATGCCTTAAGATGCTACTTGCTAATTAATATGCAAACTGTATAAAAGACCTACTTAACTACTATAAAGGAGAGATGGCCTAGGCCTAAGCAAAATAAGCTTACTTTGCTAACTGTTATAGAACACCGCCACCTAAAATACATGTTAGCGACTGGGTATAGTTAGATGCATATAATATCTCTATATAGAGACCTATAAAGTCACTTAATTATAAGAACCTTAGCCCCTACTAGATTAAACAAGTTATTAATAGAGGAGCTATATATAAACTAGAGCTCCTGCCTACTTTAGCCACCCGTAGGATATAGCCCATATTTTACCTATAGCTACTATACCTTTACTAGCCTAACCCTTTACTAAAATAAATACAGCCTAAACCCCTACTAGTACTAATTTAAGATAAGAACAAAGACAAAAACTATAAGGAGTGGACTATTAAACAAATTATTAACTCTAAATACTTTGGCAAAGGTAGAGGACGGTAGCTCTACTATAAAGCTACCTATATAGGATTTAACATAGATTAGCCAGAATGGCAACTATAGGAAGATTTTAAAAACGTAAAAGATCTAATTAGCGATTTCTACTACGCAAACCTATAGAAACTAGGCCTAAGCAGAGATTTTGTACCTAATCCCCTATAGGAGCCGTCACAGCTAAATCATTATACATTACTATTACGTAACTACTCCAATAAGATATTAAGGAACTTTAACCGCCAATTAAAGTTATCTAATTGGTTAGATTCTAGACACTAAAGAAAAGCCAGCTAATTAGGATTTTCCATCCCTGGGATAGAAAATCGCTATTGGCTCGCTTGCTACTAGTGCCTTAGCAACACCCTTGTACCTTACTAAGTCCCTAATAGCCTCCTTCCCTATTATAGCCTAGTACCTTTACATAGTAGCAACCTATAAGCTTTAAGTCAGAAGCACCTATACAAGCCTATTACACCTATAACGATATTTCTTCTTCTAAATACCCTAAGCATTTCCCCCTATATATATATAGCAACCACAGCGTCGCTAAAGCTCCGCCTTAGTAGGAGGGGGGGTAGTGTTATAGAACCCGACTATAGGGCCTCTATAGAAGAACCCCGTGCTCCTACGTATACCTTATATACAGCTTATATTAGCTACGTAAGGGTATATTACCTCCTTACGCCCTTAACCCTTATAATCAATTGCGCAATGTCTTGTAGACTCCCTAAATATATATGCTTTATAGCTATTACCCCCATTCCATAATAAGCTTCTTCTAGATACCGCTTTTATACTTATAATTACTTCTAAATTAAATACTAAATAACCAGTCTATAGTACTACGCTACAGACAACCTCTACTACTATTAAGTGTATAACCTAACTGTATAACCTAACTGATAAACAAACTGATAAATTAAATCGTTAAAATAAGGTTTTACTAAGACGCTAACCTAAACCCTGTATTAGAATTACAAGGTTATAAGGTTATAGCGGAACAGTCTTAAGGGTTTAATTAATGATAAAGATAACGCAGACAATAAATATTAATTGATTCGTAATGCAGTAGATATGGTTAATGTCTATATAGATTGCATATAGAGCTTGACCTCGCAATGTATCTAGAGCTTAGTTAGCACCTTATTGCTAATTTCTAACACCCTGCCTAACCTGTTAAATTTCTAAAAATAACAACTACCAGTAAATTAAAAATTATTGTTATTCTTAACCAGCCATCTAATTGGCTTTAATGGTTCTTTATTATTTAAGATACTGCTAAAACAAACAAGGTATAGCGGTATATTAACCCATATAAGACAAAAGATAAGCTTCTAAAGCTGGAACTACTAAAACAACCTATATCCGCAGATATACTTCCTATAGCTACATTAATAGCTAAGCTAGATCTAAACCAACTCATTACCTATAATTAACTATACGCGGAATATAAGGACGACCTCCGCGTGCACTAGAAGCAAGAGGAAGCCATAAAAAATATCAGCAATTATATTGTTCGATCAACATCGGCATCCTACCTTCTACTTATTAACGGCATTAATACGGTACACAAACGGCTATAAGCACTTAAAAAAGTACTAGCCCCTACTATATTAGGTTAAAAGCATGACGTCCTTAATCAATACACGGCTTTTAAAGCCTATAATTAAAATCAGAGCATTAACAAGTGGTTAAATAACTGGCGGAATATCTACAAGCTAGCAGAACAGTTGGAGCTACTAGACGTCCAGGGATTTAAACTACATTATAACTTTGTACAAGCCATTAAACCTATCTCTTCTAGTTTTATAGGAGTACTAGAAGTAGATCTTATTCGCAAAGAATAGAAGGACAAAGAGGCCCTATCTATTATTAACCTTATTAAGGAATTAAAGGAGTACTACCGCATGTAGCAAATAGTATTATCTTCTTCTACCTCGCCTGCCAATAACTCTGCATTTGCAATCTATTAAGGCAACTTAAATTCTAATTCTAATTTTAATTTAGACCCTAACAACAATTCTAATTCTAATTTAAGATAGCATAAAGAATGCATATACGGCCTCGTATATTAATATAATAACTGCTAATATATTATAGAGCAGAAGCGACCTTAAGGATAGAAACCAAACCCAAACATTTAAAAGAAAATAGATAAAATGATCTTATCTAGGCCTTGGGTTAAACGCATAGTTAATTACATCTAAAAAGAAGAGTAGGAAGCAGAGAACATAGAAATAATTAATTTTAATTCCAAAACCCCAGCTCCTAACCTGTAGCGGCAAAGCACCGCTTGAAGTTAAATGTAAAGTTTGCTTATTAGCAAAGCACAAAAATATCTACCTTAGTTACAGATTAAATAACTACCCTAAGCATAGATTAAAACGTCCTCCTTAGTTACAGCTTAAATGCTACCCTAAGCGTCTCCTCAACTACCTATTAAACGTCTACCTTGACTCCAGCTTAAATAACTACCTTAACTACAGATTAAAAGGATCTACCTCAACTATAGATTAAATGACTACCTTAAGCATAGATTAAATGACTGCCTTAAGTGTAGATTAAATCACTTTACCATAAGGACTTTAAGACGATATCTTGGATATAATTAAAGCAATTCCTACCTAGCCTACAACGGCACTAGCCTATAATGGCACTAGTTGTGACAACCGCAATGTCACTAAGTATAACGTCTATAAGGTTACTAAAAGCCCTATAAGCAATATAGCCAATGGCCTTACCATTACTCTACCCTATACCACTTCTAATATTATATCTAAATTTCCTTTTTTTGGTATAGTTTCTATCTTTATTTTTGTTTTCTACAGCTTTAACTACACTATTAAATCTGGGGGGGTATGTAACCGACTACCGCTACTATATTAGATGTCATCTTATAACTCACTACTGTGCCTTTTTATTATCGCATGTCTTACTACTTATTTCTATTACCTATTCATTACCTATTACTGTGACGGCGCTGGGGCGCGTCACCTAGTCAGGGGTTCGCTTAGGGCTTGGCTTATATATTTAGACGTGGCCTTACCACTTCTCTTACTCCTCACCTTAATATCTTCGTAATATAGCATTCGTTCGCTTTATCTTGGAAGCATTTGTTTAAGTCTTTGTTAAGACATTTGTTTAATGGTTTGAGCCGTCACATTATATCAAGGTCCCTAGTTATATGCAGGCTGCGGTATCTTAGGTCGTCCGCGAGGACAGTAAACATCTACTCGTGTTCTTGTTTTTGTTCTCTTCTTTTTTTCCCTTCTCTCTACCAAACGGCCGCCTATGCTATGGGGAAGCACGTGCCGGGCGATAACCTCTTTCCGACCGTACGACTCGCCGATCGACAACGACAAAGGTCCCTACGGATGTACGCGTCGAACGCGTATACTATCAACGTGCCGACCGAACGAGGACGACGAC